>Ga0194132_10002014_pt1 | contig 39455 bp, 37 predicted proteins | sample TA2KigOf80mmetaG_FD_148612 | JGI IMG/M metagenome (GOLD analysis project Ga0194132, IMG submission 148612) | Freshwater microbial communities from Lake Tanganyika, Tanzania - TA2015054 Kigoma Offshore 80m | ecosystem: Environmental > Aquatic > Freshwater > Lake | place: Tanzania: Lake...
AACAGGCAAAGCGCCCCTCGGCACGCACTCTATTAGCCCTCACCCCCTCTGTTCCCCCTCTCCCACTTTTCCGGCCTTGCCTGAAAAATCATCGTCACACCGGCGAAAGCCGGTGTCCAGGCCCTCCGCGGGGCTGCGGCCATATCTGGGTTCCGGCTTCCGCCGGAACGACGACCTGCCCCTTGGCAATTTTCAGGCAGAGCTCACTTTGCGGGAAGGGGGAAGAAAGAGCATTTCTGGGGACACACCATCCTTCCTGGGAAGGACGGCGGGGGTTGCGCGCTCTGCACCCCCACAGTTTTCAACAGAGCCATCTCCTGTTTAAATGGGCGGACGGCGCTGATGCCAGGAAGTGGCCTGCTCATAGGCGTGGGCCGCCCGCAGCACCGTAGGCTCATCAAAAGGCCGTCCGGCCAGCTGCAAGCCGATGGGCAGACCTTCCTGGGAAAAGCCGCAGGGCACGGAAATGGCTGGGGTGCCGGAGACGTTGTAGGGCCGGGTGTACTGAGTGAGGGCGGCGGTGGCGCCAACCTTCTGCCCGCCAATTTCCACCTGATTGGTCAGCAGCGGCGGCGCGGGGACCGGCACCGCAGGCCCGGCCAGCAGGTCCACTTCCCGCAGCAGGGATGCCACCTGGGCGTTAAAATGCCGGCGGGCCTGCTGGGCCTTAAGGTAGTCGGTGGCGCTGATGAAAAGCCCGGCCTCCATGCGCAGGCGCACTGGCGGATAGAGCTTGTGGCCTTCCTTTTGCAGCAGTTCCCGGTGGTAGGCGGTAGCTTCCGGCATCAGGATGGCGTTGGAGATGGCTTGGGACAGCCGGAACATGGGCAACGACACTTGGGACACCGTAGCCCCCAGCTCGCCCAGCAGCGACACCGCATCTTGCACCGCCCGGGCCACGTCCGGGTCCACCGGCGCCTCAAAGAACTCCTTGACCACTCCGATGCGCAAACCACTGACATTTCCCGTGAGGGAAGCGGCATAGTCTGGCACGGCGATCTGGGCCGAGGCCGCATCTTGCGGGTCGTGGCCGGCAATTACTTGCAGGGTTAGGGCGGCGTCTTCCACCGCGCGGGTCATGGGGCCGGGGTGATCCAGGCTCCAGGCCAGGGGCGTGAGGCCGTGGCGGCTCACCAGTCCATAAGTGGGCTTGAGGCCTACAATGCCACACAGTGCTGCCGGGATGCGGATGGAGCCGCCGGTATCGCTGCCCAGGGTTATGGGGCACTGCCCCGCTGCAGCTGCTGAGCCGGACCCTCCGCTGGAGCCTCCGGCATAACGCTCCGGGTCCCAGGGGTTGTGCATGTGGCCGTAATCGGCATTTTCGCCGGTGGGGCCATAGGCAAACTGGTGCATGTTCAGCTTGCCCAGCAAAATTGCTCCTGCCTGGGCCAGCCGCGCCGCCACTGTGCAGTCCTGGGCGGGCACAAAGGTGTCAAAGATGCGGGAGCCGGAGGTGGTGCGTACACCGGCGGTGTGGAACAGGTCTTTAAGCCCAACAGGGATGCCGTGCAAAGGCCCGCGGTAGTATCCGCGCTGGATTTCCGCCTCGGCCTGGCGCGCCGCCGCCCTGGCCCGCTCTGGCAGCAGCGTAATGAAGGAGTTGAGCACCGGCTCGGTGGCTTCAATGCGCTCCAGGCAAGCATTGACTATTTCCACCGGAGAAAGCTGCCTGGACTTTACCAGCCTGCCCATTTCTCCAGCGCTGAGGTAACAAAGCTCCTGGATGTTCATGACCCGGCTCCATGCTCCAGAGGGTTAAACACCATGTCAGGTTCAACATCGCCCACATTCAAGCCGTGAAGGGGCGCGATGCTGGACAGCACCCCCTGCACGTAGGCATAAAGCTCGGCCATCCGTGGTTGCTGGATATCCAGCCCGGCCTGCTGGGCCAGCAGCAGAAAGGTTTCCCGGCTCATGGTCGAAGGTTCTGGCATGGCAATAATCCCTGCAGAGGTATGCTGGTTCCTACATCTTAACCTGGGTTTCCGGTTTTTTCCACCAGCGCTAAGCCCGTGGCAAATGTCGTGGCGGATTCAAGCTGATATACTCGGTGTGTGGCCACCTAACCAGACCCACGGAGGAACCGATTGTTCTGTACCAGCTGCGGCCGGGAACTGGCGTCTGGTGAGAAATTTTGCCCTGGCTGCGGGCTTGCCGCTGGCGGCGGGCAGGACAAAAGTTCACCACCGGAGGCGCCCCAACCGTCTGGGCTGGTCCGATGGGGTTCGGTCGAGGTGGCGCTGGGAGTGTTGGCGTTGGTGCTGGGGGCAGTGGTTGTGGTGCTGGCCTCCAAAGTGGTGGGAGATTGGACGGGCGAGTACCGCACCGCCACCACAGCGTGGGTGAGCAGCACTCTGTTGGGCCTGGTGATTCTGCCACTGGTATGGGCGCTGGGACCGCGCAGCTTCAAAAGCTTGCCCCAAGCCCTGGGCCTGGCGCGCCCTGCTATGGGATGGCCCAAAGCCATTGGCCTGGCGGCGGGTGTGTTGGCGCTTAGCCTGGGTTCCACGGCCTTATACGCCAAGTCGGTGGAGTGGCTGGGCTGGAAGCAGTTTGCGCCGCCGGATATTCCCAGCAACCTGCTATTTCCCGGGGCCTGGATAACCCTTACTTTCCTGGCCATTGCCCTGTGGACTCCCTTTACCGAGGAGATGTTCTTCCGGGGCTTTGTGCTTCCCGGCCTCCTAGGGCGCTGGGGACCGGCGCTGGCGGTCACGGTCAGCGCTCTGGTGTTCGGGCTGTTCCACCTGGTGCCCGCCTTGCTGGTTCCTGTGTTCGTCACCGGACTGCTGCTGGGCTGGCTGCGCCACCGCACCGCTTCAGTCTGGCCCTGTATTCTGGCCCACGCCGGGCAAAACGCCATTGCGCTAATCGCTACCCGCCTTGGGGTCTAGACAAGGCAGGCAGGGTGGGATAGAGTGACTGGCGTGCCATTGGACTTGGATTACATAATTCTGACCCTGGATGGCTCCATTGACCAGTAAAGCCGTGGTCCGAGACCGGATAAAGGAAAAGTTCGCCGCCCTGAAACGCGAAGGTCGGGGCGGACTGATTGTATTTCTTACCGCCGGATTCCCAGACCGGCAGGCCACATTGGAGCTGGTGCCGGCCCTGGTGGCCGCCGGCGCGGACGCGGTGGAGCTGGGTATCCCCTTCAGCGACCCCCTGGCCGAGGGACCAACTATCCAGGAATCCACCTTCCGCGCTTTGCAGCAAGGCATCACCCTGGAAGACTGCCTGGAAATGGCGCGGGTGCTGCGCCCGCAGGTGCCGGACACGCCGCTGGTGCTGATGGGCTATTACAACCCCATTTACCAGTTTGGCCTGGAACGGTTTGCCCAGAACTGCCAGGAAGCGGGGGTTGACGGTGTGATTGTGGTGGACCTGCCCCAGGAGGAGACCGGCCCTCTGGCCGCCCAGTGCGCCGCCCGGGGCATTCACATCATTCCGCTGCTGGCCCCAACCAGCACCGATGCCAGCATCAAAGCCGCCGTACATACTGGAGGAGGCTTTGTTTACTGCATTAGCCTCATCGGGGTTACGGGGGCGCGGGATCAGGTCTCTAACCGGGGCTTTGAACTCTTGGAGCGGGTGCGGGTTCACACTAGCCTGCCCCTGGCCGTGGGTTTTGGTATCTCCACCCGGCAGCACGTGGAACAGGTGTGGCGGCAGGCCCAAGCGGCGGTGGTAGGTAGCGCCCTGGTGCGGCTGATGCTAGAATCACCCCGCGGCCAACTGGCAGACCGGGCCAGCCGCTTTGTGGCCCAACTGGCCGGGCGCAATCCGCCAAAACAGGGAGGCACGGCCCGATGATCACTTGCCGTGGCGTTCGCGGCGCCACCACCGCCACCGAGAATACCCCCAGGGCCATTTATGCGGCCACGCGGGAAATGCTGAACCGCCTGATTGAGGCGAACCACATTGAGGAGGGTGATGTGGCGGCGGCTTATTTCACCATGACCCAGGACTTGAACGCCGCTTTTCCCGCGGCGGCGGCCCGCCAGCTTGGTTGGAACCACACCGCCCTCATGTGCGGCGCAGAGATAGCCGTACCCGACAGCTTGCCGAGATGTATCCGGGTACTTATACTATGGAATACTGACAAGGAGCAGCGCCAGGTAGTTAATGTGTATTTGAACGGCACTGAGACGTTGCGCCTTACGGGGATTGAAACCACGTGAAACTGGAATTTGCCGGTCTTTTCGGATACCGCCGGTACTACGGCCTTCGGGCCGAAGTATTTTTTTGACATTTTCACCAGTTTCCCGCTCCAGGCCAATATCGGCCAGATTTTTTCGGTTGAAGTTACAAGTGAGAGGATAGCACCATATGATTGTGGTGATGGCAAAAGATAGCACGGCGGACAACCTGCGGCAGGTGGAGCAGCGCATTGCCGCCCACGGCCTTAGGACCCAGGTAAATCGCGGCGTTGAGCGCATTGTAGTAGGCGTGGTGGGCGCCATCCCTCCGGACCTGAAAGATGAGATGGAATTGCAGCCTGGCGTGGCCGAGGTCATACGCATTACCAAGCCTTACAAGCTGGCCAGCATTGAGTTCCACCCGGAGAGGTCAGTGGTGATGGTGGGCGACGTAATGGTGGGGGGGCCAGAGCCGGTAGTAATGGCTGGTCCCTGTTCGGTGGAAGATGAGGAGCAGATGGTCTCCACCGCGCGGGCGGTGAAGGCCGCGGGCGCCGGCATTCTGCGGGGCGGCGCATACAAACCCCGCACTTCTCCCTACAGCTTTCGCGGCATGGGCCTGGACGGCCTCAAGTTGCTAAAGCTGGCGCAGCAGGAGACCGGGATGCCCATCATTACCGAAGTAATGACCCCAGGGGACGTGGACACTGTCGCCCAGTACTCGGACGTCCTGCAAATTGGCGCGCGCAATATGCAGAACTACAACCTGCTGGATGCAGTAGGTGAAATTGACAAGCCGGTCATGGTCAAGCGCGGCCTGTCGGCCTCTTATGAGGAGTGGCTGCTGGCGGCAGAGTACGTTATGGCTGGCGGCAACACCAAGGTTATGCTCTGCGAGCGCGGCATTCGGGCTTTTGAACACTACACCCGTTTCACTATGGATGTGGCGGCCATCCCGGTTATCAAGCGGTTGAGCCACTTGCCCATCATAGCCGACCCCAGCCACAGCACCGGCAAGTGGCACCTGGTGACACCGGTGGCGCTGGCCGCCATTGCCGCGGGCGCCCACGGCCTGCTCATTGAAGTGCATCCCAATCCAGACATCGCCAAGTGCGATGGGCCTCAGTCCCTGACCTTTGAGAATTTCAGCAAGCTCATGGACCAAGTTCGGGCGGTCTCTGCTGCCCTGGCCCAGTAGCTGGCGCCTGGGGCCGGGCGGCGGGCAGCCTGGCGTCGATCCAGTCAGCAAATCAGGTTCACAAGGGCGCTCCTTTACAGGAGCGCCCATTTTATTGCTGGCGGGTTCGTGTGTGCATTGGCCCAACCGCTGGGGGTATCTGCACCCTGCTGGCGGTGTTAGTTTTTCCTGGGGCTTTGACCGGCAGTTACTCTATTGCGAGGTTTTGCCAGCTTGTTACGCTGTAGCGGTGTGATGTGGCTGCGGCGGTGAGGGGGTAGCCTCCGCATGTCCGGGCTCCGGCAACGGTGGCGTAAATAGCAGCAGCATCTGGCTCAGAGGTAGAAACCCGAGCGGAAGTATGCAGACTAGTCACGACACCCGAGTTTCCCCAGGGGAGTCTCCGGGCAAGGCCTCGGGAATGGTCCCAGCACGGCTGATGTTCTGGGGACATTCAGCCACTTCGGCCGTTCCTGCCCCCAGCACTCTTCCTCCTTCTTCACTTCCTGAGACTGGCACAGGCATTGGTCAGTCACGCCCCCATTCTTCTCCGCCCCGTTGGGTGGTCTTTCTATTTTCCGCAGTCGCCATTTGTGCCGTTGGCCTTGCCATTCTGGAGATTACGCCTTTCGCCCAAAGCCGGGCGGCCGCCACTACGGTGAACTCCACAACCATTGTGGCCCTTTGGGTAGCTGTTTCAGGGGTGGCAGTGCCATTTCTGTTTATGTTGTTGTGGATGCGGCGTTCGGGCCAGCGGGAAATTAGCCTGGTGCAAAACCAGCTGGCCGAAAGGCAAAAGGCGGAAGAAGCTCTGGAATTGGCGCTGAACAGGCAGGACGCCCTTCTCAAGGAGGTGCATCACCGGGTCAAGAATAATCTTCAGCTCATTACCAGCTTGCTCAGCCTGCAGGCGGACAGCATCCCGGAAGGGCCCATGCGCCGGGTGTTTGATGATTGCCAGAACCGCATCCGCACCGTGGCCCTTATCTCAGAACGGGTCTATTGGTCAGGAAACTTGACCAAGATTGACATGCCCGAGTTTGTCCACAGACTGGCCGACGGCCTCTTGCGCTCCCATAACTCTGTGGACTTGGTAAAGCTTACTGTGTTTGTGGATGTCGTCTCCCTGGACGTGGACACGGCGGTGCCCTGTGGGCTGATCTTGAACGAGCTGATTTCCAACTCCCTGCAGCACGCCTTTCCCAACGGTGCGCAGGGGGAACTTAGCGTCTCGTTGAGCGAGGCGGATACTTCCAATTTGCAACTTCGGGTTTCTGACAATGGCGTAGGTTTGCCCGCCGACGTGGACCTGGACAGCGAGAAATTCTTGGGGCTGAACCTGGTCAAGATTCTGGCTGAACAAGTTGATGGGACTGTGACGGTCTCGCGGAAAGAAGGCACCACGCTTACAACAGTATTCCCCAAACCCCGGACTGAATAGATTAGCACGGGCAGGAGGAGAAAAGTGGCCAAGGCGCAAATCCTGGTAGTAGAGGACGCGAAAGTCGTGTCCCTGGATATTCAACGCAGACTCACCGGCAAAGGCTACAACGTTTGTGGCACCGCGGACACAGGAGAAGACGCGGTAACCAAAGCGGGCAGCCTGCACCCTGACCTGGTCCTGATGGACATCTGCCTCAAAGGCAAGATGGATGGCATCCAGGCCGCGGAACAGATTCGCAAAAAGTACAATATTCCCATTGTTTACCTGACGGCCAACTCTGACGATGAGACTTTGCAGCGGGCGGTGCGCACCGAACCCTTTGGTTACCTGCTGAAGCCCTTTGATGAGCGCGACCTGCACACCACCATTGAAATCGCCCTCTACAAGCACCAGATGGAGAGCAACATAGTCAGTGAGTCCGAGCAGCGGGCGGCCCTGCTGGAAGTGGCCCGGATCCTGGCCCAGCCGTGGAGCTTTGAAGTGCAAAAGCGTGCTGAACGCCCTGGTGCGCATTGCCCATGCGGACCTTGCCACGCTGCGGGTAGGAGACGCCGCCGCCAAAGTCATGCACCTGGCATCCTGGTCGGCCAGCGGCCAGTGGCAGCGGCCAGAAAGCATCCCCATGCAGAAGAGCTTGTCCGGCAAGGTATTCCAGTCCAAGGAAGCCGCCGTGGCTAACGATTATCCGTCCCATCCCAATGCGGAGGCCAGCGCGGTGACCCAGGGCCTGCGTTCCGCCGTGGCCTTCCCCATCAAGTCTGGACATAACCTTCTTGGCGTGGTCGCCGTGGGTTCAAAAGAGCCAGACCACTTCAGCCCGTGGTCGGTGCGGGTATTGGGCGCCATCTGCGAGGGATTGGGCGGCCTTTAGCCGCCAATAGAGTCTGTCGTCTAGAGTCTATCGTCGCCTCCTGCCACGGTATCCTGGGCAGAATACTGCAACTAACTTTCTGGCGAGATTGGGGCAGTCCGCAAAGGGACTGCCCCTTTCGTTGCATGACTGAAGCTAATGACGCCCGAAAGGTTGACGTAATAGGTTATTTATAATAATCTTTATTGGCCCCCAGGCTTAAGCCTTTCAGATTACCCGCAATACTCATCCCCACCTCGGCAGGGAGGCCGTATATGTTCCCAGAGGTGGTTTTATCCCCTGTATCCCGAAACGATGTTGGGCGGTTGGCGGAGTGGCTCAAAGACCCGGCGGTCAACTCGTCATGGTATGGCGTTGGTCCCAATGGCCGCCCGCTGCATATGGGTTATGATCCCCAAGACGCGCTGGCGGCCAGTGAAGAGGAGTGGGCGCGGATTTTTAGTGACGAGGACCGCAAGCTTTACTCTATCCGTACCGCCGACGGCGAGCATATTGGCGAAGGCCAGCTGGTGATAGAGTGGCCCTTGCAGGAAGCCCGGCTGTTCCTGCTTATTGGCCGCAAGGACTTGTGGCATCATCACTATGGCACGGCCGCACTGATTAAACTGCTGGACCAGGCTTTCCGCGGGTTTCAGTTGCACCGCGTCTGGGCCGATATCCCCGACTACAACACGCCGGCCCAGCAGATGTTCAGCCACCTTGGTTTCGTCCTGGAAGGGCACCTCCGGGGCACCCACTGGCGGGACGGGCAATGGTATGACTCCCGGGCCATGGGACTGCTGGCTGAAGAATACGAGCGGCGGCGGGCCAGGTTGTTGCGTGCTGATGCCCAACAGAGCCGCTGAGAGCTTGTGGCAAAAGTGACCGCTCGTGGTGAGCTTGTCGAACCATGAGCGGAAGAAACCGCTCGCCCTTAGCTTCTCGAAGGGTGAGCCTGGGAGCATTAATAACCTTTTAGCACAAGCTTTAACACAAGCTCTGAAAAGGCATAAAGGATACCTAGCGGAAGGGCGTCTCCGGTCATGTTTGTGAGGTGAAGTTCTTCAGGGAACCTGTTGGATTCTATTCAGTGCCGCCAGGAGGAATGTATGCCTGTAATCACTATAAACGGCCCCATTGGAGCTGGTGGCGTAGAAGTTGGGCAAACGGTGGCGCAGATGCTCAACATCAACTATGTTGACCGTCTGGTGCTGGCCGAGGCGGCCAAACTGGTCAAGTCGCCGGTAGGCGCGCTTATCCACAAGGAGCAGCGGGTGGTGCGGTTTGGCGACCGGCTGGCGCGGTTCCTGCAGAACGTCCTGGAGCGGTCCGCCCTGTCCGGAATTAGCGGCGAGGTCTATTTCGGCCGGACTGCGGAGTTGCTGCCCGCCGAGACTTATACCGAACTGGCAGGCGATCCTTCTTCGGCAGCCCAGAGATTGAACGACAAGGCCTTTATTGATGCTACCACATCCGTTGTTAAAGACCTGGCCAAAGCAGACAACGTAGTGATTATTGGCCGGGGCGCCAACATGATGCTGGCGGACGTGCCTGGAGTGGTCCACGTAGGTCTGTCCGGCTCAGTGGCGCTGCGCATTCAGACCATCAGCCGGCGGGAACACCTGACCGCTGACCAGGCCAGGGCCGAAGTAGAGGAGTTGGAACAGGCCCGGATTACCTTTTTTCGCAAGTTTTTCAAGGTGCGGCCCAGCGACCCGACCTTGTATCATATTATGCTGAACATGGACAAGGTGCCTCCCAAGACCGCCGCCGAGATAATAGTTCACTCCGTTAAAGACCTGGCTGGATGAAGCCAGGCAACTCGCGCCAGCAACTATCCCGGCGCGCTCATCGCCCTCGGCGCGGAGACCAGGCAAGTAGAAAGGTCGGATAACATTTGATTCCAATTTCTGATTCTGAACTCCGTCGCCGCCGTTTCCCTGTAGTCAACGTTGCCATTATTGCCCTCAACGCCCTGGTGTTTCTTTACGAGATACAGTTGGGCGGCTTGGACTTTCTCTTTGGCGGCGGCGGCACCGGCATCGCAGTGTTCTTCCATACGTGGGGGTTCATTCCGGAAGACCTTAGCAGCGGACAGCCCTTTCAGCGACTGGGCTTTGGCGCAGGCTCCCCGGACATAACTACTCCAGCGCCAACCTGGGTGACCATTTTCTCCTCCATGTTCATCCACGGCGGATTTATGCACTTTGCCGGGAATATGTTGTTCCTCTGGGTTTTTGGGGACAACATTGAAGACCGCCTGGGCCATCCCATGTACCTGGCTTTTTACTTGCTGGCGGGGCTGGCCGCCACCATGTCCCACTGGATAATAGACAGCCAGTCCCAGACTCCCCTGGTGGGAGCCAGCGGCGCCATCTCCGGGGTCATGGGGGCCTATCTGCTGCTTTATCCCTACAACCGCATCAAAGTCCTGGTATTATTTATATTCATTACCGTAGTGCAAATACCCGCCATGTACATGCTGGGGTTCTGGTTCTTGCTGCAGTTAGTTAACGGGTTGGGTTCATTGGGGCTTTCTAGCCAGGTGGACGTGGCTTTCTTTGCCCATGTGGGCGGATTTCTGGCCGGCATGGGGGGCATTGCCCTGTACAAGCTGGCCCACGGACAGCCGGTGTGGCCCTCCCGGGGCCGGCCAGGGCCGCCCACCCAGTACTGGCGGGGGCGGCCTCTGGACTAGCGGATATTCGTCTCCGGTGGCGGAAGGATAGCCCCGGGAAATCCATTCCGGCGCGCCCATCTCATCCACTACCTGAATGTTGCTGCGCCCGTCCCGCTGCAAAATGCTGCCTGCAATACTTGACCGCATTCCTGATGCGCACACGGTGACGATGGGCAGGTCCCTGGGCAGGCCATCCAGGTGCGCGGACAATTTGCCCAATTCAATATTCAGCGAGCCCTGAATGTGTCCAGCGCGGAACTCATTATGCTGCCTCACGTCCAGCACCAGGGGCCCTTGGCCGTGGGCAACCTGGTCCCGCAAGGCCGGCAGTTCCAGCCTCTGAGACATTTCCAGGGGCAAGCCTGCGGATTGCCACGCCTCCAGCCCGCCGGACAGGTAGCCGTTCAGCCGGTCGTAGCCGATGCGTATCAGCTGCCTTACGATGGTCTCATGGCTGGCCAGGTCTGGGGCTACAAAAATCAACGGCTTGCCCTAGGGTATTACCCAGCCTATCCAGGTGGAGAAGTTGTCATTCAGCGGCACCAGAATTGAGCTGGGAATATGGTTTTGGTTGAATTCCAATTGCCGCCGGGTATCCACCAGAACGCTGCCCTCCTCCATCTGGTGGTGCACCGATAGGGCCGTCAGCGACGCCAGGCGGTACGTGCCGCCCAGCACGTCTGGGCCGCGGCGGTTGATATCGGCCATGTGTTTGTAATAGAGGGGGTAAGACCCCAGCCCAGTAAGGGCAAACTTGACGAACTCAAGTTCATCCATTGGCGCGGCGAAAGGGTTATGCTGCCGTTCTTGGCCAATGGTGCTGGGAATGCCGCCCTGGCTGGCGGGCGCGGCGGAGCAAAAAGAACCGCCGCCGTGCGTTGGATATACCTTAACATCATCTGGAAGCAGGAGCAGCTTGTCCTGTATGGTGTGACGCAGCCAACGGGCCAAGAGTGGGGCCAAGCGGTCTCCCAGCAGGTCCACGCGGGCCGCACCGCCCAGCATTAGCGCTCCCCCGGTAAAGACCGCCACTGGCTTGCCATGCTCCAGGGCCAAATAAGCCACGTGCTCTGGAGTATGTCCCGGCGTGTGCAGCGCTTTAAGGGTCAGCTCACCCATGGCCAGATCATCATTTTCTTGCAGCCGCAGGGAGGGAAACAGCAGTCCTCCCGAGGCGCTGGCTCCAACTTGGCAGCCGGTCTGGGCGGCCAATTCCCGTGCGCCGGAAACAAAGTCATTGTGTACGTGGGTCTCCAGGGCGTAAGATACTTTGACGCCGTGCTTGTTGGCCGCGGCGATGTAATGGTCAACGTCCCGCACCGGGTCTATGACCGCGCACTGGCCCGCCTGCTCTGACCCGATGACATAGGTAGTGTTACCCAAGCTGGCAATTCCAATCATCTCAATAAACATGATGTTTCTCCGTTGCAATTACGAAGGCAGTATGCTTTAGGCTATCACAACGAAAGGTAGGCGTGCATTCTCTGCATATGGTGGAACAACATCTGGACAGGCGCATTAGCGGTCCGGAGCACACGAGATCGTAATATCCACGCAACGTCCCCTGGATTACCCTGGTGCGACCGGTCCCAATACATAACGTAGTGGGGCATCTCCAGGGTTCCCAACTCTAGCATTTCTAAACTAAGCTAAATTAGCAGGTGGTCTTATTAACTAAACTGTGACTTTATAGTGAATTTCAACTTACTTTTGTTAACCGGTTTCTTACTCAGAACCAGTATCATGACTAAGTGTTGGGCACACAAGGCGGCAAGATACGGAGAGTGAGCATGGCTGGAACTGTGCACACCCAGGGGGGGCACAGCACGGGCAAAGAAGGCCTCCGGAGGGAACGCCCTATGTTGGGACCACTCTTTGAACTGATGCCGATGTGGGCGCAGGTATGCGATCCACATGGCAACATTAAGCAAGTTAACCAGGCTGCCGTAAATATCTCCGGATACAGCCGCGAGGAGCTAACCGGCGCTGCCTGGCCTTACCCGTGGTTGCAGCCCGCGGAGCAGGATTCAGTTGGCAGCGTCCCGTCCAGTCTGCCTGCTTGGCCTTATGCTATGCTGCGCGCCAGCGGCAAGCCGGTGGAGTTCAGCGTTAACTGCCGCACTCGCAGCGGGCAGGTGAGGAATCTTGGTGTTACCGCCTCGTTGCTGCCAGATTCGGCGGGTGGTGATCAGGTCCTGCTGCTGTGCTGGGATATGACCCAGCGCAGCCATGAAGAAAACCGGCGGCAGGAAAATGCCAAGATACAGGTGGTCAACCAGTTGGCCGCCGGAGTGGCCCACGACATCAACAACAACCTGGCGGTGTTCTGGGTTATTCTGAGTTCTTGCTGGGCAAGTTCAGCAGTTCCGAAGATCCGGTCAACCAGGCCCTGTCGGCAATCCACCAGCAGTCTGTGGAGTGCGCCAGCACGATCCGCCGGATCCAGCTGTTCTCCAGGCCGGTGTCCCGGAACCAGCTCAGTCAAATAACGGTCAATGAGTTGGTGCTGAATGCCGTGGAGATTGTGGAACCTTTCCGGCGGGACAAGGCGCGCCAGCAGAAAGCCGACATTTCCCTGGAGACGCGCTTGGAGTCGCTGCCAGCGGTAATGGGTCATGGCAACAGTTTCAAAGAAGCCCTTGGCAGTTTGCTCACCAATGCCGTAGAAGCGCTGCCCAATGGGGGCGTGGTATCGGTGTCAACGCGCGCCGAAGGCAAGACAGTGCTGGTCGAGGTAAAGGACACCGGTGTTGGCATGGATGCCAAAATGCTGGCCCATTGCTTTGAACCCTTTTACACTACCAAGGGGCCTTCCTACTCCGGCATTGGGCTATGCGTCGCCCGCAACTTGATTACCCAACGGGGCGGGACCATCGGCGTGGAAAGCCAGCCCGGCAAAGGCACCAAATTCATCATCCGATTGCCCGTGGCTGAACCGGCGGTTGCTGTTCCGAAGCCGGCCCGTACAGTCCGTAACCAGAACCAGAGTCTCTCGGTGCTGGTGGTGGATGATGAGCGGCATGTGGCCCAGGTGGTAAAGGCGTTCCTTGAGGACGCGGGCCACCAGGTGACAGTGTGCCAGGATGGCCACGAAGCGCTTAAAGCGTTTGGCCAGCAGGACTTTGACTTGGCCGTGGTGGATCTGGGGATGCCGGGAATGGATGGTTGGGAAGTGTGCCGGTGGCTGAACCGACGTGCGCCCAGTTTTCCCATCCTTATTGCTACAGGTTGGGACGTGTTTGAAGATGATGCACCCCACCACGGAGTCAGCATACAGGGGGTGTTGCAAAAGCCCTTCAGCATCGAGCGGCTGCGCCAGGCCGTGGAACGGGCCACCCGGGTGCCGGAAAGGGTCTGTTAGGGAGGCCGCCAGGGAACCAGAGCAATCACACGTTCCATGCACCTGTGGGGGCACCGCTGATTGAGTAGTCCCGATGAAATCGGGACGTATCGAAATCAGCGGGCCATGTGGTCTCGATACGTCCCGACGGTATCGGGACTACTTGACCAACGGATAGCCGAGAATGCAGTTGCCCTGGCCAGGGAACTTGATGCCCTCTTAATTTTCAGCCGGTCTTAACTACCACTTGCCAATGAGGGCAGGAGGAGGGCGCACCCTCCCCTGCCCTTTTCCATGGACAGAGACAAGGCCCTATCACCAACTTTATGGTTCTTTAACCCACTGCGGGCAACAGACCCAGCAGTTCCCGCGCCTGGGCCGGGGTGGCTGGCTCCCGCCCGTGGGCCCGCGCCAGGGCCGCGGCCCATTCCACAAACTGGGCGCTGGAAGTGGGTTTGGGGTTGTTGGGCAGGAAGGGGCTGTCCTCAAAGCCCACCCGCAGGTGCGCCCCTGTGGCGATGGCGATGGCCCCAATCATAAAGGTCTGCGCGCCGCTGCTGTGGGCCAGCCAGGTGGCCTCCGGGTAAAAGTCGTGGATGGTGTCGGTAATCAGGAAGTAGTTCTTGGGCGTTCCGGGCAGCGCCTGGCGGCCGTCGCCCCAGTGGGCCGAAGGCTCCACCAGAAAATAACGGCTGCTGCGAATGGACCCTTCCCGCATCAGGGTGATGGCGTTGTTCAGCATCCCCATGTCATGCACCGCAGGCTCCGGAAAAGTGCCCCGGCGGTAGCAGGCGTCCAGGGTCGCCAGGATGTCCTCATAACTGTTGGGGCTAATGCTGGTGCGACGGCCTCCTCCGGCGGCGTTTATGGGCCAGCGCACGCCCATGCCCAGGTTCAGCGAGACCATTTCCACCGGCTCCGGAGTCTCCAGTAGGTACTTGGTCACCGTCTCCACCGGCACGCTGGCCTGGCGGGCTGTGGTGTGATTTAGCACCAGGTCGCACTGGGCGCGGATTAGGGCGTCGGTCTGGGCGTACCACTCCGGGTCGTAGCTAATGCCGCCTTCGGGCGTGCGGGCGTGAAAGTGCACAATGGATGCGCCCGCCTCGTAGCAGCGCACTGCCTCCTGGGCCACCTCTACTGGAGTCCAGGGCACGTTGGGGTTGGCCTCCCGGCCGCGTCCGCCGTTAAGGCACGCTTTGATGACGATAGTGTCCATGCTTTCCTACTTTACTTCTTGAAGGCGTTGACGGCGGTGACCAGGGCCGGAGTGCCGCCCATCAGAAAAGCCACGCCCACAGTCTCGGCAATTTCTTCCTCGGTGGCCCCCACGGCGCGGGCGCGGTTGGCAATGTTATGCACCCCTTCCTCGTGGGCCAGCAGGGCGTCGCACAGCATGGTCATCAAAACTTTTACTTTCAGGGGCAGTGCGCCTTCGGTCAAAACCCCGTTGCGCACGCCCATGATGCTCTGGTAAAGCTCCGGGGCGTTCTTCTCCAGGGTGGCCTGCCAGGTGCCGGGGTTGGGCAGCGTAGTCATGGTGAGCCTCCTCTCTAGCGGAACATGTTTTGTTAAGGGTTAGAGGGTGTGTGACAATTCCCGCTCGTGGTGAGTCCCGACGTATCGGGATCCCGGCCAGGTCGGGGCTTGTCGAACCATGAGCGGGCTGGGTAGACGGCATTTCTCACACACGATCTTAGAGCGTGTTTAAAAAGTCATTGCGAGGGGCGTAGCCCCGAAGCAATCGCGTGCCCAGGACAAGATTGCTTCGCTTCACTCGCAATGACCAGAGACAATCTTTTTAGACAACCTCTTAGACAAGGTTGAGACCCCCGCCTCAACATGAGTCATCCCAGAGTTTAACAGCAAGGAATGACAACTGCACCAACCCGGGCCAAGTCCAGGGCAACTATGTCGTCGTTCCGGCGAAAGCCGGAACCCAGAGCCGCAACTGGATTCCATCCTTCAGCCGAAGGATGGAATGACGGGGCCGTACCAAGTTGGCTCCTCTCACTACAAATCTGGTCGAAAATTCGGGATGACTCATGAATTCTGCTCATCCCGTCGCCCATGATAATACCGGCATGAGACGGCGGAGTCTATAGCTGTGGCAGAATGGGCAAGGTTTTGTGGTATTATGTGCCTGAATCCCCTAGGGGCCCCCTTTCTGAACTTCAGTGGAGGATGTGAGTCACATGCTGGACTTTAAGCCCAACATTGTTCTTTCCAATAAAGAGTTCAAGGTGGTGGGCAAGCGCCCCATCCGCCATGACGGCGCGGATAAAGTTACGGGCAAGGCCCGCTACGGCGCCGACGTGGTGCTGCCTGGCCTGCTGTACGGCAAAATCCTGCGCAGTCCCCACGCCCACGCCCGCATCAAGTCTATTGACACCAGCAAGGCGGCGGCCCTGCCCGGCGTCAAGGCGGTGGTCACATCCGCGGACTTCCCCCAGCCTTCTTCCCGCGCCGCCGATTTGGCGGAAGGGGCCATGATGAATCTGCGCTTCCTGAGCAACAACATCATGGCCAAGGACAAGGTGCTGTACAAGGGCCACGCCGTGGCCGCGGTGGCCGCCGCCAACAGCCACGTGGCCGAGGAGGCCCTGAAGCTCATTGACGTGCAGTACGAGGTTCTGAAGCCGGTGCTCACCGCTAAGGAGGCCATGAAGCCCGGCGCGCCCCTGGTCCATGAGCGCCTGGCGACGCTGCACACGCCTACCATCCGGGCAGGCGGCACCCTGGACGACAACGACCCGGTCAAAGGCACCAACATCGCCAACCAGTTCGAGTTCAAGTCCGGCGACGTGAGCAAGGGCTTCCAGGAAGCCGACGTCATTGTGGAGCGGGAAGCCCACACCGTGCCGGTGCACCAGGGCTACATTGAACCCCACAGCGGCACGGCCATGTGGCACGGTGATGGCAGTCTCACCATCTGGTCTTCCAGCCAGGGCCACTTCACCGTGCGGGACCAGACCGCTCGCTTGCTGGGCGTGCCCATCGCTTCGGTCAAGGCCATTCCCATGGAGATTGGCGGCGGCTTTGGCGGCAAGACGCTGGTATACGTGGAGCCGGTGGCGGCGGCCCTGGCCCGCAAGGCGGGCGCGCCGGTGAAGGTCAGCATGTCCCGCACCGAGGTCTTTGAGGGCACCGGCCCCACCTCGGGCAGCCACATCAAGGTCAAGCTGGGCGCCAAGCGGGATGGGCGGCTGGTGGCGGCGGAGGCGCACCTGGTGTATGAAGCAGGAGCCTTCCCCGGCTCGCCGGTGCCTGCGGCCTGCCAGTGCCTGCTGGCCCCCTACAATATCCCCAACGCCTACATCCAGGGCACCGACGTGGTGGTGAACCGGCCCAAGTCGGCGGCCTACCGCGCCCCTGGCTCCCCGGCGGCGGCCTTTGCCCTGGAACCCGCCCTGGATGAACTGGCCGTCAAGCTGGGCATAGACCCCCTGGAGCTGCGGCTGATTAACGCCGCCAAAGAGGGCACCCGCCGGGCCACCGGGCCGGTGTTCCCCAAAATAGGCTTTGTAGAGACCCTGCAGGCGGCTAAGTACCACCCCCACTGGTCGGCGCCCTTGACCGGCAAGTACCAGGGCCGGGGTGTGGCCTGCGGCTTCTGGGCCAACAACACCGGCCCTTCCAACGTGGTGGCGGTGGTCAACTCCGACGGCTCGGTGAACTTGACGGAAGGGTCTCCGGACATTGGCGGCTCCCGGGCCGCCATCTCGCAACAGTTCGCCGAAGTCCTGGGCATTCCTGTGGAGGACATCCGGCCCCAGGTGGGCGACACCGCCACCATCGGCTTTACTTCCAACACCGGCGGCAGCAGCGTCACTTTCAAGACCGGTTGGGCGGCTTACGAGGCGGCCCAGGACGTGAAGCGCCAGATGACTGAACGGGCTGCCAAGATTTGGGAAGTGCCCGTGGACATGGTGGACTACCGGGACGGCGTGCTCCAGCACAAGTCCGACTCGGAGTTGAAGCTGACCTTCAAGCAGATTGCGGCGCGCCAGGTGCCCACCGGCGGGCCTATCTGCGGCCGGGCGGGCCTGAACCCCCGGGGCCAGGGCGGGTCCATCTCGGTGCACATGGTAGACCTGGAGGTGGACCCGGACACGGGCAAGGTGACCATCCTGCGCTACACTGCGGTGCAGGACGCGGGCAAGGCCATTCACCCCAGCTACGTGGAGGGCCAGATTCAGGGCGGGGCGGTGCAGGGCATTGGCTGGGCGCTGAACGAGGAGTACTACTTCAACCAGCAGGGCCAGATGATGAACTCCAGCTTCCTGGACTACCGGATGCCCACCAGCCTGGACCTGCCCATGATAAACACGGTCATTGTAGAGGTAGCCAACCCCGGCCATCCCTTTGGCGTGCGCGGCGTGGGCGAAGTGGCCATTGTGCCGCCCATGGCGGCCATCTGCAACGCCCTGTACCGGGCCACGGGGGTGCGGCTGACCAGCTTGCCCATGAACCCAGGCAAGGTGCTGGAAGCCCTGGAGCAAAAGGCCGGGGCCAGGAAGTAACCCCTACCCTGCCCTCCCCCTGCCAAGGGGGAGGGGATGGCCTTTCCTGCACGTGGGGAAGGCTGAGATGGGGCATAATTCACTCAGGACGAAAGCCATGCCCACAGTCTGGATTCCTTTGAATATGCGGGAGTTGTCCGAGGGACGGGAGACGGTGCAGGTGGTGGGGCGCACCATCCGCCAGGTGATTAACAACCTGGAGCGGGAGTGCCCCGGCATCAAGGAGCGCCTGTACGACCCGGAGGAGGACTCCCTGCTGGCTGGCCTGGCGGTGATTATTGACGGCGAGGCCGGGCAGATGGGCCTGCTGGAGCAGGTGCAGGAGGACAGCGAGGTGCATTTTTTGCCCGCGTTGGGGGGAGGTAAATCGGCTGACGATGAATCAAGGCTGCCGCTGAAGAAGACGCCTAAATCACTGGCCATTTGGAAAAGGTACAGCGCCAAGCGAGTTAAGGAGGCACTACACCAAAGTGCGGGGGCGTTGAAGGACGTGGATGGTCCTGCACTGCTGCGGGATATCCATGAGGCCCGGCAACAAGATAGCCAAGGGAGACCGGCCAGCTAGGTCATGCCCTACCTCATTGATTCGGACTGGTTAATTGATTATCTGGCAGGAGGCACTGAATCTCTTCAACTGCTGGAATCCGTGGCGGACGAAGGGATTGCCATTAGCATTTTGACGTACATGGAGGTCTACCAGGGCATATTGCGGAGTCCACGCCCTGAAGAAGTGGAGGCACAGTTGAGGGGCTTCTTGGGCAGCGTGCCCATCATTCCCATCTCATTGGAGGTTGCCCAGCGGTGCGCCCGTGCGCGAGAAATCTTGAGAGTGCAGGGCAAGCGGGTCAACCAGCGGGCCATTGACCTACTGATTGCTGCCACCGCTTTGGAACATGGCTTAATTCTGGTTACCCGAAATAACCGGGACTATGCGGATATACCGGGTCTGGTAATTCTCCCATAGCGCGACCAAGGTCTTCCTGGAGAAGGAGTTGAACCTTAACACCCAGGCCGCCTGGGACTACCACAATGGCACCAAGCACACCTGGCGCAGCGTCCACAGCGGCGGCCACTACCTGGACTGGGCCAACCAGCCCGTGCCCTTCAAGATTTACACCGGGCTGGAGGGCCAGCGGCTGCCCACCGACCTGCCTGCCAGCAACGCCCCGGCCTTGCAGGCGCTGTTGGGCCAGTGGCCTTCGCCGCCCGCCGGAACGGTAGTGCCCACCCTGCCGCAACTGGCGGCGCTGCTTTACTTTTGCGCAGGCATCACCAAGGGCGGCATTGTGGCCGGTGGCGATAGGCTGTATTTCCGCGCCGCCGCCTGCACCGGTGCCCTTTACCACATAGAACTGTATCTGGTGTGCGGCAACCTGCCGGACCTGCCCGCCGGTGTTTACCACTTTGGCCCCCACGACTTTTCCCTGCGGAAGTTGCGGGCGGGCGACTTCCGGGGCTTGCTGGCGGAAGCCAGCGGGCATGAACCATCGGTGGCCCAGGCCCCGGCGGTGCTGGTTACAACCTCGGTGTTCTGGCGCAACGCTTGGAAGTACCAGGCCCGGGCCTACCGCCACAGCTACTGGGACAGCGGCACCATCCTGGCCAACTTGCTCACCATTGGCGCGGCCCTCCAAGTTCCCTTGCAGGTAGTCTCTGCCTTTGCCGATGCCCCAGTGAACCAGCTTTTGGGCCTGGACGTGGCGCGAGAGGCGGCGCTGCACCTGGTTCCCGTGGGCCGCGTGTCCAGCCAAGTACTGCCGTCCGCGCCGGAGTTGGTTCCTCTCTCCCTGGCGGTGGCCCCCTACTCCCGCCGCGAGGTGGACTACCCGCCCATCCGGGCCATGCACGCTGCCTCGTCCCTGGAGACGGGCCAGCAGGCGCAGGCGCTGCGGGGAGACCCGCCTCCGCTGGCTAGCTCAGACCCGTTGGGCCAAGTGGCGCCACTGAAACTGCTCCCGCAGGCGGAGCAGCCCCAGGATGGCATCGAAGCAGTCATCCGGCGGCGCGGCTCCAGCCGCCGCTTCCGCCGGGCGGACATGTCCTTCCCTCAGCTTTCCGCCATCCTGGCCGCCGCCAGCCAGGAATTGCCCGCCGACTTCCTTTCGACTGCGCTCAAGGCTGGTTTGGGAGAGCCAGGGACTTCCCTGGTGCAGATGTATCTCATCGCCAACGCCGTGGAGGGCCTCCCGTCGGGCGCCTATGTCTATCATCCGCAACAGCAGGGGTTGGAACTGCTCCAGGCGGGGGAGTTCAGGGACAAGGCGGGCTATTTGGGACTGGAGCAGGAGCTGCCTGCCGACGCCAGCGTGTGCCTCTACTTTCTCACGGATTTGGCGGCGGTGCTGGGCCACTACGGCAACCGGGGCTACCGCATGGCCCAGACCGAGGCAGCCATCCGCGGCGGCTGGGCTTACCTGGCGGCTTACGCGCAGCGGCTGGGGGCCACGGGCCTGACCTTTTACGACGACGACGTGACGGAATTCTTCTCGCCCCACGCCGCGGGCAAGAGCGTGATGTTCCTGGTGGCCTCGGGAAGGCCTATGCGGCGGAGACGGCCAGTGGCTGCCAGCGGATAGCGACGTTGGGAAGACGCCCGACACTACTGAAACAAGCGGCGGAGGTCCCGGCTACCCTGGCGCACGTGGAGAATTTGCACGCCATCTTCTACGGCGCGATAGAAAAGGATGTAGCGGGTCCTGGGCACTAGGAAAGTGCGAATGTTGAGGCCGAACTCAGGGCGAAGCCGTCCCAGTTCTGGATGGTCAGCCAGGTGGTAGCACTGGCGCTCCAGACGTTCAATGAAGCGAAGGGCGTTAACTGGACTATCCTGAGCTATGTAGTCGTGAATCTGGATGAGGTCGGCGCTGGCCTGGGCCGCAAACTCACACCGGCTCATCGCTTCCGGCGGTTCAAGGCAGCGTTGCGCCGCCGTAGCTCATCAAACACATCGCTGGCAGGGCCAAGCTGGCCCGCTTCGGTCTCTTGGACGCCCTGTTGCACTTTAGCCCGCAGACCGGCCAACTCCAACTCCAGCGCATTATCATGCTCGTCCAAGAGCGCCAGCGCTGTGGCAACGACTTCATCGGGAGAGCCATACTGGCCGGACGCCAATTTTCGCCGGATGCGTCCCTGGTTCTGCTCGTTCAAGGAAATGCCCATACCAATACAGTAACTGGAAAAAGGCTGATGTGCAAGTGTCGCCAAGCCTGGGGCCTGGGGCGTGATTTAGTGCCGCTTGACAAGCTAACCCCAGCGGGCTAAAGTACCCTCACTTGCAGCGCCGGGTTTCGCGGTTGCTGCATCCTTTAAAACTTACAACACCCCCAGGCGCCGGTAAGGCTTAATAGGGAAGGCGGTGCAAGTCCGCCGCGGTTGCGCCACTGTAAACGGGTAGCAGGTTGACACTATGCCACCCCAGATAGCTGGGGGAAGGCGTCAGCCAGGCAGTGACCCGTGAGCCAGGAGACCTGCCCAGGCGGTGGAGCTACGCTCTGCGCTATACAGAGGCGGTTCCCTGGCGGCAGCAGCCCCAGTCAACTTCCCGGACATGCCCCTGGCGGCGCAGGCGCCAGGGGTTTTTTGTTGGGTGCGCATAACCCCCATCCTGACTTTCCCCCTTACTTAAGTGGGAAGGAAAGAGTCTCCTCTCCCCTTGTGGGAGAGGATTAAGGGGAGTCCCGATGAAATCGGGATCATCCCAGCCCGCTCCCTTCAAGGGAGAGGATGATGAAACGAGGAACCATTGACCACCCGGCCTCAAAATAGAGCAGCCAGGAACAAAGAAACACCGGCCCCGCCCGTCACTATGACGGTCATGGGCATCGGCCCCGGCGACCCCCGCCTGCTTACCCAGCGCGGCCGGGAACTGCTGGAGTCCGCTGATCTGGTGGCGGGTTTCAAGACTGTCCTGGACGTGGTTGCGCCCTGGACCACCGAGGCCGAAGTCTGCCCCATGTCCTATCGTGACCAGGACGCCGTGCTGGACTACGCCGCCCAGCAGGCCCGCCAGGGCAAGAAGTGCGTGGTCTGCGCCTGGGGCGACCTGAACGTCTCCGCCAAGGAACTGCGGGAGCGGGTCAGCCAGCGGGTGGACAGGGTGGAACTGGTGCCGGGCATCAGTTCGGTGCAGGTGGCCTGCATGCGCTCCGGCATCTACCTGGAAGAGGCGGTGTTCATCACCCTGCACCGCCGGGAGGACGCCGCAGGTCCCCTGGAAGAGCTGGTCCACTACCTGAAAGAAGGCCGCCGCCACGTCATTCTCATCCCACGGCCCTTTGACCTGATGCCTGCCGCCATTGCCCGGCAGCTTCTGGATTCCGGACTGCCCACGGGCCGCGAGGTCATTGTGTACCAGCGCCTGTCCCTGGAAGGGGAGAAGAGCTGGCGCGGCAGCCTGGCAGAACTGGCGCGCCAATTTGAGGATAAGGACTTCAGTGACCTGTCCATCATGGTGTTTATGAAGTAGCTTCCAGCAATCAGCCGTCAGCGATCAGCCCCTCCCAGCCCCAAAGCTTGGGGGTGTAACCGCTGATTGCTGAAAGCTGATGACTGAGAGCTAATGGAGGACTCCAGACAATTGACGGATAATCCCACCACTCAGACCAAGACCATCCTGCTGGTAACCACCGCCGATACGGACATATTGGCGGCAGACCGGGCCGTGCGGGGCATCTCCCACGCCGGGTTTCCCCAGGTGCGGGCCTTCAATCCCGCTGCCGTGGAAACCGCCGAATCCCGCCAGGAGTTGCTGGATGCCGCCGGTCAGGCGGGGGTGGTGGTGCTGCGGCTGCTGGGCGGCAAGCGGGCCATGCCGGAGTCCTTTGATGCCCTGGTGTCCCTGTGCCGCGCCCAGGGCATCCCGCTGATTGCGTGCCCCGGCCACCAGGAGTGGGACGAGGACCTGGTGGCGGCCTGCTCGGCGCCGGTGGCAGAGGTAGAAGCCGTCTTTGCCTACCTGCTGCGGGGCGGCGTCCAGAATCTGCAGAATTTGTTCCTGTTTCTCAGCGATACTTACCTGGGCAGCGATTACGGCCACGAGGCCCCTGCTCCGGTACCCTGGGAGGGCATCTATCACCCGGACTTCTCCGTGGCGGAGACCCTAACCCCCGAAGCGTACATCGCCCAAAAGTTCCGGCCTGGACGCCCCGCTGTCGGCCTGCTGTTCTACCGCGCCCACTGGATGAGCGGCAACACCGGGTTCATTGACGCCCTGGTGCGCCGCCTGGAAGAACTGGGGGCCAACGCGCTGCCCGTGTTTTCCTACAGCCTGAAGCATAGCCCGGAAGATGAAGAAGCCGAAGGCGAGGCCAAGGCCGGGCGCGCCCTCACCCAGTTTATGGCCGGGCCCGGCGGCGCTCCGCGCGTGCACTGCATCGTCAACACCATGGGCCTAGCCATGAGCGAGTTGAGCAAGGAAGGCCCCACCATCGCCTCAGGCTGGTCGGTGGAGTACCTGGACCAGCTCAACGTGCCCATCATTCAAGGCATTGTCAGCACCGGCACGCGCCAGCAGTGGCAGGACAGCTCCCTGGGCTTGGGCCCCATTGACACCGCCATGAACGTGGCCCTGCCGGAATTCGATGGCCGCATCATCTCGGTGCCTTTCACCTTCAAGGAGCAGGCCTCTCCCGAAGGGGGCAACGGCCACCGCCAGGTGTCGGCGCGCCTCCAGCAGTACGTGCCCCAGCCCGACCGGGTGGACTACCTGGCCCGGCTGGCTGTGAAGTGGGCCGGCCTGGCTCTGAAACCCAACGCCCAGAAGCGCATCGCCATCATCCTGAGCAACTATCCTACCAAGGACGCCCGCATCGGCAACGCCGTGGGCCTGGACACCCCGGCCTCGGCGGTGCGCATCCTCCATGCCCTGAAGGCCGCGGGCTACCAGGTAAAGGACATTCCGGAAAGCGGCGACGCCCTGGTGCACAGCATCATCGCCCGGTGCAGCAACGACCGGGACACTCTGACTGAAGAGCAGCTCAAGCTGGCCGCGGGCCACGTCTCCGCCCGCCAATACCGGGGCTGGTTTCAGAAGTTTCCGGAGCCGGTGCAGGGCCAGATGCAGGAAAGCTGGGGCGACCCGCCGGGCCAGGTGTACCGCACCGGCGACCAGCTAGCCATTGCCGGGCTGGAACTGGGCAACGTTTTTGTGGGGTTGCAGCCTCCCCGGGGCTTTGGCGAGCACCCCATCTCCATCTACCACAGCCCGGACCTGGCGCCCACCCACCACTACATCGCCTACTACCGCTGGCTGCGGGACGTGTTCAAGGCCGACGCCATGATTCACATCGGCAAGCACGGCACCCTGGAGTGGTTGCCGGGCAAGGGCATCGGCCTGTCCAGCGCCTGCTACCCGGAGGTGGCGCTGGAGGACGTGCCCCTCTTCTACCCCTTCATCATCAACAACCCTGGCGAAGGCACCCAGGCCAAACGCCGCGCCCACGCCACCATTGTTGACCACCTTATCCCGCCCATGACCACCGCCGACAGCTACGGCGACATCCAGCGGCTGGAGCAACTCATGGACGAGCACTACCAGTGCTCCACACTGGACCCAGCCAAGCTGCCCCTGCTGGAGCAGCAAATCTGGCAGATTGTGGAAAAGGCGGAGCTGCACCGGGACCTGGGTGTGGACGCCAAGCCCGACGACTTTGGCGGCTTTTTGCTGCACATGGACGGCTACATCTGCGAAATCAAGGACGCCCAGATTAAGAGTGGCCTGCACATCCTGGGCCAGGTGCCGACAGAAGAGCAGATGGTGGGCCTGCTGTGCGCGCTGACCCGGCTGGACGTGGGCGGCATCCCCAGCCTGCGCCGCTCTCTGGCGGAGGCCCTGGGGTTGGACTATGCCGCCCTGCAAGCCGAGCCTGGCGCGCCCCTGGGCAGCGACCGGGTCCCGGCCCAATTGCTGGCTCTGGACCCGGACTCGCCAGTGCGCACGCAGGGCGATGCCCTGGAGCGGCTGGAGCAGATGTGCCGCCGGGCCTACAGCCAGCTCATCGCTGGAGGCTTTCAGCCGGAGCAGGTGTCTCCGGTGGCCGCTGGGCTGCTGGGCAAGACCGATGCCGCCACCGAAAGGGTGTTGCGCTACGCGGCCCAGGCCATCTACCCAGCCCTGTTGCGCACCACCGACGAAATTGACAACCTGCTGCGGGGCCTGGAAGGCCGCTTTGTCCCGCCCGGCCCCAGCGGCGCGCCCACCCGGGGCATGGCCAATGTCTTGCCCACCGGACGCAACTTCTATTCGGTGGACCCCAAGACCATGCCTTCGCCCGCCGCCTGGGAGGTGGGCAAGAACCTGGGCGATGCTCTATTGGAGAAGTACCTGGCCGAGGAAGGGGCTTATCCGGAGATGGTGGGCATCGTGGTCTGGGGCACCTCCGCCATGCGCACCCACGGCGATGACGTGGCCCAGATTCTCTATCTGCTGGGCGTCCGCCCCGTGTGGCAGGCGGAGAGCCGCCGGGTCATGGGCCTGGAAGTCATTCCCCTGGCGGAGCTGGGCCGCCCCCGTATTGACGTGACGGTGCGGATTAGCGGGTTCTTCCGGGATGCCTTTCCCAACATTGTCTATCTCATTGACCAGGCGGTGGAACTGGCGGCCTCCCTGGAGGAATCGCCAGACAACAACTACGTGGTCAAACACCTGAAAGAGGATATGGAAGCGACCTCCTCCGTCCCGCCTTACCAAGGGGGGAGTAAAGGGGGGCCGGAAGAGCAGCCTACCCGCGCCACTGCCCTGTACCGCATCTTCGGCAGCAAGCCCGGCAGCTACGGCGCGGGCATCCTGCCGGTTCTGGATGAACGCAATTGGGAATCGGTGCATGACCTGGCGGAGGTTTACACAGCCTGGGGCGGTTATGCTTACACCCAGCAGAGCTTTGGAGTCAACGCGCGGCCCCAGTTCCGCCGCCGCTTCAGCCAGATAGTCATCGCCGCCAAGAATCAGGACAACCGGGAGCACGACGTTTTCGACAGCGACGACTACTTGCAGTACCACGGCGGCATGATTGCCACAGTGCGCTCGCTGACGGGCCGCAGCCCCCGCCAGTTCTTCGGCGACAGTTCGGACCCTTCCCGGGCCAGGGTGCGGGACCTGCAGGACGAGGCGCGGCGGGTGTTCCGCAGCCGGGTGGTCAACCCCAAGTGGATTGAGTCCATGAAGCGCCACGGCTACAAGGGGGCCTTTGAGTTGGCCGCCACCGTGGACTACATGTACGGCTACGACGCCACCGCCCAGGTGGTGGACGACTGGATGTACGAGGACGTAACCGAGAGCTACGTCCTTGATCCTGAAATGCAGCAGTTCTTCCGGCAAAGCAACCCCTGGGCCATGCGCGCCATTGTGGAGCGGCTGCTGGAGGCGGTGCAGCGGGGCCTGTGGGAAAACCCGCCGCCGGAGATGCTGCAAAAGTTGCAGGAGCTTTACCTGGAGCTGGAAACCGACCTGGAGACAAGGCAGGAAGGAGGGAGGGGGTAATACCCCCATCCTGACCTTCCCCCTGGTAAGGGGGAAGGGACTGGCCTCTCCCACTTAACAAGGGGCAGACCGAGAACAAGCTTGTCCCAGGGCGTATAATCTCCCCAAACAGGCCCAAGGAGGCCGGGTATGGAAGTGGCACTGGAGCTAATCCGGGAGCTGTCCCGAAATGAAAATATGATGTGGGTGGTGGGCGGCGGCGAGGTGGTCAGCGAGAACGATTCCAAGGGCATAAAGGAGCCGGAGGTCAGCGGCGGCTACGTGACCATCGGCGCCACCAACTGGCACTTTCACATCAAACTGGACTCCATAGACGGCGTCCAGTTTGTGGAGGCCGAGAGCCACGGCAACATGAAGTCCTACTACGTACGCTTCTCCAAGGGCTGGGAAGAGACGCTGGCCCGGTGTTACTTCCCCAGCCCTTACCTGGATGAGAACCACAAACGCACCCCCCTGCAGGAAGAGAAGCTCCAGGCATTCCTGGACATGCGGGACCGCTATGTGGACCGGGAAGGGATCAAGTTCGTCCAGCGGCCGGCGCAACCCGCCAAGACGCAGTAGTAGTGTTTTCCCGAAGCGGATGCAACGGCTTGCCATGTGGAGTATAATCCCTAGCTGACAGCTAAGGAGGTGAGAGCCCGAGCTTTCTGCCCTGGCTGGATATCCCCGGATGGTGAACAAACAGACTGGTCATCGGAAAGGAGCAAATATGGTCTCGTTCGTGCGCAATGCAATTTCTCAGAAGTCAACTCCGGTCTGGATGCCTTGGGCCATAGCCGCCACTGCTCTGCTCTATTTCATCGGCTACGTAGATGGCAGCGTTCACGGCGCAATTCTGGGCGATGCCGGTCTCCGGCTGAACTACGTCCACGAGTTCTTCCACCACGCCCGGCACGTCGCCTTCATGTGCCACTAAGCGCACGTGCGCTCCACGGCTTCCTTCCCTGACCTGGGGAAGGGTAGCCAGTCCTCCCTTTGCCAAGGGAGACCAGGGCGGGCTGCCTGATTTAGCCCTGGCTCTTCCTTGGGCAAAGGGGCCCCTGAAGTCATCACCGCAGCGATAATACTGCGGAAAGTTATGATATCCCTCTACCCATCTCTGAGGAGGTAGATCCATGCCTCGCATTATGCCTATAGCGTTGATTCTGGGCCTGGCGGCGGGCCTGCTGGTGGGCGGGTTCCACTTTTTCTTCACGGTGCCGGTCATTGAGCAGGCCATTGCCTTGGAAGAAGAGCACGCCGCCGCAGAGGCCAAGGCCCAGGGCATGGCCATGGAGGAAGAGCCTCCCCTGGTTTCCCTGGGGGCGCAAAGCATTGGCTTGGTAGTGGGCGCTACCTTGCTGGGGCTGGTCGTGGGGCTGGTCTACACTGGCGGTTTTCACTTGCTGCGGCGAGCCTTCCCCGCCTGGAAACCTCTGGCGGTAGGTCTGGGGACCGGCCTCTTGGGCTTCTGGGCCTTTTCGCTCTTCCCATTCTTCAAGTACCCGCTTAATCCGCCTGGGGTGGGCGATCCCGGCACCCTTGTCTTCCGGCAGAGCTTCCAGACCGCTCTGTTCCTGCTTTCGGCGGCGGGCGTGGCTGGCCTGCTTTTCGGATGGGAGCAGGTTAACCGCCGCGTGCTGGAACCCCGCCGCAACCAGTTTTACCTTTTGCTCGTGGCGGGTTACGCTGTGCTCCTGGCCGTCCTGTATGTCGCGTTGCCCAACAACCCTGACCCAGTCAATACCTCGCCAGAACTGCTGCAGAAGTTCCGGACCCTTAGCGTAGTGGGCCACTTCCTGCTGTGGCTGCTGCTGGGGCTGGGCGTAGGCCTGGTGGTGCGGTGGTACATGCGCACCCCTGCGCCCACGGCGGCTTCGCCTGGAGGCCAGGGCGTCCAGCCCGCACGTTAGTGGGTAAGCGCGGTCCTCTTGCCACTCTCTTCCAACCGGCCGAAGGAGTTGTGGAAACCTAGTACATAGGAGTCACTGATTTGCAGCCACGTTCCGAGCCGCGCTTCCCCTTCACCGCCATTGTGGGCCAAACTGCCATGAAGCGGGCATTGTTGCTCAACGCCGTCAATCCCAAGATTGGCGGAGTATTAATTAGGGGCAAGAAGGGCACCGCCAAGTCCACCGCGGTGCGCTCCCTGGCGGGACTGCTGCCCGAAGTAGCGGTGGTGCGCGGCTGCCCTTACAGCTGCCCGCCAGAGGCCCGTCAGGGTCTGTGCCAGTGGTGCCAGCCCAGTGCAACCGATGACGCCCCTTTAATCACGCGCCAGGTGCGCATCGTAGATTTGCCGGTGGGCGCCACCGAAGACCGGCTGGTGGGTTCCCTGGACATTGAGACCGCCATCAAGACCGGCAGCCGCAGCTTTGAGCCGGGCCTCATTGCCGCCGCCCACCGGGGCATCCTTTACATTGATGAAGTTAACCTGCTGAACGACCACCTGGTGGATGTGCTGCTGGATGCCGCGGCCATGGGCCGTAACTACGTGGAGCGGGAAGGCATCTCCGTCACCCATGCCGCCGAGTTCATTCTGGTGGGCACCATGAACCCGGAGGAGGGGGACCTGCGCCCCCAGTTGCTGGACCGCTTTGGCCTGGCAGTGGAGGTGGGCGGCGCCTTGGAGGCGGCGGAACGGCGGGAAGTAGTGCGGCGGCGCATTGCCTATGAAGCTGACCCTTTTGCCTTTATGGCCCAGTGGCAGCAGGCTGAGGCCCAGGAGCGCCAGCGTTTGCTCAAAAGCCAGCGACTGCTTCCGCAGGTGCAGTTGAGCGACGACATCCTTGAGCTGATAACTGACATCTGCGCCGAATACCAGGTGGACGGCCTGCGGGGCGACATTGTGATGTACAAGACCGCGGGCACCATCGCCGCCTACGAAGGCCGCACCCAGGTCACTGCCGAGGACGTGCGGGAGGCTGCCCAGATGGCCCTGCTGCACCGCCAGCGCCGCCAGCCCTTCCAGCAGCCCCACCTGGTCACTGAGCAGCTTGACCAGATGATAGAAGAGTTCCAGAGCCGTTCCCACGACCGGGAGCCGCAGGACTCGGCCAGCCAGCCGGAGCAAGGGGACGATGATCCTTCTGACTTAGACCCGCCCGAATCGCCCCCCGACGACCCAGGCGCTGGAGACCAGGGCCCCCAAGACCAGTGGTTTGAGACCGGCGATCCCTTCTCAGTGCGCTCCCTCCAGCTTCAACCGCCGGACCACCGTGCCCGCCGCGCCAGCGGCAGACGCGCGAAATCGGTCAGCGGCACCTCGGCAGGCCGCTACACCGGCGCCAGGGTTCCCCAGGGCAAAGTCACCGACCTGGCCCTGGACGCCACTTTGCGGGCCGCCGCGCCCCAGCAGCAGCAGCGACGGAAATCCCCCCAACTCCCCCTTCGACAAGCTCAGGGCGGTGCCCTTACGAAAGGGGGTCAAGAAGTTCCCCCCTTTGAAAAAGGAGGGTCGGGGGGGATTTCTTCCCCCCATAGTAAGGGGGGATTAGAGGGGGGTGGTACAATCCTTCCTGACCTCCCCTTAGTAAGGGGAGGAATTGGCCCCGCCCTCCTCCTGGAACCCTGGGACTTGCGGGAAAAGGTGCGGGAAACCCAAACGGGCAGCCTGGTGTTGTTTGTGGTGGACGCCAGCGGGTCTATGGGCGCGCAACGGCGCATGGTGGCGGTGAAGGGAGCCATCCTGTCGCTGCTGCTGGACGCTTACCAGCGGCGGGACCGGGTGGGCCTGGTATGCTTCCGCGGCCAGGGCGCACAGTTGTTACTGCCTCCCACCAACAGCGTGGACCTGGCCCAGGTGCAGCTCCAGGAGATGCCCACCGGCGGGCGCACTCCCCTCTCGGCTGGCCTGCGGGCGGCCCTTGAAGTAGTGGAGCAAGAACGCATGAAAGACCGCCAGGTGCTGCCCCTGTTGGTGCTGCTGTCCGATGGCCGGGCCAACGTGGGCCTGGGCGGCAACGCCGTGACGCCAGGCAAAGACCAGGAGGTCGTGGGAATGGCCTCGGTGGTGCGGGAGCAGCGCATTCCGGCCCTGGTCATTGACACAGAATTGGACTTTATCAAGCTGGGGTTAGTCAAGCCCATCGCCGAGGCTATGGGGGCGGCTTACTTGAAGTTGGACGACCTGCGGGGTGAAAGCCTGGCCCAGGCGGTGCGCCTGCACGCCCCCACCGGGGAACAGCCCGCAGCCCTGAGCGCCCAGCAGATGCTGGCCCTGGCGCGGAAGGTTACGGGGGGATAGGGCTGGGGTATAATGTAGATACTCAAGTGACTACATGGAGGCGCCCAATGGTTGAAGTGGGCATCCGCGAGCTAAAGCAAAACGCCAGCAGCATTCTGCGCAAGGTGCGGGAAGAAAAAGAGACCATCACCATCACTCACCGGGGGCGGGCCATCGCCAAGCTAGTGCCGGTGGAAGACGCCGAGAGCCAGCAAGAGGAGTTCCGGAAGGTCTGGGCGGAGATGGATGAGTTAGCAAAAAAAATCAGCGCCCATTGGCCCAAGGGGGTGTCTGCTGCGGAAGCGGTGGCGGAGCAGCGGCGGGAACTGTAATGTGTGTGGTAGATGCCAGCGTATGGGTTAGCCGGTTCAGTTTAACCGATGTGTTCCACCTGCCGAGCCTAAAATGGCTGGAAGACCAATTCGCACTGGGAGAAATGGCGGTGGCTCCGGCCATCCTAGTGGTGGAAGCAGCAGGTGCAGTGGCCCGCCGCACTAATAACCCTGCTGAAGGAACAGAAGCAGCCTCACTGACCCAACGCGTACCTTATTCAAGACTCATGCCTATGGAAGACGGCCTCGTCCAGTTAGGCGCTCAGATTGCTGCCGACCGCAGGTTGAAAGGCGCCGACGCCCTGTACGTGGCCATGGCTCACCGGCTGGCCCTTCCACTGGTGACCTGGGACCGGCAGCAGCTTGGGCAGCATGGGCATGGTATCATCGTTCTCACCCCCCAAGAGGCGCTTATAGGAGGTTAACCCTTGGCCCGAACCTTGCAGACCCCGGATATGGACAAGATTCTCTCCCTGTCCAAGCGCCGGGGCTTTGTGTTTCAGAGCAGCGAAATCTACGGCGGCCTGGCCTCCACCTGGGACTACGGCCCCCTGGGAGTGGAGCTAAAGCGCCACGTTAAAGAAGCCTGGTGGCGCTCGGTCATCCTGGGGCGGGACGACATGGTGGGCCTGGACGCCGCCATCCTCATGGCCCCCCAGACCTGGGTGGCTTCCGGCCACGTGCAGAACTTCACTGACCCCCTGGTGGAGTGCACGAACTGTAACCAGCGGTTCCGGCCAGACCATCTCTTCATATACGAGGTCACACAGAACGGTAGATTCCTGGGGTACGCCAGCGCCCTTGATCAAGAGGAGGCCTCAAGAAGGGCAAGCGTCTTGCTGCCCACTGCACCGGGAGAATACAGACAATTGCCCATTTTTGCAGGTACTTTGCACCAGTTGATGGGTGGCAGCAGCAATATACCCTGCCCGTTCTGCAAAATGGTTGGCAAACTTACTGACACTCGCGTTTTCAACCTCATGTTCAAGACCTTCATGGGGCCGGTGGAGGACACCGCCAGCGTGGTCTACCTGCGCCCGGAGACCGCCCAGGGCATCTTTGTCAACTTCAAGAACGTGCTGGACTCCAGCCGCAAAAAGCTGCCCTTCGGCATCGGCCAGATTGGCAAGGCCTTCCGCAACGAAATCACCCCCGGCAACTTCACCTTCCGCACCCGGGAGTTCGAGCAGATGGAGGTGGAGTTCTTCGTCAAGCCCGGCACTGACGAAGAGTGGCTGCAAAAATGGCGGGACGCGCGCTTCCAGTGGTACGTGGACCACGGCATCCGCCGGGAGAACCTGCGCCTGCGCCGCCACGCCGCCGACGAGCTGGCCCACTACGCCAAGGACTGCTACGACATCGAGTACCGCTTCCCCTGGGGCTGGGCCGAGTTGGAGGGCATCGCCGACCGCACCGACTTTGACCTGAAGGCCCATGCCCAGGCCAGCGGCCAAGACTTGAGCTACTTCGACGAGGAGACCAAGGAGCGGTACGTTCCCTACGTCATTGAGCCGTCGGGCGGCGTGGACCGGGCCACCCTGGCCTTCTGGCTGGACTCCTATGACGAGGAGCAAGATAAAGAGGAGACCCGGGTGGTGCTGCACCTGCACCGCCAGCTGGCGCCGGTGACGGTGGCGGTGCTGCCCCTGAGCCGCAACGCCCGCCTGGCTCCCACGGCCCAGGGCATCTACCAGCAGCTCCGGCGGCGGTTCACTACCCAGTACGACGACGCCCAGAGCATTGGCCGCCGCTACCGCCGCCAGGACGAGATTGGCACGCCCTACTGCGTCACCGTGGACTTCGACACCCTGGACGACCACTGCGTGACCATCCGCGACCGGGACAGCATGGCCCAGGTGCGCCTGCCCGTGGCAGAATTGGTTCCGGTATTGCAGGATAAGGTGGAGCACGGGTGGTAGGAGCCAATGGCATCTGATACGCTATTCGAGTACCGGGTTCGGCTCCTTAAAGACAAGGAGACGGGACAAGTAGTGGCGGAAATCCCCACCCTTGGCATCGCCGACTATGGCCTGGATAGTCAGCAGGCCCTGCATCGCTTACAAAGGATGGTGGTTTTTCACCTGGAGTGCTTGCTGGCGGAAGGACAGCCCATACCCAGAGAGAAAAGGTCGCATCGAGGCCTGTATCTTAAGGTGCCTTATCCTCTGAATGCCGCTTAAGCCCCTGCCAGCCCGTGAAGTAGTGCAAAAGTTGCAGCGGGCGGGATTCCGAAGGGTACGCCAGCGTGGAGGCCATGCCCGATTCTCCAATTTGGAAGGTCGGCGAGCGACTGTGCCCATACACCCTGGCGACGTTCCTGTCTACGTGCTGCGGTCAATTCTGCGTCAGGCCGGTATCTCCGAAGAGGAATGGGAGGAATTGTGACACTGGGTGTTCTGTGCCCACCAACCTGGTAGCGCAAACCCTGCGGGGCGGGCTTTTCACCCGAATTGTGGGCCGCCAGGTGCGCTACTTCGGGCAGTTGCCTTCCACCATGGACGAGGCGGCCCGGCTGGCCCAGGCAGGCGCGCCGGAGGGCACGGTGGTGGTGGCAGAGACCCAGACCGCCAGCCGGGGCAGGCTGGGCCGTGTTTGGGTTTCCCAGCCCGGCAATCTTTACTTGTCGGTGGTGTTCCGGCCCAGCTTGGCAACGCTGCCCTTGCTTTCTTCCCTGGGCGCGGTGGCGGTGGTGCGGGCCATCCGCGCGGTGGGCGGTGTTAACCCAGGCCTCACCCCGCGCCTCAAGTGGCCCAACGACGTGCTGCTGGACGTCAAGAAAGTTGCGGGCATCCTGGTGGAAAGCGCCATCCAGGGGGAGCAGGTGAGCTACGCGGTGCTGGGCATTGGCATCAACGTGAGTTTGGAGGTGGAAGAAATCTCCCCTGACCCCCCGAAATCCCGCCTGCCTGCCCCTTCGACAGGCTCAGGGCTCCGCCTTTACGAAAGGGGGGAAGGGACGACCCCACCCGATCCCTCCCCTTGCCAAGGGGAGGGACCGGCTGCCCCTTCCCCCGTGCCAAGGGGGAAGGCTGGAATGGGGGGCCTACTCCCCCACGCCACCAGCCTTAACGCTGTTGCAGGCCGGGAAGTAGCCAGGGACGCCCTGCTGCGGAGCCTGCTGGAGGAACTGGACCGGCTGCATCTGGAATTGGGCCAGGAGGGCGGGAAGGTCATGGCCCAATGGCGCGAACTGCTGGACACATTGGGCCAGCGAGTGTCGGTTATTGCTGCGGGCCAGCGCCTGGAAGGATTGGCTGAAGACGTGGATGACCTGGGCAACCTGCTGCTGCGCCAGGACGATGGCCAGGTGGTAACTGTGACGGCAGGGGATGTTACCTTAAGCGGGCAGGATTTCCCGCACGCCAGCCCTCTCCCAAGGCGGGGCTTGCCTCAAAAGTGTCATTCTGAGGAGTCCCGATGACATCGGGACGACGAAGAATCGAGAAAACTGGGTAATAATCTACGATATGTGCCTATACGACTTGCATTTTAGATCCTTCGTCCCCATGCAAGCGGGACTCAGGATGACAATTTCAGTCAGGCGCAGGTGTTTTAAGGCAACACCCCTTGCGGGAGAGGACCGAGGTGAGGAGTAGCTGCCAGCCGTATGCTTGACCGACTTAGTCTTGACGGCAAAGTAGTGTTGATTACCGGCGGCGGCACCGGCCTGGGCCTGGCCATGACCCGCGCCCTGGCCCGGGCGGGGGCAAACCTGGTTATTGCCGCAAGGCGCGCGGGGCCGATTGAAGAAGCAGCCCAGGAGGTGACGGCCCTGGGTAGGCAGGCCCTGGCCATCTCCACCGACGTTACCGACTCGGTGCAGGTGGAGGGCATGGTCGTGGCGGCGCTGAAGCACTTTGGCCGCATAGACGTGCTGATTAACAACGCCGGCGCGGTACGGGAAAACGTGGTCAAGCCCATCTGGGAGATTACCGACCAGGAGTGGCGTCAGGTCATGGACGTGAACCTGACCGGCGCATTTTACTGCGCCCGCTCCGTCGCCAAGCCCATGTCGGAACGGGGCAAGGGCAAGATTATCAACGTGGCTTCGGGTTTTGGCCTGCGGGGCGGCCGCGATATTTACATGTACTGCATTTCCAAGGGCGGCATAATTCAGCTCACCCGCACCCTGGCCTTTAGTCTCGCCCGCCACGGCATCACCGCCAACACCATAGTGCCGGGCTTCATTCCCACCGAGGCCACCCAGGCGGATATTCGGGAGAGCTTGCCCCGCTCCGGGGCCTTTCTGCCCGTGGGCAAGCTGGGCCGCCCGGAGGACCTGGGGCCGCTGGCGGTTTTCCTGGCTTCTGACGCCTCGGACTACATGACCGGGGAAATGTTCATCGCCGACGGCGGCGGCCTGGCTGGGGGGCTGGCCCCCACGGGCTATGCGCCGGTGGTGGAATTGGAACCGTAGGAATGAGCAATCAGCTTTCAGCCGTCAGCTCTCAGACGCCGCCCCCTTGCCGGGGGTGGTGGGGGCTGATTACTGACGGCTGATTACTGACGGCTGATTACTGAGAGCTATCCATGCCCATTCTTCCTGAATTTAACCTGGCGGGCCGCCGCGCCCTGCTCTATACCGCGGGGGGCGACGAGGCTCCAATCCTTGCCCAGGCTCTGGCCGAGGCGGGGGCCAGCGTGGTGGTGGTGTCCCGTAAATCTCCCTTGGCTCCCCCTTCGACAAGCTCAGGGCGGGGCCTTTACGAAAGGGGAGAAGGGAACGGCCTCTCCGTAGGGGCCGACCTGCGTGTCGGCCCAGGGCAGACACATAGGCCTGCCCCTACGGGAGTTACCAGCATGGTGGCCGACGTGACCACACCCCAGGGCGTTTCCCAAGTGATGGCTGCCCTGGAGAGCGGCGGCCATTGGCCGGTGGATATCCTGGTCAACGATGCCCGCAGCTTTTTCGCCAAGCCTGCATCCCAAATCAGCCTGGCGGAATGGGAGGCAGTGCAGGCCCGCAACTCCCGCGCCGTCTTCCTATTATGCCAGGCCCTGGGCGCGGTCATGGTGCGGCGAGGGTATGGGCGTATTGTTAACATAAGCTCCGGATTGGCGGAGCGGGGCTTGATAAACGGCGCAGCCTACTGCGCCAGCCAGGCCTCCGTCCTGGCTCTGACCCGCGCCTTGGCCCTGGAGTGGGGGCCTCACAACGTGCGGATCAACGCCCTGGGCACGGGCTGGAGCAGCCCCCAGGACACGCCCCCAGAGGTGCAGCAGCAAGAGCAGTTGGTGCGCTACATCCCGCTGCGGCGGCGGGGGCGCCCCCGGGACATTGCCCCCCTGTTGGTGTACCTGTGTTCCGAAGTCTGCGACTACGTCACCGGCCAGCCGGTGTATGTGGATGGCGGGCTGAATGGGCGGGCGTGAGGGCATGACCCCATCCCAGCCTTCCCCCAGCTTTGCACGAAAAATCGTCGTCACACCGGCGAAAGCCGGTGTCCAGGCCCTCTGCGGGGCTGCGGCTATATCTGGATTCCGGCTTCCGCCGGAACGACGAAAGTGCATTCAGGAACTTTTGAGGCAACGTCTGGGAGAGGATAGCAAGTGAGGGAAAAACACGGGAGCGGACCCCCTTCAGATTGGGAGTCCGCTCCGCCGTTTCCGGCTATTGGCGCTGACCTTCCCCCGTAATTTATACCACGGATAATGCGAGTTCGTGCTGTTGGGGGAATGGTCAGCGCGGGCGAGGCCTAATTTGGCTGCCAATAGTGGCCCCTCTGCGCTGCGATCACACTGGCAACCCCACAGTCCGGCATACCACTATAAACAGCACGGCCAGCAAGCACACCAGCAAACCGCAGCCCAGGCACCCGCAACGCCGCATGTCAGTAAGCTAGGCGTTCTTGTCGTCGGGGCGGGCCAGCACAACACCGGCGCGAATGGCCTGGATCACCGCGGCGGGCGCGCTGAAGATGGCCATCATTCCCACAATGTCGTTCAGCTTGTCGCCAAAACCTGCCCACACCCGGTTCAGCGGGCTGAAGGCGTCAAAGTTGCCCACGATAATCAGCGCGATGGCGGCGATGATGTACGGAATGATTTCCTTACCCGTGACGTTCAGCAGGCCAACTATCAGGCCCAAGATTACCAGGAGCAGAATTATTGCCTGGTTGCTAGGCACCCAGATGCCGCCGATGATTGCCAGCACGTAGCCGGCGATGAAGGCGATCATGGCGATGACGCTCAGGAGCCACTGGAGACGTTCCTTGCCAGTTCGGAGCATGATTTCCTCCTTGTTAGTTCAATGGCTGAGTACTCAGTAGTGTCGTTGGAATAATTTAGGCCCTGGGTTGTGTCACCTCCTGTGCAGCCGTTGCCAGTATGAGAACCACCGGGCCGGCATAACCCTTGCCGTTGCCGGATGCACCTGTGCCGCGCAACCCTCCGCAGCGGCACGGCTGGCACCCAATGCCCTCACGCCGGTGTTCTCACCCCTGGTGCCTAGCCTCGGCCTAGGATTTTACATCAACTGTGGGCTGTGCGCCACTCCGCTGGAGGGCAAGCCGGAAACTCCACGGAAATCCACAAGCGACAATGTGCGTGTTCCAGAGTAAATGCAGCTTTCCGCCTGGGAATGGGGGATGCTTCAATGGCAATTGTGAGTGGGCGCTTGCACCCTCTAATATTGCCATTCTGTTCCTGCCTTGGTAAGCTTTCAGCCAGCTTTGGACTGGCCTGGGCCGTTGGGAGATGAGAAGCATGACCACCATGACTCGAGACGTAATAGTAGTGGGCGGCGGCATCGTGGGCTGTCTTACCGCCTATCTGCTGGCCGGCCAGGGCAAGAAGGTGACGCTGCTGGAGTCCCATTCCGTGGGCAGCCATGCCTCGGGCTTTGCCTTTGGGGAATTGGGGGCACTGGAAGGGGCGGGACTGCCGGACCCCTTGCTGGATTTCACTGTGTGGAGCTTCCGCCGCCACGCCACCTTGGCAGAGGAACTGAAGGCCAGCACCGGCATTGACCACCAGTTCCAATACTGCAACCGGCTGATGCTGGCCTTTGACCAGGCGGCCGTGCGGACTTTTAAAAGCCACCTGCACTGGCAGCAAAAGGTGAAAGACTTTACGGTGCAGTGGCTGGAACCAGAGGAAGTGGTGCGGGTGGAACCCCAGGCCAACCCTCGCAGCCACGGCGCAGTGTACGTACAGCGTTCCGCGTCCCTGGAGCCCTACCGCTACACTTTATCTGCTGCGCAGGCAGCGGAGCGCCGGGGCGTGCAGATTGTGCTGCGGCGGGCCACGGGCCTCATTACCCAGGGCCAGCGATGCCTGGGGGTGGCCTACGAAGGCGGCCAGGTGCAGGCAGGGCAGGTGCTGCTGGCCATGGGGCCCTGGTCGGCTGAAGCTGGGGCCTGGTGCGGCTACCAAGCGCCGGTTGTCCCCCTGAAGGGCCAGATCCTGCGGCTTAAACTGGATAACTTCGCCATGTCCAACACCATGCACCACGGCGGCAGCTACATGGCGTTGAAGCCCGACGGATTAGTCTGGGCGGGCACCACGGAAGAGCGGGTGGGCTTCAACGAGGACCCTACGCCGGCGGCGCGGGACAAGATAATGAAAGACCTGCTGGACATGGTCCCGGCCCTAGTGGATGCCCAGTTGGTGCGGCAGACGGCCTGCCTGCGGCCCCTGTCCTCCGATGGTATGCCTATTGTGGGGCAGGTGCCTGGTTGGGACAATCTTTACATGGGCACCGGCGCGGGCCGCAAGGGCATCTTGTGGAGCACGGGCATGAGCCAGGTACTGGTGGACCTGATGCTGGAGGGCCGTACCCAGGTGCCCGGCGCAGCCCACCTGGACCCGGGCCGGTTCAAAGGGAAGTGACCCCCCACCCCTTTGTCAGCCATCAGGGCTAGATTTGGCCCTACCCTAAGAGGGTGTGTTAAAAGTCGGTGCTGGTTCATTTTGGGCCTCGTCATTCCGGCGGAAGCCGGAATCCAGTAGGGCGCGGCAACTTAGGGCGTGTGTGAGAAATGCCGTCTACCCAGCCCGCTCATCCTGAGCTTGTCGAAGGATGAGTAGCTTTTAGCCCGCTCATGGTTCGACAAGCTCACCACGAGCGGGAATTGTCACACAAGCTCTAAGAATGTGTCTAAAAAGGCTAGGCGCTCGTGGTTCGACAGGCTCACCACGAGCGGTCCTTCAGCCGAAGGACGCTCACCCTTGTATCTTGCCAGCGGGAGATTAGAATCAAGCGAAGGTTTCATCAGAGGCGGGGTAGACCGATTCACCCTGGGTTGGAAGACCGTAGCTCAGCATGGTCGCCCCGTCTCTATCCCAA
>Ga0194132_10002015_pt1 | contig 39434 bp, 47 predicted proteins | sample TA2KigOf80mmetaG_FD_148612 | JGI IMG/M metagenome (GOLD analysis project Ga0194132, IMG submission 148612) | Freshwater microbial communities from Lake Tanganyika, Tanzania - TA2015054 Kigoma Offshore 80m | ecosystem: Environmental > Aquatic > Freshwater > Lake | place: Tanzania: Lake...
GCCGTGGCGGCATTGGCGGCCGGCGGCGCCAGCTTGAGGTTGTCGCAGGCGATCTCGGCCAGCGTGCGCTTCGGGCTGCCCGCGGTCACGCGCGCCGGGCGCTCGTTGGCGCCGTGCTCGAACACCATGCGGTAGTACGGAGCGGCCTGATCCATGCGGCCCTGCGCCTGGTACGCGGTGGCGAGGTTGAGCTCGTAGTACGGCTCATTGGGCATCTCACGCATGGCCCCTTCGTAGTAGCGCGCGGTGGCGGCGGCGTCGCTGTTGTTGAAGGCGCGATAGCCGGGGCTCGTCCAGCGCGTGTTGTAACGCTCGGCGCAGCCCGCGACGGCAAGCAGCATCATGCCCAAGGGGACGACGCTCGGTACGGCGCGGAGCGGTCGGGCCAGGGGTTGAGCCAAGGTACGCGCACCGGCGAGGACCATTCTCCACGGGGCCTGCATCGGGACCTCTTTGACTGGGAGGGTTGGGACGTCGAGCGCCGGCAATGTCTTTGCGCACCGTGGCGCGGGCGTGGCGCAACCAAGGCGTAGGCGTGGCTGTACCATGGCAAGAAAAAGCCCACCGGACCATGGGGCAACACCCGATGTGCCGGTGGGCCAAAGCTCTGACTAAGCGGGCGTCTCAGCGGGTCTGCGCCTCGCGTTCGAACCGGGCGCGCAGCTCCTGGCGCGTGCGCTCCTCCCAGCCGGGGCCCAGCAGCCCGTCGATGCCGTAGACCTGCACCGCATTGATGGCCAGCGCGAAGCCGAGGCCCAGCATCGGCCAGACGACCCACCAGTGGCCGTCCCAGCTCATCAGGTTGATGACGAACAGGACGGTGACGATGACGCCGAAGACGGTGGCCCGGCGCTGGAAGCCGCGCATGCGATAGACGCGCCGGCGGATGGTGCGCTCGTCCTCGTCGGCGCGCTTCATACGCTCGGCGATCTCGCGCTCGGCCCACTCGCGGCGCTCCGTGAACCAAGTGCGCCAGCGCCGCAGGCGCCCGCCGAACGTCTCGGCGACGCCTTCGGCGCCCAGGGTCTTCACCGCCTGCAGGGCGAGCAGCAAGCAGATGGCGAGCGCAGGCCAAACGAAACACACGTCGAGGTCGGCCGACAGAACGTTGATGAGGAACAGGAAGAGGATCGCCAATCCGCCGTACACCATGTTGCGGTACAGGCGCTTGATGTTGCCGAGCTCGTATTCGGCCTTCTCCTCGGGCGTGCGCGGCACGCGCGCGGCGCGGCGGCGGCGCTCGCGCTCGTCTTCCTTTTCGGCCCAGCGGTCGTGGCGGCGCTGGTTACGCTCGAAATGGCGCTCGCGGTGGCGACCCCAGCCGTGCTGGTGCTGCTCCCAGCGGCGCTGCCAGTCGCGCTTCTCGGCCTGGCGCGCGGCGCGCGCCGGATTGAGCAAGTAAACGCTGACTTGGTCGCCGGCGAGGGTGCGGGTGCCTTCAGCGGCAAAGCTCCCTACCACGGCGCCGCGCGCCTGCTCGTACACCGCGCCCGAGATGAACACGTCGCCCGGCTCGCCGAGCATGCGCAGGGCGTCGGCGTGCGAGACAGCACTGCCGGACACGACGCCTTAGCGGCGCTCGACCTAGCCCATGGCCACGCTGGCGCGGACGTCAACCTGGTCACCTTCGCCGAGGCCCTTGTTGCGCTCGTCGAGAGAGTCCTGCAGGGCCACCGCGGCGGAAACCGCGTCGGTGGCGGAGGTGAAGGTGGCGCGGAATACGTCGCCGGCCGCGTCGGCGAGGGTACCGCCGTGTTTGCCCGCGAGCGCCTCGAAGGCCTCCCGCAGCTGCGCGACCGAGCGGCTTGCCTGCTGGCTGGAATCCGTGCGCAGCCGTTCGAGGTCTACGACTTCGGCGCTGACGACGGCGGCCATGCTGGTGCCGCCGGACGGCTCAAATGTCCGGGATTCCGCGGGTGACGTGGCCATGGTCCTCCCCCCTCCAGGGTGGTGCGCTCCTGCGGCGCAAAAGCGGCTAGTTTTATGCATATGGGAAGGGGTGGGGCGGCTCGCAACACCCCGGCCGCGAAGGCTCCGGACCGGCCGACAAGTGCGGCACGCCGCCGCAGTAAGGAGTGATTCGCAGGTGGCCCGCGCCTGCACTGCCCTTATATTGCGGCTGAGGCGCTGCCGCTGGATACCATGGACTACCGCAAGCATTTAGCCGAGAAGTTGGAGGGCTTGAGGAAGGAAGGACGCTACCGCGTCTTCGCCGATCTCGCCCGCCAGGCGGGACGCTTCCCGCGCGCCACGCGCTGGCGTCCCGACGGCCCGACCCACGAAGTCATCGTGTGGTGCTCCAACGACTACCTCGGCATGGGCCAGCACCCGGTGGTGCTCGACGCTATGCGCACGGCGGTCGACGAAGTCGGCGCCGGGGCCGGCGGCACCCGCAACATCTCCGGCACGAGCCACTATCACGTGCTGCTCGAACGCGAGCTCGCCAACCTGCACGGCAAGGAGGCAGCACTGCTGTTCAGCTCCGGCTACAACGCCAACGAGGCGGCGCTGTCGACGCTCGGGCGCCTGCTGCCGGGCTGCATCATCTTCTCCGACGAGCACAACCACGCCTCGATGATCGAGGGCATCCGCCACTCCAAGGCGGAGAAGCGCATCTTCCGCCACAACGACGCCGGGCACCTAGAAGAGTTGCTGCGCGCCGCCGACGCGGACGCGCCCAAGATCATCGCGCTCGAGTCGGTGTACTCGATGGAGGGCGATGTCGCGCCGCTCGCCGCCGTCGTGCGTCTGGCCGAGCGCTTCGGCGCGCTCACCCACCTCGACGAGGTGCACGCCGTTGGCCTTTACGGCCACCGTGGCGCCGGCATTGCCGAGCGCGAGGGCCTGATGAGTCGCTTCGACATCATCAACGGAACGCTCGGCAAGGCGTTCGGGGTCGGCGGCGGCTACATCGCCGGCCCGGCCGAGATGATCGACGCCGTGCGCAGTTTCGCGCCTGCATTTATTTTCTCGACCTCGCTGTCGCCGGTGGTCGCTGCTGGTGCGCTGGCCTCAGTGCAATATGTGCGTGCCCACAACGAGCTGCGCGAGAAGCACCAGGAACGCGCCCGCCGCCTGCGCGAGCTGTTCCACCAATACGCGTTGCCCGTGATGGACACCGAGACGCACATCGTGCCAGTGATGGTCGGCGACCCGCGCTGCTGCAAGGAAGGCTCGGACCTGCTGCTCGAGCAGTACAGTATCTACGTGCAGCCGATTAACTTCCCCACCGTGCCGCGCGGCAAGGAGCGCTTCCGCTTCACGCCGTCACCCCTTCATACCGATCAGATGATGCACGCGCTCGCCGGCGCCCTGAACGACTTGTGGACGCGCATGCACCTCGAGCGGGCGGCCTAGCCCTCGTGCCTCGCGAGCGCGGCACCTCCGGCAAAGAGTATCTCGTCGAGTTCATCGTCCAAGGCGCCTATGTGCGCGTCGCGGCCATCGATCCGGACACAGGCACGGAGGCGATCGCTGTCGGCGCCGCCTCCGCCTCCAAGGAAGAGCTGAGGCGCCTCGCGGTCCGCAAGCTCGAGTACGTCCTCGCCAAGAAGAAAGGCGAGCCGCCCAAGGGCGACCGCGGCGAGCTCGTCTAGGCGACAGCTTTCGCCGCTTCCGGTTCCTGCTGCTGCTTCTCCCACAGCGCGGCGTAGCGGCCGCCGGCGCGGAGCAGCTCCTCATGGCTGCCGCGCTCGACAATGCGGCCTTCCTCCAGCACCAGGATCTGGTCGGCGTGCACCACGGTCGACAGGCGGTGCGCGATGATCAGCGTGGTGACGCCGCGCGACACCTCCCGCAAGTTCTCCTGGATCGAGCGCTCGGTGCGCGTGTCGAGCGCCGAGGTCGCCTCGTCGAACAGAAAATTGCGCGGCTGCTTGAGGATGACGCGGGTGATGCCGACACGCTGCTCCTCGCCACCCGACAGCTTCAGGCCGCACTCGCCGACGACGGTGTCGTAGCCATCCGGTAGCGCCGCGATAAAGTCGTGGATGTGCGCCATGTGTGCCGCCCGCTCGATGTCGGCCCGGGTGGAATTCTCGGTGGCGAAGGCGATGTTGCGGACCAGGCTATCTGTTGAACAGCACGGTATCCTGCGGCACCACCCCGATGGCTCCACGCAGCGAGCGCACCGTCGCCCGCCGCACATCCTGGCCGTCCACCGTTATGGTGCCGCCGGTCGGCTCGTAGAAGCGGAACAGCAGGCGTCCGACGGTGGTCTTCCCCGAACCCGTGGTGCCCACCAGAGCGGTGCTGCTGCCGGCCGGCACCGTGAAAGTCACCTTCTGCAGGATCGGCCGGCGCGGATCGTAGGCGAAGTCCACGTCGCGGAACTCGATGTGCCCGCTGCGCACGGTGATCGGCGTGGCGCCCGGTCCGTCGGCGATCTCCGGCACCTCGTGCAAGAGCTCGGTCAGGTTCTCGATGTTCACCAGCGCCTGGCTGATTTCGCGATAGAACTGCCCCATGCGGTCGAGCGGCAGCAGCACCTGCATCAGGTAGGTGTTGACCAGCACCAGGCCGCCGACCGTGATCTCGCCAGCCATGCTTCGGCGCGCGGCGCTCCACAGCATCGTGGTGAGCCCGGCGCCCATTACCAACGCCGGCAGCACGCCGCCGAGGGTGCGCCAGCGGAACTGCAGAAGCCCCAGCTCCTTCCACTTCTTCAGGCCCTCGGCGAGGCGCGCCAGCACATGGCGTTCGGCGCCGAAGTACTTCACCGTCTCGTAATTCAGCAGGCCGTCGACCGCCTTGATCTGCGTCTGGGTGAACTGCGCGTTGGTGTTGCGCTGCAGCGGCGCCTGCCGGTCGGCGCTCAAGCCGACGACCACTCCGTACACCACCACAGTCGCGACGATCACCGCCGTGTAGATCGCATCCAGGCGCGTCGTCAGTACCCACGACACGACGCCGAGCTGCAACACGAGCGGCAGCACGATCATCAGCACCGAGTTCTGCAGCACGCTCAGTCCGCCCATGCCACGGCGGATGGTCTCGGTGACCTGGCCGGTCTTGCGCGCGACGTGGTAGCGCAAGCCGAGCGCGTGCGCGTGCGTGCCGCAGCGAAAGAGCACGCTGCGGTTCAGGCAGTTCTGCACCGGCCACGCCACCATCATGCCGACCTCGCTGACGATGCGGCCCACCGTGAACACGATGCCGTAGGCGAGCAATAGCGCGCCGGCCGTGGCTATCACGCCCGCCGGTGCGCTGTTCGATTTCCTGGACGAGCACGCGGTGCCCGCCACGCCGCTAGCGTTTGCGGGGAAGCACCACCCAACGCACGGTCCGGCGGCGCTCCAACGCCGGCCATCGCGCGACGTGCTCGATCGCCACTTCGCCGCCGACGAGATCGTCACGCGGTACGAGCCGGGCCGCGCCAAGACCTGGGAGTCGATGGGACGCCCGCATCGCCTGCTGGGCTGCTATCGCCTGGCGCTCCACCTCGAGGCGCGCGGCGATGTCACGTTGTTGACCGCATCGCTCAGCTATGCGCCGCCCACCGATGCGTTCGGCGGCCTGCTCGCGCGGCTTGTGAGCGCGGGCTACGCCAAGTGGTGCACCACACGTGTGATCAACATGGCCGTCGCCTGGTCCGAGCGCCGGGAGTTCGCGGCCCAGCGGCAGTTTGCGTGACGCCACCTAATCTTACGCCGGAACCCCCGGGGGTATTGCGGACCATGAACGAGAACAATCATGCGCAAACGCACACAGCACTTGGCACGCCAGCTGCGCCGCAAGTCCACCGGGCATTTCCGTTCGCGGTCGCAGTCGACAGCAGCGAAGCCCAGCTCGACTCGCTGCAGAAGCTCCTTGCAGCCCGCGGCATCGGACTTCTGCGCGCGCATACTGCCGCGGACGGCCTGGCGCTGGCGCAGCTGCACGTTCCTGACCTGATCGTCGCGGCGCTGAGCGTGCGCGGGCTCAGCACCCTGGATTTTCTGGTCGCCGCCAAGGCCGACCAACGTCTCGCGCGCGTGCCCTTCGTCGTCTTGAGCGGGGCGCCCGCGCATGCCGATCACCAGCGCCGGCACTGCATGTCGCTGGGTGCCGACGCCTTCCTCTACCGAAAGGAGTAAGGACAGAGCGGACGAGTTGGCGGCGACTCTTTTCGAGCTCGCGCCGTTGCAGCACGCGGCGTAGCGGGCGCCGCCGAAGTTTCCACGCGCCCCCCGACCCTGGTGGGGGGAGGGCAGAGGCCGAAGGGCGCGTGGTATCGAGTGCTGCTAGCGGTCGGTGAGACGGCGGCGGCCGGCGAACTCACCCTTGGCGAAATCGTGCGGGGCGAAGTCGATCGGCGCACCATGCGCACTGGTGCTGCGGAAACCGTGCAGAAGCTTGTTGACCAGTCGGGCGATGGCTCGTGCCATGGATGTCTCGTCGGGTATGCGTACTAAGCCTGCGCTTACCTAAATCTGCTCACTGGCGCTCAAAATCCATTTCGTATTCGAGCGGCCGCGCGACACGAAACCCCGCCGCGAATCGTCTGCGCGAGCGCTTGTTGCGCACGACTCATCTCCTGTCGTACCGGGGCCACCGCCCGCAACGAATGCGCGGTGGGGCCCAACTTCGCATTGCATTTGTGTCGATGTGACGCCCGTCACACAAAAGCGTGAGCGGGGCCGTCGCGAACCGGGTGGGGCGCGCCTGCCGGGCCGGTGTCGGACCCTCCTTGCAACACCGCACAAGCCCTAGCTTTTGGCCCTTTCCCTAGCGGGAGGTTGGTAGGCGGGGGCGACATATGGTATGAAGGCGTTCGTTCGACGTTCACCCGTAAGTACTTGTCATGGCCCCAGAAAAGGCCCCCCACGCGCTCGCGCCGGAGATCGTCGCGCTGGCGTCAGACCACGGCGGCTTCGAGCTCAAGGAGCTGCTGAAGAAGGAGCTGGCGGCCAAGGGCTACAAGCTCCTCGACCTTGGCACCAACTCGTCCGCGGCGGTCGACTACCCCGATTACGGCCTGGCGCTGGCCGAGGCCATTGCGTCGGGTCAGGCGAGCCGCGGCATCGGCATCTGCGGCAGCGGCGTCGGCATCTCCATTGCCGCCAACCGGCGCGCCGGCGTTCGCGCGGCGTTGGTCAGCGATTCCCTGACGGCGCGCCTGTGCCGGCAGCACAACGACGCCAATGTCCTCTGCCTTGGCGCCCGCACCACCGGGGTGGATGTCGCTAAGGACTGCGTGCACGCGTTTCTGTCGACGCAGTTCGAGGGTGGGCGTCATGTCCGCCGCGTCGAGAAGCTGGGCTGAGGGCACGGCCATGGGGCGTCCCCTGTCGAGCGGCGTCGAGCGTCGCACCCCGTTCTTCGACGCCGACCTCGCGCGCGACGACCCCGAGGTCTTCGCCGCCATCGAAGGCGAGATCGGCCGTCAACAGGACGAGATCGAGCTGATCGCGTCGGAGAACATCGTCAGCCCCGCCGTGCTGCAGGCACAGGCCTCGGTGCTCACCAACAAGTACGCGGAAGGCTATCCGGGCAAGCGCTACTACGGCGGCTGCGAGCACGTGGACGTGGTCGAGAACCTCGCCATCGAGCGCGCCAAGAAGCTGTTCGGCTGCGCCTTCGCCAACGTGCAGCCGCATTCCGGCAGCCAGGCCAACCAGGGCGTGCTTAACGCGCTGTTCAAGCCGGGCGACACCATCATGGGCATGTCGCTCGCCGCGGGCGGCCACCTGACCCACGGCGCGCCGCCCAACCAGTCGGGCAAGTGGTTCCATTCCGTGCAGTACGGCGTGCGCCGGCAGGACGCGCGCATCGACTTCGACGAGGTGGAGGCGCTCGCCAAGCAGCACAAGCCGAAGCTGATCATCGCCGGCGGCTCGGCCTATCCGCGCCAGATCGACCACCAGAAGTTCCGCCAGGTCGCCGATCAGGTCGGCGCGCTGCTGATGGTGGACATGGCGCACTACGCAGGGCTGGTCGCGGCGGGACTGCATCCCAGCCCGTTCCCGCACGCCCACGTGGCGACGACGACGACGCACAAGACCCTGCGCGGACCGCGCGGCGGCATGATCCTCACCAACGACGAGGACATCGCCAAGAAGGTCAACTCGGCGATCTTCCCCGGCATCCAGGGCGGCCCGCTGATGCACGTCATTGCCGGCAAGGCGGTGGCCTTCAAGGAAGCGCTGCATCCGTCGTTCAAGGATTACGCCGCGGCGGTGATCGCCAACGCGCGCGTGATGGCGGAAACGCTTTCGGTGCGCGGCCTCGACATCGTCTCCGGCGGCACCGACACGCATCTTCTGCTGGTCGCTCTGCGGCCGAAGAAGCTGACCGGCAAGGCGGCCGAGGTGACGCTGGGCAACGCGCACATCACCTGCAACAAGAACGGCATTCCGTTCGATCCGGAGAAGCCGACCGTCACCTCGGGGGTACGGCTCGGCAGTCCGGCGGGGACCACCCGCGGCTTCGCTCAGCCGGAGTTCCGCGACATCGGCCGTCTCATTGCCGACGTGCTCGACGGCTTGGCGGCCCATCCCGACAATAACAAGGCCGCCGAGGACAAGGCGCGCGCGGAGGTGCTCGCCCTGTGCAAGCGCTTCCCGATCTATTCCGACTTGAGCTGGTGGCGGCGCTCCGCGTCGCGAGGGTGAACGGGGGAGACTCAACATGCGCTGTCCGTTTTGCGGCAACGCCGACACGCAGGTGAAGGACTCGCGGCCGACCGAGGACAATGCCTCGATCCGCCGCCGGCGTTTCTGCCCCACGTGCGGCTCGCGCTTCACCACTTTCGAGCGCATCCAGTTGCGCGAGCTCACCGTGGTGAAGAAGACCGGCCAGCGCGTGCCGTTCGACCGCGACAAGCTGATGCGCTCCATCTTGATCGCCACACGCAAGCGGCCGGTCGAGCACGAGCGCATCGAGCGGATGGTGAGCGGCATCGCCCGCCGCCTGGAGAGCCTCGGCGAGTCCGCGATCCAGTCGAGCGTGATCGGCGAGATGGTGATGGATGCGCTCTCCAACCTCGACCAGGTCGCCTATGTGCGCTTTGCCTCGGTGTATCGCAACTTCCGCGAAGCGCGCGACTTCGAGACCTTCGTGGGCGAGTTGAGTGGCGACTCCGACAGCTGATCCGCGCGACCCGGACCATATGCGCGCGGCGTTGCGCCTGGCCCGCCGCGGCCTGGGGCGCGTGTGGCCGAATCCCGCCGTCGGCTGCATTCTGGTCAAGGACGGTCTGGTGGTGGGGCGGGGCTGGACCCAGCCCGGCGGACGCCCCCATGCGGAAACCGAGGCGCTGAAACGCGCCGGCGCCGCCGCGCGCGGCGCCACCGCCTACGTAAGCCTCGAGCCGTGCGCGCACCGCAACCAGGCGACGCCGCCGCAGCCCGCCTGCGCCGAGGCGCTCGCCAAGGCCGGGGTCAAACGCGCCGTCATCGCCTGCCGCGATCCCGATCCGCGCACCAACGGCCGTGGCATCAACATGTTGCAGAAGGCCGGCGTCGAGGTGATCGAAGGACTCTCGGAATCGGAAGCCAGGTCGATCAACGCCGGCTTCCTGTTGCGCGTGACGAGCGGCCGGCCGCTCGTCACCTTGAAGGTCGCGTCGTCCCTGGACGGACGCATCGCCACCGGCTCGGGCGAATCCAAATGGATCACCGGCGAGCCCGCGCGCGCCCAGGCGCACGCGCTCCGTGCCCGTCACGACGCGGTGGTGGTCGGCTCCGGAACGGTGCTCGCTGACGATCCCGAGCTGACCTGCCGCCTGCCCGGGCTCGGCGATCGCTCGCCGGTGCGGGTGATCTTCGATGGCCGCTTGCGCGCGCCGCTGACCGCCAAGGTGGTGGCGAGCGCCCGCACGACGCCGACCTGGATCGTCACGTTGCTCCATGCCGACCCGGCGCGGCAAAAGGCGTTCACCGCTGCCGGAGTGACCTTGATCCAGGTTGCCGGCGGTCGGGAGGGCCATCCGGATCCGAAGGCGGCGTTCGCGGCGCTGGCGGGGAAGGGCATCACCCGCGTGCTGGTCGAAGGCGGACGCCACCTGACCGCGGCGTTGCTGCGCGACGGTCCGATCGACCGAATGGTGTGGTTCCGGGCGCCCATGCTGCTCGGCGGCGACGGCATGCCCGCCGCGGAGTCCTTCGGCCTGACGAAGTTGGACGAGGCGCCGCGCTTCCGGCGCGAGGGAACCGCAACCGCCGGCGAAGATCTTGTCGAGATGTATAAGTCGCAGTGACGGGCAAGGCGCTATGAAGCGCCGCCGCCGGGCCGCCTGATGTTCACTGGCATCGTCACGCACATCGGCAGCGTGCGGCGCGTCGCCGCCGGCGCCGGGGGGGCACGGTTCGAGATCGCCGCCGACGTCGGCACGATGCCGGTCGGCGCGTCCATTGCCTGCTCCGGGGTCTGCCTTACGGTGGTGGAGCGGGCGCCCGGCTGGTTCGGCGTCGAGGCGTCGGCCGAAACCTTGTCCAAGACCACGGCGAGCGGCTGGCGGGACGGGACGCGGCTCAACCTCGAGAGGCCCCTCAAGGTCGGCGACGAGCTCGGCGGCGGCTTCGTGCTGGGACACGTGGACGCAGTCGCCGGCGTCGTTGCCCGCCGGGGGGACGGCGACTCGGTGCGCCTGACGGTGCAAGGACCGGCCTCCCTGCGCCACCTGTTCGCGCCGAAAGGGTCCGTCACCCTGGACGGCGTCGCCCTCACCATCAATGAGGTGGACGGCGCGCACTTTGGGGTAAATATCATCCCCCACACCCTGGCGGTCACCACGCTGGGGCAGGTTGCCATCGGCGACCGCCTCAACCTGGAAGCAGACCCGCTGGCGCGCTATGTCGCCCGCATCGCCGAGGTCCAACGGGGCACGTAGGATTCATGGAGCTGTCGCGCACCACGCGTCTCGCGCCCATCGAGGACATCATTGCCGATGTCCGCGCCGGCAAGTTCGTCGTCGTCGTCGATGACGAGAGCCGCGAGAACGAGGGCGACCTCATCATCGCCGCCGAGCGCGCCGACGCCGCCGCCATCAACTTCATGGCGCGGTTCGGCCGCGGCCTCATCTGCCTGCCGCTGACGCGCCAGCGCGTCGAGGAGCTCGAGCTGCCCCTGATGGCGCCGCGCAACCTCAGCCGCCATCAGACGGCGTTCACCGTCTCGATCGAGGCGCGGGAGGGCGTCACGACCGGAATCTCGGCCGCCGACCGCGCCCAGACTATCGCCGTCGCCATCGGCGCCGGCAACCGCAAGGCCGGCAAGGACGACATCCATTCGCCTGGGCACGTCTTCCCGCTGGTGGCGAGCGACGGCGGCGTGCTGGTGCGCGCCGGCCACACCGAAGGGGCCGTCGACCTTGCGCGCCTCGCCGGATTCATTCCAGCCGGCGTGATCTGCGAGATCATGAACGACGACGGCTCGATGGCGCGGTTGCCTCAGCTGCTCGACTTCGCCGCCAAGCATGGCCTCAAGGTCGGCAGCATCGCCGACCTCATCGCCTACCGCCGCCTCCACGACGTCATTGTCCGCCGCGCCCTGGAGACCGAGATGAACAGCCGCTACGGCGGCACGTTCCGGATGGTGGTGTACGTCAACACGGTGGAATACGCCGAGCACCTGGCGCTGGTGAAGGGCGACCTGCGCGCCCCCGGCAGGGGCCCGGTTCTGGTGCGCATGCACGGCGTCAACGTGCTCACCGACCTTCTCGGCGCCGAGGGACCGCGCGACGCGCTGCTGCACGAGGCGATGCGCATGATCGGCGAGGAGGGGCGCGGCGTCATCGTGCTGATCCGCGAGCCGCGCGCGACGGCGCTGTCCGACGGCTTGTGCGTCAAGCGCGGCGACCGGCCCGAGCGGCACGAGTTGCGCGAGTACGGTATAGGCGCGCAGATCCTGCTCGATCTCGGCGTGCACGAGATGGTGCTGCTGTCGAATTCCCACCGCACGCCCATCGGCCTCGACGGCTACGGCCTGTCGATCGTCGGCGAGCGCCGCATTCCGCTGGCCACCTGAGTCATGGTTTCCGTCGGTGGCGACAACATCATGGTCATCCAGGCGCGTTTCTACGACGACATTGCCGACGAGATGTTGCGCGGCGCCACGGCGGTGCTTGCCGCGGCCAACGCCAAGCACACGGTGGTGACCGTGCCGGGCTGTCTCGAGATCCCGGCGGCGCTCACCTTCGTGCTTCGCGGCGATGAGATGCGCCCCGGCGGCCGGCCGACCTACGACGGCTACGTGGCGCTGGGTTGCGTCATCCGCGGCGAGACCGATCACTACGAATACGTGGCGGGAGAGTGCATGCGCGGCCTCTCCTATGCGGTACGCCACCACGGCATTGCCCTCGGCAACGGCGTGCTTACCTGCAACACATACGAGCAGGCATGGGAGCGCGCGCAGGTGGCCAACGGCGACAAGGGTGGGATCGCGGCGCGCGCGGCATTGGCGATGATGGCGCTGCGCCGCACGCTGACGTCGCCCCAGGGCGCCACGCCCAAGAGCGCCACGCCATGAACGTCGCCGCTCCGCGCGAAGCGTCCGAACGGGAGCTGTTGCACCGGCGCAGCGTCGCGCGCCTGGTGGCGGTGCAGGCGCTCTACCAGATCGAATTCGGCGGCGGCCGTCCCGACGAGGTCATCGCCGAGTTCGTCGATCATCGTTTCGGCGCGGAGATCGACGGGGCTCGCCTGGGCGAGGCGGATGCCGACTTCTTTCGCGCCTTGGTGCGCGGCGGGGCAGGGCGCCAGGACGAGCTCGACGCGCTCCTCAAGGGCTCGCTGAGCAAGGCGCGCGAGCCGTCGCGTCTCGATGGCATCTTGAGAGCGCTGCTGCGCGCCGCCGCCTTCGAGCTGCTCGCCCGCAAGGACGTCCCCGCACGCGTCGTCATCGCCGAGTACCTCGACGTCGCGCACGCGTTCTTCACCGGTCCCGAGCCCAAGCTCGTCAACGGCGTGCTCGACAACCTCGCCCGGCACCTGCGCCCCAGCGAGATAACCTAGCCAGGCCGTGCAGCGTCGCGGCGAATTCGAGCTGATCGCACAGGTCTTCGCGCCGCTTGCCAAGATCGGCGCGAGCCCGCTCGCGTCCTCATTCGGCTTGGGCGACGACGCGGCGCTGGTGCGTCCGCCCCCGGGCATGGAACTGGTGGTGTCCGCCGACGCCATGGTGCGCGGCATCCATTTCGACGAGCGCACCGACCCGGGCGACGTCGGCCGCAAGCTGCTGCGCGTCAACCTGTCCGACCTCGCCACCAAGGGCGCCATGCCGGTCGCTTATCTGCTGGTCGCCGGATGGCCGGCCGACGTCGGCGACGAGTGGATCAACCGCTTCGCGGCCGGCCTCGCCGAGGACCAGGCCACCTACAAGCTGCCGCTCATCGGCGGCGACACCATCGCCATGCCTTCGGACCTGGTGTTGTCCGTCACCATCTTCGGCCACGTGCCGAGCGGCACGATGCTGCGCCGCGGCGGCGCTCAGCTCGGCGACTACGTATATGTGTCCGGCACCATCGGCGATGCGCGCCTCGGGTTGCTGGTGGCGCACGACAAGCTGGCGTTGCCGGCGGAGGACGCGGCGTTCCTGCGCGCGCGTCTCGACCGGCCCAATCCCCGCCTGCGCCTGGGTCAGGATCTGCGCACGGTAGCGCACGCCGCCATCGACGTCTCCGATGGCGTGCTGGCCGACCTCGGTCACATCTGCGAGCAGTCCGGCGTCGGCGCCGTCGTCAACGAGGCGGCGCTGCCGCTCTCCGCCGCGGCCCAGCGCGCCTTGGCCGCCGTTCCCGGCGAACGGCCGGGCCTCGCGGCGTTCGGCGATGACTACGAGATCCTGTTCACCGTCGCACCCGGCGACGTGTCGCGGCTGGAGGCCTTGGCGACGCGCATCAACCTGCCGCTGACGCGCATCGGCCGCATCGCGTCCGAACCGGGCGTGCGGGTGGTGGATGCTGCGGGGCGCGAAGTCCGTGTCGAGAAAAGGGGCTTTCAGCACTTCTAGGGCCAGAGCCCCCCGTCCGGCGGCCTGGTCCCTGCTGGTTTCCAAGGCCCTGCCTTCCGGGGATAATGCGGCCACCATGCGGATGATCGTCATCACGGTGGGCCTGCTCGTCTTCTTCATCGGAGGATTGGCGGCGGTCACCTGGGTCCTCTCCAACTTCGAGGACCTCTCGGACGGCAAGTCGGAAGTGGTGCTGGTCAAGGGCTTCGTCCCCCTCGACAACCTCTCCTACCCCGTGAGCTCGGGCGCCGTTCTCGACCACTACGTGGCCGTGGACCTTCGCCTCGAGATCAACGACGTCCGCCGCGAGGCGGAGATCACCGCCATGATGCCGCGCATCCGCGACGAGATCGTCCGCGACGACCACCGTGCCTGGCCGCGGCACGCCGATGGGGTAGACAGCATCGACCTCGCGCGCGTCAAAGAACGTGCCAAGGGCAGCGCCAACAAAGTCCTGGGCGGCGAAGTGGTGACGCGCGTGCTGATCACCCGCGTGGCTCGCCTGGTCGCCTGACCTGTCCGACCGGACTACCGGGCGCGACCTAGGCTGAAGGGGCAATTGCCCCGCCCGCGCCAGCCTCGCTAAACCTTGGCGGCGAGCCTCGGAAAACTAGAACAACAAGAAGTGGGCCGCCGTGTCTGCCCTTATCCATATCGGCTACCACAAGACCGGAACGACCTGGCTGCAGGAGCGCTTCTTCGGCAGGGACCCGATCTTTCGGGTCATCGCCACCCATCCGGCGATCGACGCCGCCATCGTCCGCCCGAACAGCCTCGATTTCGATCCTGCCAAGGCGCTGAGCGACCTGGGCGCGGGCTCCAATGCCGCCAAGGCGTCGACCGGCATCCCGGTGATGTCCTCGGAGATCCTGTCGGGGAATCCGTTCACCGGCGCGCGCGAGAGCCACGTGATTGCCCACCGCCTGCGGGCGATGTTCCCGGACGCCCGCGTCCTCATCACGGTGCGCAATCAGATGGCGATGCTGTCGTCGTTCTATAAGCAGTACGTGCGCTTCGGCGGGCGGCTCGGCCATCGCGACTTCTTCCTCGCCAAGCCGGAGATCGAGTACTACGGCTTCGAGGCGCGACACCTGCAGTACGACCGCCTGATCGACCTCTACGCGGGCCTGTTTCCCAAGGGGAACGTCTCGGTGATGCTGTACGAGGACTTCAGCCGCGGGCCGGCCGCGTTCTGCCAGCAGATCGCCGATTTCGCCAATGGCGGTCCGGCCAAGATCCAGCCGGTCGACTCGCGGCCGCGCGGCGTCAGCGCCTCGGCCCAGATCCTGCCGGTGCTGCGGCAGATCAACCGCTTCCGCGCCGGGCCGTTGAACGCGACGCCCTGCCTGTCGCTCGGCTGGCTGTCGTACAAGGCCTACCGCGCCGTCGAGAAGCTCGACGTCCAGTCCCAGGCGCGCTGGGGTAGGCGGTCGGACGGCAGCCTCGGAGAGTTCATCCGCGAGCGCTTTGCCGACAGCTATCGTTCCAGCAACGCCAAGCTTGCGGCCCTGCTCAAGCGCGACCTCGCTCCGCTGGCGTACCCGGTTTAGGCGGCTCCCCGCCGCCACCCCTCGGCTCGGGCCTTGCGGCAACAAGGCCTGCGGGCGCGTTTGCCTTCGGCCACTAACTCTGGCATAAGGCGCCGCGACTTTTCGGTTCTTCGCGCTTCCGGGCGCCGCGCGAAACCTTTGTAGTCCCACAACTTATCCTACGACGAGGGGATGACGACATGACCGTGTTGCCGATGCATTGGCTCGCCATTGCTGCCGGTGCGTTCGCCGTTGCTTACGCCGTCTATGCCAGCCGCGCGGTGCTCGCCGCAGACTCGGGCACCGACCGCATGCGCGAGATCTCGCACGCCGTACAGGTAGGCGCGGGCGCGTACCTGAACCGCCAGTACCGCACCATCGGCATGGTCGGCGCCGTCATCTTCGTCATCTCGGGCTTCGCGCTCGACTGGTATTCAGCGTTCGGCTTCCTGATCGGCGCCGTGCTGTCGGGCGCGGCCGGCTACATCGGCATGAACGTCTCGGTGCGCGCCAACGTGCGCACCGCCCAGGCGGCCTCCAAGGGCTTGCAGCAGGGTCTCGACGTCTCGTTCCGCGCCGGCTCGGTCACGGGCATGCTCGTCGCCGGCCTCGCGCTGCTCGCGGTGGCCGTCTACTACGCCGTGCTGATCTGGGCCGGTCTCGACACGCGCGCGATCGTCACCGCGCTCGTCGCCCTCGGCTTCGGCGGCTCGCTGATCTCGATCTTCGCCCGTCTCGGCGGCGGCATCTTCACCAAGGGCGCCGACGTCGGCGCCGACCTCGTCGGCAAGGTCGAGGCGGGCATTCCCGAGGATGATCCGCGCAACCCGGCCGTTATCGCCGACAACGTCGGCGACAACGTCGGCGACTGCGCCGGCATGGCCGCCGACCTGTTTGAGACCTACGCGGTGACGCTGGTCGCCACCATGGTGCTCGGCTCGATCTTCTTCACCGGGGCACAGGCCGAGATGATGATGGCCCTGCCGCTTGCCATCGGCGGGGTGTGCATCTTCACCTCGGTGATAGGCACGTTCTTCGTCAAGCTGGGCGGCGGCACCAACATCATGGGCGCCCTCTACAAGGGCTTCATCGTGTCGGCGGTCCTGTCGGCGGCCGCCTTCTGGCCGACCATCAGCTACACGCTGGGCGGCATGGACACGACCTTCCGCGCCGCCGGCGGCGCCACCTTCACCTCCATGGACCTGTTCTGGGCCGCCATCGCCGGCCTGGTGGTCACGGGCTTGCTGATCTGGGTGACCGAGTACTACACCGGCACCAAGTCGCGCCCGGTGAAGTCGATCGCCAAGGCGTCCACCACCGGCCACGCCACCAACATCATCCAGGGCCTCGCCATCTCGATGGAGGCGACGGCGCTGCCGGCGCTCATCATCTCGGCGGGCATCATCGTCGCCTACATGCTGGCGGGCCTCGTCGGCGTCGCCATCGCGGTGACGGCGATGCTGGCTCTTGCCGGCATGGTCGTGGCCCTCGACGCCTACGGCCCGGTCACCGACAACGCCGGCGGCATCGCCGAGATGGCGGGCATGCCCAAGGACGTGCGCAAGATCACCGACGCGCTCGACGCCGTCGGCAACACCACCAAGGCGGTGACCAAGGGCTACGCCATCGGCTCGGCGGGTCTCGCCGCACTGGTGCTGTTCGGCGCCTACACCCAGGACCTCGAGCACTACTTCGAGGGCCTGACCGTGGACTTCTCGCTGTCCAACCCGTACGTGGTCGTCGGCCTGCTGATCGGCGGCATGCTGCCGTACCTGTTCGGCGCGATGTCGATGACCGCGGTAGGCCGTGCCGCCGGATCGGTGGTGGAGGAAGTGCGCCGCCAGTTCCGCGAGATCAAAGGCATCATGGAAGGCACCGCGAAGCCGGACTACGGCCGCGCAGTGGACCTGCTCACCAAGGCGGCGATCCGCGAGATGATCGTGCCGTCGCTGCTGCCGGTGCTTGCGCCGATCGTCGTCTACTACGTCATCAACTGGATTGCCGGCCAGGCCGAGGCCTTCGCGGCGGTCGGCGCCATGCTGCTTGGCACCATCGTCACCGGCCTGTTCGTCGCCATCTCCATGACGGCGGGCGGCGGTGCGTGGGACAACTCGAAGAAGTACATCGAGGATGGCAACTACGGCGGCAAGGGTTCCGATGCCCACAAGGCCGCCGTCACTGGTGACACCGTCGGCGATCCCTACAAGGACACCGCCGGCCCGGCTGTCAACCCGATGATCAAGATCACCAACATCGTCGCCCTGCTGTTGCTCGCCGCGCTCGCGACGGGCATGTAAGGCAGGCATCCGATTTGCGAAAACAAGCCGGCCGGGTTGCGAGCCCCGGCCGGCTTTCTTTTTGTCAGCGCGTGCCGGCTCAGGGCGCTTGCCGCGCCGCCCCCGGACTGAAGCGCCCGAGGTTGCCGATGAGCTGTTCCAGGATGCCGAGCTCGCGGCCACGCGTGGGAGTCTCGCGATCCGTCGGATTGATCTTCATGGCGTCGGAAAGCGTGTAGCGCTGGATGTCGGATACGACTCCGCGCGCGCCGAAGGAAATGGCGACGACCTGCTGATCGAGCACGTCCGCGGCGCGATAGGGTACTGCTTCGGTCAGCGCGCCGATGTAGTACCAGCTGTTCGGATCGAAGGTGCCAATCGCCGACGGGGTTCCGAGTGCCACCAGGACCGTGTCGCGCGTGTCGGTGCCCGGCGTAATGCTGGCCAGCACGCGTTCATTCAGGATGTAGCCACGCGATTCGCGCACGGGTGCGCACGCCGCCGCCGCGTGCAGCGTCAACGCCGCGCCGATTGCCAGGGCTATGCGATGGACGGTGAATTGGAACAAACCCCGCTCCCTCGGACACCTTCGCAGAGCGCGCGTCGCACTGTCAACGCGACGGCCGTGGCGCTAGGGTAGCGGCACAATGTTCGCATTCCTGCGCCGCCGCATACACGCGCACCGCGAGCCTTCGGCTGGACGCAAGCTCTACTTTGCGGTGCTGGCGCAGAGCCGCCTGCCGGCCTTCTACGGATCGTTCGGAGTGCCCGACACGGTCGATGGGCGCTTCGACCTAGTCGTGCTCCACGCGGTGTTGGTGTTTCGCCGCCTGCGCGCCTTGGGGCCCGAGGCGGCGCTTCTCAGCGACGAGACGTTCGAGGTCATGACGGCCGACCTCGATCGCAGCGTGCGCGAGCTTGGCATCGGTGACATGGCCGTCGGCCGGCGCGTCAAGGCGATGGCGCGCGCGTTCTACGGCCGGGCGCAGGCCTACGAGAGCGGCCTGTCGGGAACGGAGAGTCTCGAGGACGCGCTCCGCCGCAATGTCTACCGCACCGTGACGGCGCCGGACGCCCTGGTGGGCCGCCTCGCCGAGTACGTGCGCGCGGCGGCCGCCGGCGTTGGCCGCCAGTCCCTGGAGGACCTCGCTGCGGGCCGTCCCGGCTTCCCGCCGACGCCCTATCGCGCCGCCGACGGGAGCTAGCGCTTCTCGGGCACCTTTGCCTTCGCGGGTCAGGTGCTTACCGGATGGCCGCGGCCCGACCTGCCCGGCTTCCATGCGCTCTCGGAGGCTGAAGCCGATGCTTCAGCACGCCACTCGGCATCGCGTCCGCCTTCCGGCGGGCCCGAAGCGGAGCGCCCCGGAACAACAACAACACGAAGGGAGGGCCTCAACATGCGATTCCAATTCATGCCCCCGCAATTCGCGCGGGCGTTGTGTGCGCCGTTGGCGGCATTGATGTTCGTCGTGGCGGGGCCGTTGCCGATGGCGCAAGCAGCCATGGTTCCGACCAACCAGGTGCTGCAGGCGGCCGAACCGGTGAACCCGGCCGCGACCGACCGCGAGCGGCTGAACGGCTTCCTCGCGCGCGATGACGTCCGTCGGCAGATGGAGACGCTGGGCGTCGACCCCAACGACGCGCGCATGCGCGTCGCCGCCATGCCGGATTCCGAAGTTGCCCGGCTCGTCGGCAAGCTCGACCAAACCCCGGCCGGCGCCGGGTGGTTCGCCACCCTTGTGTGGGCGGTGGTCGTCATTGCCATCGTGCTGCTGATCACCGATCTGCTCGGCGTGACGGACGTGTATCCGCTCGGGAATTAGCCGCCCAGTCAGTTGCCCGGTGTGGGCGCAGCCCGCGTAGCTGTCCGAGGGGGTGGAAGAGCCATCGCCCTGGCCCTTGCGCTCGCTCTGACCGCCTGCGCGGGACCGCAAACCAGCCGGCTGCTGACCAGCGCCTCCGACCTCCCTCTCCGGGCCGAGGTCGGAGGCGTGCCTTACTACGCCCAGGAAGACTTCTATTGCGGCCCCGCCGCGCTCGCCATGGTGGCGACCTGGGCGGGCGGCGCGCCGCTCACCCAGGCCGAGGCGGCGGCGCTCGTCTACACGCCGCACAAGCAGGGTTCCTTCCGCGAGGACATGGTTGCGGCCGCCCGCCGCGCCGGCCTGCGCGCCGTCCCGGTGCGGGACCTGCGGTCGCTGCTCGACGAGCTCGCGGCCGGCCACCCGGTGCTGGTGTTCCAGAACCTTGGGCTCGATTGGGTGCCGGCATGGCACTACTCCGTCGCGATCGGCTACGAGCGGGATCGCCGGGCGCTCCAGCTTCGCTCGGGGCCGTTCGAGCGTCTCGTCACCGACATGAGCGTCTTCGAGCACACCTGGCGGCGCGGAGACTACTGGGCGCTGGTGGTGCTGCCGCCCGGGCGCCTTCCGGCCAAGACGAACGAGCGGGACGTCCTGGAAGCGGCGCTCGGCCTCGAGCGAGCCGGCAACGCCGAGGCTGCGGCGCTGGCGTATGCGAGCGCAACCCAGCGATGGCCGGAGAGCCATGGTGCCTGGTTCGCCCTGGGCAATGCCCGCTATGACGCGGGCGACTTCGCCGGGGCGGCCGTGTCATTCGAGCGTGCCACCATGCTCAAGCCGGATGACCCGGATGCCTGGAACAACCTGGCCTATGCACTCGTCGAAGCAGGCCGGCCTGGGGAGGCGCGGCAGGCGGCCGAACGCGCCGTGCGTTTGGCCCCGGCCGGGGCGGAGGAGCCTTACCGGGCTACCCTCCAGGAAATCCACCTGCTGACGGCCCGCGTGGCCGGCTAGGCCCGGGCTCCGGCTCCGCCGTTATCCATCGCAAGTCTGTAATTTTCCGGGGCGTCAGGATTGACCCTCGCGCCCGCGGGCACTACGTATGCCCCCTCGCGCGGCCAAGCGCCGTCCCTTCCGCCCAGGTAGAGCTGTGCCGTCGCCCGCCGCGACCCCGGAGTTCCAGCGCATGATCGACGTTGCCACCCTGGGTGACGACGAGGAGCGGTTTGCCTTCGACGCGACTCCGGACGAGCTCAAGGCGTTGGCGAAGCGGTTCCAAGTGCAGGCTCTCGAGGACCTGCACGCCGACGCGGCGGTGCGGGCGATCGGTGGGGGCGGCGCCCGGGCGCGGGTGACTTTCCACGCTTCTGTGCTACAGTCCTCCGTCGTGACGCTCGAGCCGGTGAGAAGCCGGATCGACGAGGCGTTCGAGGTGGAGTTCCTGCCGCGCGCCGAGGGCGCCGACGGGCAGGAAGCCGACAGCGAGGACGGGCAGGATCTCGAAGCGCTGGAGCCGCCGGGCGAGGTGACCGACGGTCGCTTCGATTTGGGCGAGATGATCGCCGAGTATTTGTCGTTGGCCATCGACCCGTATCCGCGCCAGGCAGGCGAGGAGTTCGGCGAATGGCATGACGCCGCCCCCGACGGCGGCACGCAGAAAGAGGGTCCGTTTGCGGCCCTGAAGAACTGGAGGAGCAGGGCGTAACGTGGCGGTACCCAAGCGAAAGAAGACACCCTCGACGCGCAACATGCGCCGTTCGCACGACCGGCTGGCCCCGTCGGCCTACATCGAGTGCCCGAACTGCGGCGAGCACAAGCGGCCGCATCACGTCTGCCAGGCCTGCGGCCACTACGATGGCCGCGAGGTCACCGAGGCACCGGAAGCCTAAGATCTCCGGCCGGGCCATGCCCAACCCGGGGCGGCAACGACTGCACCACGGCAGAACGTCGTCCCGTATCATGGGGGAACCATGAGCGCCGCAATGGTGATCGCCATTGATGCCATGGGGGGCGACCACGCCCCCGAGATGGTCATCGACGGCGCTGCGCTGGCGCACAGCCGCATGCCGGCGCTGCGCTTCCAGCTGTTCGGCGACGAGGCGCGCATCCAACCGCTCTTGGCGCGCCACCCTCGGCTGCGCGACGGCGTCGAGATGCGGCACGCGGCACATGCGATCGCCCCGACCGACAAGCCAAGCCAGGCGCTGCGCAAGAGCGCCCAATCCAGCATGCGGCTTGCCATCGAGGCGGTGCGCGACGGTCAGGCCGGTGCCGTCGTCTCGGCCGGCAATACCGGGGCGCTGATGGCGCTCGCCAGATTCGTCCTGAAGATGCAGCCGGGCGTCGATCGCCCGGCCATGGTGTCCTACTTCCCGACCGCGCGCGGCGAGAGCGCGCTCCTCGACCTCGGCGCCAACGTCGAATGCGACGCCCGCAACCTGGTGCAGTTCGCCATTCTCGGCGCCGGCTTCGCGCGCAGCGTACTGGGCGTCGAGCGGCCGACGGTGGGCCTGCTCAATGTCGGCGCCGAAGAGCTGAAGGGCCATGAGGAAGTGCGCGCCGCGGCGCAGGTCCTGCGTGAGTCCAAGTTCGGCTTCGACTTCCACGGCTTCGTTGAGGGCGACGACATCGGCGCCGGCACCGTCGATGTGGTCGTCACCGACGGCTTCACCGGAAACGCAGTGCTCAAGGCCACCGAGGGCACCGCAAAGCTGATCTCGTCGTTCCTCGGCCTCGCGTTCCGCCGCTCGTGGGTGTCGATGCTGGGCTATGCACTCGCCAAGCCGGCGCTCGACTCTTTGCGCGCCAAGCTCGATCCCCGCCACTACAACGGCGCCCTGTTCCTCGGCCTCAACGGCGTCGTGGTGAAGAGCCACGGAGGCACCGACCGCGAGGGCTTTGCCAGCGCGATCTCGGTGGCCGCCGACATGGCGCGGGGCGACTTCAACGAACGCATCCACGCCGACCTCGACGTTTTCGACCATCGCAGCCCGGCTCCGCCCGACGCGCCGCCGGTGAAAGCGGCGTCATGAGCATCCGTCCCGCCGCGCTCAAGCGCGAGGCATCCGCGGCGGCTGCCGGCGCGACTGTCCGCTCCGTCATCGCCGGCTGCGGCTCCTATTTGCCGGAGCGGATCATGACCAACCATGATCTCGCCAAGATGGTGGACACTTCCGACGAGTGGATCGTCGAGCGGACCGGTATCCGCCACCGCCACATCGCTGCCGAGGGCGAGAACACGTCGCACCTCGCGGTGAAGGCCTCCGAGCGGGCGCTGGCTGCCGCCGGCATGAAGGCCGATGTAGTCGATCTCATCGTCCTGGCGACCGCGACGCCGGATGAGACGTTCCCAGCTACCGCGACCCGGGTGCAGGAGCGTCTCGGCATCGTGCGCGGCGCCGCCTTCGACGTCCAGGCGGTGTGCTCGGGCTTCATCTACGCGTTGGCCGTGGCTGACAACTTCCTGCGTCTCGGCCAGGCCGACACGGCGCTCGTCATCGGCGCCGAGACGTTCTCGCGCATCCTCGACTGGAAGGACCGCTCCACCTGTGTCCTGTTCGGCGACGGCGCCGGCGCCGTGGTCCTGAAGGCAGGACAGGGCAGGGGGCTGCCCACCGACCGCGGCGTCCTGACCACCAAGCTCCACTCCGACGGCCGCCAGCACGACCTGCTCTACGCCACCGGCGGCGTCTCCTCGACGCGCACCGCCGGCGTCGTCCGCATGGACGGACCCAAGGTGTTCAAGCACGCCGTCGAGAGGCTCGCCGAGGTAGTGGAGGAAAGCCTGGCGGGGGCCGGGCTGACCTCGGCCGATGTGGATTGGGTCGTGCCGCATCAGGCCAACCGCCGCATCATCGACGGCGTCGGCAAGAAGCTCGGCCTGCCCGCCGAGCGGGTGGTCGTCACCGTGGACCACCACGCCAACACCTCGGCCGCCTCGGTGCCGCTGGCGCTCACGGAGGCTGTGGGGGATGGCCGCATCCAGCGCGACGAAGTGGTCGTCATGGAGGCCATGGGCGGCGGCTTCACCTGGGGCGCGGCCGTCGTCCGCATGTAGCGTGGCCGAGGGGCCGGTTGTGTCCGAGCCCCAGCGTTTCAGCCACCTTCCGCGAAGATCGCTACCGGCGTGGCAACTAAGGGCTGCAAACTATTGAGTTTGACCTATTCTTTCGCGCGGGCTAGCCTGCTAGGTGAAGTCGTTGTCTGGGGCCGTCGCACGAAGCCTGCCTTCGTGCGACGAGACGGCGGCGATGATGGAAGGCCCAGGGAGGGGCTACTCCTGCATGGTGACAATGATCCGGGCGCAGCTGGCCGAGGCCGTCTACGAGCAGGTCGGGCTGTCGCACAACGAGTCGGCGGACCTGGTCGAGTCGGTCTTCGATGAGATCGGCGAGAGCCTGGTTCGCGGCGATACGGTCAAGATCTCGTCTTTCGGCAGCTTCTACGTGCGCGAAAAGGGCAGGCGCATGGGTCGCAACCCGAAGACCGGCGATAAGGTCCCCATCCTGCCGCGGCGGGTGCTGGTGTTCCGGCCCTCGCACGTGCTCAAGGACATGATCAACCGAGCCCGGTCCAAGACCCCGACCCAGGGGTAGGCGCCGCTAGGACATGACCGAACCCCACGCACGGCCGGGACGGCGGGTGGAGAAGGCGCCCGGTGCATTCCGCACCATTTCCGAGGTGGCCGAGGAGCTCAACATGCCGCAGCACGTGCTGCGATTCTGGGAGAGCAAGTTCGCCCAGGTACGGCCCCTCAAGCGCGGCGGCGGTCGCCGCTACTACCGGCCGGAGGACGTCACGCTGCTGCGTCTCATCCGCGGCCTGCTCTACGACCAGGGCTACACGATTCGCGGCGTGCAGAAGGTCCTTAAGGACCAGACCCGCAACGGCGACGAGGCGGCGAACGGTGTTGCGGCCGCGGAGCACGGGTCGCTCGCGCCCGAGCATCGCAAGCGGCTTGCGGCGGTGCTGCGCGAGCTGGACGAGGCCCGCGATCTCCTGCGCCGCGTTCTCGGCTGAGTCCGCCGGGCTCTACGGATGATCGTGGGTGTCCCCATGGTCCGGCTCGACCATGCGGGCGCGGTTGGCTCCGAGCAGCGCCATCACCTCTTCATCGGTGGTCTCGGTGAAGTCTTGGTAGTAGGCGCCGACCGCCCAGAACGGCTCCGGCGAGGACAGGCAGACGACTTCGTCTGCGGCTGACTGCAGGTCGAGGAGCGCCTGCGGCGGCGCCACCGGAATGGCCAACACCAGCCACTCGGGCTTGTGGCGATCGATCGCCTTGAGGGCGGCCTTGACCGTTCCGCCGGTGGCGACGCCGTCGTCCACCACAATGACGGTGCGGCCCCTGGCTTCCGGAGGCTCGCGGCCGTTGAGGTACAAGGTGCGCCGACGCTCGATCTCAGCGAGTTCCCTGCGCGTCTCCGCGTCGATGTGAGCCTGGTCGGGCGCCAGCATGCGCACGACGCTGTCGTTCAGGACGATTTCCGGGTGGGCGCCGTCGACGACCGCGCCGAGGTCTACGTCGGGGTGCCCCGGCGCGCCGATCTTGCGCACGAACAAGATGTCCAGGGGTGCCTTCAGCTCCTTGGCAACATCGTACGCGACCGGCAGGCCGCCGCGCGGCAGGGCGAGCACGATCGGGTTCGCGCTCTTGAACTTGCGCATGACCGACGCGAGGCGCCGGCCGGCGTCGCGGCGATCGTGGAAGTGCGTCTCGTGCACGCCCTCGACGGTCATTGCGCCGCGGCCATGGTCGGACTTCGCTGCTCGCAGGCCTGCATGAACCAGCGCGCCGCATGTGCGACCAGCTCATCGAGCGTTCCCGCTTCATCGAAAAGATGTCCCGCGCCCGGGATGACGCTCAGCTCGCGCGCGCAGGTCATGCGCTCGTAGGCCTGGCGGTTGAGCTCGAGGACGACGCGATCGAGGCTGCCGAACAGGAACAGCGTCGGCGCGCGCACATGGGGAAGGGCATCGGCGGCGAGATCGGGCCGGCCGCCACGCGAGAAGATCGCCGAAACCGACGCGCCCGGCTGCGCCGCCGCCAGCAGCGCGGCGGCAGCGCCGGTGCTTGCGCCGAGGTAGCACACCGGCAGCTGCGGGATGCTCGATTCGCGCTGCACCCAGAACGTGGCGGTGAGCAGCCGGTGCGCGAGCAGCTCCACGTCGAACGCCAGGCGTCGGTCGATCTCTTCCTCCGGCATCAGCAGGTCGAGAAGAAGCGTGCCGAGGCGATGGGCGCGCAGGCCTTCGCCGACGTGATTGTTGCGCGGGCTGAAGCGGCCGCTGCCGCCGCCATGCGCGAAGATGACCAGTCCCCGCGCCGAAGGCGGCAGCACCAGCATGCCGCGCAGCGCCTCCGGTCCGATCTCGACCTCCTCGATCTTGCGCAGCTCGGTCATCGGACGGGGACTCCAACGCTGTGGCGTACGGGTCCGACGTGGGGTCCGGCCCCGCGCATTCAATTGTGAAGAAGGGGATAGGGTACCGCCCCGTCCAAGCCTCGGCCGGGGCCGTAGGCGGAGGCGCGGCCAAGCTGGCCGGCCCGGTCAACGAGGCCGCGAGCCTCGCCTTGGCGCGCCGGATTGCGTTATTGTCCGCGCCGGTCGGAGTGTAGCGCAGCCTGGTTAGCGCACCAGACTGGGGGTCTGGGGGTCGGCGGTTCGAATCCGCCCACTCCGACCAGTAATTTCAATAACTTAGTGGAAGGTTGGCAGTAAGCACCACGCCGCTGGGCAACCACCTGGGCAACCATTTTCCGAAGAGACTGCTCCATGGCCATTCGACTGCGCGTCTTCCTGCATTTTCTTGCGTTGGGCGGATTGTCCTTGGTGGCCGGGCTGGCTGCCGCCCAGGTTTGGGTCCCGTTTTGCGATGAGGGGTTGGGCGGGCTGTGCGTCTCACGGGACCCGATAGACACCTACCTAGTGGTCTGGATCGAACCAACCGGACAGGTCGGACTGCGAACCACGTCCATTGAATTTAGGGCCATGTCCCGCAGCGAGTGCCTCAACCTGCCGCAGCGCGCGCAATGCTTTCGGGTCGGCGTCTATACAGCGAGCCAGCAGCGGTACGTTCGCGAGCGGGGCGACGAAAAGCAATTCGGCGGACCTAACAGCCCGACCGTTCGCCAATACTTCCAGAACTATCTTCCGCGGTCGGACGCAGCGCCGACGCTTTCAATCGACCTTCAAATGAGTACGGTGGCCGGTTTCCTTGCGACAACCGCCATGCCGGGCGGATGCCACAGCACTCATGGGTTGGAGGGAAAGGCCATCGGAGATCGACGCGTGTACAGCGATTGCGCCTATCTTTGGCTGGAACCTGTCACAAAGTAAGTCGGCGCGATAAGTGGAACAGTGCGCAGCCGCTGGGCTGTTCTATGCGCTGCTGACCGTGAACGGCCTGCCTGCTGCTGAATTTTGCTACGCATCGCCCGACGCCTTACCGACAACGGAAATTGCCAAAGTATTGCGGCGTGACGCGGCTGCATGTCCCGTCCGGACTACAGATCGTGGCATCGCGGCGTGCTTGGGGCCGAATATGCGAGTGGTCCTGATACCGGAAGCCTACAGGCTCGTGATCGAAACCGTACCGTAAAGATCGGGCGCCCGTCATTCCGCTCCTTCCAGCGCCTCCGCCCACGGGTCACGGCTGACTTCCGGTTCTGGAATGAACGCATCGGGGCGCTTCAGGTCCAGGACAGTCACAGTGCCGCTCTGGGCATCGCGCGTGTAGGTAGCGCCCGCGATCAGCATTTCACCGTCAATGCGGACGGTGGGCGATTGCAACCGAGTAACGGTGTTGATTGGCCACACGGTGCCGTTGACGCTCCAGCCTTGCACTGTGACGCGCACGCTCACTGACCGCGCCGCACGCACCGCAGCTTCCCAGTTCACGCGTTGCTGTGCCGACGCTGGCGTCACGTTCTGGCCGGGCAGGACGACAATTTGCGCCGCCACGCTTGCCGCCGTCCGCCATGTACAGGGCTGCAACGGCGCGAAAGGTGTTCGCGGCGCGGCGCTTCCGTTCGCCTTGTTCCGCAGCCAAAGGATCGCTGCCACCGCGGGCCGCGCGCAGCACGTCCTGGGCTTTCTCCCGAGCGTCGGCCACGCCGATCAGCGGGAACGTGCCGATGGTGTAGCGCCGAACCGCACGGTCGCCTTTGACGCGGTAGTGCACCACGAACGCCTTGCGTCCGGTGTGCGAGACGCGGAGGCCGAAAGCCGGGACCTGAGCGTCCCAGATGTACACGCGGCCCTCAGCGGGAGGGGCTATCGACTTCGCGCGCGTGTCCGTCAGCTTCTTTGCTTCCCCCGTGGATGGCATCTGGTGTTCTCCCGCTTTGGCCGTTGGGCAACCACTGGGCAACCACTGGCGGGAGATAACATGCAATCATCGGAATCGACGGGCAAGCATGCAAAGGCCGAAAAACTAAGGGTTTGCGCAGTCCCCGGCCGCTTTTGGATTGCATAGCGTTTCAGGTGATAACCTGCCCGCCTCCAGATTGGTTGTCTGGGGGTCTGGGGGTCGGCGGTTCAAATCCGCCCACTCCGACCAGTTTACCGGGCCCCGTCGGCGGCTGCGCTGCGGGCCAGTCCGGCATCCGGTGCAACCCGCCTGTGTATTACCTCGCCGCGCAGATCTTCTGGACGCTCGCCGACCCGGCGCGCCTGTTCCCGGCGATGGTCGTGGTCGGCGCCGTCCTGTTGTGGACGCCGTGGCGGCGCCTCGGCCGCGGGCTGGTGACGATCGGCGCCGTCGCCATCTTTGCCGTCGGCACGCTGCCGGTGGCGCGCTGGGTCGCCGAGCCGCTCGAGCAGCGCTTCCCGCCATTCGTCGCCGGCAGCGCCAAGGTCGACGGCATCGTCGTGCTTGGCGCCGGATACGCCTTCACGTCCGATCTCACCGGCATGCCGACCGTCGAGGCGAGCGGCGGGCGCCTCGTCAAGCTGATCGAGCTCGCCGGGGTGTATCCGACGGCGCGCCTCGCCTACACCGGCGGCGGCTCGCCGGCCCTGTCGATGATCGAGGCAGACCGCGCCGCGCGCGACCTCGCCCGCGTTGGTTTCGACGTCGGCCGCGTGGTGTTCGAGGGTCGCTCGCGCAACACCTATGAGAACGCCGTCCTCGCCAAGGAGATGCTGTCTCCCGCGCCGGGCGAGCGATGGCTGATCGTCACCTCGGCGATCCACATGCCGCGCGCGGTCGGCAGCTTTCGCGTCGCGGGCTGGGATGTCACGCCCGTGCCGGTCGAGTACCTGTTTCCGCCCGGGAGCGAGTTCGAGTGGCGCTTCGATCCGGTGCGCCGGTTCCTGTGGGTGTCGCGTGTCACCCACGAGTGGGTCGGCCTCATCGCCTACCGCTTGCTTGGCCGCAGCACGTCGTTCTTTCCGGGGCCGTAGCCGCGCGCTGCGACGAGGACTTTACGGGGCCGGCTGGGTGAACGTTCCGTCCCAGGCGGCCCCCGGCGGGGCAAGCCGGAACGTTTCGATGCGCGCGCGATAGATCGCATACAGCAGCGAATCGGGCTCGCCCTCCTGCAGGTCGGCGAGGATCGCATCGGCGCCCGAGCCGAGCGAGGCAAGCGCGTTCGACACGTCGATGATGGCCTGGCTGATGGCGGTGAGCGCCGTCGCCGCCACAATCGCGTCGGCGAGAGAGGCGGTGTGGATGGCGAGCGTGGTCGAATCGATAGACTGCGCGGTGACCGTGATGGTCGAGCCGTCGACGGTGCTCAGCACCTTGAGGTCGGTGGCGGCAGAGTCGATCAGATTCTTGCCGTTGAACTCGGCAGTGGCGACGATCGACTCGATCTGGGCGCGCAGCGAGGTGAATTCCTGGTGGAGAGCCGTGTAGGAGTCGTCGTCAAGGCCTTCCTGGCTAGCCTGGACGGCCTTCGCCTTCATCTCGGTCAAGAGGTCGGCGATCGCCTTGCAGGCGTCGATGGCGACGTTGACGATCGACTGACCCAGGGCGAGGTTGGTCTTCACCGCGCCCATGCCGGCGATGTCGCCGCGCATGTTCTGGGCGATGGCGAAGGTCGCCGCGTCGTCCTTCGGGCCACCGACGCGAAGGCCGGTCGTAACCCGCATCTGCGTCGTCTCGAGGAAGCGGTTGGTAGCGCTAAGGCTTTGCAGGGCGATCATCGCCCCCGCGTTGGTGTTGATCCACATCGCCATGGCACGGACTCCTGGCTCCAGTACAAGACGGCAAGCGCACGCGCGCTTGGCCCTAGGAACGCAAAGCCTGTGCCAGGGCGAGAACGCGTCCCGCCACAGCGCCAAAGCCAAGGATTCTGCGCCCTTTTGGCCTGGCTACGGTTGTGCCGGCGGGGTCGGTACATAGCAGCCATTACGCCGGGCGCGGCGTCGGTTCCGGGCAGAAGTTGCCAGCCAAAGTTGCCGGGTCGGCGCGGAATGCCTGCGGCGAATGGTCCCCGCCAACTCCCCTGCCGGCGGGAGTGCGGGCCCGCGCGCCTCGGTTACAATAGGGTCGTCCATGGCAATCGGCTCGACCACCGAATCGGAAGGGCGATCGGAAGATCTGACCGACGCGGGCGGACAACAACGCGTCTCGGTCGGCGTCTGGTTGTTGATCTGCGCCGCCTTGGTTTTCGGCGTCGCGGTGCTCGGCGGGGTGACGCGCCTCGAGCACGCCGGCCTGTCCATCACCCAGTGGGAGCCGCTTGCCGGCATCCTGCCGCCGCTATCCGCCGCCGAGTGGGAGACCGAATTCGCCTACTACCGGCAGTTCCCGGAGTACCAGCTCGTCCACCAGGGCATGGACCTCGCCGGGTTCAAGTACATCTTCTGGTTCGAGTACACCCACCGCCTGCTGGCCCGTCTGGTCGGCGTGGTGTTTGCCATCCCGCTCTTGTTCTTCTGGCTGACCAAGCGCATCGAGGGCGCCTTCGCCGCCAAACTGGTCGTCGTGCTGGTGCTGGGCGGCCTGCAGGGCGCGCTGGGCTGGTACATGGTGTCCAGCGGGCTCGTCGAACGTCCTGATGTCAGCCACTACCGCCTGACCGCCCACCTCGGGCTCGCCGTCCTCCTGTACGCCGCTCTCATCTGGTTCGCCTGCTCGATGCTGGTGCCGGCCGATGATGAATGGGGCGTGCAAGTGTCGCGGGGCTTCCGCTATGCGACCTATGGATCGGTCGCGCTCCTTTATCTATTGGTGCTGTCGGGCGGCATGGTCGCGGGGCTCGACGCCGGCTTCGACTACAACACCTTCCCGAAGATGGACGGCCGCTGGATCCCGCCCGGCCTGTTCCCGCCGCAGCCGTTCGACAGCGTTGTCACCGTGCAGTTCGTGCACCGCTGGTTCGGTGTGTTCGTCGCCGCCTACATCGTGTTTCTATGGGGGCGTTCGGTTGACTTGCGCCTGCCCGACGAGGTTCGCGGCTCCTACCGCTGGCTACTCTTAATGATGGCGGCGCAGGGTGCTCTCGGCATCGCGACTCTGCTGCTGGCCGTCCCGGTCGCGCTGGGCGCTATACACCAGGCCGGCGCGCTCATCGTGCTCGGCATTGCGGTTGCCGTGGCGTACGCCGTCACCAATGCGCGCCTGCGGCCGCAACCCGGCATTCACGTGCTGCCATGACGGCCTGCTCGCTGTTCGTGACTGCGTCCAACCAAGCGGAAGCGGAGAAGATCAGCCGCACCATCGTCGAGGAACGGCTGGCCGCCTGCGCCAACGTGCTCGGGCCGATCCGCTCGTTCTACTGGTGGCAGGGCAGGGTGCAGGACGAGCCGGAAATCGCCTTCCTGTTGAAGACGCGCGCCGAGCTCGTCGATCGCGTCATCGCGCGGGTGAAGGAGCTGCACTCCTATACCGTGCCGTGCGTGGTGCAGTGGCCGATCGAGGCCGGCAACCCCGAATACCTGGCCTGGGTCGAGACCGAAGCAACTGGGCGCTCCTCCTGACCGCACGCGCCGTCGGGGGGGCTTGAAACTCTTTTTGACACGCACTTTATGGACGCCTCGAGAGGCCGGCTAAGTCCGGCCCGTTGAGGAGGAAGCAACCCACGCGCACGTTGATCGCTCCGCTGGCTGCGGCGGCGATGGTTGGCGCAGTCGCAGTTGATGGTGCTCGGGCACATACGCGTCCCATGCCCACCTTCGAACGGTTACAGGCCATCGAGACCCTGGATCTCGAAGAGGGTTTGCTCGACCTGATCCTTCCACTTCCCGCGGCCCGAGCCGAAACGCTGATCGCGGCACGCTGAATAGGTTGGCCTGTGCTCTGTCTCCAGAGCACAGGCCGCCGCGCGGTCGCGCCAATTTCCGCACTGTCGCAGTGAACATTCTTACGCGCTTGTGATCGCGTGAGGATGCCTTGCCGCCCTTGAAAACCGCCTGTAATGCACTTTATCGGACAGCCGTAAGCGGGAGCTGGCGTCGATTTCGGTGCCAGCCCGGCTTCACAGGAATGATGACCGCAACCCAAGGGGAGTAAACGATGAAGACCATCCTCGCTCTTGCGGCCGCCAGCCTGTTCGCGGCGGCTGCTGCCTCGTGCAGCGCGGCCGACCCAAAGGCCCGGTGAAGTGGATTGCCGGCCGGCGCCGCGCTTCGGGCTGGCCGGCTCCACGGCCCGCCGGCCGCGCCCGCGGCCGGCGGGCTTCGCCGCAACCAACCCGAGATCACAGAGGAATTCCATGTTCCGCCACATGCATGCGGCTGCGCTCGTCGCGCTGACTGTTCTTGTCGTCCCCGCCGTCCAGAGCGCCGGTTTTCCCATCGATCAAGATCGCGGCGGCATTCCGACCTTGGCGCCGCTGCTGCAATCCGTCACTCCCGGCGTCGTCAATATTGCGACGGCGACTGCAATGCGCGTTCCGGGTCCGTTGCTGCGTGACCCGTTCTTCCGCCAGTTCTTCGAATTCGGTCCCGGCCGACCCCTGCAGCGGTTTTCGCAGTCGAGTGGGTCGGGCGTCATCGTCGACGCCCGGCGCGGCTACGTCCTTACCAATCACCATGTGATCCAGGATGCCGATCAAGTCACCATAACGCTGACCGATGGCCGCCAGCTGGATGCGCGCGTGATCGGCACCGACTCAGAAACGGACATCGCGCTGCTGCAGGTTCAGGCAGAGAATCTCACCGCGGTCCCGATGGGCGATTCCACCGGCGTGCGTGTCGGCGACTTCGTGGTCGCAATCGGTAACCCCTTCGGCCTCGGTCAGACGGTGACATCCGGGATCGTTAGCGCGCTGGGCCGTGGCGGCATCAACGTCGAGGGCTACGAGGACTTCATTCAAACGGACGCGGCGATCAACCCCGGCAATTCGGGCGGTCCGCTGATCGATCTGAACGGCAAGCTCATCGGCATCAACACCGCCATCATCGGTCCCGCCGGCGGCAACGTCGGCATCGGGTTCGCGGTGCCAATCGCGATGGCGCGCGCGGTCATGGACCAGCTCATCGAGCATGGCGAGGTCCGTCGCGGACGCCTGGGTATCGACATCGCCGACCTGACGCCAAGGCTTCGCGGCGAGCTCGGCGTCGATCGGGCCACTGGCGTGGTCGTCGTCGGCATCGAGCCCGGCTCGGCCGCCGACAAAGGGGGGTTGCGGCGCGGCGACGTCATCACTGGCATCAACGGCCAGCCGACGAGCCAGGCCCGCGATCTTCGCAATCGCGTCGGCATGCTGCGCCCGGGGGACGAGGTCGAGCTCGCCATCGTGCGTGGCAGCCGCGCCCAGACCATCGAGGTCACGCTGGCGGACCAGCGGCCGCGGGCGGCCGTGCCGCTGCGGGCGCCGGGCCGCGTGCTGTAGGTGCGGCACGGGCGGGCGCGGCCGGATGCCATGCAAATCATTCGACCGCACCGAAGGTTAGGGCGCGGTATCAAAATACCGCACTCTAACCTCTTGCGTTGGCCGCTTGATTTGGCGTTGCTTTCCGCTGTCTACCTGGCATACTCCGCCACCTTCGCAGCCTTACGGGATGTGCCCGCGGCGGGCCGGAACCATGTCACGCCGGCAGGCGTGCTCCGCACGATTAAGGACCAGTCATGAAGACGTACTCGGCCAAGCTCGCCGATCTGAAGAAGGATTGGGTCGTGATCGACGCCGACGGCGTCGTGCTCGGCCGCCTTGCCTCGCTCGTCGCGCTGCGCCTCAAGGGCAAGCATCGCGCGATGTACACGCCCAGCGCCGACTGCGGCGACCGCGTCGTGGTGATCAACGCCGAGAAGGTCCGCCTCACCGGCGCCAAGCGCAAGAAGAAGGTCTACTACAAGCACACCGGCTATCCGGGCGGCATCAAGGAGACGACGCCGGACAAGATCCTCTCCGGTGCCCATCCCGAGCGCGTCATCGAGAAGGCTGTCCAGCGCATGCTCTCGCGCGATTCTCTCGGCCGATTGCAGTTCAGCAACCTACGTGTCTATGCCGGCGCGTCGCACCCGCACGAGCCGCAGAGCCCGACGACGGTGGACATCGCCGGCATGAACCCCAAGAACGCGCGCGCGCGGAAGAACTAGGACACGCACATGGCTGACGAAAAGCACGACGCCAACAAGAATCCGGGCACCGAGGGAGCTCCCGCCGGCCGCACGCCTCGCCCCCGCAGCGCATCACCGCGTCCGCGCAGCGGAGCGGCGTCGCGCGCCGAGGCGGCCGCTCCGGCAGCGGCTCCCAGCGCCGCCCCGCGCCGCACGCTCACCGATCTGCGTTCGCTGCGTTCCGGCGGTGAAGCCGCTCCCGCTGCCGCCGAAGGCGCGCCGCGCGAAGCCAAGCGCGACGCCAAGGGTCGCTCCTACGGCACCGGGCGGCGCAAGAACGCCATCGCGCGCGTGTGGGTCATGCCCGGCGCAGGCAAGATCACCGTCAACGGACGCGAGTTCACCACGTACTTCGCGCGTCCGGTGCTGCGCATGATGATCAACCAGCCGCTCACCGCCGCCCAGCGCGCAACCGAGGTGGACATCTGGTGCACCGTGGTCGGCGGCGGCCTGTCCGGTCAGGCGGGCGCTGTGCGCCACGGCATCAGCCGCGCGCTGTGCAACTTCGAGCCGTCTCTCCGCCCGGTGCTGAAGTCCGGCGGCTTCCTCACGCGCGACGCCCGAGTCGTCGAGCGCAAGAAGTACGGCAAGCACAAGGCCCGCCGCAGCACGCAGTTCTCGAAGCGCTAGCCTCGCGGCGGCGCACACGCCCGCAAGCTCTACTCTCCCGCTTGCGGGAGAGGAGTAGGGTGAGGGCGTCGGAGCACCGCCATGGCAGGCGAGAGCACGCAGACCGAGACCGAGGCCGTCGCAGGACGTTCCTGCGCGAGCTGCACCTTGTGCTGCAAGGTGATGGCGGTGCGCGAGCTCAACAAGCCGCGCCTCACGTGGTGCACGCACTGCGACAAGAAGCGCGGCTGCACCCAGTACGAGACGCGCCCCGAGACCTGTCGCGAGTTCTATTGCGCGTGGATGACCACGGCGGAGCTCGGCGACCACTGGAAGCCGCTCGCTTCGCGCATGGTGCTGGTGCATGACCGCGCGCGGAACTGGCTGATCGTCCACGTCGACAGCGGCCGCGCCGATGCCTGGCGCGCGGAGCCTTACCTCGCCGAGCTGCGCGCCTGGGCGCGCTACATGGTGGCGAAGGGTGGCCGCGTCTTCGTCTTCCAGGGCGAGCGCGTCATCGGGCTGCTCGCCGACGGCGAGCAGGACCTGGGCCCGATGCTGCGCAACGACGGGCGCCTCGACATGCACTCGGCCGCGGCGCCGCCGCCCGCGGTGCCTGCTACGCCCTAGGCCGTGCCATGTCCGAGCCCGCCGCAGCCGCGGAACCCAAGATCGTCGCCGGGCGTTCGTGCGCGGGCTGCACCATTTGCTGCAAGCTCATCCAGGTGCGCGAGCTCGACAAGCCGCGTCTCACCTGGTGCACCCACTGTGACAAGAGCCAGGGCTGCACCATCTACGCGACGCGCCCCAACGGCTGCCGCACCTTCTATTGCGGCTGGATGATGACGCCGGATCTCGGCCAGCACTGGAAGCCGTTGCACTGCAAGATGGTGCTCACCTACGAGAAGGCGGCGAACCGCATCGCCGTGCACGTCGATCCCGGCCGCCTCACCGCCTGGCGCGAGGAGCCGTACTACTCCGACATCAAGCAGTGGGCACGGCACGCGCTTGCCAACCAGGGCCAGGTGATCGTCTGGGCCGGCAACCGGGTGTTCGCCATCCTGCCGGACCGCGACAAGGATCTCGGCGCGGTGCAGGAAGGCCAGCACATCGTCACCCGACGACGAGAAGGTCCGCTCGGCGTCGAGTACGACATGGTGCTGCTGAACCTCGACGACCTACCGCAAGACAGCACCGCATCGCCTGTGTGAGGATCGCGCGGAAACGCGCGCAAAGAAGACATGAACGCCGTCCATCACAACCGCATCCGCGTCGCCATCCTGGGTGCCTCCGGCTACACCGGCGCCGAGCTGGTGCGCATCTTGAGCCACCATCCCGCGGTCGAGCTTGCCGCGCTCACCGCCGACCGCCGCGCCGGCAAGCCGCTCAGCGGGGTGTTCCCGCACCTAGGCTTCGTCGACACACCGCCGCTGCAGAACATCGAGGAGATCGACTGGGCCGGCGCCGACGTGGACGCGGTCTTTTGCGCGCTGCCGCACGGCACCACCCAGAAGGTCGTGGCGGGCCTGCTCAACGACGGCGCCGGCGGCAAGAAGCCGCCGCGGGTGTTCGATCTTTCCGCCGACTTTCGCCTGAAGGACGGCGAGACATATAAGAAGTGGTACGGCCACGCCCATGAGGCGCTGGCGCTGCAGGGGCGTGCCGTTTACGGCCTTACCGAGCACGCGCGTCCGGCGATCGCCAAGACCGACCTGGTGGCATGTCCTGGGTGCTACCCCACCGCGGCGCTCTTGCCGCTCATTCCGTTGCTCGCCGAGAAGCTGATCGAGCCATCCGACATCATCATCGACTCCAAATCGGGTGTTTCCGGTGCCGGCCGCGCCGAGAAGGAGGCCAGCCTCTACAGCGAGGTGACGGAAGGCATGCATCCCTACGGCATCGCGAGCCACCGTCACGCCCCCGAGATCGAACAGGCGCTCACCGACGCGGCGCGATGGGGCGTCACCGTCACCTTCACGCCGCACCTCGCGCCGATGAGCCGCGGCATCCTGTCCACCAAGTACGTGCGACTGCACGGCGGCGCCACCGCGGTGGATCTGCACGACGCACTGTCCAAGCGCTACAAGGACGAGCCATTCGTCACGGTGCTTCCCCGCGGCGTGGCGCCCTCCACGCGCATGGTGCGCGGCTCGAACCGGTGCGTCATCAACGTTTTCGCCGACCGTGCCGAGGGCAGGGCGATCGTCGTCTCCGCCATCGACAACCTGGTGAAGGGCGCGTCGGGTCAGGCCGTGCAGAACATGAACGTCGCTTTCGGCTTCAAGGAGACCGACGGCCTGCAGCAGGAGGCGCTGTTCCCATGAGCAGCCGTCCCAATTTCTCTGGCGGCGTCATCCTGCCGTACAACGGCGTGCAGCCGAAGATTGCCGCGGACGTGTACATCGCACCCACCGCCGCGGTGATCGGCGATGCGCACATCGGCGCCGGCTCGTCGATCTGGTTCGCCGCCACGGTGCGCGGCGACGTCAACGAGATCCGCATCGGCGCGCGCACCAACGTGCAGGACGGCACCACCGTTCATGTCACCACCGGCGGCCACGGCACCTATATCGGCGACGACGTCACCATCGGCCACAACGCCATCATCCACGCGTGCACGATTCAGGACCTGTGCCTGATCGGCATGGGCGCGTGCCTGATGGATGGGGTGGTAGTGGAGAAGAACGCCATGGTCGCGGCGGACGCCCTTGTCACGCCCAATAGGCGCGTGCCGTCCGGCCAGCTGTGGGCCGGCTCGCCGGCCAAGTTCATGCGCGACCTGCGGCCTGCCGAGTTGGCGGAAATCGAGGAATCGGCCCGCCATTACGCCGAGCTTGCACAGGCCTACCGCCGTTAACGTGCGCCGGTCGCCGGTGGTGTAAAGTCGTTCAATGTCCTTGCGTCCCGCTTGACGGCCGTGTGCGCGGTTGCATGCACGCTGCTCGCGCCGCCGCTCGTGCCCGCCTCGGCCCAGGCCTATCAGAACTACCTGGAGGTGCGCGGCGAGCGCCTCGCCAACCAGAGCACGCTGGTCCAGAACTTCCGCGCCATGGCGTACGGCGGCCAGGTGGCGCGCTGGCGCACCGGTGTCCGCGTGTTCCTGGTCGGCGATACCGCCCCCGAGCATCGCGAGCGGGTGCGCGCCTTCCTCGGCGAGCTCGCGACGCTCACCAACCTCGCATTCTCGCTGGTGGACGAAGAGTCGCGGACCAACCTGCGCATCTACTTCTCCGCCCGCGACTGGTTCAACAGCCAGGCGGCGCGAGCGTTCGCGCGGCCGCAAACCGTGCTGTGCTTCACCAACATGCGCGCTCAGGCCGGCGCCATCCAGCAGGCGTTCGTCGTCATTCCCGAAGACCTCCAGCCGCGCGCCTCCCGCGCCTGCCTCGCGCACGAAATGATGCATGCCATCGGCTTCGGCGGGCATCCGCCGCAGGAGTTCGACTCGGCGCTGCGGAATGGCATTGCTGCCGACCGTCTCACCACCAACGATCGCATCCTGATTCGCGCCCGCTACGACGAGCGCCTGTGGGCGGCTGCCAACGCCGGAGACGCGGTCGGGGTCGCCACCACCGTCATCGGCGAGCTGCTGGGCCGGGTGCAGGACGCGGCCGACGTGTTCGAAGCGCTCGCCTACGAGGGCGGCGAGCCGATCTCCAAGTACTTCGGCGGACTCTTCTAGCCGGCGGCGCGGCGCTCGATCACGCCGCCGAGGCGGCGCAGCCGCTCGGCGTGGGTTTCGAGCGCGATGCGATGCTCGTCGGAGAGATACTTCGCGCGCAGCTCGGGATGCAGCATGGTGGGCGGAGCGCGGAACGTGACTGCGTCCACCTTGGCGCGCTCAGCGATGACGCGCTGGCTGCGGTCTTCCCACTCGGCGATGCCGCGTAGGAAGGAGGGCAGGCTGGCGATGTCGGTCATCGACACCCCAAGCTCGCGCAGGGTCACGCCTTCCTCGTGCAGCTCGGCGAGCCGTTTGAGCCACGGCCGCCCGCGCCGCCACCGCAACAGCCGGAGCGCGAACCAGAGGATGCCCGCTCCCAGGGAGAACGCCAGCAAGACCGGGAACGCGCTCCAGCTGTAGAACCAAGCCTCGAAGGCAGAAGCGGCGGCCGCCAAGGCCTGCATGCCGGCGGTCTCGCCCGCCACCACGAACGCCAGCCACCCGAGGACTGCGATGACCGCAACCGTCCTGACCAGCAACCTTCGCAAGGAGCCCCCGTGTCGCCACCGCGCGGCGCCATGCACCGCCGGCAGCGCTCTCTGCCCCCAAACCGGGCCTCACCTAGTATCCGCTGCAGGTTGCCGCGCCAACTAGCTCTATCTATGGTATGGGGTCCGCCCAAGCTCGCTTCCGGCGGTGGGGATACGTCGGCCGGGTTCTGTTTCGTCTGGGTCCGGTGGTGGGGAGCAGCGGTATGAATCAGCAGGTTGTCTTGCGCGGGATCGTCCTTCTCGCTGGTGCCGTCGGGTTGAGCGCTTGCTCTTCGATGCCACAGTGGGCGCGGCCCTCCAACATGATGGACCGCATCTTCGGCGAGGACGACGCTCCCAACACCTTCCCGCAAGTCGCCAACGTCCCGAGGCAGGCCCCGGCCACAACGCCGGCGCCCCAGCGTGGAGCCGCCACTGCGGGGCTTCCTGCCGACCGGGCCAACGCCCAGTATACCAACGAACAGCTGCGCCAAGGTGGCCTCGCCGGGGATGTGACGCCGGCGCCCGCTGCCGCTCCGGCTTTGGGCGTCACCGCGGCGCCGGCGCCCACGCCCGCCCCC
>Ga0194132_10002018_pt1 | contig 39414 bp, 34 predicted proteins | sample TA2KigOf80mmetaG_FD_148612 | JGI IMG/M metagenome (GOLD analysis project Ga0194132, IMG submission 148612) | Freshwater microbial communities from Lake Tanganyika, Tanzania - TA2015054 Kigoma Offshore 80m | ecosystem: Environmental > Aquatic > Freshwater > Lake | place: Tanzania: Lake...
CGCTGTCGACCATGCTCCGGCTGCTGGCGCCGTTCCTCCCCTTCACCTGTGAGGAGGTGTGGTCGTGGTGGATGGACGGGTCCGTCCACACGAGCGCGTGGCCGACTGCCGAGGAGCTGCGCGCCACCGCCGGGCTGGGCGCTTCGACCGGTTCCCCCGAGACGCTCGCGGTTGCCGGCGCGGTCCTGAGCGAGCTGCGCGGCGCCAAGTCCGCGGCGAAGGTCGGGATGAAGGCCGTGATCCAACGAGCCGAGGTGGTCGACGACCCGGTCCGGCTCGAACTGCTCCGGTCCGTGCTCGACGACCTGACCGAGGCGGGCAGGGTTGAGGAGTTCGTGCTGAACGAAGGCGCGGAGCTCTCCGTCACCTGCACGCTCGCCGCCTCAGCGTGACACGGGCCCCGGGACGATCACCTGCGCCAATCTGATTCCCGCAGCGTCGAACGCCTGCAGTACCCGGAACCGGAACTCGCGCTCAACGAGGAACTGCTCGGCTGGTTGCGTGTCACACATGGCCCGGAGTGTGATCCCGGTCGGATCGATCAGGACGACACCGAGCACCTCGACGTCACCGGTGATCCGGTCGTCCCACGACTCATCCGCCCGAAGGTGCGCTCCGACCTCGGCGAGCACGGCCACCGCCCGCTCCACGTCGGTCTCGGGAGCGACGACCACGTCGACCACGGCCCGTGACCAACTCTGGGACTTGTTCCCCACCGAGAGCACCTCACCGTTGGCGATGTGCCAGACGGTGCCGTTGACGTCGCGCACCCGGGTGGAGCGCAACGTCACCCGCTCCACGACTCCCGTCACCGGTTGGCCGCAGTCGACGATGTCACCCACGCCGTAGCGGTCCTCAACCACGATGAAGAACCCGGCGAGGACGTCACGGACGAGCGTCTGGGCTCCGAACCCGAGCGCCACACCGACGACGCCGGCCGAGGCCAGGATCGCCGGGAGGCTCGCTCCGAGCTCAGCGAGCACCAGCGCCGCAGCGACGACCACCACGACGAACGACGCCATCGAACGAGCGATCGCAGTGACCGTCTCGCTGCGGGCCTGCAAGCGGTTCGAGGAGCCACCGGAACGGACCTCGTCGGGGACGAAGTCGCCCAGGCGATCGGCGCTGGCGATCATGCGCAGACCGATCCGCCGGATGAGCCACCTCAGAACGAGGTTCACGACCCACGCTGCGAGCAGGATCAGCGGGATCACCACCACCTGGCGTGGGGTGCGATCGGCGATCGACTGGAAGTCCACGGCGAATACGCCCGCCGGGTTCGGGCCGAGCGTGGTCGCCACGTCGGAGAGCGTAGCGATGCCTCCTCGACGTGCCGGGGACCGACACCATCCACGGCACGCGTGTCGGGCGTCACTACCGTAAGTGGCCGTGGCCTGGTTCCGAGCCCGCCGTGCACTCCTGGTGGATGAAGCACGCGCCCGAGCCGCAGCCGACCACGACGCCCTGCTCGACGCCGCTGGAATCGTCCTCGTCCGGGAGCAGAGCGTCTCACCGTCCATGACGGCGGCGTTCGGCTGGGATCACGAGTCGTTCCAGATCCCGGGGACGCTCCGTGGGCTCGTGCACCCCGACGACACCGAACGCTTCGACAAGCTCGAACAGCAGGTGATGGTCCGGCTCCTCGCCTCCGACGGCTCGTACCGGCCCGCGCTCGTTCTTCGTACCGTCACCCACGACCTCCTCGTCGACCTGAGCCGGCACCGCAGCCACCTCGAGGAGACGACACGCCACGCCGAGGTGGTCGAGCACTCTCCGAACGGCGTGGCCGTGTTCGAGTTCACCGACCTGAGCGATCCGGAGTCCATGGTCCTGCGATCTGCCAACCCTGCAGCGCAACGACTCCTGCACCTCGAGCACCACTCGCCCGACGGGACGCGACTCGATGAGATCCTGACCCGACCCTCGGCTCGGTTGGTGAGCTCGGTGGCGTTCGACGTGGCCCACACGGGGCAGTCGCTGACCGCCGAGCGCCTCACGTTCAGCGAGCTACCCGACTCCTGGATCGACGTGAGAGTCGACCGACTCGCCGACGGGTCGCTCGCAGCCACGTTCAGCGACGTGACCAAGCACGTCGTGACCGAGGAGGGACTCCGCCACCGAGCCGGACACGACGCCCTCACCGGCCTGCCCAACCAGTCGATGCTCGAGGACCGACTCGCCGTGCTCACCGCCGAACTCCTCACCGGAAGGCACGTGGCCCTCGTCCTCGTCGACGTGGACTGCCTCGCCGAGGTCAACGAGTCCCTGGGGCATCGGCTCGGTGACCGGTTCGTCGTGGAGGTGGCCAACCGGCTCGCCCGCAACGTCGTGGGCGCCGAGTTGATCGCCCGGACGGGCAGCAGCGACTTCGCTGTCATCACCCGACCCGCTGACACCCGGGCCGAGACCATGGAGCGGGCCCAGTCGGTGGCCGAGGCGCTCGAGACGCCCATCGACGTGGACGGCCACCTGCTCACCGTGCAGGCCCGCCTGGGCGTGGCGATCGCCCCCGGGCACGGCTCCGACCCGAGGACGTTGCTGCATGCTGCTGAGGCCGCCCGGCGCCAGACCCGTCCGGTCGTACCGGTCGACTCGAGCGAACCGACCGAGGGGCTCATCGCCAGGCTCCGGCGGGGCCTCGCCGATCAGGACCTCGAGGTCCGTTACCAACCGATCGTCGAACTCCGGACGGGGCGGGTTGCCAAGGTGGAGGCGATCCTGCGGTGGCGACGTTCCGATGCGCGCAGCGGTCCGTCGGAGCTGCTCGAGCTCGCCGAACAGTCAGGTCTGGTCCGCGAGCTCACCCGTTGGATCTTCAGCGAAGCGGCACGGGCGGCCCGCACGGTCTCCGGGGCGGACCGACCCACCCGGGTGTGCGTCAACCTTCCGCTCGCCGCTCTCGCCAACTCCGACATCCTCACGTTCGTCGACCTGATGATCACCGCTGGGGAACTCGACTGTGAACGGATCGAAATCGAGGTCGCAGAGAGCGAGCTCGCCGCTGACGCCGTGCGCGCCCAACTCGTCGCCGGACGATTGAACTCACTCGGTATCCGGATGGTCATCGACGGATTCGGAACGGGTTACACCTCGGCGTCCACCCTCGAGCACCTGTTGGTCCGCGGCATCAAGGTCGACCGGAGCTTCATCTCGACGCTGGCAGCGGTGCCCGCAGACCTCGTGGCGGTCTGTTCCACCGTCGAGCTCGCCCACGAGCTCGGACTGACCGTCGGAGCCGAAGGTGTCTCCGACAGCGCCTCGCTCGACCTCCTCGCCGGCGCCGGATGCGACTACGCCCAGGGCTTCCACATCTCCGGGCCCGTCACCCTCGAGGCGCTGGCCAAGCGGACGAGCGAACTCGAACAGGCCATGGGGAGTTGGTCGACGTCGCTAACGTCCGGGAGTGACCACGTCCCAGGCCAGTTCGGCGGCTGAAGCCGCCGCCACGCTCCGACCAGAGGACTCCCTGGCGATCGGGCTCGGGCCCGCCCATCCGATTGCATTCCTCCACGCCCTCGGTGAACGTGACGACTGGCGGGACCTGCACATCTTCGGTGCGCTCCTGACCGACCTGTACGAGATCATCGCTCGACCGAACGTGCGCTACCGGAGCGGATTCTTCGGGCCGGCGGAGCGCTTCTTCCGTGACAACGGGGCCGCAGTCGAGTACGTGCCCGCCGACTTCCGGCGTTTCGAACCCATCGTCCAGAAGCTGTCGCCGCGGGTCATGGCGACCGCTGCGGCCCCGCCGGACGCCGACGGCCACCTGAGCCTCTCGCTGCACGCCGGAGCGCTCGTCGACGAGTGGCACCGGTGCGGCGCCGATCCCGAACGGGTGCTGATCGTGGAGTACTCCTCGGCGTTCCCACGGACGCACGGACTCCCACCCGACCATCCGCACCGCCTCCACATCGACGAGATCGACGTGTTGTTCGAGAGCGACGCCAGGCCGATCGAACTCGCCGACGCCGAGCCGGACGACACCGACCGGGCGATCGCCGCCGAGGCGAAGCGGTTCATCCCCGACGAGGCGACCTTGCAGACCGGCATCGGAGCGATCCCGTCGCTGCTCGCCACGCTCATCGCCGAGGGCGACGGCGGTGGCTACGGCGTCCACTCGGAGATGTTCACCAACGGGCTGATGCGGCTCCACCAGGCGGGGAAGGTGACCAACGCCAACAAGGGCGAGTTCGACGGGTTCTCGGTCACGACGTTCGCCGCCGGCGTGAGCGAGCTCTACGAGTTCCTCGACGACAACCCCGATGTCCGGTTCCTGCCGGTCGACGTGGTCAACGACGCTCGACTCATCGCAACGAACCGCCGCTTCGTGTCGATCAACGGGGCCACGGCGATCGACCTGTACGGCCAGGTGGCCGCCGACACCATCGGTAGCCGCCAGTTCTCCGGCACGGGCGGTCACGAGGACTTCCTCGCCGGTGCCGGCCTGAAGCTCGACGACACGTCGCTGCTGTGCCTGCGCTCGTCGGTCGAGCGACCCGAGGGCCGGGTATCGCGCATCGTGACCAACCTCGGGCCGGAGATGCTCGTCACCACTCCCCGACACCAGGTCGATGTGGTCGTCACCGAGTGGGGCGCAGCCGAGCTCGAGGGCCTGACAGTGCGCGAACGGGCCGAGGCGCTCGCTCGGATCGCCCACCCCGACCATCGGGACGAACTGATCGAGGCCGCCGGGACGCTCAGCTGAGCTTCACCCAGCGGAACCGGGATCGGAGCCGGTGCCGACCGGCGCCGATCCGGTACTGCGACAGCGTCTCGGGACCGCACGACTCGGTGCCCAGACCGCGGGTCCAACCGAGGTGGAGTTCGGTGACCGGCGCCTCGTCGAACGCAACGAGCTCATCGACGTGGCGGGCGGCGAAGAGTTCGGCGTCGGTGTGGTGCCGGGCCGAGAAGCCCACGCCGGGCGTGTCGAGGACGATCTCGAGTGCGACGCCGGCCTCTGGATCACCGAGTCGCAGCCAGCGTGCCTCGGTGTGGAAACCGTGGTCCTGAGGGAAGGCGTAACCGACGTACTGCTCAGCGACCGTCGACCTCCAACGGTTCACCGTGGCGGCAGCTCGGCGATCGGGGTAGGACTCGTGCGGACCGTCCCCGTACCACTCGAGCACCCGCATCGACGCCGGCAGGTACGCCACCACCCCGAGCCTCGGCACATCGGCGGCGGGATCCAGCAGGACGAACCGGGCGTCGAGCTCCGACCATCCGTCACTCCTCTGCTTGACGGCCACTGCGGCGTCGACATCGCTGGGCCAGGTGGTGGCGAGTTCGGACCACGGCGACAGGTGCGACGACCACTGCGACATCCACGACGTCTGGATGGCGTCGTTGTCGACCAACGCCCGAAACAGCGTTGGCACGAACTCGACCTCGACTGGTGCGGCGGCCGGTCGGGCCGGCGGCGGCTGGGACCGGCCGGGACGGTCCACCGGAACGGGGAACTGCTCACGGGCGACCATGTGCGACGACGACGCCCACGCCGCACTGCGGCGGAGGGTCCAGGTCAGCGTGAGGAACGCCTCGCCGGCCGATTCCGGCGGGACGCGGTAGCCGAGCCGGACCGTGCGGGTGCTGCGGGCAGGGATCGGCGCCACATCGATCACACCGCCGTCGATGCGGCGTCCATCGACCTCGAGCACCCACCGACCCCGCAGGTCGGAGGTGTCGGTGAACCACCGCCGATTGGTGATGCGCAGGCGCCCGGTTCGGGCGTCGAGGACCTCGGCGCGCACAGGTCGGCCGACGTGGTGGACCTCGGTCATCGCCGGGTGCGGCGTCCGGTCCGCAGCGACGAGCCCGTCGCAGATGAAGTTGCCGTCGTTCGGTCGATCGCCGAAGTCGCCGCCGTATCCCCAGCACGGCGAACCATCCGGACCGAGACGCTCGTCGCCGTGGTCGTCGGTGAGCGGGATGCCGTGTTCGAGCCACTCCCAGATGAACCCGCCCTGGAGGCCCGGGGTGGCGTCGATCGCCGTCCAGTAGTCCGCCAGCGAGCCGTTGGAGTTGCCCATGGCGTGGGAGTACTCGCACAGGATCACCGGCCGCCGCTGGTCCTCCGGTGCACCGGCGCGAGCGACGAGTTCGTCGATGCCGGTGTACATCGGGCACACGATGTCGGTGACCGGCGCCGCTGCGAACAGGTCGTGCATGAGCGGGCCCTCGTACTGCACCGGCCGGGACGGATCGTACCGACGCAGAAACGCAGCGGCCTCGGCCTGGGGTGGCCCGTCGCCGGATTCGTTGCCGAGCGACCACGCCACGATCGACGGGTGGTTCCGGTCGCGACGGCACATCCGCTCGACCCGCTCGACCATGGTCCGGGTGAACCTCGGATCACGACACAGCGACACCTGTCGGGCGTGGGACTCGACGTTCGCCTCATCCACGAGGTACACGCCGAGCTGATCGCAGAGCTCGGCGAGGTGTTCGTCGTGCGGATAGTGCGCAGCCCGCACGGCGTTGAGGTTGTGGGCCCGCAGCAGTTCGAGGTCCCGGCGGGTGGTCGCTGCGGGAACGGACCGACCGGTCTGCGGATGGTGCTCATGGAGGTTGACCCCGTGGATCTCCACGGGGGCCCCGTTGATGCGAAGCTCCCGATCGACGACCTCGACCGAGCGGAACCCGGTCCGGCGGGCCACGACCTCAACGATCTCGCCGGCCGGGTCACGCAACGTCACGACCGCCCGGTAGGTCGTCGGCGACTCTGCGGACCACGCCTTCACCCCGGGAACCCGGAGATGGGAGGTGACCGAGCCGGGTTGTACCCAGGTGCCCGACACCAGGGCGGCCCCCTCGTCACTCGAGTCCCAGCGGATCAGCGCCAGGCGACCAGTGGAGGCCAGGCGCCGGCCGCCGTGGGTCTCGACGTGGACCTCAGAAGTCCAACCGTCCTCCCGTTGGGCCGGACCATCCACCTGCAGATCCACGACGAGGGTGCCGGTGACGGCCCGGTCGGACGGGATCGGACCCCGGCGGAGGTCCTCGGGTGCGAGGCCGGGCACCAACCCGACGTCGCTCAGGTGGTTCTCGCCGGGCGACCACAGGGCCACGGACCGCTGCAGACCGCCGTGCCACCACTGATCCTGGTCCTCGACCCAGCTCTGCGCCGAGAAACGGAACACCACGATCGTCAGCTCGAACGCCCGGCCGGCGCGAACCCGCCCGGTGAGGTCGTACTCCGACGGGAGACGAGTGTCGGTGCCGTAGCCGACCAGTTCGCCATCGACCGCCACTGCGTGGAACGACTCGGCGGCTCCGATCCGCAGGACGGAGCCGCGACCCCGCCACGATCTCGGCACGACGACCCGACGTCGGTACACCCCGACGGAGTTCGATTCAGGGACGCCCGGCGGGTCGATGTCGAAGGGCATCACGATGTTCGTGTAGTGCGGTGCGTCCCGACCCTGGAGCGTCCAGGCGCCGGGCACCTCGACGGGCCCACTGGTCCGGGTGCCGGCGGCGTCGGTGTGGTCGAGTTCCCAGGTGCCGTCGAGCGACTGCCACCATGGCGACTCGACGAACGTGGCGGAATCAGCGAGGTCGATTCTCCGGGCCGTGTCGAGATCGGGGGCAGGAACGAGGAGGGGCCGTGCCGGGAGTCGGTTCAAGGACGTGGCCTCTGGATCGGTCCACGGCCGACCCGGCAGCATCGCTTCGATGGGATCGGTCATCGCTGCGGGATCGTACGGGACTCAGCGGTGGGAGACTCAGAGCTCGCCGGCGTCGAGCAGTGCGAGCACCTCCACAGCGCGCTCCCTCACCGCATCGAGGTCCGACAGGCGGCGCAGCCCGGCGAGTTGGTTGCGCATCCGCCCGTTGGAACCGAACCGGTCGCGATGGCGGGCCATGAAGTCCCAGTAGAGCGTCGTGAAGGGGCACGCATCGTCGCCGGTGCGCCGCTTGGGGTCGTAGCGACACCCCCGACAGTGGTCGCTCATCTTGTTGATGTAGGCGCCACCACTGGCGTAGGGCTTGGTGGCCATCCGCCCGCCGTCGGCGTGCTGCGACATGCCGATCACGTTCGGGAGCATCACCCACTCGGCACCGTCGACGAAGCGTTCCCACATCCAACGGGTCAGCTCGTCGGGACGCACCCCGGCGATGAGACTGAGGTTGCCCAACACCATGAGGCGTTCGATGTGGTGGGCGTAGCCGTTGGCCTCGATGTGCCCGCAGACGTTGGCCACGCACGCCATGTGCGTCTCACCCGTCGACAGCGCCGGCGGCAACGGCCGATCGGCTCCGAGTTCGTTCCAGTGCCACCATCCACCGTCGGGTCCGTCGGCCCAGAGCCACGACAGCCCCCAGACGTACTCCCGCCAGCCGAGGATCTGACGGATGAAACCCTCGGCAGACGCCAGCGGCACTCGGCTGTCGAGGTACGCCGACTCGGCGGCGCGGACCACCTCCATCGGACGCAGGAGACCGAGGTTGAGGCTCGAGGACAGCACCGAGTGGGCGAGTTTCCACTCCGCAGCGAGCATGGCGTCCTCGTGCGGGCCGAAGACCGGCAGGCCGTCGGCGATGAACGCATCCAGACGCTCGAGCGCCTGGCTGCGAGTGACGGGCCAGCGACCATCGGGTGGCGCTCCAACACAGGTGTCGGGCAGTTCGGCGATCACCCGCTCGTCGATGTCGTCGTAGGTGATCGCCGGTGCAGTCGGCCACGAGCGGCCATCCTTGGGCGGGGGCTCCCGGTTGTCGGCGTCGAGGTTCCAGACCCCACCGATCGGCTGGTCGCCGTCGACGAGCACGCCGAGCCGGGTGCGCTGCCAGCGATAGAAGTCCTCCATGCGCAGACGACCGGGACGACCCTGCGCCCACTCGGCGAACTCGTCGGGATGGCAGAGGAACTGCGTCGATCGCAACGTCCGCACCCCGAGACGCCGCTGGAGCCGGCGGGCTCCCGGGGAGTTGGCCTCGGTGGCAACCACCTCGTCGGGTCGAGCTTGCGCCACGTGGGCCGCAATGCCCTCGGCGAGCGACGGAGCCCGCCGCTCGTCGACGACGAACCCGGCGGAGCGGAGCTCCTCGGCGAGGTGCGCCGCTGCGCTCTGGATCAGGTGCAGACGCTGGCGGTGCCAGGGGCGACCATCGACGAGACGATTCGAGGTGACGAACAGAACGGTGTCACGTTCCGGATCGGCCTCGGCGAGTGCCGGAAGCCCGGCATCGATCTGGTCGAACAGTATCCAGCGGGAACTCCCGCCGGTGCGGACGGTGCTCAGCTCGCCGTGGCCCGACGCAGCACGTCGAGCGCCTCGTCGGCGTGAACGTCCATGTTGGTCTCCGATGTGATGGCAGCGAGCACCCGACGGTCGCTCCCGATCACGAACGTCGCCCGCTTGTTCATCAGCGGACCCGGGCGTTTCACACCGAACATCTTCGCCACCGAGCGGTCCGGATCGGACAGGAGGGGGTAGCCGAGCGAGTGCTTGGCGTCGAAGGCCGCCTGACGATCCACCCGGTCTGTCGAGATCCCGACCCGCTGAGCCCCCAGTTCGGCGAACTCCGATCCCAGGTCACGGAAGTGGCACGACTCCTTGGTGCACCCCGCCGTCATGGCCTTCGGGTAGAAGAACAACACCACTGGGCCGTCGGCGACGAGCGATTCGAAGGACCGAGGGTTTCCGCTCTGGTCGGCGAGCGTGAAGTCGGGTACGAGGTCTCCAATTGCGAGCATGCCTCAAACAACCACCCGGCGGACGGGGGTATTCCGGGACCGGCGTCAATCGGTCTCGATGAGTCGCCCTCGGATCTCCTCGAGTGCCTCGGGCGGCGTCCCGGCGTCGATCAGGTACCCGATTGCGCCCCCGTGGGATCGGCGCAGCCACTCGAGTGCCGACAACATGGTCTCGGGTCGAGCCGACCAAACGCCCTCGGCGAGCTCGGCGTCGGTGACGGGTCGGTCGTAGAACCCCTTCAGGGTCGACCAGTTGGCCATCATCGTCGTCGCCCGGGCTGAGCGGGCGTAGTCGGCGGCGATCGTCTCGGCGTCGGCGCCGAGCAGATCCAGGAGGAGGGCAGTGAGCAGTCCCGTACGGTCCTTCCCGACGGCGCAGTGGTAGGCCACTCCCCCGTCGGAACGGGCCACGACCTCGACCGCCACGCCGAACCGGTCACCGAAGTTCGCCAGGATCTCCACGTAGCGATCGGCGAGGGGAGCGTCACGGTCGTACCACTCGTAGCTGGGGTCGAGCACGGGAGCGTGCACCGTCTCGACCCCCCGAGCCTCGAACGCTCCTTCGCGCTCACGCTCGGAGGCATCACGCAGGTCGATCACGGCCACGACGCCGTGGTCGATCAGCCCCCGGACGGCCTCTGGACCGGCTCGGTGGAGCGCATCGCCGCGCACGAGCCGGCCGGGGCGCACGCTGCCACTGTCGACAGGCACGCCTCCGAGGTCCCGGACGTTGAAGATGCCGTCACGAGCGAGGATCGGTCGGAGCGCAGGGGTGGGCACGGCGTGTTCAGGTCACACGAGCGCCAGCGCCACGCCGACACCGGCCGCGGTGAGGCGGATCTCCTCGACGCAAATCGGCACGGTGTCGCCGGTGTCGCCGACAGGGATGTTGACGGTGGCAGGAAAGCGGAGCCGGGCCGGGGCGAGCGACACCAGACCACCGGCCCGTCGACTGAGGTCGTTGATCACCGCCGGTACGACCGACGGGAGTTCCAGCCACGCCGCCTGCAGGCTGACCTCGAGCCGGCCGTCGATCAGGCGGGGACGGAGGTCGGTGCGCAGAGCGGGCCGCAGGTCGGGCAGCTGCTCGAACAGCCGCGAGTTGCGAAGGCGTCCCCCCAGCTGTTGTTCACCCACCTCGATTTCGAGGTCGAATGGCAACCGGGCGGATCCGAGCACTCGCTCGAGCAGCAGCCGACCGAGGTGGTCCAGACCGGACGCCGAGAGCCCGACGCCGATCCGCTTCCCTGCGACCGGGACGGGCTCAGCATGTCCCGAGATGTGTTCATCGGCGGCGAAGGCCACGGTGAGCGTGCCGGAACCGACACGTACCGCAGCCGGCCCAACGGCTACTCCGAGCTCGGCGAGCAACACTGCGACATCCGGCCCGAGGACCGCTCCGACCTCGCCGACGTGCTCACCGAGTGCGGCCCAGAGGTCCGCACCGAGGGAGTGGAACATGACCTGCACGATCTGGGTGATGCCCGTCCACGCCGCCGCATCAACGCCGTCGGGGACGTCGGCGTCGGTGTCGACGAGCAGCGAGACGAGTTCCGCCCCGGCGAGATCGAGTCCGAGCGCCAGGGTCTGATCGGCACGGAGCTCGATCGCCGGGGCGATCAGCGCCTCGACGCGCACCGGGATGGGAGCGGGAACATCGGGGAGTCCGAGGGCGCCGGCCTCGGCTTCCTCTCCGCCGTAGGCACTCCCGCGGACCGAGACCACCCCGATGCCGTTGGCAATGGCCCGCGCCCGGCCGCCCTCGCCGGGCCGGAGTTCGACCCTACCCCCGGTCACGGTGAGTTCGAGGCGCAGGTCGACCTCTCCCATGCCCGGCAGCGTCACTACCTGTTCGAGCGGGTCCACCTCGATTCCAGCTCCGATCACCACGGCGATGACATCGTTGAGCAGGTCCTCGGTCACTGAGGCGATCAGCGCCGACGGTCGGGTGGTCATGGACTCAGTCCACCACGCACGGCCGAGGCGATGCGAACACGATGCGGTGGGAGTCCACCAGCGCTCAGGACGACGTGGTCGAGAACAGCGCCACCACGTCGGCCGTTGTCGCTGCGAATCCGTCGGATCCAAGGGCGGTCGCACCCGCTTCGGATTCGATGGCGCCACCACCGACGTAGATGGGGACACCGGGGACCCCCGCACGGACGGCACGAACGAATGTCGGAATGGAGTCGAGGAGTGCCGAGTCGGAGACACAGACTCCAATGGCGTGCAACCGGTCCACGTTCGCAGCGGTGGCCACGAAGCACTCAGCGGGGGTGTTCGGCCCGAGGTCTATCACCTCGAACATTTTTCCCCGCAGCAGGTCGCTGAGAATGGCGGAGGGCAGGGCGTGGGGGTCGCCGGCCACGGATCCGAGCACGACGCTCCCACGGCGTCGTCCGGGGCGAACGAAGGACGGTCCCAGACGAGCGACGAGGCGCTGGGCCACAGCAGTGGCACGGTGTTCATCAGCAATGCTCAGGTCCCCAGACGACCATGCCTTCCCGATGTGGCCCATGACGGGAGCGAGGAGCGCCGTCAGGATGTCGTCGGGGCTGGCACCTGCAGCACCCGCCGCCTCCATGACGCTCCAGGCACCCGCCTCGTCGCCGGCGAGCATCCGATTCTCGAGGCGGTTCCGGATCTCGCCGCGGTCGGGCGAGCCACGCTTCGCCGGAGGACGACCGGATGTGGGTCGGACAGCACCGAGATCGGTTGGGTCCACACGCCATGTGTCGCCGACTTTGTGCGCCGGTAGCCGACCGCTGCGGACGTACCGGTAGGCCGTCATGTAGTGCACATCTAGGCGGGACGCAGCCTCCTTCAGGGAGATCATCTCGGCGACGGCGTCGTTCACGGGAGCAGGTACTTGGTCATGGCTCGCCACGAGGGGTGCATGAGCTTGGCCAACCCGCGGTGCTCGAGCTGGCGGATCCGCTCACGTGAGAGCCCGACCACGTCGGCGACCTGAGCCACCGAGAGCGGATCACCTCCGGTGAAGCCGAACCGCAGGCTCAGGATGTGTCGTTCCCGGTCGTCGAGAACCGACATCATCTCGTCGAACTCCTCTGGGAGGAGATGCGAGCTGACGCTCTCGAGTTCGGCGGTCGAACGCTCGTCCTCGATGAAGTCGCCCAGCTCAGCCGTTCCATCGTCGCTGAAGGACGACGACAACGACACCGGCTCGGCCGAGACGCGTTGCAACTCGACGATCCGATCCTCGGTGAGGTTGGCTGCGTCGGCGATCTCGAACAGCGTGGGGGCACGGCCGAGAGTCTGTTCGAGGAACGTGGTCGTCTCCCGCACCCGGAGCAACTCATCGTTCGCCCGTGACGGGAGCCGGACCGACGAGCGGCTGCTCGCAATTCCTCGGGAGATGAACTGCCGGATCCACCACACCGCGTAGGTCGAGAAGCGGAACCCCTTCTCGGCGTCGAACTTCTCCACGGCGCGAATCAGGCCGAGATTGCCCTCCTGGATCAGATCTAGGAGAGGCACCCCCGAGGACTGGTAGCGCTTGGCGACCGACACCACGAGACGGAGGTTCGCGTTGACGAACTGCTCCGCGGCGGTCCGACCGTCGCGGGCCTGCTGGCGCAGGCGCCGCCGTTCGGCGGCGGTGAGGGCACGACCTGATTCCTGCTCGGCGCTCAGAGCCGCTTCGGCCCGTTGGCCAGCAGTGATGCTGCGGGCGAGGGACTTCTCCCGCTCAGGCGTCAGGAGCTCGTGGCGGCCGATCTCCTCGAGGTACTGCGACACGGGGTCGCTGCTGCCGCGGTTCTTGGTGGATGCACTGGTCACGACTGTTTGAACACCGCGTTTCAATGATAAATGCCCGGACCTTCGATGTGACGTTCGTCGTCGATCGGGTGAACAGCGTTTGACCCCGCTGGTGAACAGTGTAAAGATAATGCAGCGTCGGCTCCGGCTGCCGGCGCACCGATCGAACGGAGTCACCGTGGGAGTTCCAACCAGCGCAATCTCAGCTCCGCATCAGGACCTTGATCTCGAGGTCGTGGCTGGAGCGTGGCCCGAGGGCGTCCGAGGCGACGTCGTGTTCAGCGCCCCCCAGGTCGCCACCGACCTGCCGTTCGCCCTGTTCGGGTTCGGCGTGATGTGCCGGCTCTCGTTGCGGCCGGGTCAGCACGGAGCTGCAGCGGACCGATTCGCATGGCGCGCATCGGTCATCGACTCGCCCTCGCAACGCCTGCACGCGGCTGCGGCCTCGACGTTCCGCCCCGGACCGACCGGCTACATGTCGTCCTTCGGGTTCCCCAACGCCACCAACACCGCACCACTGCCCTGGGACGGTCGACTGTTCGCCACCTGGGACGTCGGCCGACCTGTCGAGTTGGACCCGACCGACCTCACGTTCCTCGGCGACGTCGGATCGCAGCGCTCATGGGGCGATGCCACACTCCCGGGCAACAACGTCCTGCCCTTCTACTTCTCCACTGCGCACCCCGTCATCGATCCGGAACGCCAGTGCCTGTGGACGGTCAAGCAGTCCTTCAACCTCGACGGCAGCACGCAGTTGCACGTCGTGCACTGGGACGGCCTCGGGACCGAGGTCAGCGTGTGGCCCATCACCAACGGGGTCCTGTTCGGTTCGTCCCACACCGTGAGTCAGACCCGCGACTACCTCGTCCTGGCCGATTCGGGGAACTTCAAGGCCGACCCCGGCGAGATGGCCGGTGGGCCGCGCACGGTCACCATCGACGACGACGCCGCCGTCTACCTCGTCCGCAAGGATGCGCTGCTGGAATCGCCCGTGGGCACGCCGCACGAAGGAGCGGTGTTCCGTGTCGCCCCGACGACAGGCCACTACTACGCCTGCTGGGACGATGCCGACGGCGTGCGCGTGCTGTTCGAGCACATGGACCGCATGGACCTTGGGCTCAAGCTCGAACCCGGCGACCTCGATGCGCTCGGACGACCGGTCGATCCGGGTCTGATCGGCTTCTACAACACCGCCATGGCGCCGAGCACCGTCTCAGAGGTGCTCTACGACCCGGTCACCGGACAGCAGAAGGTCGAGGCACACCATCGCGACGAGTGGAGTTGGAACCTCGAGCTCTCGGCGATGGACTGGAGTCTCGAGTCGCTCGAGAACCCTGTCCTCCATCACATCGCCTATCAGGGTTACCGACCCGGGACCGTCAGCCGTCGCGCCCTGGACCTCTACGGAGACCGCATCGGCCCACTGCCCGGCGAGGACACACCCGGTTCACTCGTCTCGTTCCAGCGGGGCTCACTCGATGTGCACAGCCGTTGGGAGTACCCCGACGTGAACGACCACATCACATCGCCGGCGTTCGCTCCCGACCTCGAACAAGCGCGGGGTGGCCAGCACGGCTGGGTCGTGCTCCCGGTGCTCTCCGACGAGGGGTTCCGGGTGGAGCTCTTCGATGCCGGCGAGGTCGGCCGGGGACCTGTCGCGGTGCTCGCATCGCCGGGTCGTGAGTGTGTGCCGGTGCTGTTGCACTCGGCCTGGATGCGTGATGACGACACACCGGTCGACTGCGAACGACTGCGGTTCGGCGACGACATCCCCGACGGCGCACTCGATGCGCTCACCCCGGAGCTCGCCGGAATCGTCAACGATGTGGTCGCCGACCTCGATGCGGCGGCCGTCGCACGCCACGCCTGACGTCTCCGAGTCCGATATCGTCGTCAATACTGTGGCGGTGGAGGATGAGCAATCAGAGCACCCGGCCCGAGACGCCGTGGTTGCAGCAGCGTTCGAGGCGGAGCGCCTCACCGGGCGGGCCGAGGAGACCGAGGACCAACTCCGGCGCGGCGTCGCCATCCGGCTCGCCCGGATGATCGGAGGGTTCGTCCTGATCGGAATCGGGATCGCCCTGCTCCCACTCCCGGGCCCGGGGTGGCTCACCATCGTGATCGGCCTGAGCCTGCTCCCGTTCGCCTGGGCTGAACGAACGATCGTCCAGATCCGACGTCGGATCCCGGGAATCCCCGACGAGGGACGCATCCCTCCCCGGACGTGGATCATCATGGGCGTGATGACCGCAGCGTTCGTGGCCGGCTCGATCCTGCTCGGTGATGTGATCGGCCGGTGGATCTCCGGAGCGTGGGAGTCGATCTGGTCGTGAGCGAACCGCAGGTGCGGAACATCTCGACGACCGATGGCTCCGGACGGTCCGTCTCGTTGCAGGTCACCGTGGTCGACGGCGATACCGAGCGCCGACGGCCGCCGGTGGTGTTCTGCCACGGCTTTCCCGAACTGGCGCACTCCTGGCGATACCAACTCCCCGCTGTGGCAGCTGCCGGATTCACAGCGGTGGCGCCGGACATGCGGGGCTACGGCGAGACCGACGCCCCCGACGACGTCGACGCCTATCGGATCGATCGACTCACCGACGACGTGGTCGGGATCCTCGACGCACTCGACGCACCCACGGGGATCGTCGTCGGTCACGATTGGGGTGGCTTCGTTGCGTGGGCCGCACCCGTGCTTCATCCGGATCGCTGGGCCGGCGTCGTCGGCGTCTGCACGCCCTACCTTCCCTTCCCGACGACCGAGGTGCTCCGCAGCCTCTTCGGCGACGACGAGGCCATGTACATGCTGTGGTTCCAGGAACGAGGCGTGGCAGAGGCGGTCCTCGATCCTCGGGCGGAGGCCGTGTTCACCAAGCTGCTCCGCGGCGGAATCGACCTGTCATCGGTCGGCCCCGATCTCGCCCGGTTCGGCGCCAACCCGTTCCTCCACATCGACGAACTCGAACCGATCGGACCGGAGATCGTCGACCCCGCCGATGTCGCCCACTACGTCGAGGTCTTCGCTCGCACCGGGTTCGCCGGTGGCATCAACTGGTATCGCAACATCGATGCCAACGCCGCCCGGTTCCCCCAGCTCGGCACTGCGCCGCTGACGTTGCCTGCGCTCATGTTGTGCGCCGAATGGGACCCGGCGTTGCGGCCCGAACTCGCCGCCGGGATGCCAGCGCTGTGCTCCGATCTGGAGACACACGTGATTCCCGGAGCCGGCCACTGGGTCCAACAAGAAGCACCCGCCGCCGTCAACAGCCTCCTGGTGGACTGGCTCCTCCGCCGCTTCAGTTGAGCGCCTCGAGGAGTTTGCGGAGGTCGGCGGTGCGTCCGGCCCACGTGAAGTTGCTCGCCACCCGAGCCGCTGCCGCCTCACCCATGGTCCGGCAGCGTTGCGGATCGGTGAGGAGATCGGCGAGAGACGCGAGCACAGCGGCGTCGTCGGACGGATCGACGAGTACGCCTGCGGTGGGTGCGCCGACTGCGTCGGGGACACCACCGGTGCGGCCGCCCACGACCGGCAGTCCCACCGCACCGGCCTGGATGACCACGATCCCGAACGCCTCGACCTCCAGGCCCCGCCGGCGTTCCCGCGGGACGAAGGCGAACACGTCTCCGGCGGCGTAGTACTCAGGGAGGTCGGCGTCAGGAACCTCCCCTGCGAACACCACCACATCGGCCACACCGTGCCGCTCGGCAGAAGAGGCGAGCGCGGCTCGATGGGGGCCGTCGCCGACAACGAGCAGAGCGGTGTCGGGTACCAGTAGACGCAGGTCGGCCAGCACACGGATGAGCGTGTCCTGACCCTTTCGCTCGACGAGACGGGAGACGGTGACGACGACGGGCCGATCGAGGAGGCTGTGACGCTCACGCACCCGGGCACCGGAGACTCCCGGGTGGAACGCCGCCGGGTCGATCGCTGGGGCCAGGCGTTGGTGGATCGGCCCGGAGCCGAACGCCGGCTGCAACTCCGACTCACACCACGCAGACACGAAGGTCAGTGCTGCCACCGAGGAGCCGATCCGGCGGAGCAGCCGACGACCGAGCCACGTCCGAGCGGCAGTCACCTCGAGGCCGTGGGTGAACCCGACGATCGGCACCCCGCAGCGACGCCGGAGCCGTGCCCCGAGCAGGCCGAGCGGGAACGCCGCACCGAACAGCACGACGTCGGCTCGATGCTCGGCGATCAGGTCGATCACCTGTCGGCCCACCGCCGGAGTGGGGAGCAGCGTCGCGGTGCGACGCCGGACGACCCGATAGGGAGAGGTGGCGTCGAACGTCTCAGCGCCGGGTGAAGTGGAACCGAACACGACGACGTCGTCGCCGGCAGCGACCAGACCGCGGGCGAGTTGGTCGACGTAGTACTGGATCCCTCCGACCTTCGGCGGCAGGTCGTTGGTGACGATCAGAACCTGCACACTCAGCGGACGGTGGACCGGAAGAACTCCACGGTGTCGTTCCACGCCGACTCCGCAGCAGCGGCATCGAACACCTCAGGGCGGTGATCGTTGAAGAAGGCGTGGTCCACGCCCTCGTGCACGGTCAACACGGCGTCGACACCGTGCTCGTCAACGAGTTCCCGCTCGAGTGAGCGGACCATGTCCGCAGTGAAGAACCCGTCCTCCGCTGCGTAGTGTCCGCGAACCGGCGCCCGCAGTTGTGAGTAGTCCGGTGCGGCGTACTCCCATGGGATCACTCCGTAGAACGGGGCGACGGCTGCGATGGCGTCCGGCTCGGCACACGCCACGACGAGCGCCAGGCCCCCGCCCATGCAGAAGCCGACCACGCCCACACCAGATGAGCTGACGGCGTCGCTGGCCAGCAGGTACGCAATACCGCCTCGCAGTTCGAGTGCCGCCTGATCCACGTTGAGCGCCATCATGAGCTTGCCGGCAGCGTCGGGCTCGGTCGTGGTGGCGCCGTCGAACAGGTCGGGAGCGAGGGCGGTGAAGCCCGCAGCAGCGAACCGGTCGCAGACCTCTTCGATGTGCGGCACGAGCCCCCACCACTCCTGGATCACGAGCACTCCGGGTCCAGAACCGGACTCCGGCACCGACAGGTACCCGGAGCCCTCCCGACCATTCACCGGGAACCTGACCAACTCGCCCACTCGCCGACTCCCGTTTCGTGGCCCGTCCCGTGCGGACGAGCGCCATCGGCTCAACGTAGCGGAACCGTCGTCGAACGGACAGGGCCACAACTGCGATCATGGACCCGTGAGCAGACGTCCCGGTCCCCGCACGGCGATCGTCCTGGCGGGTGGCGGCTTCAAGGCGGCGTTCGAGCTCGGAGCCTTCCGCCATCTCGCCGAGCACCACGACGTCGTCCCCGACGTGATCACCGCCACCTCGGCCGGGGCGATCCTCGGGACCGTGGCCGCCCAGGCCAGAACCCCGGCCGAACTCCTCCACCGGCTCGATGAGGCCGACGGCGACCTGATGGCGATGACGCAGATCGACGTCGTGTTCGGCGAGCAGCCCTGGCTCCGCGAACTCGACGGCACCGAGGCCGCTGAGCGGATCCGCGCCCTGATCACCGGTGGCGCGCCCGACTCGAGCGGCAACGACGAAGGGCACCACCCGTTCCGAGATGCGATCGAAGTCGCCCGTCGACTCCCCAGGGCGCACAGCGCCAGTTCCGACCCGAGGGATCGGGGCATCTTGAACCTCGACCCGTTCGAGGCGGCGCTGCGCGGGAAGACCGATGTGGGCGTGGCGTCGCTCGATCCGGTATGCGTCGCCCGTGACGGACTCGACCTCCGTCTGGCCACGACCCATTACAAGGCTCGCGCCACCCACTACGTGACCGGAAACGCCGAGCTGCTCGACTCCGACGCCCGCACCCCGGTCGCCGACGCCGGCCACTTCGACCTGATCGACGGGCTGATCGCATCGGCGAGCGTCCCCGGTGTGTTCCCGGCGCGCCGACTCGGTTCGTCCGAGTACGTCGACGGCGGCGTGCTCGCCAACATCCCGCTCGCAGCTGCCGCAGCGCTCGACCCCGGGCGAATCTTCACGCTCGCAGCCTCACCCGTACGGGAACCAGCGCATCGGGCCGTAGCGCAGGCAGCAGAAGGTCTGGGCTACCTCGCCACGCAGGTCCACAACCTCGCCGTGCCGCTTCCCGACGGCTGCACCAACACGCTGATCCAACCGTCGATGCTCGTCGTCGACACCTTCGAGGTGCACCCCGGCCGGATGCGCATCGACATCGACTACGGGTGGCTGCGCGCCCAGGAGACCGTCGCCGACCTCGACGAGGGAGCCGGACCGATCCTCTCTGCAGCCACCGACACGATCATCGGTCTCCGCCAACAGGCCTGGGCGCTCGAGAAGCAACTGATCGAACACCACGACGGCGACCTGAGTCGACTCGCATCGATCAAGGGAGCGATTCGCTCGGCGCTCGCCGCCCGCTCGGCCATGGGATTCGAAGCACCCGAGTCCGCCGAGGACTGGGGGCACCGATGGGAGCGGCACACCGTGGCGAGGGGCGACGACCTCCCGGAGACGTTCGACTGACCCGGCGTCACCCGGCGAGACGAAAGAGTTCCGGTGCGACGGGGCAGTCCGCTCGACGCAGAGCCCGTTCCGGGTTCATGCGACCGCCGGGACGGACCACTGCGGCGAAGGTCGAGACCTCGACCAGGTCGAGACGGTCACCCCGGTTCGCTCCGTCCGCACCCTCGGACCACCGTCGGCAGAGGACGTCGAACGTGGCTGGTGGAAGGACGGTGCCGATCGGAGCGACGAGCCACGTCGGTCCATCGTGCAACCGGCCGACCACGAGTGCCGATGACGAGCCGCACGCCCGAGCCTCCACAACAACCGGGAGCCGATCGTCACCGAGTTCCGCAAGGGCCTCGGCGAGTCGATCCGCCGTGGGGTCGGCGGTGAACTCCTCCACCGACCGCCTCGCCTCCTCGAGGACGTCGAACCCGCAGAGGATCCTCGAGCACAGCCACCAGAGAGGCCCGCAGTCGCTCTGCCGGTCGATGATCCGGCGGCAGGCCGACACCATCCCCGCCGGGTCGTGACGAAACGCCATGAGCGCCGCCGCCGCCTCCGGGACCAGCACACTGGCGGGAACCCCTTGGGAGCGGGCCACGTATCGGAGCCGCTCGATCGGGTGCATCGGCGGAGTGTACGCCGCGCTACGTTCAGGGCTCGATGAGCACCGTCCCCGCTGACGCCCCATTGCAACCGATCGACGGCGAAGCCCTCACCTTCGCCGACCAGACCGCCATGTTCCACCTGGTCGTTGTGGCACTCGACCCCTACACGCACGAGAGTTCGTGGATCCTCGAGACCGCCGGTCGCATCCTCACCAACTTCCACGGTGCGGACTGCCGCGTGGCCTGGCTGGTCCGGGCCCCGGCGGTCGATGCCGAGGCGTTCCTCGGGTCGTGGGCCGAGCGCGTGCTCACCTTCGCCGATCCGGACGGCAACGCCATCGAGGCGCTCGGCATCACGGCGATCCCGGCGCTCGTGCACGTCGGAACCAACTTGGACATCGTCGGGCGGGCCGACGGCTGGGACCCGGCCGAATGGAAGGCCGTGACCGACAACCTGGCCGGGTTGATGGCGTGGAACCGGGTGCCGCTCCCCCGGCCCGGGGACCCGGTCGCCTTCCCGGGTGTGCCCGTCAGCGGCTGACCCGGCCCCGGCTCAACGTGGTCTCAGCGGGCCAACCAGCCCCCGTCGACGGCGAGCACCTCTCCTGTGACATAGGACGAGGCGTCGCTCGCCAGGAACAGGAGCGGGCCGTCGAGTTCGCTGAGTTCACCGGCCCGTCCGATCGGCGTGTTCCGCTTGATGTAGCTGCGGCCGGACTCCTGCTCGAACATCGTCTCGGAGGTCATCTCCGTCGGGAACCAGCCCGGAGCAATCGCATTGACCCGGACGCCGCGCCGAGACCATTCGCAGCCGAGTTGACGGGTCATGTTGACCACGGCGCCCTTGGACACGCAGTACGACGCCTCCTTCAGCGGGGCTGATCCGACCACGCCGAAGATCGATGCGATGTTGATGATGCTTCCCCGACCCCGCTCGAGCATGTGCTGCGCTGCGATCTGGCTCAGGTGGTACGGAGCGATCACGTTCACCGCCATGGTCAGCTCGACCTGGTCGAGCGCCTCCTCCTCGGCCGGGGTCGGCACGCCGTAGCCGGCGTTGTTGACCAACACGTCGAGGGCCCCGGTCGCCTCGATGGCGTCACGAACGAGCGACTCACGCTCGTGGCGCACCGTCAGGTCGGCCGGGAGCACGACCACCCCCTCCCCGAGTTCCTCTGCGAGAGCCTCCAGGCGGTCCGCTCGTCGTGCGGTCAGGACGACGGTCGCTCCGGCGCCGTGCAGCGCCCGGGCGAACTGCACCCCGAGACCCGACGATGCGCCGGTCACGAGCGCCACCCTGCCGTTGAGTCGGAACAGCTCCACGCTGGGCAACGTAGCGTGGTCAGGTGCCGCCGTCCCACGACCACGGGTTCACCCACGTCGCTCTCGCCGTGTCCGACCTCGACGCCAGCCTGGACTTCTACCGACGATTCGCCGACATGACGCCGGTCCACCAGCGGACGTCCGACGACGGTACTCGAGTGGCGTGGATCACCGACCACACCCGGCCGTTCGTCGTCGTCCTGCTCGAACACGACGTCACCCACACGCTCGGCGGGTGGGCCCATCTCGGAGTGGGGTTGGACTCGACTGTGGAGGTCGATCGACGGCTCGCTGCGGCCGCTGCTGAGGGTCGGACCGTCTTCGGTCCGACCGACGCAGGTGCGCCGACCGGCTACTACGGCGTGATCGTCGACCCCGACGGCCACAACCTCGAGGTGTCGTTCGGCCAGGAGGTCGGCATCACCGTCACCGGTCCCGACGGAACCGACGCAACCTGAGCGAGTTGGTCACCACGAAGATGCTCGATGCCGCCATGGCCGCTGCGGCGACCATCGGGTTGAGCAGACCCAGCGCTGCGACCGGGATCGCAGCGACGTTGTAGGCGAACGCCCAGAACAGGTTGCCCTTGATCGTGGCGAGCGTTCGCCGGGACAGGCGGATGGCGTCGGCGGCCCCCCGAAGATCCGCTCCAACGAGCGTGAGGTCGGACGCCTCGATCGCCGCATCGGTCCCCCCGCCGACAGCGATCCCCAGGTCGGCGGTCGCCAGTGCAGCGGCGTCGTTCACGCCGTCCCCGACCATCGCCACGACCCGCCCCTCCTCCTGCAGCCTCCGCACCTCGTCGACCTTCCCCTGAGGCAGCACCCCGGCGACGACCGTGTCGATGCCGACGACGTCGGCCACCGAGCGCGCCGGGCCCGGAGCGTCTCCGGTGAGCAGGATCGGCATCAGGCCGAGGCTCCGGAACTCCTCCACGGCCTCACGGGCGTTCTCCTTGGGTTGGTCGGCCACAGCGAGGACCACCTGCACCCCGCCGTCCCACCCGGCGAGGACCACTGTCCGTCCGAGCGACTCCTGCTCGGCGACGGCGGCCCGCAGGGTGCGACCGAGCACCAGACCGGACTCGGTGACGAATGCCGGGCGTCCAGCCACGACCCGACGGGCCGGGGCGGCGGGACGGGTCACCACACCCGTGACTCCCAGGCCGGCGGTGTTGAGGAACTCGGTGGGCGCCACCACGAGGAGGCCCTCGGAGCGCACGTGCTCCACGATCGCCCGAGCGATCGGATGCTCCGAGGCCGACTCGAGCGAAGCGACCACTGACAACACCTCGGCTTCATCGGATGAGGGTGCTGTCACGATGTCGACCACGCTGATCGCTCCGGTCGTGACCGTGCCGGTCTTGTCGAGCACGACGGTGTCGACCCGGCGGGTGGACTCGAGCACCTCGGGCCCCTTGATGAGAATCCCCAGTTGAGCTCCTCGCCCGGTCCCGACGAGCAGGGCCACGGGCGTGGCCAGGCCCAGAGCACACGGACACGCAATGATCAGCACCGCAACGGCTGCGCTGAACCCGTGGGCCGGATCGCCGAGAAGCGACCAGACACCGAGCGTCAGGACGGCGAGCACCAGGACCACCGGGACGAAGACACCGGCAACCCGGTCTGCGAGCCGCTGAATCTGGGCCTTGCCGGTCTGGGCGTCGGCGACGAGCCGGGCCATGTGGGCGAGTTGTGTGTCGGCGCCGACGCGGGTCGCCTCCACGACCAGTCGACCGGAGACGTTGACGGTCGCTCCGACGACGGCGTCGCCGACGCTGACGTCGACCGGGACGCTCTCACCGGTGAGCATGCTGACATCGACTGCTGAGGCGCCCTCGGTGACCGTCCCGTCGGTGGCGATGCGCTCGCCCGGACGGACGACGAACCGGTCGCCGACATCGAGCTCGTCGACGGCGACGGTACGTTCGGCACCGTCGGCGCCGAGCAGCGTGGCGCTGTCCACGCTGAGCGACAGGAGCGCCTCGACAGCGGCGCCTGCGCGGCGCTTGGCCCGCTCCTCGAGCCACCGCCCCAACAGGATGAACGCTGGAACGACGGCGGCCACCTCGAGGTAGGTGTGGTCGCCACCGCGCAGGATGTCGGCGACTGATGTGAGGTACGCCGCCAGGACACCGACCGACACGAGCGTGTCCATGGTGGCCACGCCGTGACGAGCGTTTCGCCAGGCCGCAGCATGGAACGGCCAGGCGCACCAGAGCGCAACCGGGGTGGTGAGCGCGAGTGCGAACCACTGCCAACCGCCGAACTGCAGCGCCGGCACCATGGAGAGCAGCGCGACCGGGAGCCCGAGCACCAGGCTGACCACGAGTCGTACCGCAAACCCCGACGGAGGTGCGTGCCCGGCATGCCCGGCATGCCCGGCGTGCCCGTCGGCGTCGGTGGGGTCGTGACCCACCTCGGCGTGACAGCTGACCGTCGGCGTGGCGCCGTAGCCGAGCGACTCCACCGCACCGACGAGCTGCTCGACGCCCACCTCGTCGGCGACGTAGCGGACGCGCGCTGTGCCCAGGGCGAAGTTGACGGTCGCCTCGACCCCGACGAGTTCGTTGAGGCGGCCCTCGACGCGGCTGGCGCAGGACGCACAGGTCATCCCGGTGACGATCATGTCGAGCTGGTCGAGCCCGGCGACGTGCTCCGTCCGATGCTCAGCGGTGTCGGCCATGCAGCCCTGACGCTACCCCGGGGCGCCTTCAGTCAGACTCCGGGCGACTCGCCGTGGTGTCGCAACCACGCCGTCATGGCGATACCCGAGGCCACCCCGACATTCACCGATCGGGTGGAGCCGTACATCGGGATGTGGCGCACCTCGGCGCAGGCCTCGAGTGCCTCCGGCGACAGTCCGCTGCCCTCCTGGCCGAACAGCAGGATGCAGCCGAGTGGCAACGGCCGGGCGTCGATCGGCACGGACCCGTCGACGACATCGATGCCGACGACTGCGAGGTCCAGACCGACTGCAGTTGCGACGAGCGATCCCACATCAGGGTGGTGGTGTACGTGCAGGTACCGGTCGGTGACCATCGCTCCCCGACGGTTCCACTGACGGCGACCGACGATGTGCACCGCCGCTGCGCCAAAGGCGTTGGCGTTCCGGACGACGGTTCCGATGTTCAGATCGTGTCGCAGGTTCTCGATGGCCACGTGGTAACCGAAGCGACGGGTGTCGAGGTCGGCGACGATCGCCTCGACTGACCAGTAGCGGTAGCGGTCGACGACGTTGCGGGTGTCGCCGCTCTCGAGCAGCTCCGGGTCGAGTCGCGGGTCCTCGGGCCACGGACGGGCGTGCGGTCCGACGCCGTGGGTTCGTCCTGCGTTGTCGGCCACCGTGGCGGACCGTACCGTAGCGATGTGCCCGACACCGTTCTGTTGATCGCCCACGGAAGCCGGAACCCCGCAGCCCAGACCGACCACGAACGCCTCTGCGGATCGGTCGGAGCCGCTGCCGGGATCACGGTGCGCCCCGCCTACCTCGAGTTGGCCGAGCCGAGCATCACCGATGCCATCGACTCCGCCGTGGCAGACGGAGCCGCACAGGTTCGGCTGGTGCCGTTGTTCCTCCACACCGGGAACCATGTCGCTCGTGACATCCCTGAGATCGTCGAAGCCGCCCGGAGGGCCCATCCGGAGGTCGTGATCATCCTCGACGAGCACGTGGGGGCCGATCCGGCGCTGGTCGATCTGATCGCTGCGCGGATCTGAGCGCCTGCAGCGGCGACACGAGGCGGTGAGGCGGACAGGCGACGCCTGACGGTTACCGTGGTCCCGTGGGCCGGTTGAGCAATCCGAAGCAGCGTGTGGCGCTCGCCCCTGTCGCCACCGTCTCGCTCGTGATCATTGCGCTCGGGCTCGTGGGGCTGGTCGTCGTGGGAGCCCTCAACTGGTTCGACCCGTTCGGGTCGACCAGCGTGGACCGCTCCGGGCCGTCGGTGCTCGAACGAATCCGACAGCTGGAGGAGTTCACTGCCGCAGAGGCCACCTTCACCCAGGACGTCGACCTGACCGAGGATGCCAACCTGCTACCCGACTTCATCCAGGGTGAGCGGGTCACCGCAATCGTGACCGGGACGGTTCGGGCCACGGTTGACTTCGGCCAGCTCACCGACGACGCCGTTCAGGTCTCCGACGACCGCACGACCATCCGCCTGCGCCTTCCCGAACCGACACTCAGCGATCCCGAGATCGACGAGGGATCCGCCCGAGTGGTGTCACGAGATCGGGGCATCCTCGACCGGATCGAGGACGCATTCGTCTCCAACCCGGTCGACGACGGTCCGGTCTACCAGGCAGCCGAGCAGAAACTCGCCGACGCCGCTGCCAACACCGACGTGCTCGACCAGGCCAAGGTCAACACCGAGCGCTGGCTCAGCACGTTCCTGCAGGCCGCCGGGTTCTCCACGGTGGAGATCGACTGGGCCGAGTCCCCGTCGTGAGTGCCGACGGCAGCGCCGTCGCGTGGGCGGCACAGGTTCTCGGGGCCACCAAGATCTACGGCAGCGGCGAGGCTGCGGTGCGGGCACTCGACGGAGTGACCGTCGGGTTCGAACGAGGCCGGTTCACCGCCATCATGGGTCCGTCCGGTTCCGGCAAGTCGACGCTCGTCCAGTGCGCAGCCTGCCTCGATCGTCTCACCGCCGGACAGGTGATCATCGGTGATGTCGACGCCACCGGACTCGACGAGAAACGCCTGACCCGGCTCCGTCGCGACCGGATCGGATTCATCTTCCAGCAGTTCAACCTGCTCCCGACGCTCACGGCCCGTGAGAACATCGCGTTTCCGTCCGACCTTGCAGGACGCCGGCCGGACCAGGCGTGGTTCGATCACGTCGTCGACGCCGTCGGGCTGCGCGACCGCCTCGACCACCGACCGAGCGAACTCTCCGGTGGTCAACAACAACGTGTCGCCGTGGCGCGGGCGCTGGTCGAGCGACCCGACGTGATCGTCGCCGACGAACCGACCGGCAACCTCGACTCGGTCTCCTCCAACGAGATCCTCGACTTCCTCTCACGCGCCACCACGGAGTTCGGTCAGTCGGTCGTGATGGTCACCCACGACCCGGTGGCGGCCGCTCGCGCCGACCGCGTCGTGTTCCTCGCCGACGGCCGGATCGTCGACGACGTCGTCGCTCCGACACGGGAACAGCTCCTCGCCCGCATGGGCACGCTGGCACGCTGACCGTGCTCCACTTCACCCTCCGGAACCTCCGCGCCTACGCACCCCGGTTCCTCGCCACGGCGCTGGCAGTGATCGTGGGGATCGGGTTCATGGCCGCCGGCCTGATGTTGACCGGCGCCATGAAGTCGGCGCTGCTCGGCTCGGTCGACCGGCAGTACGCAGCGGTGGACGCCGCAGTGTTGTCCTTCATCGAGTTCGAGGGTCTGAGCCCCGGGGTCGCACCGGAGGCGCTCGAGATCATCGAGCGCACCCCGGGCGTGGCGGCCGCTGCCGGCGAGCTGACCGCACCCGTCCGTGTCCTCGGCGACGACGGAGAGAGCCGCACCTCGCGAACCGTCGGACGGGCGTGGATCGAGGACCCGGGCCTGAGTCCCCTCGAGATCATCGACGGCACCGCCCCGGGGGACGGCGTCGTACTCGACCGGCGAACCGCAGCGGACCTCGGCGTGGAGATCGGCGAGTCCCTCACGCTCGCAACCCCCATTGGTCGGGTGACCCGACCCCTGGTCGGACTCAGCGAGTTCGACGGCGCCGACTCCATCGACGACGGAGGAACCGTGTCGTTCGCTCCAGCGGACGCACTCGCCGTGCTCGCCACCGAGGCACGCGGCTGGGACGCTGTTCTCGTCCGCGGCGAGCCGGACTCCCCTGATCTCCTCTCGCGGCTCGCCGGCGAGCTCGACTCGGCCTACCGAGTGATCACCGGGGAGACGCTCCGGGACGAACGGCAGGCGGTCACCGCCGGAGTCGTCGACGTCCTGCGACCGGTGCTCAACGGGTTCGCCTGGGTGGCGTTGTTCGTGGCCGGCTTCGTGATCGCCAATACGTTTGCGATCGTCGTGGCCCAGCGCCGACGTGAACTGGCGCTGGTCCGAGCCATCGGGGGTACCCCGGGCCAGGTGCAACGAGCACTCCTCGCAGAGGGGCTCGCTGTCGGAGTGGTGGCGAGCGCCCTCGGGATCGTCACCGGGGCGTTGGTCTCGACCGGCGTCGTGGTGGCTGTCGACCGTCTCGGCTACCGGCTTCCCGGAGCGGGACTCTCGGTCACGCCTCTGCTCGTGATCGGCTGCCTCCTCGCCGGCACGATCGTCACGACGCTCGCCGTCCTGGCGCCCGCCATCCGGGCGGGTCGCACGAGGCCGGTCGAGGCGATGCGGGAAGGGGCCGTCGACCGGTCCGGAACCTCGAGTGTCCGAGCGGTCATCGGCGGGATCCTGCTCGGCCTGGGCATCATGGTGCTCCTCGGAGTGCAGGTGCTCGACTGGCCGGTCTGGATGCTCGGGCCCGGGGCCCTGAGCCTGTTCGGTGGAGTGGTCGTCGGCGGGCCGCTGCTCGCACGGGGCTTCGCCCGTCTGATGCAGCCGGTGGCGCAGCGAGCGGGCCTCACCGCACGACTCGCAGTCGACAACACCGTGCGCAATCCACGTCGGACCGCCACCACCGCCAATGCCCTCGTGATCGGACTGTTCCTGGTCACCGTCGTGACCACCTCGGGCGAGGCCTTCAAGACGTGGGCCACCGACCAACTCGACGCCTTGTCTGCGTCGGACTTCATCGTGGCGAGTTCGGGCGCACCCATCGCCGACGACGTGACCTCTGCGATCGACGAGGTGCCCGGTGTCCGACGGACCGCACCGGTGCGGACGACGCTGGTCGTCGGCAACACAGCCGGCGAGGTCCCCGTGTCCGGGGCCGACGTGGAGGCGCTCCGAGAGACGACCGGTCTCGAGGTCGTGGCCGGATCCCTCGACGATGTGATCGCCGGGAGCGCAGCCGCCGTGGTCGACTTCTCGACGCTCACGCTCGGCGGAATCGGTGATTCCGAGGGATCTGCGAACAGTGGTGATCCCGGCGCAGGTTCGCCTTTCGGGGAGGGAGCCGGCGTCGGCGACAACGTGGAGCTCGTCCTCCCTGACGGAACGGTCCGCACGCTGCCCGTCGCCGCCACACTTCGGGCCCGCATCGACTCGCTCACTCTGGGGGTTCTCGTGTCGACCGCCACCCTCGAGGACCTCGTCGGGCCCCAGCCGGTCAACTTGGTCTACGTCCGTACCGACGCCGACGCCGCCGATTCGGTCGGGGTGGAACTCGATCGCATCGTGCGCGACTTCACCGGCATCGAGGTGGTCCCGGGGAACGTCTTCGGACAGATCGTGGGTCAGGTCCTCGACTTCCTGATCGCTGCGGTCAACGCCCTGCTCGGTGTCAGCATCATCGTCGCTCTGGTCGGGATCGTGAACACGACGACATTGTCGATCCACGAACGGCGATCCGAGCTCGGGGTCGTGCGGGCGCTCGGCACGACGCGCGGTCAGGTCGGACGGATGGTGGTCGGTGAGTCGGTCCTCGTGGCGGTGCTCGGCACGGCGCTCGGAGTGGGATGCGGCGTGTTCGTCGGGTGGGTCCTGATCGGCACCCTCGGCGACGGGGCGGTTCCGTTCACGCTCAATGCAGTCCGCGTCGGGTCCATCATCGCCGCCGGCGTCCTCGTGGGGGTGATCGCCTCGATCTTCCCGGCACGCCGAGCGGTCCGCATCGACGTCCTCGACGCGATCCGGGCCGTCTGAGCTGTTTTCCTTACACCCCTAGGGGTACGTGACGGAACTGGTGTGCTCGGCCAAGGATGGTCGGGTGATCCTGGTCATCGCCTCGTTGCTGGCGCTCCTGATCGGCCTGTCGCTCGGCGCCGTCGGCGGAGGCGGGAGCATCCTGGCGGTGCCCGTCCTCGTCAGCGTGCTCGGTTTGTCCGTCGAGGAGGCGACGGCCTCATCGCTGGTCGTGGTCGGCGTGGCGTCGCTCGTCGGCGTGCTGAGCCACGCCCGGGCAGGGCGGGTCGCCGTGTCGGTCGGACTCGGGTTCGCTGCAGTCGGTGTCGCGGGCTCCTATCTAGGCACCCGTCTGAACGAACGGATCGACGGCGACGTCCTGCTGCTGGGCTTCGCCGTCCTCATGGGCGTCGTGGGCACCCGCATGCTCCAGGGTCTGCGCCGCGCCGACTCGCTCCCGGTCGATGACGTCCCGCTCGGACGGCTGCGACCGGACCCCGTGGCCGGTGAGCGCTCAGCCGCCCTGCCGCGCTGCTCCGACGGTGCTCGCCTGCACCGCTACGTCAGCACCGTCACCGAGGCAGATCCGGTTCAGACGGCCCGAGGTCTGAGTGGTCACCCGTTCGGGTGGTGTTGCTCGCCGCCAAGGGAACTGTGGTCGGTTTACTCACTGGCCTGTTCGGCGTCGGAGGCGGGTTCGTCATCGTCTCGGCGCTGATCCTCGTGCTCGGCTTCCCCATCTCGATCGCCGCTGCCACCTCGCTGCTCGTGATCGCCATCAAAGCCGCAGTGGCGCTGATGTTCCGCAGCGGCTCGATCGCCGTCGACTGGGGCATCGTCACCCCGTTCACAGCCGCAGCGATCGTCGGCGTCCTGGGCGGTCGTCGAATCGCCGACCGGGTACCGGCCCGCCAACTGACCGCTGCGCTGGGCGTCGGAGTCATCGTCGTGGGCCTCTGGACCGGCCTCGACGCTGCACGCAACCTCATCGCCCCATGACCACACAGACCAACCCCGGGAGCACCACCATGATCTTCGAACAGCACTACCTCGACTGCCTCTCGCAGGCGTCCTACCTGATCGGCGACGAACGAACCGGTCGCGCCGTCGTGGTCGATCCGCGTCGAGACATCGCCGACTACCTCGCCTCGGCAGAAGAACACGGGCTCAGCATCGAGCTCGTGATCGAGACCCACTTCCACGCCGACTTCCTCTCGGGTCACCTGGAACTGGCCCGAGCGACCGGCGCCGAGATCGGCGTGGGCGCCGCCGGCCAACCGGAGTTCGCCCACCGCTCGCTGCACGACGGCGAACGCATCGAGCTCGGCGACGTCGGCCGACCGGACCTGCTGGCATCGGTGGGTGTCACCGCCGATGAGCTCGGCCGGTCGCTCTACCACTCGCTGCGCAATCAGTTCCTGACCCTGCCCGATGACACGAAGGTGTTCCCCGCCCACGGTGCCGGCTCGGCGTGCGGCAAGCAGCTCTCGACCGAGACCGTCTCCACGATCGGCGAACAGCGGGCCACGAACTACGCACTCGCAGCGATGCTGGTGGCGGAGTTCCTGAGCGTCGTCACCGAGGGTCAGCCCGCTGCACCCGGCTACTTCAGCTACGACGCCCAGCTCAACAAGTCCGAACGTCTGGTCTTCGACGAGGCCGCACCGGCAGCACCCCTGAGGCTCGATGAGGTGCTGGCCCACCAGGCCAGGGGTGCTGTGGTGATCGACACCCGCGACGCCGCCACCTTCGCCGCCGGCCACCTGTCCGGTTCGATCAACGTGGCGCTCGACGGACGGTTCGCCGAGTTCGCCGGATCGGTTGCGCAACCCAGTGACACGCTCGTGGTCGTGACCGAACCGGGCGACGAACGAGAGGCCCGCGTGCGACTGGCCCGGATCGGCTTCGACCGTCTGGCCGGGTTCCTCGCCGAGCCGTATCGACAGCTCGTCGAACACCCCGAACTGATGCGACAGGCCTCTCGTCTCACCGCTGAGGAGTTCGTCCGCAGGTGCAACAGCGTGCCCGGTCTCCGGGTGATCGACGTCCGGACCCACGGGGAACACTCGCTCGGCAGCGTCCCGGGCGCAGACGTCGTCCCGGTCGCCGAGCTTCGTGACGAGGTGGCGCACCTCTCAACAGACCTCGACGCACCGGTCGTCGTGTTCTGCGCTGGCGGCTACCGCTCGTCGCTGGCGGCGAGCCTGCTCCGTGCACACGGGTTCACCGACGTCTCCGACGTGCTCGGCGGCTACGGCGCATGTGAGCCCCTCCTGACCGCCGACTGAGTAGCGACGCAGGCGGTCACGTGGCGGAGATGCGTGTGGCCCGCCTCACGTGAACTGAGGCAACCACTCCGACGTGGCGTCGAGCATCTCGTCGGTCATGCGAGCGACGGCGTCGTAGTCGATCCGGCCGGCGAGTGGATCGAGGAGCATCGCATCGAGCACGAGTGACCTGTCGCCGTTCACCGCAGCGCTGACGACGAGCTCCTGGGATGCGCTGACCCGTCGAACCTGCTCGGCGAGCACCGGCGGCAACGCAGCCACATCACGGCCTCGTACGCCGTCGCTGTCGACGGTCACGATGCTCTCCACCACGACGTCCGCCGGCAGATCGCTCACCTGGGTCGCATTGGCGATGTTCAGAGGGAGGTGACGGACCTCGCCACCGATCAGGGAGTCGATGATCGCAGCCACGAGCTCGCCGCTCGGCTCCGTGGGGAGTTCCTCGGCGGACCGCAGCCGGTCGAACTCCCCGAGGTAGTGCGAGAGCCACTGCCGACGGTCATCCATGGATGTCAGATGGACACCCCAGCGGCCGCCCCACTCGGACTCCTCGGTGAGGAAACCGGCGAAGAACTCGACGAGGTGACGGTCACCGGCAGCCGGCAGCACACCGAACCGCTTGAACATCTCAGCCTTGACGAGATTCGAATCGAGCAGCGAACCGACGGTGAAGAGTCCACCGAGACTGACCGCCTCGTGACCGGCGGTGGCGGGGATCACGAGCGGCTGCTCGAGCGCTTCTGGATCGTCGAGCAGCGCGCGCAGACGCTCGAGGCCGTCCTCGCCGTCGACGTCGAGTTGGGTGATGAACGGCAGGTGGTTCACCCCGGCAACGACGGGCCGCAACGCAGCAGCCTCCCGCCCGAGGAGCATGGACAACGTGTGGAGGGTGATCGTCACTTCGTGACACAGTCCGATCGCCCGGATCGACGTCTCCTTGAGCACCGCACGCGTGAGGGTCGTCATGGGATTGGTGAGGTTCAACAACCACGCATCGCCACACCAGCTCTCCATGTCCCGGGCAATGCCGAGCATCACCGGGATGTTGCGGAGGCCCCGAACGATCCCGCCCGGACCGACCGAGTCGCCGACGGACTGACGGATCCCGAAGCGCTCGGGCACAGCGATGTCGTGGTGCATCGAGTCGAGGGCGCCCGTGGAGATGCACACGACCACGAAGTCCGCACCGTCGAGCGCCTCACCCTGGTCCGTCGTCCCTGTTGCGGAGAAACCGATTCCCCGCACCGCAGCGATGTGGTGGACGAACTCGACCATGTCCGGGATCGGCCGGGGATCGATGTCCTGAATGACGATGTGGGCTCCGGCGAGGCTCGGAGTATCGGCGATGTCGAGCAGGAGCTTCGGGATCCACTGGTAGGACCCGCCCCCGATGAAGGTGATCTGCGGGCTCATGGCGCCGAAGCGTAACAATCGCTCGTGTTCACTCCGGCCAGAGGAGCCCGCCGCGGTGGGCAACGGCCTCGGCGGCCACAGCATGGGCGGCAACCACCGACTCGGGTAGGCCGAAACCACGAAGTCGATGGGCGAGATAGGCGGCATCGAAGGCGTCACCGGCGCCGGTGGTGTCCACCACGGCAGTCGCCATCGTGGGGACCTCCACGCGGCCCGAACGCCCATCGCCGTCCCACCAACGGGTCGGCGCCTCCCCGTCGGTGACCACCAACTCGGGGACGGACGATGCCAACTCCTCGGGTGGCTCGCCGAGGGCGTCGAGATCCTCGCTCGATGCGAGGACCACGTCGGCAGCGGCGAACACCGCCCGGGTCCACCGTCGCGTCGTGTCGGGTGAATCCCACAGCGCCTGACGGACGTTGGGATCGAACACGACGAGCGACTCAGTGGTGCAGAGCACCTCGAGGAGGGCGTCACGCTGGGGATCGTCGAGCACGGCCATGGTGATCCCGCTGACGAACACGGCGTCGACGGTGCCGACGGCGAGAGCCAGCGACTCAGGTCCGAGCAGGTCGACGAGCTCTCGAGCGGGGCTGTTCGCCCGCCAGTAGGTGAACCGGCGTTCGGTGCCGTCGAGTTCGACGAGGTACACGCCGAGTGCGCCGGTCGGGCGGGAGCGGATCAGGTCGGCACCGATCGCCTCCCACTCCAGGCGCTCGAGCAGACCGCGACTGAAGCTGTCCTCTCCGACGGCGGTGGCGAGATCCACCGACACCCCGTTGCGTGCGAGCTGAACCGCCACGTTGAGGGCGTCGCCGGAGTAGGACACGTCGAGGGCCCCGTCGGTCCGCAATCGGAGCTCAGCGAGCGGCTCCCCCACCACGATCACCGATGGCGACATCACCCGGGTCGGACCACGTCGAGCGCTGCGGCGACGGCCGCCTCGACGTCGGCCCCGCTGTCGTCGGTGGCCGCCGCAGAGAACATCCAACTCCCACCGACCGCCACGACACCGGGCACATCGAGGTAGGCCGGTGCGGAGTCGGCGTCGATCCCACCGGTGGGAACGAGACCCACGCCACCGACCACGGCACTCAGTGCCCGGAGGTGAACCGGGCCACCGAGAACGCCGGCCGGGAAGATCTTGAGGACCCCAGCACCGGCGTCACGCAGGGACAACACCTCGCTCGGAGTGGCAGCACCCGGCAGCCATGGAGCACCGGCGGTCACCACCGCAGCGATCAACGACGGAGTGGAGCCGGGACTCACCAGGTACGCCGCCCCGGCCCGTCGGGCCGCAACCACGTCGTCCGGGTCGACGACGGTGCCGGCACCGACCGGGATCGACACCGACTCGACCGCCGCCCGCAACGCCTCGAGGCTGCGGCCGTGACGAAGGCCGATCTCCACCGTCGGCGCACCTGCGCGCTCGGCCGCCAGCGCCGCGCGGCGAACCACGTCGGGATCGGGGTGGTCGATGAGCGGAAGCAGGCGGCTCCGGAGAACCGCTTCCGGAAGCGGCGTGATCACGGCTTCCCCTCTCGGTCGATCGCCTCACCGAGCGTACGCCGCCAGCCGGCGTCATCCCGAAGCCGAACGGGGGCGAAGCCGTCGAGGTCCATGAGCGCCCCGCCGAGCGCAAACGGGTCGGTGGTGGACCGGACGAGCGCCGAGAGCTCCTCGGCGCGGGGGTCCTGCAGCTCGGCGGCGGGCGTACGGCGGAGGTGGGCGACCCACCATGCCAGCGTGGCGCTGAGTGTGTCGACCGACGATCCGGCGTCGAGAGCGTCGGCGATGGTGGGCAGGATGCGCTGGGGCAGCTTGACCGACCCGTCCATGGCGATCTGTTGGCACCGGTGACCGATCGCCGGGTTGGTGAAGCGGTCCCGCACCGATGCGGCGTACGCACGAGCATCGGTTCCGGCGGGCGGAACGAGTACCGCCTGGATCTCCTCGCTGAGCGCATCGATGCGCACTGCGGCCGATCGATCGCCGACCACCTCGTCGATGGTGGAGTGGCCGAGTCGCAGGCCGAGGTAGGCGCTCGCCGAGTGCAGGCCGTTCAGGACCCTGAGCTTCATCCGTTCCCACGCCGCCACATCGGAACTGAGTTGGACGCCGGCCTCGGCGAGCGCCGGAACACCCGGGCCGAGGCGGTCCTCGAGCACCCACTGACGGAACGGTTCGGCGATCACCGGCCAGGCGTCGACCACTCCAGCGGCCGACACCTCCTCCCGCAACTCATCTGTCGTCGCCGGGACGATGCGGTCGACCATCGAGTCGGGAAACACCACGTTGCCGGCGATCCAGCGGGCGGTGTCGGCATCGACGTGGGTTGCGAACTCCTCGAGGAGCCCGGCGAGCATCGTCCCGTTGCCGGAGACGTTGTCACAACACGCCACGGTCAACGGTCCTGCGCCGGCCCGACGCCTGGCGTCGAGACCGGCGAACAGGGTGCCGACGACCCCGACCGGCGAGCGAGGGGAGGCGAGGTCGTGCGCCACGGCAGGATGCTGGACGTCGAGTTGCCGTCGCACCGGGTCGAAGCCGTAGGCCTTCTCGGTGACCGTCGTGGTCACCAACGTGGTCGACGGAGCGGCCAGCGCCGAGAGCACCTGATCGCGCCTCGAGGGACCGACCACATCCACCAGCACACCAACCTGTCGGAGGCGATGACCGGCGGCCGACACCTCGACGACCGTGTATCGACCCTCTTGGGATCTCAGCGCCTCAGGGACGGCCTCGGAGGTCATCGAGGTCCCCAGCACACCGACGTCCTCGGACCCGGCGGTGGCGAGGTCGTCGAGGAACGTCAAGAGGTGCGCCCGGCTGAACGCACCGAGTCCGAGGTGGACCACGGAGATCTGCAGCGCCTCCCGGTCGTAGCCGATGGGCTCGATCACGGCCGATTCACAACCGATATGCACGTCGGGCCAGACCGACGGCGCAGTCGACCACGAGTTCGCCGGCCGCATCCTCGTCGAGGCGGTGCTCGGCGGTCAGCGTCGCCAGGTAGGCGCAGTCGACTCGTCGGGCGACGTCGTGTCGGGCGGGGATCGACAGGAACGCCCGGGTGTCATCGTTGAACCCCGCGGTGTTGGCGAAGCCCGCCGTCTCGGTGACTGCGCGCCGGTAACGCCACATGCCCTCGACACTGTCGAAGAACCACCACGCCGGTCCGAGCGTCAGGCACGGGTAGAAGCCGGCCAGCGGTGCGAGCTCGCGTGCGTAGGCCGATTCGTCGAGCGTGAACACGATGATGCGCAGACTGCGCTCGAGGCCGAAGCGATCGAGCAGCGGACGCAGCGCATCGACGTAGTCGGTGCGGCCGGGGATGTCGGCACCCTTGTCCCGACCGAAGCGAGCCAGCGTCGCCGGACTGTGGTTGCGGCGCGATCCCGGATGCAGTTGCAGGACCATGCCATCGTCGAGACTCATCGCCGCCATCTCCACGAGGATCTGGCCGCGGAACAACTCGGCGTCACCCGGCTCGATCGTGCAAGCGAGCGCCCGGTCGAGCAACCTCTGACAGAGGGCTGGATCCAGGTCGGCGGTCACGGCGCTCGGATGGCCGTGGTCGGTGGCGGTCGCCCCACGCTCCCGGAAGTACTCCCGGCGACGCCGGAGCGCCGCCAGGTACCCGCTGTAGGAGGTGACGTCCTCACCGGTGAGGTCACCGAGTCGGGCAACGTTGGCTGCGAACCCATCGAAGTCGGGATCGACCACCGGATCAGGCCGGAACGTCGTAACGACCCGCTCACCCCACCCATCGGCGATCAGACGATCGTGGTGGGCCAGATCGTCGAGCGGGGATTCGGTGGTCGCGAGCAACTCGATGCCGAACCGTTCGAACAACGCCCGGGGCCGGAACTCCTCGGTGGCGAGGGCTCCGTCGATCCGGTCGTAGTAGACGTCTGCGGTCTCTGATGAGAGTCGGACATCGAGGCCGAACACCGTGGCGAAGGTGTGGTCGAGCCAGAGACCGGACGGCGTGCCACGGAACAGGTGCGCGTGCTCGGCGAACGTCCGCCATGCCGATCGAGGGTCGGCGGTCTGCGAGCCGTCGAGGGGCTGCACACCGAGGTCCTCGAGCCGCACGCCCTGGCTGTGCAGCAACCGGGTCAGGTAGTGGTCCGGCGTGACGAGCAGTTCGGTCGGGTTGGAGAACGGCTCGTCGAGAGCGAACCACGACGGATCGGTGTGGCCGTGAGGGGAGATGATCGGCAGATCGGCGACCAACTCGTACAGCCGCCGGGCGATCGAGCGCACGGTCGGGTCAGGGGGGAACAGTCGATCCGGGTGCAACTCGAGTACGAGAGCACCGCCGTTGTCTCGTTCCGACACGGACGGCGATCGTAGTACCGTCGTCGCGGTGACCCGGTCCGTGCAGTCCGATCACGCCCGCACCGAAGCTGTCAGGTTGCACCCCGGTGACGACGTACTGATCGTCGTGGCCGACGGCGCAGCAGCACCGCCGGGCCACAAGGTCGCCGCCCGATCGATTGCTGCCGGCGAGCCCGTCCGAAAGAGTGGACACATCATCGGGGTGGCTCTGGAGGACATAGCCGAGGGCGACCACGTCCACGTCCACAACCTCGCCAACCCGGACCAGTCCATCGATGACTCGGGTCGACACCCCCAGAACCCCGGCGAACGACCCCTCGTCCGGGCGCCGACCGACGGCGTCACCTTCGACGGGTACCACCGTGCCGATGGTCGCGTCGGCACCCGCAACCACCTCCTGGTCCTACCGAGCGTCAACTGTTCGGCAACGGTCTCACGGGTGATCGCCGAACGGGCCCGGTCCCGACTTCCCGCCAACGTCGACGGCGTCTGGGCGCTCGGTCACCAGGGGGGATGCGGAATCCCTGCGGGAGGGATCCAACTCGACCGCCTCCGCCGGGTTCTCCGGGGGTACGCCACGCACCCCAACACCGGGGGCGTCCTGTTCGTCGGACTGGGCTGCGAGGTCAACCAACTCGACGAACTGACCGCCGACCTGCCCGCAGAACGACTCCGCTCGCTGTGCATCCAGGACGTCGGCGGCACAACAGCCGCCATCGACGCCGGCGTGAACGAGGTGCTGGCGCTCGCAGACGTCGCCGACGCCGACCGTCGACAGCCGGCACCGATCTCGGCGCTGGTGCTCGGACTGCAGTGCGGTGGTTCCGACGGCTTCTCGGCGATCAGCGCCAACCCGGCTCTCGGAGCGGCATCGGATCGACTCGTCGCTGCCGGCGGAACGGTGCTGTTGTCGGAGACCCCCGAGCTGATCGGTGCGATCGACGAACTTGCCGGACGGGCATCGGATCCGGTGGCGGCCGAGCTCCGCCGGCTCGCTCGGTGGTGGATCGATCACGCCGCAGCGCACCGAACGACCCTCGACGCCAACCCATCGCCGGGCAACCTCGCCGGCGGCATCTCCACGATCGTCGAGAAGTCGATCGGGGCCGCCGCCAAGGGAGGCACGTCGGCGCTCGCCGCTGTGGTGCCGTACGCCCAACGGCCGTCGACCACCGGGCTCGTCGTGATGGACTCCCCCGGCTACGACCCGGTCTCCGCCACGGGACAGATCGCCGCTGGGGCACAGGTGGTGTGCTTCACGACGGGTCGCGGGTCGTGCTTCGGCTCGATTCCCGCCCCGGCGGTGAAGCTGTCGACGACCTCGGACCTCGCCCGACGGCTACCCGACGACATCGACGTCGACTGTGGTGGCGTGCTCGAGGGAACAGCCACCACAGACGAAGTGGGAGCGTTGATCCTCGACACTGTCATCGAGGTGGCGTCGGGTCGGCCGACGTGTTCGGAACGGCTCGGCTACGGACTCGACGAGTTCGCACCGTGGTCCGACGGGGTCACGCTCTGATTCCTGCCGGCAGCAGTCCGACCGGAGCCTCAGCCGGGATGCAGGATGACGTTGGACGTCCCGGCCCGCCAGTCGAAGACACTGCCCCGACGCACGGCGCTGGCCGGACCGGTAGCGGTCGTTGTCCGGAACTCGACCGTGGCCCGATCCGGGGTGCACTCCATGACGCCCACGCCACGGCG
>Ga0194132_10002019_pt1 | contig 39394 bp, 38 predicted proteins | sample TA2KigOf80mmetaG_FD_148612 | JGI IMG/M metagenome (GOLD analysis project Ga0194132, IMG submission 148612) | Freshwater microbial communities from Lake Tanganyika, Tanzania - TA2015054 Kigoma Offshore 80m | ecosystem: Environmental > Aquatic > Freshwater > Lake | place: Tanzania: Lake...
GCATTGCTGCGCCGCATGAACGTCATCAGCTTGTTATAGACAGCGGCACCTGCGGGGTGGAAAAAGGCGTTGGCCGGCGCTTCTTTATGGAAGGAAAAGAGACCGAGTTGCTTGCCGAGTACACGGTGGTCGCGCTTTTTCGCCTCTTCCAGCCGGTGCAGGTAATCGTCGAGCTCTTTCTGTGTAGCCCAAGCAGTGCCGTAGATGCGGGTGAGCTGTGCGTTGCGCTCATCACCGCGCCAGTAGGCGCCAGCCACCGTCATCAGCTTGAAGGCTCCAACCTTTGCGGTGGTTGGGACGTGCGGCCCACGGCAGAGGTCAAACCACTGACCCATACCGTAGATGGAGACATCCTCAGTCTCCGGGATCGCGCTGACGAGCTCGACCTTAAAATTTTCGCCTAGCTGCTCAAAACGGCGGACAGCCTCGTTACGGGACACCACTTCACGAGCGATCTTGAGGTCGGCTTTAACGATGGCCTTCATCTCGGCCTCGATGCGTTCCAGGTCTTTGTCGTTAATTTTGACGTCATCGGGGAATTTAAAGTCGTAGTAAAATCCATGATCTACCACTGGACCTATGGTCACTTGCGTCCCGGGCCAGAGCTTCTGCACGGCCATAGCTAGGACGTGCGCAGTGGAGTGGCGGATCACTTCGAGACCGTCGGCTGACTTAGAGGTCAAGATCTCAAGGTCCGTGTCTACCCGCACTGGCTGCGATAGATCGAGCAGCTTACCGTTAGCTTTGACAGCTAGCGCTGCCTTAGCTAGGCCGGCCCCAATGCTCTGAGCTACCTCAGCAAAAGTTGCTTCTGGTGAATAAGAACGTTTAGATCCGTCAGGTAGACGGACATGCACCTGCGCCATGACTCCTCCCAGTTCCGCTTGGCCACGCCCGATAAGGCGCCGAGATACTGGTATAGCATGTCGGTGCAATAGCTCAAATTGTGGTTACGAGAAAATTCAGTGCAGGTGACCCATCCCGAGCTCTTTCGCCATCCTAGACATGATGTACGGGGCTTGGTCGAGGAAGCTGCCGGCCCTTTCATGACCAAGGTCATAGGCAGCAGCCACGGCATCGATGGCATCTACGGCCTCGTCGCCCTGCAGTCGCGAGGCCATGTCATCGAGCACATGGCCGACCAGTAGGGTCGTCGACTCTTCGGCGTCGGAGATGATGCCAAAGGGCAATGTTAGCCGATTGAGCGTTAACGGCACATTCGAATAGCCCTTCAGGAAAGCAAGATACTGCTTGAATGGCATGGATAATTTCATGTGACCGTCTCTCCTCGCCGCTGCCGGCTGAGCTAAAAATGTGCTAGGTACTTTCTCTCTATCGGCCGGTCATGGGGCGGCATTAATTGCCGGATCAAATCGGCCCACGGTCGAAACTGAAGGAGGCTCATCGATGGTAAGAAAGTCAGAGGGTTCGGCGGCACCGCTCGCGGTGCGCCGTCGTCCCGAGCGGCCCGACGACGTCATCGGTCAGGAGAAAATTTGGGGCCCTGATTCCCCATTATGGGCTCTGGTCAAGGCCGACAGATTCACCTCCCTCCTACTCTGGGGTCCGCCTGGCACTGGGAAGACCAGCCTGGCGCAGGTCATAGCCAGAGCCTCCGAGCGAGATGTGGCGCTTATGTCGGCTGTGCAGCACGGGGTTAAGGAGATCAGGGCGCAGATATCCCGCTCCGAGGGGCTTTTAGCCATAGGCGACAAAGCCCTGCTGATTTTTATGGATGAGATCCATCGCCTCAACAAAGCCCAGCAAGATATCCTGCTACCAGCCTTGGAGGCCGGTACCATTAAGTTTATTGGCGCTACGACGGAAAACCCGTCCTTCACCGTCAATAACGCGATCTTGTCGCGCACCCTCGTGTTCAAGCTGGAGAGCCTAGCGGTCAAAGATTTGGAGCGGATTCTAGTCGGAGCTCTGCAGGGCGCTGACAGCAACCTGCCGCGAACAGATGTCGGGACCGATGTTATTCAAGCGATTGCCAAGGCCGCCGATGGCGATGCCCGGAGAGCGCTTAATCTCCTCGAGGCCGTCATCTGCGCAGCTCCCAAAGATCAGGGCGCCATCACTATCGAGAGCCTAGCGGCAGTCGCACCGACTCTGAATATCCGCTATGACCGTGATGCAGATAGTCATTACGATCTTGTGTCGGCAATGATCAAAAGTATTCGCGCTAGCCAGCCCGATGCTGCGGTGTACTACATGGCGCGGATGTTGGCGGGTGGCGAGGACCCGATGTTTATCGCCCGCCGCCTGGTGATCGCCGCCAGCGAAGACATTGGCAACGCCAACCCGACGGCACAGCTTCTGGCTGTAAGCTGTATGCAGGCAGTCCATGCCATCGGCATGCCCGAGGCCCGTATCATGCTCGCGCAGGCCGCTACCTATCTCGCTGCCTCACCCAAGAGCAACAAGGCCTACGTCGCCATCAATCAAGCTCTGGTAGATGTCGAGGCTACTGGTGCCCTGGAAATACCAATGCACCTCCGCAACGCTCCGACCAAACTCATGCGTGAATTTGGCTACGGAGTGGGGTATGTCTACGCCCACGATGATCCATCCGGGGCACAACGACTCGGCTACTTGCCGCGCGAACTTGCCCACAAAAGTTATTACGAGCCAATTAATTCCGGGGTCGAGGCGCAACTAAAAGCTAATTTAGAGCGCATGAAGGCCGCCGGCCGCCCAGCCACCAAAACTTAGCGTGAAGGAGCCTCCCATGTCGTCACATTCCCAGCAGCAGCGCCTCGCCCTACTCTCAGTCACCGATAAGTCGGGACTGGTACCGTTTGCCCGTGGCTTAGTCGAACTCGGTATAGGACTTCTTTCGACCGGTGGTACGGCCAAACTCCTGCGGGAGCATGGTTTGCCGGTGACGGATGTAGCGGAATTTACCGGCAGTCCTGAGATCCTTGGTGGCCGCGTCAAGACTCTGCATCCAAAAGTGCATGGTGGGATTTTGTTTGATAGAGGGCAAAGCGCTCACGTGGCTGAGGCGGCCAAGCATGGGATTAAAGGTATCGATCTGATCGTCGTAAACCTCTATCAGTTTGCTGCTGAGGCCATCGCCAAAAAGCTGCCTCTCGAAGATGCTATTGAACACATCGACATCGGTGGCCCAACGATGCTTCGGGCAGCGGCCAAGAACTGGCGCTTTACGCTGCCGGTCATTGACCCTTCCGATTACGACGCGGTGCTTGCCGCACTCGGCAAGGGCGAGGTTCCTAAAGAGCTGCGGCTGAAGTTGGCGGTCAAGACCTTTGCCACAATCGCAGCATACGATCACTCGATTGCTAGCTACCTCGGGCAGGGCGGCACCAGTGAGACGAGCAACGCAGACACCGAGAGCAAGGCAACGCTCCCCGTGCATCTCAAGCTGCGTCAGCCGCTCCGGTACGGCGAGAATCCGCACCAGGCTGCTGGGCTCTACGCCGATGAGGCGCTGCCGGCCGTGGGATTCGCAGCAGTGGAACTGCTGGGCGGCAAAGAACTTTCTTACAATAATATTCTGGATCTCGATGCCGCAACGGCGCTGGCCGCTGAGTTTAGCGACCCAGCCTGCGTGATCATCAAGCACACCAATCCTTGCGGATGTGCCACCAGCGCAACGGCCGCGTTGGCCGAAATCTTCCGGCGTGCCCTGAGCTGCGATCCCAAGTCGGCCTTTGGTGGCATCATCGCCCTCAACCGTCCAGTTGATGCCGCAACGGCTACGGCAGTGACCAGTCTATTCACTGAGTGCGTAGCCGCGCCAGACTTTAGTCCCGAGGCACTCGAAATTTTGCGCAAAAAACCAAACCTCCGCATCCTTCGTGCCGCCTTTGCACGGCAGGGCAGCCGGATTTCTCGCGCGCAGCTGAAATCTGTTTACGGAGCTATGCTGGTGCAGTCTGAAGATACTGGCAGCTTCGATCCCGCCAAGTGGCAGTCGGTGACGACCACTAAGCCGCATGCCTCGACCATGTCTGATCTGCAGTTTGCGATGATTGTCGCCAAACACGTGAAGTCGAATGCTATTGTGTTTGCTAAGGATGGTGTGACGGTTGCTATTGGGGCTGGTCAAATGAGCCGCATTGACTCAGCCAATATTGCTGTCGCTAAAGCCGAAGCTGAAGGCCGCAGCGTTAAGGGTAGCGTGCTCGCCAGCGATGCCTTTTTTCCCTTCAGTGACACGGTAGAATTTGCCGCCAGTCACGGGGTCGCTGCGATTGTCCAACCAGGCGGGTCCAAGCGCGATCAAGACTCAATCGATGAGGCAAACAAGCACGGCATCGCCATGGTGTTTACCGGCGAAAGACACTTCCGCCACTAATGACGACGGAACTCACGATATCCCTCAGAGGACAACGACGCACGTGCCGTCCTCTTAGAGGGTGACCTGCGTGCCGACATCGATATTGACGACGTAGTGTTGATCAAAAGACCAGTTCAGGACGATACCAACAGCCTGCCGGTCGGAGCGACTGAGCTGGATGAAGACCAACCTGTCGCTCTTTCTAATTTGAGCACCTTCATCAAAGTCGACTTCAGGAGTAACTGAAATGCCGAGGAGTTTGGCTAAATCACCCTGTTTGATTGCGACCGAAGTATAGGCCGACGACTGCAAGGGCTCCGTGGTCTCGCTGTAGACAGGCACAGTGGCTCGCGGCGACGTTAAATTCGCCATACCGCTAGCCCCCGCCTCCAGAGTCCAAGTCTCGCGAAATGATTCCGTAACCGTAGTGGCGTTACCACCAACACTGCGGCTGCTCGTAACCTGCCAAGTAACGGGTAGCCGGAGTTGTAGGATAGGCATTCCCGCGAGACCAAGAAGGCCCACACTGAGCAACGGGATTAAAAAGTTAGCCAGGGGTCGACGCATGCCATGATTTTAACTATATTTAAGAACAACCGAAATAGAGAAGAATCTTTAACCAACTCCGGACTGTTGATTGCGACGATTTCTTGCCGCATTGCTGCTGCTGATAGGGAGCTGGAGCCACTCAGCTTGGGCAGCTATTCATTCGGCGCCCATAGTCATTAAGGGCGACTCGGTTAAGTGGCTGACTCACTACCCTATCGGTATGTACCGCCTATTCCGTGCTAGCTCCAGCGGCAAGGCCGTGGTGATACCGTTTCAGATTGATGAAATTAACGACTGGGGTGATTACGTCCTGCCTGATGGGGGCGATGTCACGGCTAATACCGGCACTGGGATCTTCGATCCGCAGGACGAGCTGAGTTTTATGGGTGACGACGTCGGACCTGCGACGCCTCCCAGTGACTGGACCGAGGTTGGGAAACCACCGATCGTCATCGAAATCAAAATCACCTACCCAGATCCCAATACACCTGGTGATAAAGAGGGTGCAGTCTATCTTGGCGTCTACTTCAGCAACGCGCCGCCGCTTTCACCGCGTCAGTACGTCAATTTTGATCGCCAACGCGCCGAAGTGACGACGTCTCGCTACCGCTACCAGTTTGATCAGAAGAACTGGCTCGTGGCCAAAAGGGTGGAGATGGTGAAAAGGGGTACGGAGCAACTGCCCGAGCGAGAGTTCGTGCCGCTCATCGACTCGACCACCTTCTTTATGAAGGCCGACCTCAAATACTTTTTGACCGTCGAAGCTAGTCATCGGTCCATCCAGAGTCAGCTCGAGGCCTACAAGATCGGTCCGATACGGTCGATCATTAGGATCAGCTTTGTTTACAACTTTCTCAAACTCAATTTTGAGCTCGGCATGTATACGGAGGTTAGCTTTTTCTCCAATGCCGTGTATCTGCCAGCGATTCTCTACAATCCGCTCGACGGGGCCAAAAACCTAAACCCAGGCTCAGGGTTTTACTACGGTATGGCACTCAGAGAAAATCCGGAGACCTACAAGGTCGAAACCAATATGCCGCGGCACAAAAAGTCTGGCATCCTCGACTTCCTAACTACTCGACCAGAGCCACAGGAAACCTACTGGATCACCGCCGCTAGTGCAGACCGCATACTCTACATGGAGATCAATCCATCCGACGAAATGCGCAAGCGCAAGAGTGTCCCCCTCTTCTACCAAGAGAATGTCCCTGGCAGCGCGGTCTTAACGCGGAGTAATGATAAACCGGGGGAACTCGGCAGTAGTCCAGTCAACTTGGCGCTTTATTTTGATATGACAAAATTCTCTGAGGGCGAGCATAATATGTCGCTGAAGCTTTTCTTTGAGAATCTTAACGACTCGCAGCACTTGACGACGTTCAGAACGCTCAAAGACTGGACCATCAAATCGAGACGAGTCAACTAATGGACGAACGGAACGATGAAGCACCGGCTGCAGACCTACCACTGGTCGTCTGGTTGCGCGGTGACGAGGACTACTGCGGTGACTTCTCGCTCGACGCAGACGCCGTTATGGATCAGCTTGGCATCAAACGCTCGCGCCTGACCCAGATCTCCGGACGGGAGCTGCGGGTGGGTCGCATCAGACGTGGACGTTATATAAGCCCGGTTTACAGGCAGGCCGATGTTGAGTCGTATTTGGCGTGGACGCGGGCGACGGCCTCCCAGCAAAAATCTGCTAGCCTCGTCAGTGAAGCCACCGCTGAACTACTCGAGCACAGTGAACGCCTCAGCGATTATTTGCAGTCAATCCCCGATCAACTAACCACGGTGATTCGTGGTGATATCAGCTCAGCTACCGTGCAGGTGACGACGGAGTTAAGACGCGTACTCGATCAAGCTCAAGGGATCACTGACCAGCATAGGGAGACCAGCCTTGGTGTTGAAGGCCGACTCCGCCAATTGCTAGCTAGCCAAACCGAGCTGAACGGATCCCTTCTGCTGCAGATGCAGCGGCAGACGGTCCACCTAGAGTTACTGCAGAAGCAGGTGACGGAGCTTGCGGCGACGCTGCGGATCGTGCGGCAAGAGAGCCAAGAGGCTGGTGCTGCTCGCGCAACGACTGAGCTAGAGCTACTGAGGCGCCTCGACGACCTGAAGACTGTGGTACCAAAGACTCACAATAGAAGGCAGCGCGGCGGCGCGGCAACGCGCCGTATTAAAGCAGTGGCAAAGCGCACCGCTGCGGCTCCGTGCTCTAAAGAGGCTAAGCACCCTAAAAAGCGCACCATTGTCGGTGCTCAATCGACTAAACCACGTCCTTTGAGCAAGCGGATCATGGCCAAGATCGAATCTTCCATCGACAAGTCACTCGTATCAAGCACGACGGCGTCGTCGGCTTGCTTGAGCGGTGCGGTGTCGCGCCCCTGATCGCGTTCGTCACGCTTGGCGATCCCGGCTCGAATGTCCTCAATGGACTGCACCTCGGCGTCTGAGCCGAGTTGTTGGAGACGCCGACGTGAGCGCTCCTCCAAGCTCGCTGTGACGAAGATCTTAAGGTCTGCATCCGGAAATACTACGGTGCCAATGTCACGGCCGTCGACTAATGCCCCTGCGGGAGCCGACAAAGTCAACTGCCGCTGGACTGGTAAAAGGCAGTCTCGGACCGCCGCCTGCTTGGCCACCTTGCTGGCGGCGTAGCCAGCTTGCTCAGAGTTCATGGCCAGGCTCAGGTTACGCCCTTCAAACCAAAGAGTCCGGTCATCGCCGCGCCAGGTAAGACCGGGAGCAATTTCATCAACCATTGCGGCAATGCGCACACTGTCGTTGAGATCGATGCCGCGCCCGAGAGCAAGTAACCCTACGGCCCGGTACAAGGCACCGGTATTGATGTAGGTCCAGCCGAGTCGGTGACTTACCGCGTCACAGATGCTGCTCTTACCGGACCCTGCTGGCCCATCAACCGCGACTATTTTCGGTCTGTGCTGACTCAAGTTCGTTCCTCATCTAAGGATAGGCTAAGAAACTAACCTAGGCTGGCCAAAACTTCAAAGAAATCCGGGAAACTTACAGCCACACACTGGGGGTCGGCAATGCGACAGGGAGCGTGAGCAAATTTAGCCAGTATGGAAGCTGCCATGGCCAGGCGATGGTCTTCAGCAGGGTCGAAGACAAAAGGCTGAACCTGCTCTGTGGGCCCCTCGATAAGGAGGTCATCACCCTCCGTCCAGACTCGGGCGCCAGCAACGGTCAGGAGCTCGACGACTTTAGATAGACGGTCGGATTCTTTGACGCGTAGTTCACCAAGCCCGCGTAGTCGCGACTTGCCGGATGCAAACATGGCTGCCACGGCTAAAATTGGTACCTCGTCAATAAACGTGGGAGCCGCAGCTGGATCGGTCTCGATTGCCTTCAGCTCACGCGCGCCGTGGACGACCAGGTCCATCACCGGTTCAAGGTAACCGGGACGATCGACAAGACGACGGCGTTCGAACTTAGCGCCCATCTGTTCCAACAGCGTAACGAAGCCAGTGCGGGTGTCGTTATCCAAGACGCCCTTGATCACCAGAGTGCCACTGCTGAGGACCGCCAGTACGGCAAAAAACGCTGCGGAGGAGGGGTCACCGGGAACCAAATGACGGCGCGCCGCCGGTCTGAATGGGCCTGTGACCGTTACCGTTTCATTAGGCCCTTGCTTCGTGACAGCAATCGGGGCTCCTAGGGCTGCTAGCATGCGCTCAGTGTGATCTCGGCTGCCACCAGGTAAAGTGACCTGAGTCTGCCCCTCACAGTTGAGGCCAGCCAGGATCAGAGCCGATTTGACCTGCGCCGTGGCCTTATCGACCGTGTGATTGGCGGCCTTCAGTGGTTGACCATACACGGCCATAGGCAAAAGGCGGCCGTCATCACGCCCCAGAATTTTGGCTCCCATGGCGCGCAGCGGTGTTACTACACGTCCCATGGGCCTGGTGCTCAAACTAGCGTCGCCAAAACATGAGACGAATAAGCCTGGGGTCGCTGCAAAAAGCCCTGTCAAGAGGCGGGCCGTCGTCCCGCTGTTACCGTAATCAAGAGGTGTCAGCGGCGAGCGCCAACCGTCCCAGCCTGGGGAGCTGACGCGCACAGTAGCACCGGCGCTACCCCCAGTGTCGCCCTCGATGGTCACACCCAAAGCGCGGAACACAGCCATTGTGGAGCGACAGTCGGCGCCCATCAGCGGGTAGACAATTTCGCTCTCACCCCTAGCCATCGCCGCCAGCATTACTGAGCGATGGGTCACCGACTTGTCCGGCGGACACAGAATCTCGCTCTGGAGAGACCAGGCCCGCCCGTCATCCCAAGGCCGCACCGTGACCAGTTGTGGGGTGCGCTTACTGGACATCACTGAGCACTTTCCGCCCGTCATCGACAAAGCCAAGATTCATGAACTTCTGCATCCTGTGCTCCCGTAGCTCTGGCCCAGATTTACGCCCGAGTTCTGCTAGGTCAGCGATGATTTGCGCGCGGATGTTTCGGGCTGTCACCTCGATACTGCGGTGAGCGCCACCCTCTGGCTCTTCAATGATCGAGTCGATGACTCCTAGATCTGCAGCATTTGTAGCGGTTAGCCTCAAGGCTTCAGCCGCCGCTGCCGCGTTGGATGCGTCCTTCATCAATATCGAGGCGCAGCCTTCGGGCGAGATCACGGAGTAGATCGCGTAGCGCAGCATGTGCACTTTGTTGGCGACACCAAGGGCAAGAGCACCACCACTACCACCCTCACCGACGACAATCGTGATGATGGGTACCTTAAGGGTCGACATGATCATGATGTTTTTGGCAATCGCCTCAGATTGGCCACGTTCCTCAGCGCCAATACCCGGATACGCACCTGGGGTATCAATAAAGGTGAGGATCGGTAGCCCAAAGCGTTCCGCCATATTCATGATGCGGAGCGCTTTGCGGTACCCCTCGGGGCGTGGCATGCCAAAATTGCGGTAGATGTTGTCCTTGGTGCCGCGACCCTTTTGATGGCCGATCACGACGATCGACTTACCTTCAAAAGTGGCAAGGCCAGCAACGATGGCTGGATCGTCGAAAAAGTTACGGTCGCCGTGCAATTCGACAAAGTCTGAGCACAGAGCGCTGATAAGCTCGAGGGTGTTTGGGCGCCGTGGGTGCCTCGACAGCTGCGTCGTTTCGTACGCTGTCAGACGTGTGAACATCTCACGGCGCAACTTGTGCGCCTGATCCTCGAGGTCACGAATCTCACCATCGAGGTTGACGGACTGTACCGTGGCCATGCGACGGAGCTCGTCTATACGGTTTTCAAGATCGGCAATCGGCTTCTCTAGAGGAATGTATTCCATGTTTACTCACCATTGGTCTTGGAAAGAACCTGTTATCCCATAAGTCGATTAAGTTGCCAAGATCGTTCAGATCTTGTTATCATAAGAGTGCTGCTGAATAGAAAGGGAGAGCAATGGTCAAGTCAGAGTTGATCGAAAGTTTGGCGGAACGAGCTGATATCACCTTGGCCAAGGCTGAGGAAATTGTCGACCTGTTTTTTGACGCCGTCGGCGACACCCTTTGCGCCGGCCACCGCGTTGAGATCAGGGGCTTTGGCGCCTTCACCGTGCGCGAATACAAAGCGTACGAAGGTCGTAACCCCAAGACCGGTGAGCGGATCACGGTCCCACCGAAACGTCTGCCGTTTTGGAAGACCGGGATGGAGCTGAAGCAGCGTGTGGACTCAGCATTTCCACCCACGCCGGTAAAATCTGGTCGTTAAGTCCCTTAGTCCCTTGACAAGGGGCCGCCTCGGTCGCAAATAGAGGTCTCTCAGTAACGCTGCATTGGCGGCGTTACTTCTATTATTGAGCCTGGAGTTAGCGCCGATGCCCATTTATGAATATGAGTGCAAAGCCTGCAATTCGGTACAGGAAGTCCTACAAAAGGTGGATGACCCTGCGCCTGCTGAATGCCCAGCCTGTGCCAAAGGCCCGCTGGTCAAGCTACTCAGCCGGACAGGCTTTATCTTGAAGGGAAGCGGCTGGTATGTCACGGATTTCCGTGGCGGAAGCAACAAGGCGCATAGCCCCGCTGCCAGTGGATCGGCGAGCTCAAGCTCGAGCTCTAGCAGTGAGAGCAGCGCTAGTAGCGACACCCCCCCTGCGACGCCACCAAGTCCGGCCAAAGACGGTGGTGGCTGTGCTGCCGGGGGCTGTGGACACAAACACTAATAATTGATATTTTAATACATTAATAAAATTTATTGCTTTTTTATTAAAAAAGCGTAGTATGCCGGCTTGTATGAAACCCATAAGGGAGTCCGGCATGCCTCGTTTGTCCGCATGTTTGCTCGTAACTGCTGCCGTTTCGGTGGCTTGTGGGTCGGACAAAGATCTGTTCGGCAGACGGAACGAACCGAGCACCACCCCAGTGGCTCAGGTTGAGCCGGAGTCGCCGGCGACACCAGCGTCGACAGCACTCGATGGGAAACGTACCGTCGCCTCCGTCATCGAGCAAGAGGACGGCAACTCGTACCTGGTGAACCAGCAAGCTCTGATCGAGTCGCTTGGCCTCGGGGCTTATCACCGCCTCGGTAAGCACGGCAAGAAGGTTAAAGTTGCTGTACTCGACAATGGCTTTTCTGGACTCAAATACAGCCTGGGGAAGCGATTACCCCCAGACACAGAGCTCGTCAAATCGGCTCTGGATCAAATGGACAGTACCACCCACGGGACTAAACTGGCCGAAATTGTTTATGCGCTAGCCACGGGTAAGAGTCGCTATGATGAAGACATTGACGGGCCAGAAATTATTCTCATGAATACCTACGGGTTTAGTAACTTCAAACAGGCCGTTGACGAGGTTATTAAGCGTAAGATTGATATCGTGCTCTACGCCCAGGTCTGGCAGTACTTTGGCAATTTCGACGGCCGCGGCTTCATTAATACCGAGGTGAACCGAGCTACCAAGGCCGGCGTCCTTTGGATCAATGCTGCTGGCAACATGGGGCGCTCGACCTATAATAGCGCGGTAAATATTAATGCCGACGGCGTCTCGGTGACGCTACCTCACGAGGGCCGGTTTGTGCGTTTCACGGTGCCCAAAGACCAGACGCGGGTGGCGATTGCCCTCAGCTGGAACGACAACCGCGATACCTCCAACTTTGCCACCGACCAGGATCTGGATCTCGTGCTGGAAGATGCTTATCACAATCAGCTTGGCGTCGGCCGCCTGCGCCAAAGCGGGCCAGCGGGTAATAAATCAGATCCGCTTTACTCGGCCTATCCGCGTGAGACCGTCACGACGATGGTCAACGCAGGGACCTATCTTCTGCGGGTCGAGGCCATCAGTCGTAACTTCAAGGGCGCATCGCAGCTGAGACTCAGTATCGACGGAGAGGGCATCGTCGTGCTTGATACCCCGAGCGACAATAGCGTTGGCATCCCGGCCGATAACGCCACCGTGCTTACCGTTGGGGCGAGTGATGTCGATTACAGCGGTAAGATGCCCGCAGCCGCTGGCACTAAGGCCAAACCTGAGTTGCAGGTGATCTCGTCTGAGGTCAAATTCTCCGACGGCGAAACCCACCGGGGTACTTCGGCGGCTTCCGCCATCGTTGCCGCTGGGATGGCTGTATTCCAGGGTACCTATGGCAAACAGAGCCGCGCCCAAGTGATCGACCTGATGGCGCGGGGTATTCTCGCCACACCGGCAACGCGGCAGGCTACCACGCCTAGTTTCAAGCTCGGAGCACCGCGTTAACTGCGGTTGGACCAAGAGCTCATTGCTTGTAGCGACCAATCTCCTCACGCAGTTTACCGAGTCTTTCTTTAGGTAAACGCAGACGCTTTAGGGCAGAGTTGGCCCAAGCTTGAATTTTAGGGGACCGATCCATGGTCGCGGCCATGATGTAATTGGCGCGGAATTCATCTTTATACCTGAAGATCCCTTCAAGCAGCACAAGGCGGCCCCGGGTATCGGCAAACCGCAGGATGTGCCGCATCACGTAAACCTGCGCGGCGTTAGGGGCCTTCGTGAAGCGCCTGAAGAAGCTGGCGATTAGCTCCGAGCGGGTCTCTTCGCAAGCAATCATGAGTTCTTGCTCCGTCACCATGACGCCAAATTCGACCAACCCGATGGCTGCATACATGCGGTTCCAAAACTTGCGATCCACCAAACCTTGACGCAGGAGGACCGCTGCTTTTTTGATTTGGGACGCGCGAATTTCCTGGATTGCCCGGTAGTGTTGGTACACGTATTCATGGTCCATCGCTTCGGCAAGCGCTGGGTCAAAGTCTTCGCCGGCGGCCTTACCTTTCCCCTCGTTGTCCTGGGTAACGCTGGCTTGGCTCCTGTTATCTTGACCCTCTGACTTGCCATCTGCCGTGCTGTTGGCTGCGGTTTCAGTTTTGACCTCGGCAGTCTCCTGACTGGTGCCGTCGATGGTGGCTTTGTCGCCATCCGCTGCCTTGTCCTCCGTTGCCGTGTCCGTTGATTTTTCCGTCGAGTCACCGCTAGGCGCAGGGGTAGTCTCGGGGATATCGGATTTTGGTAGAGGGTTGGGCAGTGATGTATAAATGCGCTCAATGTCGCGCTTTGCGTCTAGCTTTGGAAGTTCCACCGGATTCGGCGGTGCTGCCGTGGCGACGGCTGACTCTGGGGCGGGTTTTGCCGCGGTCTTTTTGGCCTTGGCTGGTGCCGGGGCCTCTTCATCCGCGGTGGTCTCCGCGGCGCCAAACAGGGCGTCGAAAAAAGGGGCTAGCTCAGACTGGAATGGGTTGTCTTCCCCCAGGTAGAAGATGAAGCCGGCAAAGGCACCGGCTACGATGAGCAGGGACACAGCGCCAATCAGACCCAGCCGTTTAGCGCTAAGACGCTCCGCTGCACCGGGGCTGCTGAGGGCGGTGAAATCAGCTTGGCCATGGTCCCCCACTTGGGTGTCGTACCCGTCCCAGTAGGCCTCATTGTCGGCCGGCTCAGCGACGACGAAGGCGAGTTGGGTGGGACCCTGGGCAGAGGGTGGTGAAACGAGTGGCTGCGCGGCGCTCGCCGACACTGGAGCTGCCTCGGAAGCGCCTCTGAGAGGGGTGGAGCCCTTGCGCCCCTCCGCTTCGAAAAGTTTGATTTTCAGTCGGCTCACCATGTCCGCACCACGATGTGGGTAATTTCCGCCTACTCCTTTTCGTGGGATTGGGAGCAAAAGTTTAGCGATGTCGCATGGCAAGACTTTGGGGCGATTGGAGACGGGTCGGAATTTTTTGCTTGAGATTGACGGGTTACCTTGGTACTCATGCTGGCTTCATGGTATCGCAGTAAAAGTTGGGACCTTTCTCATTAGTAACAGGGTGTTCGCGCATGGCATCAACAGGTAAAATGGAATTTGTCCGTAACATCGGCATTTCAGCTCACATCGATTCGGGCAAGACGACGCTCACCGAGCGGATCCTCTTCTACACCGGCCGGATCCACAAGATTCAGGAAGTTCGTGGTACGACCGGCGACGGTGCGACCATGGACCACATGGAGCTTGAGAAGGAGCGGGGCATCACGATTACCTCCGCTGCGACGACCGTGGGCTGGAAAGACTTCGCAATCAACATCATCGACACCCCCGGGCACGTCGACTTTACGGTCGAAGTAGAGCGCTCGCTGCGTGTACTTGACGGTGCGGTTCTGGTACTTTGCGGTGTGTCGGGCGTTCAGTCGCAGTCGATCACAGTAGACCGCCAGATGAAGCGCTACCGCGTTCCTTGCTTGGCGTTCATCAACAAGCTTGACCGCCAAGGGGCCAACCCCTACCGCGTCACTGGCATGCTCCGTGAGAAGCTGGGCCACAATGCGGTCATGATGCAGATTCCTATCGGTCTCGAAGGCGATCACGATGGTGAAATCGACCTCGTCAAGATGAAGGCTTTCTTCTTCGAAGGCGAAAAGGGTGAGCGCATTCGCGAAGCTCCGATTCCTGAAGAATATTTGGAAAAGGCTAACGAATACCGCGGCATCATGCTCGACAAGATCTCGATGTTCTCCGATGAGATGACTGAACTCATGCTCGAAGAGAAAGAGATTCCCGAAGACATGATCAATAAAGTGGTGCGCCATGCGACTATTAAGCGTGAGTTGACCCCGGTATTTATGGGCTCGGCCTACAAAAACCGCGGCGTTCAGCTGCTTCTAGATGCAGTCGGCCGTTACCTGCCGAGTCCTACAGAAGTTCCAAACTTCGGTACCGACCTCGACAAAGGCGAGAAGATCGAAGTTTTGTCCGATCCCAAGCTACCGCTCGTGGCGATGGCATTCAAAATTTCTGACGACCAGTACGGCCAGCTGACCTACACACGGATTTACCAAGGGACGCTGAAGAAAGGCGACACTGCGTACAACCCGCGTCTGCAGAAGAAACAGCGGATCGGTCGCTTGGTGCGCATGCACTCAGCCGACAAAGAAGAGATCGATGTCGCATCGGCTGGTGACATTATTGCTATGGTCGGTGTCGAATGCGCGTCCGGTGACACCTATTGCGACGAAAACATCAACGTTGCGATGGAGTCTATCTTCTGCCCTGAGCCTGTGATCGAACTCGCTCTCAAGCCTGAGAAGCAAGACGACCTCGTTAAGGTTTCGAAAGCACTCAACCGCTTCATGAAGGAAGACCCAACCTTCCGCGTATTCGTCGACCCAGAGTCCAACGAGACCATCATCAAAGGGATGGGCGAGTTGCACCTTGAGATTTACGTCGAGCGCATCAAGCGTGAATACAAAGCGAGCGTAGTCGTTGGTCAGCCGAAGGTTAACTACCGCGAGGCACCAACCCTACCAGCTAACTTTGACTACAAACACAAGAAGCAGACCGGTGGTTCGGGCCAGTACGCACACGTTGTTGGTCAACTAGTGCCGCTGTCGGAAGACTCCGAGATCAACTTCAAGTTCGAGAACAACATCGTCGGTGGTGCGATTCCAAAAGAATTCATCCCTGGCTGTGAAAAAGGCTTCAACGAGTCGATCGTCAAAGGTCCTCTCGGTGGCTTCCAGGTAATCCGTACTCAGATCAACCTCAACGACGGTGGTTTCCACCCTGTTGACTCCTCCGAGATGGCGTTTAAGATTGCTGCTCGTGCAGCGTTCAAAGAGGCATTCCTCGCTGCTAAGCCGGTTCTACTAGAGCCGATCATGCGCGTCGAAGTTGAGACCCCAAGCGACTTCCAAGGTACGGTTCAGGGTGACCTGTCGTCCCGTCGTGGTCTGCTGCTCGGTAGCGACATGCGTGATGATTACGCCGTCATCATCGCCGAAGTGCCGCTGTCTGAGATGTTTGGTTACTCGACCGACCTCCGGTCGGCCACCCAGGGTAAAGCTAACTTCTCCATGGAGTTTGCAAAATACCGTCCGGTGCCATCGAGCATCCAGGAGCAGATCGTTTCCAAGTACCGGGAAGACCAGGCCAAAGGTAACAAGTAAGGTCAGTTGAGTTAGTTGACGAGAGTCCCGTAGTCAGCGATGGCTACGGGGCTTTTTTTAGTAACTGATCCACTTAATTGTTGGTAGTTGAGATGCAACTACCTAGTTTCACTACAGCTAGTGGATCGCCCGAACTCAAGTTCAGGTGAAGCTCAATAACCATCTGTTATAACTAGTGAAATTAACCATTACCAACAATTAAGTGGACCAGCTAACTCAAGCTCCAACGGTTTCCTACCGACACCTGTAGCATGACCACCAAGGATAAAACTAAGAGGGCTCACCTCAGTACTGCTGGCAGCGGAGTACGACTGAAGCTCGTGACAAACAACACCTCTGTTCATCAGCAGAGGGTGCACGCTGGCTGTGCAGGCGCACGTTTGCCAGCGGAGGCGACACCTCTTAAGTCCAAATCCCCGCTAGTTCATACGATGACGGCCTACGCCGACGCTATTGACCGTCAGCTCGCTGCCCTTATGAACGACTGAGTTTGATCTCCATCAGGGTGAGACGCTGCGTTAGTTCATGGAGCTGATCGTTAGGCAATGGTCTTTGTTTAAGACAGCTGAGCACAAAGCTACCGTCCACCTGTAGCTGTGAGGTGCCTACGAGACCGTGGCGGTCAAGTAGCTGATCAATGTCGGCTTGGGTCCTGAAGCAACCCTGTTCAAAACTACGCCCAGTTTGCTGCGTGATCGACTCAGTCATCCCAGTCAGAGAGCTATCCCGCCAAAAACTCCCCATAGCCTCGTCCATTGTGACAAAATCGGGCGAAATCCACACGCCGCCAAACTCCCTTAAGATCCGGGCTACATGGGCTGCCACAACCTCTTTTTCCTGGGGCATCAGATAGGGTAAGAGCCCTTCGTGAATGATGGCGACTGATTGACTCGGATCCAGAAGACTTAGGACAGCTTCAATTTCGTCCCACGACATGATGTTACAGCTGCGGTAATGCAGGTTTGGCGGATGCGGGAGGCCATGAGTGCTGCGAATCGCGTCGCTGAGCGCCACCTTCTCCTGCGACAGGTCTGGCAGGTCTGTCTCCACATAAGTCAGTTGAGTATTGCGGGACATCGCGAGGCCACGGAGAGCAACGCCACTGGCAAACTCGATTACCTGACTGACTCCACTGCGCACGACGGCCGCAGAGAGGCTCTTGTAGCGGGCTTCGAGCAGTGCATCGAACCAATTAAGGGCAGTGGGATCGAGAGAGGTGGTTCCGAGCATATGCTCGTAGACAGCTTGGGCGCCGATGCGTTCAGCGACTTCGCTTGCATAGGGAATATCGGAGGCTAGACGACAGTAGGCAACGAGTTTAGCAGTGAAGCTGATTTTGCTATGGGCCGGTAGCTGCGCCGGATCCGGATCCGTAGATTTGTGCTTAGGTTCGAAGACTAGGTCCATCGGCTTAATCACCTCCAGATTGATGGCCGGTTCCTTAACACACATGAGCCACACCGTACACCATCGGTTACTTGGAAATTATAAGTGCTGGCATGGAAGTTGAACTGCTTGGGGGTAGTGAGCCATTTGGCTCTCATGACTAGGAACTGGGAGGTTTACCATGGGAAATGTTCAAATTCAGGCCAGTGGCTACGCGAAGCCTGCGGCAGCGCATGAGTTTTCTTTGATCGAGCGCATTCTAATTAGGGGAAGTCACCCGGTTTCGATGATTTTCTACTTAGTCAGTTGGACCTGGGGCTTTTTCTTCCTATGGAATCATCAGTGGCCTCTGGCCCTTGCTGTCGTGCTTGTCGGCCGCATTTTTGGGCACCTGTCGGTGCGGCACGCCCACGTCGATGCCATTGCAGACACAACCCTGGGTAAGATCGCCATACTGCACGCACACCCGTTCAATCTGATCACACAAACAATAGGCGCGGTCGTTTGCCTTACGGGAGTCTGGATGCACACAACTGAGACCATCTTGAGCGGTATCAGCATCATTGCCCTAGGTCACATGATGGGATGGGCTAAGGTGCATGAAAGTTTGGACTTACACACGCTTGAATCGCAGTCTGGGGAATGAAGATCGCCTGCAGCTAAGCCGTAGCATTTTGCATTGACCGCCCGACTGGAAGCACATACCGTCGCTTACAGGTCACAAAAACTTGAGAGAGGGCGGCGGTATGGCAACTAAAAAGGTGCTCATCATTGGTGCTACCAGCGGTATCGGGCAGAAGTTAGCTGAGCGCCTCATGGATGCCCATCACCATGTGGCTCTGGCGGCACGCGATCACAATCGCTTGGAAGAGCTAGCAGGACGCCTGGAGACGATGGCACTGCGCATCACTGGAGATTACAACAGTATCGTCAACGCAAGTGTACAGGCGGCAGAGAATCTGGGCGGTCTCGATGGCGTCGTATGCTGTGCGGGATCACTACTGCTAAAGCCAGCCCATCTCACCAAAGAGGACGAACTAGACGCCGTGCTGGCGGCCAACGTCAAGACGGCTTTCGCTACGGTGGCCGGCGCCGCGAAAGTGATGCAGAGCACGGGTGGATCGATCGTGCTATTTAGCTCAGCCGCAGCGAGGATTGGTCTGACAAATCATGAGGCCATCGCTGCGGCTAAGGGTGCTGTGTCGGGGCTTACCCTCTCGGCTGCTGCCACCTATGCTGCTAGAGGCATCCGCGTCAATTGCATCGCACCCGGACTGGTCGACACGCCGCTTACCGAGCGCATAACGAGCTCCGAGGTAGCCCGCAAAGCGTCGCTAGCCATGCACGCCCTGGGACGCCTCGGCACCGCTGATGATATTGCCGCGATGGCCGAGTTTCTGCTGGTAGGTGAGTCGACGTGGATCACTGGGCAAGTGATCGGGGTCGATGGTGGCCTGGGGAGCCTGCGCTCCCGCGGCTAGTGGCACGCTTTACGAGGTTAGGAGTTGAGGGCGCCGGCATCGTCCAGGCCGGTCACTGCCTCGTTGTGCCAGGCAGCATAATCTAGGGGATAAAGATCGGCTTTGGCGCGCTGTAAAACTTCGCGGTAAAGCTCGGCGGCGCGCGTTTTGTTGCCTTGATCAGCTTCGACGCGTGCCATCATCAGCATGTTGGCCGGACTGTTAGGGTCTAGGGAGTAAGCCTTAGTGGCATACTGCGCAGCTTTCTTACTCGAGCCCACGGAGATAAGACTTGGTGCGTTGAAATAGATGGCCGCTAGAGCGCGGTAGGCTGCGCCAGATTCGTGGGAGGGAAATTTCTCACTGAGGGTGAGAAGTCGTTTTTCAATTTTATCCATGAGCCTGAGGGCGTCGAGGTTGCGTTCGATGCTTGCCACGCCGCCTGCATTTGCCGCCCAGATCAGCACGGCATCCGGGTCTTTACCTTCGGCGGCAGCAGGTTCAAGGGCAACGAGGCCTTGCCGGAATGAGTTGAGTTTATCCTCATCTTTGGAGCTATATTGGCCAATAAAGTAAGTTAGCTTTGCACGTTCGACGACCACTTTACTATCCGAACTTCCTCCTAGTGCCTCAAGGCGTGGGCGAATCTTATTCAGGATTGCGGCTTGCTCTTCTGCCGTGATGGGCGCATTAGGGCCCGTTGACGGCGGCTTTGCCCAACCAAATGTTGAAAGGCTAAATGCTAATATACCAACTAAACTAAAATGTTTTTTATTCATTACCCAAAACCTCACTGTGAGAGATTCAAAGCGGTCACTCAACAACCAAGGACCGATCTTTCCAAACCAAGACGCCGCGCCGACTATAGACTACCGACTCACACAAAACCACCATAGCCACGACTATGCCAAGTGGCAAGCGCACCAGCGCCGACCAGGGGGTGCGGAACGCTAGGCGTTGGGCTAACAACAGAACTAAATTAAGGCTCAAGAGTGCGACGCCAGCTTCTAGAGAGCCGGTCGCAAGAGCCAAGATTGGAGCTAGCAAAAGAGCAACAGTTGTCACTAGGGATGCACACGCAGCGACCCACGAGTCACCCAGGAGGGCAAACAAGTTCTTACGAAATCCTAGCCGAGCGGCTGCAAGACTTTCATACATCCGCACCGTGAGCTCGCGAGTTGCCAAAGCCACGATCAACGTCAAACCTTGCTCTTTAACTAAACGAGCGAGCGCGACATCTTCGATCCGCGAGGTTCTGACGGCTTCATGACCACCGATTTCAAGGTAGGCCGAACGGCGCCATGCCATCCATTGACCATTGCCAGTGGCAAGCGATGGATTTTTGGACCTCGGAATCACCATCAGTGGTAGCGAGATCAAGATGGAAAACTGTGTCACTACGGCTACCAGCGCCTGAACCAACGCGCTGCCACCGAGTTGCCGCGGGAGCGCACTGAGTGTATCTGCACGGTATCCGTTGAGTAGCGCCACCGTTCCAGCAAGTGCTTCCGGCGCGGCATTTACGTCCGCATCACAGAATACAAGTATTTCTCCCCTAGCCTGGTTCGCGAGCTCCTGACAGGTACGAGCCTTGCCAGTCCAACCCAGTGGTGGTGGCTGATTGATCGTCAGCAACTTGAGTGTCGGGCCGAGCGCGGCAGCGCGCTCATTGATCATGGCGGCAACGACTGCCCCAGTCCCATCGGTGGATTGGTCGTCGCCAACGATTACCTCAAAGTCAGAATACTGGTTTGCCAGTAATGAGCCGATGCAGGCGCTAATTTGGTGTGCCTCGTTACGGGCTGGAACAAGAACGCTAACAAAAGGCTGTTTGCCTAAGGAAAGTTTTTTTGATTTTGATAAACGAGGTGCAGCCAGTACGTTCGCTAAGGCAATCAGTACAAAAACCACGGTTAGCATTAAACTACACCAGACTAACATACGATGGCCCCCTACCCTCGCTGAACAGGTGCTCACCATGAATACTTAATTCTCTTTGCAGGCCGTCTAGCGCGTCCGTCACTAGTCGCTCAACGAGCTGTAGATCCAATGGGTCCCCATGGTGTGCCATCGGTTGACCAAAAGCGATCAAAGCTTCAGGCTTACGCTGGGTCATAGGCTCGTAGTGAAATGCGATGGGTATCAGCGTCACTGGCGCGACGGCGTTAGCGACAGCGCGTAGGCCGCTTGTAAACTTGAGCGGCCTAGCAAAGCTAGGCCTGATCTCCCCTTGAGGAAAATAACTGCATATGTAACCAGAATCAGCGTTTTCTCGATTGAGCTGGCTCAGACGACGAAGCAGCCGCCTAACGGAGCCAGTGCTGCCAGGCGTGATAGGTATGCAGCCTATAAGGCGAAACCAGAAGGTGGCACCAAATTCCCGCGCCAACATCACCGAATACACAGGCAACCCAGGAAAAAATCGGCGCTGGAGGAGTAACAGCAGCAGCCCATCCCACCAGCCACAATGATTGGCGACAAAAATCGCTCGCGCACCAGGTGCCAATTCTGGGCACTGCCCTATCACCCTAACCGCGTGAAAGTCGGACCGCGCCATGCGACGTAAAAACCAGTCAAAAACGGCTCGAGCCCACCGGTAATTCCGAGCCACCCGAGCATCCGCATCTCTAAAAGTTGCTGGCGCGGCAGTTGTCACGCTGGTGCATGGGTCTCCGTCTGAGACAGGTCTTGACGCATTTTGATGCGAGGGATGGCATGCCATCCCAGCCAGCGTCCCAGCCTAAAGAGGAGCCATCCCATGGCAATCGTTAGACCTAGGGGAATCCAGGCTTCCACTGCTGCAAGAAGTCCCAGTGGTAGAATAAGGTTTGTGGCATAAAGCCCGACGAAAAACTGAGCCGGTACCTGTTTAGCCCGCACCGGACCAAAGAGCCTGTCGATCGCGATCATGATGGCGAAACCGGTCACTGCCCAGCCAAAAATATTCAGCGCCGGCATGCCATAGTAGCTACCATCCTGTTCCCAAATCCAAAATGGAGTCGTCTTGCTCATGGCTGGGTCTAGGGTCACATCCCAAAGTAGGAGCACGCCGGTGGCTAGCAACAGGCGACTCGTGGTCGCAGAAAACCCCGTAAGCGCTGCGCTCGGGCCAAGCAGAGCAATGGTCAGTCGGTAGGCAGCAAAGCCCATGAAAAACCAGCTCATGGGTATCAGCCATGGCACTTTGTCGAGAATCTTGAAGCCCAGGAGATCGGTGTACTCATAGTGACCAAAGGGAAGTCCCCAACTAGTCCCAGAAAATTCGCTGAAGAGCGAGATCGCATAGACCGCCAAAAAAGCACCAAGCCACGACCACTTCACGCGTGATGTCAGCATGAGCACAGCAGCCAACCAACCGGTGAATATTTGTGCCTGCGCAAAGGCTTTATATGAATAGGGATACAGAGCCATGGCCCAGTCGAAACGAGCAAGTAACTCCGGATTCAAAGTAAAAAACTTGAATCCGAACACCGACACCAACGCAATCACCGCCGATACGATGAGGACCCACTTAGCCACGCGGTTTAGCGTAGGACTGTTATAATGTTGCAGTTGTCCAGCCATTCGAAGTCCCCAATGCAAAGATTCGGATCGTTATTTGAGACGACCGCCGTATGTGGCTAGGTAATCGTCGATACGGGCCTTAATCACGTCATCAATCCACACGCGCCCCAAAATCTCTCGGTTGTGGAGGCGACTCACTACTTCACTCACTGTCACTAAACTCGCCGTAGGCACCCGCCAGTCTTCGGCTACTTGCAGTAATGCCGCACGCTCGTCCGTGCCACGCTCCTGACGATCGACGCCGACGACGATGCCGACCACCTCGACCTTACTAGATTCGAGGATGGGCCGCATCTCTCTAAAGCTTGTGCCACCGGTAACAACATCTTCAACCAAGACTACACGCTCGCCACCGCAGTAGAGGCGTCCGACTAGTGTCCCCCCCTCACCGTGATCCTTGGCTTCCTTACGATTAAATGTGTAGGAAATATCCCTGCCTAAGTTGCGACTCAAGTGATAGGAGGTCATCACCGCCAAGGGAATCCCCTTGTAGGCGGGCCCAAATAAGTTCTCTACCTTGCTACCAAAACGCTCAGCGATCACCTCTGCGTATAACTCGGTAATCCCACCGAGGCTTTGGCCCGAGTCAAAGCAGCCTGTGTTGAAAAAGTAAGGCGATAGCCGACCAGATTTGGTCTTAAACTCACCGAACCTCAGCGCCCCAGAACGTAGCAGCCACTCGATATAGCGGTCCTGAACCATTGATTTTTAATTCCAAAGGTCAAAGTTTGCCAAAAACTTTAAGATCATTACCAGAAATCCACCCCTTCTTACCATCAGAGAGTTGGATACGGTAATAACCTCCCGCGGCAATTTCGGTGACTAGCGCGGGAGCGCCTTCTTGTAGTTCGAAGACGACCTTGTTAAGGGTGCCAGGGCCGGAATAGACTTTAACCTTTGGCTGATTAACAGCTCCCCAGCGGTCGTTTTCATCAAGCTTGACGCTGAACCCCCAAAGTAAAACTAGGGGTAGCAGAGCGGCGAAAGCAAAGTACAAACGTAAATTACTGAAGCGTGACCAGACAAATGCTGCGGTCGTACCTGCACCCCAGACAGCTGCAATGACCGCTAGCATCCAAGCTAACTCCTTCGGGGTGAAACTATCGATCCAGAATGCAAATCTAGCCGCGACAGAGGACGGAACCTCGGGTTCAAGTTTGTCCCTGACATCACTCAAGGCATGTTTCAGATTTGCGGCTGTATCGGGATCGCGCGGCAAATAACGGCGCGCGGCGAGAAAAGCGGCCACGGCGTCGCCGCGTTTCCCGAGGCGGTAATAGGCCATGCCCAGGTTGTAGTAGAGATGGCCGTTGATGACACCTGAGTTGACCATTTGCTCGTAATCCGCAACGGCCTTGGCGTAGTCAGCGCGATCAAAGGCCGCTTCGGCCTCCTTTTGCAGAGGAGACTCATCCATTGCGACCGCCGCAGATCCAGAACATAACAACATCAGAACTAAGATGACCCGTCTGCATGTGCTCATGCTTTTTCTAACCCTTTCACGACTTGATCTAAAGAGTCGAGCATCTCCCGAGCGCGCTCTGGACTGGGAACCTGACCACCGAATTCCAGGCGATCAAATTCGCTGACCAGATTCATCATCACATCCTTAATCTCTGGCGTTGCGCCCAAGCGCGTGGTGGCGAAATCGACATCACGAGCGGTCAGCGCTCCGCCTTGCAAGGATAGCCGGTCACCGAGATAGGTACGCAGTAATCGGTGGCCCTCGGATAGTGCCGCGGAAATATTGCCGGTCTGGAGTTCTGCTTGAGCCTTCGGTATGGCTAGTTTGTAAACGCGGTAGGCCTGCGAACGACGAGCAGCTTCGGCGTCTTTCTTTCTGTTTGTATAAAGGAAAAATATGAAAGCGCCTAATGCTGAAGAGGTTGGTAGGCCTCCTAGTACGCCCAGCATAATTTTGTCCGCACTGGTTATGGTTTGTTGCGCCGTCAGATCTACGTGGCGGTGAAATCCAAGGAGATCACTGCCGAGTTCTTTCACTTCTTCTTTATTGACAGGTAAAGCAGTCGCGACTTGAGGCTGCCCCTGACTCTCTGCCTGGGCTGCATCGACGATCAGTTGCCCAAGATCAGTGCGGATGGCTACATATTGATTGAGCTTAGGGTTGAAGGAGGGAAGTTCCACGGACCCCAGATCGTAGGTTCCCGGTTTGGTAGGGACCAGGGCGTACTTATAAACTTTCTTCGAAGCGATCCCGTTTTCGGCGGTGACCTGCTCGGTGTACTCCGGCTTGTCGGGGTAGATTTTGCCAAATTTATCGAGGCCAGGCGCTAAATCACCCAGAGTATCGGTCAATCCGTAACCTTGGAGGGTTATGGTTATGGTAACTGTATCGCCAGCGGCTATGTGATTTTTACTGAGGCTTGATTCCAGCTGAAATAGACCAACAAGCCCATTAAACCCGGGCGGCTTACCCTGTTCAGGCAGCGGTTTAACCTGCAAGGTCTGTGCAGGTGTCGTGACGGTGACACTACGCTCTTCCGTATAATTGAGATCAAAGTTGAAAACACCGCCGCCGAATTTATCGAAGAACTTATCGAGAGGATTATTTTGTTTGTTCCACACAAGCACGCGAGCCTCTATTGAGAACGGCGGAACATCGAGTTGTCCAGACTTAGTGGGGACGACTAGCTCACGCAGCTCGATCACTGAGTAGCGTTGACCGTTCACTACCTTTTGGTAGCGTTTTTCCCCTTCGAGATTGAAGCGACGGAAATCTGCTGACGATTGACTGAGGCGTTGGCCACCATTCAAGTTATTGGGGTGATAGAGGCGAATGGTACAAAGAATCTGCTGCCCGATATAGACGGGACCGGTGATCCCGCAGTCGCGCTCTAAAAACACGCCGGCCGTCTCACCCCCAGGTTGGCCCTGAGCAGCATTGGTCCCACCTCGAGCCGGTTGTTGCGCTCGCGCCTGAGCTTGTGACTGGGCTCCGGCCGGCCTAACTTTCAGCTTGAGTGGCACGGTGGCCACCTTTTGCCCGTCGATCGTTGCGGCGATGCTCGGGATTGTATAATCACCAGGCTTATCGGGAACCACAAGCACCGTGAGTTGCAGCTGCTCTGTAGTTTGGCCATTGATTATAGCGGTAGCCTGATGCACACCACGCTGCAAGAACTGCAGGCCATCGACGTTAGGTATCACAGGGTCGCTACGATCACGGCCCTCGATTTGCAGCGTCAGGACAAAAGTGTCGTCCATGGTCCCATCAGTTGGTGTGAGGTCAGCTGTTATCGATCCAGCATAACCAAGACGAGCGCCGAGTAGCGCCACCAAAACCAAAATTGTGCTCACAAGCTTTGGCATCGTTACCAGTCCTTATCTTTTTGTCTCGGTGGGGTCTTATCTTTGGGCCCGTAGAGATGCTTTTTCGGGTTGTCATCAACTGAGCGCAGCACCTTTTCTGCCTCGTCTGGTGAAATCGGTGCGGCGCGGATTTCGCCCTTACCAGACCTTTCCTCACTGTCGCCACCACGCGGCTGTTGCTCTTGATCCTGACCGCCCTGGGGTTCTTCGCCATCCCTTTGACCGCTGTCGTTCTGATCGCCTTGGTCGTCCTTCTTCTCGTCCTTCTTCTCGTCCTTGCCGCCTTGTTGACTTTGGTCTCCTGACGGGTCTTTATTGGGATCTTTATTCGGATCTTGGTTCTGTTTTGACTCCTGGTTGGGATCCTGGTTCTGCTTCTGTTGGTCTTGCCCCGAGTTTTGCTGCTGATCCTGATTTTGTTGATTCTGCTGTCCCTGATTGTTTTGTTGCTGATTTTGCTGCTGGTCGCTTTGGTTATGGTCACTATTCGGCTGGTTTTGATTCTCGTTTTGCGGTTGATTCTGCTGTTGCTCTTTCAGCTTCTTGACATACTCGAGATTGTCTTTGGCTTCTTGGTCTTTGGGATCGAGGGCCAGGGCGTTTTCATAGGCTTTAATTGCCTCGTCCAACTTGCCGAGCTCAACTTGCGTGTTGCCGAGATTGAAGAGTGCGCGCTCGGCCAGGGCCTGGTCGGTGGAATCACTGGCGGCAGCAAAACCGCGGGCGGCGCCGGCAAAATCCCCCTTGCGGTAACGCGCTACCGACTGGTTGTAGAGTTCTGCCAAGGGACTAGCCTTGGCCTCGGGAGCTCTCAGTCCAGCAAAAGTGATGACCATGACCATCGCCAGTAACCGCACATCGCGCAATAAAAACTCCAGAACTAGCGCTACCAAAGCGGCGCCGACAAACCATTGAAAACGCTCGAACCACAATTTCTCGCGCGTAGCTTGGTACTCACGCTGCGCCACCTGCTTACGTATACCACTCAAGTAGATGCGCTCGAGGTCACCGCCACCTGCCACCGACCTTGCATAAACGCCGCCACTAGACGCCGCTAATTTACTGAGCGCTGTCTCGTTAGGTTTGGTAATGACCATGTTGCCTTGAGCGTCCTTCTTGAATCCACCATTGGGCTCTGGTATGGGAGCGCCCTCGGGAGTGCCTATGCCGATGGCATAAAGCTTGACGCCTTTTTCTTTGGCTGTAGCTGCTGCCTTTTCGGCATTTGGCTCTTGATCCTCGCCGTCGGTGAGTAGGATGATAGCCCGTCCTTCGGTACCTCCGGGGCTACCGTCGAATAAAGCTTTGAGCGAGGTATTTATCGCTCCCGCAAGATCTGTCCCCTGCAAAGGTATGAGATCTGGGCCAAGGAAGCCGACAAACATCCGCACCGCACCGTAGTCCTCCGTGAGTGGACATTCCACAAACGCATCGCCAGCAAAGGCGACGAGACCGATGCGGTCGCCTTTGAGCATGGGTAGCAGGTCCAAGATCTCATGTTTGGCCCTCTCGATGCGACTTGGACTCACATCTTGAGCAGTCATACTTTGCGACACATCGACGGCGATCACGATGTCGCTGCCGTGGCGCTTCACGTCCGTCCAGACAAAATCCCAACGCGGTTTAGCGAGAGCCAATACCAAACTCAGCAGAGCAAACACCAAGAGCCCTGCCTTGGCCGTAGTCATTGGCTTGATGAGCCTCACACCAGAGCCCTGCCCTAAGGGCCCCCCCACCAGACTGAGACGATGCCGCCGCTGCTTTTCACCACGCCAGAGGAGCCAAGCTGCTGCCGGCAGCAGCAATAGCCAAATCAGTACATCTGCCCGCCCAAAACTCATAGCGGCAACCTCCGCAACCGCGTTAAGCCCAGTATAAGTTCTGCCGCCAAGCACAGTACCGCGAACACGACGACCCCAGTGTAGAGATCCTCGTAGTTGGCAAAGCTCTCCACCTGCACTTTGGTTTTCTCGAGCTTGTCGATCGTGTCGTATACTTTGATCAACATTTCAGTGGTGCTGGCTAAGAAGTACTTGCCCCCCGTCACTTTGGCGATCTCGCGCAATGTGGGCTGATCGACATCAGCGGCCTGAGGCGCTCCACCATCCTTGGGGGCCGAGCCTACACCAATGGTGTAAACTTTTACTCCCATAGTGGCTGCAGCCTGGGCTGCCGCGAGGGGATCGACGCGTCCCGCGTTATTACCGCCATCGGTAAGGAGAATGACCACCTTCGACTTCGCTTCTACCGACTTGAGTCTATTGACGGCAGCCGCCAAGCCATCACCCACCGCGGTCGCCTCGCCTGCCATACCGACCGTGATGATGTCAATAAACCGATTAAGCACCTCGTGGTCTAAAGTCAGTGGCGCCTGCGTAAAGGCCTCGGTACCAAAGACCACCATGCCTATGCGGTCATTGGTCCGCTCCTTGATGAAGTCACCGATCACGCGCTTCACTACGGCCATCCTTGTCGGCTTTTCCCGCCCCCAGGAGAAGTCACGCAGATTCATACTGCCGGAGGTGTCGAGCACCATCATGATGTCTAGGCCCTCGGCGGTGCGTTGCGTATTGCTATTGCCGGCTTGGGGTCGCGCCAGCGCGATCGCCAAAGCTCCCAGCCCCAGGCACCGCAGTATAAAGGGAACGTGCCGGTATCTGGTCCATCCCGACTTGGGGAGACGCGCCACTACGCCTGTACTGGGGAATTTCAGGGCTGAGCGACGCTTCCAGTAAACAAAAAACAACGGTATGAGCGCCAAGATACTCAGGAGTAGCCAAGGATTAGCCAGTCGCATGGTTGGAACCTCCGGCAGCGCTACCATCCACAGGCGGTGGAACGAGCGCCCTCAGCCACGTCTGGACATGAGTATGGGCCGACATAGCCTCGGCCGTGTCAGTGGGCGCCTTGGCGAACTTGATAAAATCGGCGCGGTCGAGAAACACCAAAAGAGCCTCGACCGTGGCGGCGTCCATCGGCAACTTGCTGCGCAGAGGCACGCGGAGCTCCTGACAGGTACGGTCAGTGGCGGGAATCTGTGTGCGCCGCTCGATGGCCTCACGCAAGATCAGACTCAACTGAGCGAAATAGTCCTCACCCGCCTGCTTAGTGAATGGCACAGGTGGCTGCATCAGCGCCAGCCTCTCCTGCAACACATCCCACGGATCACGCGGCGCCTTAGGCCTGCGCGCTTGATACCGTTGCCACCATTTCCACAGTGCCCAGGACGCAGCCAGCACGGCCAGCGTGATAGCCACGATCAAAAGAATTTGCCACCACGGCATCGGAATCCCGATAGGCCCGCGGATCCCGTGCGGCAGCCCCGCGGCCATGCTTTTTCCCGCGCTTGCCCCGCCGCCACCTAATGGTATGCCTTGCACTGGCGCTGTTACTGGCGCTGTCGTGGGTGTAGCTGCGGCAATCTGTCCTAAAGCAGGCGTCATCGGTAGCGCCTCCGTTCGCGCTCACGCAGATAGCGGATGAGCGGCTCAGTCACCGACGACCCAGTGTCGATAGCAAATTGCCCTGCTCCCGCCTTCCTGAGTTGCGCTGCTAGTTGACTCTCGCGCTGGGCAGCCCCCTGGCTGTAAGCCAACCGCACCTTAGGGTCGCTTGAGTCCACCTCGATAAGTTCCCCGGTCTCGCTATCTTGGAGCGACATCATACCCACCGCCGGGAGCTCTCTCTCGCGGAGATCGCTCACGCGCACGGCAATTAAGTCGTGACGCCGCGCCGCTAGACGCAGTTCCCTGTCGTAATTAGTTGCCCAAAAATCCGAGATCAGAAAACACATACTGCGCCGCGTCGAATACCGAAGCAGTGCATCGAGGGCGCCGCTAATGTCGGTACGTTTGCCACTACCCTTGTGAGTTAGAACCGCACGGATAATGTTCCACACATGACCACGACCTTTTTGCGGACGGATGTACTGCTCGACGTGATCCGAGAAGACTATGAGTCCAACTTTGTCGTTGTTACGGATAGCCAGATAGGCGAGCACGGCAGCCAGTTCGGCGGCAACCTCTTGCTTGCGTCGTCCGCCTGAGCCATAGGCCTGCGACGGGCTGACGTCCACCATGAGCATCAGCGTCAATTCGCGCTCCTCGCGCAGAATTTTCACATAGGGCTGACGCATGCGCGCCGTGACGTTCCAGTCGATCAGACGGACGTCGTCGCCGGGCACGTATTCACGCACCTCGTCGAATTCCATCCCGCGCCCCTTGAAGGCGCTCAGATAATTACCCGCCAAGGCCGTGGTCACCAGATGGCCGGCCTTGAGCTGAATGGCTTTGATCTGCTTGATGACCTCGGATGAAAGCATATCAGGGCACATCCACGCGCGCGAAGATACGGCGCACGATATCGTCGGTCGTTACCCCCTCGGCCTCTGCCTCATAGGTCGGCATGATGCGGTGGCGCAGCACATCGAGTCCCACGTCCTTGATGTCCTGCGGCGTCACAAAGGTGCGGCCCTGCAGCATCGCGTTGACCCGAGCGGCGCGCTCCATGCTGATCGATGCCCGCGGCGAAGCTCCCACATGCACCAAGGTGGCAAGGTCTTTCAGGCCAAAGCTAGCCGGATCCCGTGTGGCAAAGACCAACTGCACGATGTAGCGACGCACTTTGTCTGCGACATGCAGCCTGCTGGTGAAATCGCGCATCTTTATCAGCGTCTCTCCGTCGAGCACCTTGGTGATAGGCGTATCTTTGAAGGCCACCGAGCGACTGATGACCTCAAACTCGTCCTCCGGTGTGCCGTAGCCAACCTTGATCTTAAACAGGAAGCGGTCCATCTGCGCTTCTGGCAAAGGGTACGTCCCCTCTTGCTCAATAGGGTTCTGCGTTGCCAACACTAAAAAGGGGCGCGTCAGCTGGTAGGACTGGTCACCAATAGTTACCTGACGCTCTTGCATGGCCTCCAGTAAGGCCGACTGTACCTTGGCTGGGGCGCGGTTGATCTCGTCTGCCAGCACCAGATTGGCGAAGACGGGGCCCTTCCGTACCTTAAACTCGCCGCTGCGCGGGTCGTAAATTTGCGTCCCAATGACGTCCGCAGGGAGGAGGTCTGGCGTAAACTGAATCCGGCCAAAACTAAGCGTGGCTGCCTCGGCCAAGGTCTTGATCGTGGTCGTTTTGGCAAGTCCGGGCAGACCCTCGAGCAGTACGTGACCCTCAGCGATGATCGCCATGAGTAGTCTCTGCACCACGTCACGCTGGCCGACAATGCGATGGCTAATTTCCGCCATCGCTTTTTCAGCGGTAGCGGCATAACTGCGGGCTTCGTGTTCAAGGTTGTCGGTCGCTGCGTCGTAACTCATTGCAAATTCCCTCTTATTGTGAGGTAGTTAAGACTGAATCAACGATGGGAAGGTATCCCTCATATTGTTAATGAGATCACCCCCAAATGGGAAGCGCTTTTGCATCTAAATTTAAGATAGCGTTCCTCACATTTAAAGATCATGAGACCGACGCGGGAGATGTCAAGATGTCACAGGGTACCTTCGCACTATTAGGCACAAGAAGATTTGCGGGCTTTTTTGTCACGCAGTTTCTAGGAGCCATGAACGACAACATCTTCAAGAACGTGCTCATGATCATGATTGCTTACCGTTTCAGCAGCGAGGCTACCTCTGGCCTTTTGATCAACCTCGCGGCCGGACTTTTTATTTTACCGTTTTTTCTCCTGTCGCCCATGGCAGGACAGTTGGCTGATAAATTTGAAAAGGCGATGCTCATTCGCATTGTCAAAGCCAGTGAGATTGCCTTCATGCTCCTGGGCACCGTCGGGTTTATGGTCGACAGCTTGCCGTTGCTTTTAGTGACGCTGCTGCTGATGGGCATCCATTCGACTTTTTTTGGCCCCATCAAGTACAGCATCTTGCCGCAGCATCTCGCCGAGGACGAGCTAGTCAGTGGCAACGCTTTGGTGAGCATGGGTACTTTTATTGCGATCCTGCTCGGCACGATCATCGGTGGAACTTTGGCCGAGAACCGCACCGCTCTTGTGACAGGCGGAACCGTGGTGGCCGTAGCGGTAGCAGGATTTTTTGCCTCACGCACCATACCGCCAGCGCCAGCTGCGGCACCAACGCTTAGGATAGACTGGAACCCATTTACCCAGATGGCGGCGATGACGCGTCTTCTGCGGTCACAACCGGGCGTGACGAGCGCTGTGATGGGTATTTCGTGGTTTTGGTACGTGGGTTCCACGGTACTAGCCCAGTTGCCAAACTTCACGCGGCATGCCTTGTACGGCAACGAGCAAGTGGTGATTCTACTACTCACGAACTTTGCTATCGCTATCAGTATCGGTGCAGCTATTTGTGCCAAAGTGTCGCGCGGCAAGATCGAAACCGGGCTCGTGCTCGTCGGTGCTGTCGGTATGAGCGTGTTCACGGCGGATCTATTTTTTATGCACAAGGCAGCTGCGCTTGCACCGTCGGACGCACTCGGATCCGCATGGGGTCTGGCCACCGGGCCCTCTGCCATGGCTTTTATGCGCGCTGTTACCGATCTGTTCCTCACAGGAATCAGCAGCGCCTTTTTTATCGTGCCACTTTATGCACTGATGCAACACCGCAGCGATCCCTCACTACGTTCGCGAATAGTTGCCATCAACAACGTCTACAACTCGGTCTTTATGGTCGGGTCAGCGCTACTGGCTATGACGGTTTTTAAAGCTGGTCTCACCACTGTTGATCTGCTGCTCATCACGGCAGGTCTCAACTTGGTATTTGCCGCCGTACTCGCTTGGAGAAACAGCGAATACCCTAGGCGAACCCTAGCCCTCTTGACTAGAGGGCAGCATGGAGACGAACCAGCTTAGCCGCGAGCTGATGAGTGCGAGGGTGATCTGGCCCGAGATGGCGCAGGTGCAAGTCGACGAGCTCGGTACCTAGCTCACCGTAGCGCTGGGGCTGGGCCGTCTCCCGGGCAAAATCTGCCGCCTGAGAAATCACAACTACCGCGTGTTCGAAATCGTCCTCGGCCAGTGTTCGTGCCAGGGCCACGGCCTCGGCAAAGACTGCCGTGGCTGCCTCACCGACACTGTGGCGCAGCCAGCCCAGCGTGCACAGCGCCAGCGGGTAGGCGTAATGGGCGCGTCCCAGTGACCTAGCGCAAGAGACCACAGCCTGTTCGGCTGCGGTTAGGGCTTCGGTAAAACGTCCGGCGTTATGTAGCTCCTCGGCCGTGCGACAGAGATCTCGCACCAGGGAGACACTACAGTTGCTGTGGGGGTCCAGTGTATTTTTGGTCATTATGACATCGTATCTTTTTTGGTGCGCGCGCTCAAGTAGTAGGGATATTCCGCCGATGACTAGTGCGTATGATGCACGTCAAACAAATTACCGAGATCATCGACGCCGGTGCTACCGACGAGGCTCACGAGGCTTTAGAGCAACTTTTGTCGCTAGGCCCAAACAATACGGCAGCATTGAAGCTCCAGGCCCGCCTGTACGAATATGCCGGCAGGTTTCGCGAGGAGAGTCGTGTTTGGGACCGCATTGCGAGCATCGACCGCGAGGACGCCGACGCCGTGGCCTATCTCCTGCGGCGCCAGGTGGAAGACCGCGAGCACTTTTACTTTACCGACGAGGTGCCAGGGGGCGGGCGGCGCTTTGCGGCCTACCCACGCAGCCTCATGCAGTTATCGGCTATCGGACTTATCGGCTGCATCAGCTTCCTACTCATGACGCGCCTGGCGGTGGCCTACTCGTTTCTCGAAGCCCCCGAGGTGATGCTACCTACTTTTGCTGCTTTGGTGGTCGCTCCTTGGATTGCCATCATTGCGGTCTTTGTGAAGGCGATCCGCTACGTGACCGTCTCACCTACCGGGATAACCGTCGGCACTCGACTCAGACTTCATTCCTTTAACTGGAGCGACCTTAGCCGCGTGGCATTGGTTCAGACGCTGCGCCCCAGGGGTCCGAAGCTGTCCCTGATGCTAATGCCCAAGAACCCGTCGAGCAAACCCGTTGAGATCGATCTGACGCTGGGTGCTACGGCGATCCGGGCACGCACCTATCTACTCCAAGACATTGCGAGATTTCATTGCGAGCCCGAATACTTGAAGCGTGAGGCTCTGAATCTCGCGAGCACCAAGGTGGCGAGCTTTTAGAAGCTGCTTGCCGTCGTGGCGATTGCTCTCATATTTTTTATGCGCCTGCCCTTGACAATTCGGGGGGGCGCATTACATTCGCACTGTTCTTAATTAGTGAGAGTATCTGCCTGAAATCTATCAGTGAATGCTGATGCGCGCAGCTAAGGCGCTTGGTTTCGGTGGCGGATATGGAGCTAAGGTAGTGTCTTTTTTACGTTTGAGTTGGAATGTTTTCATCACCATTAGGAGGTACTCGCGATGAAAATCAGGCCCCTTCAGGACCGAATCCTGGTTAAAAGGCTGCAGAGCGAAGAGAAAACCGCCAGCGGCATCATCATCCCTGACAATGCTAAAGAGAAGCCACAAGAGGCGGAAGTGATCGCTGTCGGTTCCGGCAAGATCCTCGACGACGGCAAAGTGCGCAAGCCTGACGTTAAAGTTGGCGACCGCGTACTGTTCAGCAAATACGCTGGTTCCGAAGTCAAGATCGACGGCCACGAGCACCTGATCCTGCGCGAAGACGACCTTCTCGGCGTCCTCGTCTAAGAGTCTGTGACTTAGGTATTTCGGATTCTAAGTTTTGAGTATCTAACTGTTTTACGAAAGGTGGAACATGAGCGCTAAGATGATTAACTTCGGCGAAGATTCGCGCCGCAAAATTCTTACCGGTGTCAACGTACTCGCTGACGCCGTTAAAGTAACCCTCGGCCCCAAAGGCCGTAACGTTGTGATCGAAAAAAGCTTCGGCTCGCCAACCATCACCAAAGACGGCGTTTCCGTTGCTAAAGAAATCGAACTCGAAGACAAGTTCGAAAATATGGGCGCCCAAATGGTGAAAGAAGTCGCTTCGAAGACTTCCGACATCGCTGGTGACGGCACCACGACCGCTACGGTTTTGGCACAGGCGATCTACCGCGAAGGTAGCAAGCTGGTTGCTGCAAACCACAACCCGATGGAACTGAAAAAAGGCATCGACAAAGCTGTTGCTGAAGTCGTCAAGGCGCTTGAGAAAATCTCCCGCCCGACCGCTAGCCGCGAAGAGATCGCTCAAGTCGGCGCTATCTCGGCTAACAACGACCCAGAGATCGGCAAAATCCTAGCTGACGCTATGGACAAAGTCGGCCGTGACGGCGTTATCACCGTTGACGAAGCCAAAGGTCTCGAGACGACCCTTGAAACCGTCGAAGGTATGCAATTCGACCGCGGCTACCTGTCGCCTTACTTCGTTACCGACGCCGAGCGTATGACCGCTGTGCTCGAAGACGCTTACATCCTCCTCCACGAGAAGAAAATCTCGTCGATGAAAGAACTGCTGCCGATCCTCGAGAAGATCGCTCAAACCGGCCGTCCGTTCGTCATCGTCGCTGAAGACATCGACGGCGAAGCTCTGGCGACCCTCGTTGTTAACCGTCTGCGCGGCACGCTGAAATGCGCTGCTGTTAAAGCTCCTGGCTTCGGCGACCGCCGCAAAGCTATGCTGCAAGACCTGGCTGTCCTCACCGGCGGCAACCTGATCACTGACGATCTGGGTGCTAAGCTTGAGAACATGGGCCTTGCGGACCTCGGCCAAGCTAAACGCGTCACCATCGACAAAGACAACACCACCATCGTCGATGGCAAAGGCAAGCAAGCTGACATCCAAGCGCGCGTTAAGCAAATCCGCGCTGAGATCGAAAACACCAGCTCTGACTACGACAAAGAGAAGCTGCAAGAGCGTCTTGCTAAACTCGTTGGCGGCGTTGCTGTGGTTAAAGTCGGCGCAGCTACCGAAACCGAGATGAAAGAGAAAAAAGCGCGCGTTGAAGACGCCCTGAACTCCACCCGCGCTGCTGTCGAAAGCGGCATCGTACCGGGCGGCGGCACGGCATTCATCCGCGTGCAACACGTCCTCGACAGCCTGAAACTCGCTAGCAGCGAGCAACAATTCGGCGTGTCGATCATCCGTCGCGCGATCGAAGAGCCTCTGCGTCAAATCTCGTTCAACGCCGGCGTTGAGCCAGCTGTTGTCCTTGAGCGCGTCAAGAAGGGTAAAGACGGCGAAGGCTTCAACGCCCTCACCGAAACCTACGAAGATCTGTACAAAGCCGGCGTCATCGACCCGACTAAAGTATCGATCACCGCTCTGACCAACGCGGCTTCGGTTGCTGGTCTGCTTCTCACCACGGAAGCTATGATCGCCGATAAGCCGAAAGATGAGAAAGAGCACAGCCACGCTGGTGCCGGCGGCATGGGCGGCATGGGCGGCATGGGCGGGATGATGTAAGATCCTGTAGTTACAGGGTTTTATAGCTCACCTAAGCTAAACAATTGGGCTCCTACCGCAAGGTAGGGGCCCAATTTTTGTCGTGTAAATAACTATAAACGCTGTAACATGTGGCCCGCTTATTAGTGCGCCTTCGTGGACTAGAGCGCTTCTAAATGATCGGATGTGAAAATGGACGGTTCAGCTGGCATTAGATGGCAACAGCAGTTTGACAACTACTCTAAGGCCCATGAGACATCGCTCGACGACTTGATGCTGGCCTACAAGATTGACCTGATCTTCATGCACCACATTGATAACGATGCACTGACTGAGCATATTGAGAGATTTGGCATCGATCTTTAGTAACCGAGGTTTGATCTAAATGACGATTCCAGTTTCACTCGAAATCTATCGACGCTTCGACCTGTTTCTCCAATCACGGGACCTGACATTTGAGGGATTAATCGTCGGAGGCGCAGCATTCATGCTCTTGGGTGTTCGTGACGCCGCGACTGAAGACATCGATTTCATTAACCAGATTCCTGGTCAAGTTAGGGCTGCCTCCGAAGAATTTGCAAAACAGGAAGACCTCAAGCTCGCGTGGTTCTCGGATCGAGCCCGGGTAGTTAATGATTACCTAAAATTCGGCTACGGCAAAGACGGCGTGCAGGATCTTTTCCTCGGTAAAGCGTTGAAGCTTCGCTGCCCGTCCCCAGATAACCTTCTAATCTCCAAGCTATGCCGCATCACCGACTCAGGGCCGCGCCTTCAAGACATCGAGGACGTCCGACGCTTGGCTCTGCCTGCCGCAACCTTTGATTCTGTCGTCGTGCACCTTTTGCTCAAGGAGAAGGCAAATAAAGGCGACGTAGCTAAGGCAAAGAAAATCCTAGCGGTGCTGAGGAAGGATCTTTACGGAGCCTGATTATATGACGGCAAAGTCGCTCCAGCTGTCACTGCAGTCATAATCTCGCCAGCAATGCGCCCAGCCGCTTCCCGTGAGCAATGAACAAGCTTCGCGATCTCGCTAGAGGCAGTGACTCCCCGCGCGATAGCATAGGCGACATCTGCCCTGACATCGGCACCATACTGGAGCCGCAAACGATACTGTAGGTTCGCTATCGCCAACTCCTCAACGGATAACACGTCCTCACGGCGGATTCGAAGTGCTCCGACCGGAACCTTCAGACCACAGCCGATGAGCCACTCCTCGTTCTCAGTCGCGTCAGCCATCTCGACTAGAAGACGTGGCTGAGACCTCAGCGCGCTTTCGGCTAGCTTGCGGGCCAGCAGACGCCATTTCGCGTAGCCACGGCTAACGGCTAGGTGGGCCAAGACTGCGAGCCAAAAATGACTCACTGGTTCAGCTGTTGCGAGCGCGTGCAGCTTCTCAGTGCGCACGCGGGCGCCATGAATGCAAACCCAGGTAGCTAGCAGCTCGGCAATCAGGGGGTGCACCGCAGCATTAGCCGCCGCTTCGACAAGCAGAGTCTCAATGTCTGTATCCACGTCTCCCATCGATGCTGGCAAACCGAGACCGCTGCCCACGCGAATGCCGAGGACCTGCCTCAGGTCTGCCCATAATTGATGTCTGGTGACTTTTGACATTGGAAACCTTCGTCTGTTGGACTGTCCAACTCACTAGCTAATATATCGTCATTTTTGGTAAATTCTTTAGCAATTTCTCTCAACACTCGGGAATTAAATATAAAATTCCGTCAGTCCCATGAAACACAGATCCTTGCGTAGCTAAGTAGTGCGGGAGACCCGTTGGCAGTATTGGCGATTGCTCTCAATCTCTGAGAAACCGAAACCGCATATTTGTGACCCGAGGCTAAACGTTCAGCGCGGAGGCTGCGGATGCAAAGCATGCGCAGTAAAGACCTAGGGGCAAGGTTCATGCCAAAACACAACTAACTAAATTTATTTGATTTGCTTTTTTATGAGCGGCTTTGGCGTACCCGCCGTGGCCACAATACGTAGCCACGGTGTTTGCAACACCCAGAATCTACTTGGTATTTCAAAAACGAGATGTGGCATCAAAATATGCCCAACAAATGGCACACAAAATGACCTCCTGGTGACTAAAAGCATGTCAGCCATCCCTCCGTAATCATAGCATTTTAAAGCTGGTCCTGAGGCAACTCACAAATGACCCTAAAGAATGCGACCAAATACTCCGAGGATCTCTCGTCAGAGCGGATAGGCCCAGGATTCCGAAGGAGGCTCAAAGTGGGCATCCGGGGTTTCAAAACCTCAGCGACAAGAAGATCGCAGCGAGTGCTGGCGGCTCTTCTGACCGTTTGCCTCACGCCCGCTGCCCAGGCTCAGGGCGTCGGGAGTCTCCCGATGACCTACTCAGGTAGGCTCACGGAATCTTCTGGCGCGCCAAAAGACGGGCCTGTCGCGATTGAGGCAACATTTTGGACCGCAGAAATTGACGGTACACAACTCGGGCAGTCGTTTGATTTCGCCAGTGTGATTCTAAACCAGGGGGTATTCTCACTTTACTTCCCGTTTATGGCCACCCAGGTGCAGGACATCTTCCGCGATGGCACGGAGCCTGTATTTATCGAGATCTCGTCGGGCGGTAAGACCTATCCACGGCAGAAATTTAACTACATCCCGCTCGCCATGCGTGTCCCTGTTGATAACAAGAGTGTCGGGTTCGACGTCACCAGTGGCAAGCTAGGGATTAGCGGCGTGAAAGACGCGGCTTCGGGTAGCGTCCTTGTGAGTAACGGTGCTGGTGGCGTCAAGTGGGACAACCTCAGCTCCAGTAATCTCACGGCCAAAACTGAGGCGGGTGCGGCCCCTGTAGCGGATCAGGTGCTGACGTACAGAAGCGGCAAGTGGGTAGCGGCAAGCTTGCCGCCGGCGGCGGCGTCTGGCAACTACCTAACGGGACTAACCGGCGATATCGTGGCAACGGGCCCGGGTACTGGCACTGCAACTCTGGCAACTGTTGCAACGCCTGGCACGGCGACTAAAGTAACGTTCGATGCGCAGGGTCGAGTGCGCTCGGGAACTAGTCTTGTAGCTGCAGA
>Ga0194132_10002022_pt1 | contig 39375 bp, 28 predicted proteins | sample TA2KigOf80mmetaG_FD_148612 | JGI IMG/M metagenome (GOLD analysis project Ga0194132, IMG submission 148612) | Freshwater microbial communities from Lake Tanganyika, Tanzania - TA2015054 Kigoma Offshore 80m | ecosystem: Environmental > Aquatic > Freshwater > Lake | place: Tanzania: Lake...
CTACGTCCGGGCCGTCGGTGTCCCGGCCCGCCGGCTCGCTGCGGCCGGCGCCGCGCAGGCCATCTTCCTGGTGCTCTTCAGCTACGCGTTCTTCCTGGAGGGCTTCACCGGCCTGACGATCACGATCGGCGCCATCGTCACGCTGTTCGTGCTGATGCAGACCACGGCCCGTGTCGCGTGGGACGAGGTGTTCCAGTCTGGCGGGGCGTAGCGGAGGGCCGGCCGCGCGGCCGTGCGTGGGTCCGCCGCCTGTGATTGCGCCGTGGCGCCGTCGCTGGAGCAGCAGGTTCGTGATGTCGTCGGCTGCCGCTCCGCCCTGGCCGAGGAGATCGCAGCGATTGAGCCCGGACGAGTAGGCGTACCGCCGCTGGCAGCAGACCTACCGATCGTCGCGGGGCGCGACGTAGCTCTTCCTCGCGCGCGGCTCCAGCCCGCGCACGGACACCTTCACGTCGATGTCGTGCGCCTTGCCGTCCCGCTTCGGCGGCGCGAAGCCGAGCAGGTACTGGCTGTGCAGCTCGTCGGCGACCCGGGCGAACGCCGCGGCCAGATCTTCGCTCGGGCGGATCTCCAGGTAGCCGCCTCCGGTTTCCTCCGCGACCCGCGCCAGCCCGGGATCCGGCAGGTCGGCCAGCATCGCCGCCCGCAGGCCCCCGGCGCCGATCCCCGGAACCATCGGCCGGCCGCCGCGGCTCCGCATGCCGATCGCGTAGATCATCACGTTGTCGCCGCGGGCGCGATCGATCACCTCGCCCTGGCTGACGTACCGCTCGCGGAAGCTGATCGGCCCGCTGTCTTTCCCGTCGCTGAGGACGAGGATGACCGGCCGCACGTCGCTCGCGGCGTCGTCTTCGTCGAACGCGTCCATCGCCGTGTCCAGCGCCCGCCAGAGCGGCGTCGGCGTGTCAGGGGGGATCGCGTCAGGCAGCGCGCTCCTGAGCGCTGCGGGATCACGCGTGAAGACCGGGCTGATGACGACCTCCTTCCCGAAGGTCCCGACGCGCGCCACGTCGTCCGGGCGCAGCCGGACGAACAGCTGCTCGGCCGCGGCGCGCAGGAGCGGCAGGTTGCCCTCCATGCTGCCCGAGGCGTCGAGCATGACGATCAGGCGGACGGGTTGCGGCGTGTTGTCGAAGAGCGTGATCGGCTGGACCTTGCCTTCGTCCCGCACCTCGAACTGATCCTGCGTGAGCGTCGTGACGAGCCGGCCGTCGCGGTCGGTCACCGTGACGAACACGCGCACGGTGTCGCTGCCGGCTCGAAAGACCGGCTGGTCCTGCGCGGCGGGACCGGCGACGAGACAGCCGGCAATGAGAGAGGCGAGTGCGAGTGGACGGCATCGACGCATCTGGGCTGGCATGGGCGGCTCCTGCCCCACTCTTACCACGCGCCAGGGCCGGGCCGCGGCGATTTCAGCGGCGTCATCGGGTTGCGATTCTGCGTTCCGGCCCGTTTTCCGCGCCAGTTCCCGACGATCTCGCGTAGGCTCTTCGGGAGGACCCGAACATGAGCTTCGCGCGTATCGTGTTCGCGGCGGCCGGCGTGTGGGGCCTGGTGGTCGTCACGCCGCTGTACTTCCAGATGGACGTCACCGGGCGCCCGTACCCGCCTCCGACTGAGTACCCGCACTTCTTCTACGGGTTCCTGGCCGTGACGCTGGCGTGGCAGGTGGCGTTCCTCGTGATCGCCCTGAACCCCACCCGCCTGCGCGCCATCATGATCCCCTGCGTCATCGAGAAGCTGGGCTACGTGGCCACGGTCACCGTGCTGCACTCCCAGGGGCTGATCTCGATGGACGACGCGCTGACCGCGGCGCCCGATCTGGTGCTGGGGCTCCTCTTCATCATGGCGTTCGCCCGGACGCCGTCATCCAGCCACGCGATCGATCAGAGTCGGTTGAGGTGACGCGGACAGAGCTGGATCAAGTCCCAGAACCCGAAGCCCAAGACCCAAGCCGAATCCCTCGCCGAACTGCTCCAGGCGCGCGAGGCCGCCGGCCACGGGCGGCGCGCCGGTGAACAGGACCTCGATGGATGGTTTCGAACTGGACGTGGGCCGGGGCCAGCGGCGACGGCACGGCGCCTACCCCGCCGGTTCGAGCGTCGTCGTGAACAGGCTCGCGCCGGAGACGTCCTTCAGCGTGACGGTCATCGCCGCCGTAGCGCCGTCGATGTCCACCTGCCCGAAGAACTGGTAGCCGGCGGACGGCGGCGCGTTCGGAATCGGGGACGCGCGCTGAAAGACGACCTGCGGCCCGAACGTGTCGTCGAGCGCGCTGGGGCCGAAGCTGCCGGCATGGAGCGGGCCGGACGCGAACTCCCAGAACGGATCGAAGCCGGTGAACCGCGCCCGCGCGGGATCGTAGCGGTGCGCGGCGGTGTAGTGGACGTCGCCGGTGATCCAGACGACGTTCCGGACGCCGTGCTCCCGGATGGACCGCAGCAGGTGCGCGATTTCCAGCTCGCGGCCGAGCGGCGGCCCGCCGTCTGCGTTGGCCACGGCCTCGAACGTGGCGGGACGCCCGGACGAGTCGAGTTCGTCGGGTACGACGAGGCCGATCGGCATGTCCGAGGCGATCACCTTCCAGACCGCTGACGACTGCGCGAGCGTCTCCTCCAGCCATGTGAGCTGCGCCGCTCCGAGAAAGGCCGTGGCCGGACCGCCGATGGCCTGGCGGTTCGCGCTGTTGGGCCCGCGGTAGCTCCGCGCATCGAGCGCGAACACGTCCAGGAGCGGCCCGTAGGGGACGTGCCGGTAGATGCGCTCTTCCTCCGACGGCTCGTACCGCAGCGGCGCGTAGTCGAGAAACGCGCGGCGCGCCCGTTCGGCCAGCACGGCCACGCGCTTCTCCGTGTAACGGGCGTCGGCTGACAGATCCTTCGCGTCGGACCAGTTGTTGACCACCTCGTGGTCGTCCCACAACCAGACCTGCGGCACCTCCGCCGAGAAGCGCTGCACGTGTGCGTCGAGCAGGTTGTAGGCGTAGCGGCCGCGGAACTGGGCGAGCGACTCGGCGACGACCGCCACGTCGGCGGTCACCAGGCTCCTCCACACGCTGCCGTCGGCCAGCTCCATGCGCTCGGCAATCGGCGCATCCGCGTAGATCGTGTCCCCGCAGTGGACGAAGAAGTCGGGATCGACCTGCCGCATCGCCTCGTACGTGCGCATCCCGCCCCGTTCGGGATCGATCCCGTAGCCCTGACCGGCGGTGTCGGCGGACCACACGAAGCGGACGTTGCGGCGGCCGGCCGGGGCCGTACGGAAACGACCGTCCACCGGCGCGGATCGCGCGCGGCCGCTCTCCAGGTCCTCGAATCGCACGCGCAGGAGCACCTCGCGATCCGGCGCGAGGCCGGAGAGGTCGAGTCGCGCGACGAAGCCGTTCTCCTGCGTCGCCACCCCTCCTCGCACCGTGACCGCCTCACGGAACGACGCGTTCGAGGCGTGTTCGACGACGAGGCGTGCGGGGCGATCGGCGCGGCCCCAGACGATCGCGCTGTCGGCGCGAACGTCGCCAATCTGGATCCCGGACGGCAGTCCGGGCCGCATGCGCCCGGAGGTGACGATCGCAGGACCCCGTCGACACGACGCGAGCGTCTGGAGAGCGACGGAGGACGCCGCTGCGGTCTTCAGGAATCGGCGCCGTGACACCGGGCTCACGAGCGAATCGTACTACCCGCGCGGGTCGGGCCGGCGGAAGCCGGCCCCCACACCTCTCGGGTTCGTACTCGTCCTCGACGAGTTCACGACCGCCGGCGGGACGCCACCGCCACGCCCGGCGCCTTTGACATCGGGGGGGCCGGTCCGCAAGATCGGGGGGGCCCCGGCCCACGATGCCTCCTGGCTTTCCCGTCGCTCGTGCCCTCGTGGTCGCTCTGGTGGGCGCCGGTCTCGCGGCGCCTGCCCCGTTGCGGGCGCAGTCCATCCTGGACGCCGCAGCGCGCGAGGCCACGCCGGATCGGCTCACGCTGGCTGTTCAGGAGGCGTTCCAGCAGACGGTGGCGGTGGACGGCGCCGTTGCAGAGAGCGACGCCACGCCGGATGTTCCTGAACCAGGCATCGACCACCGGGGGCTGATCAACCAGTCGCTCGTCTTCCTCGCCGTGCAGCACGGCTACCGCCTCGGCTGGGAGGAGAAGTCGCGAGCAGAGCTGAAGGGCCCGTTCTTCAAGGACTGGTTGGACTCCATCCGGATCAAGGGGTGGGGCGACGGAGGGAAGGTCTTCACCAACTACGTCGCCCACCCGATGATGGGCGCCGCGTCGGCGTCGATCTTCGCCAACAACGACCCGGTGTCGCAGCAGGCGGAGTTCTGGGGGGACGGCTACTGGCGGGCCAAACGGCGGCAGTTCATCTTCGCGCTGATCTACAGCGAGCAGTTCGAGCTGGGTCCGCTGTCGGAAAGCTCGCTCGGGAACATCGGCAAGCGCGACAAGATGACGTGGGTCGACCACGTCGTCACCCCGCCGCTCGGCATCGCGTGGGCGATCGGAGAGGACGCAGTCGACCACTTCGTGCTCGGGCCGCTGCACCGTCGCAACAGGTATCTGGCCAACGCCATCGCGATCCTCGGCACGCCCGGGAAGTCGATGGCGAACCTGGCGCGGTTCAAGCCGCCGTGGCACCGCGACGGCTGGTCGCGGCTGCACACGCCGGACGGCCGCTGATCGAGCCGGACCCTCCGCTCGACTCGATCAGGGGCTTGTTGCAGGCGTGCGCAGCCGCAAGACCGCCACCGAGCGCCCCGCCAGCGGGTAGCTGGCGCCGCCCTGGAAGACCTGGCCGTGGCGTTCCTCGTCGAAGGTGTCGATCAGGCACTCCCACGAGGGGGACTCGACGTACGCCGGCAGCACGAACGGCGTGCCGTCGGGGCCGGCGTTGAGGAGGTACACCAGCGTGTCGCCGACGATCGGCTCGCCGTCGTCGTTGAACTCGCCGATCGCCTTGCCGTCGAGGCGTGCGCCGAGGCATCTGACGTGGTCGGCGTTCCACTCGCCGTTGGTCATCTCGTGGCCAGCCGGCGCGAGCCACATCACGTCCTTGACCTTCACGCCCTCGATGTGCCGGCCCTGCAGGAACTTCCGCCGGCGGAGCACCGCGTGGTCGTGCAGCAGGCGCACGACGCGGCGCGTGAAGTCGAGGAAGGCCTGCTGGGTGGCGGACAGAGTCCAGTGGGTCCAGCTCAGCTCGTTGTCCTGGCAGTAGGCGTTGTTGTTGCCCTGCTGCGTGCGGCTCATCTCGTCCCCGCCGCTGATCATCGGCACGCCCTGCGAGAGGAACAGCGTGGCGAACAGGTTCCGCTTCTGCCGCTCGCGCAGCGCCAGGATGTCCGGGTCGTCCGTCGGACCCTCGACGCCGCAGTTCCAGCTCAGGTTGTGGTTCTCCCCGTCGCGGTTGTCCTCGGCGTTGGCCTCGTTGTGCTTCTCGTTGTAGCCGACGAGGTCGTGCAGCGTGAACCCGTCGTGGCAGGTGACGAAGTTGATGCTGGCGTAGGGCCGCCGGCCGTTGTGGGCGTAGAGATCGGCGCTGCCGGCCAGCCGTGTCGCCAGCTCGGCGACCGAGCCGCCGTCGCCGCGCCAGAAGCGGCGGACCGAGTCCCGGTACTTGCCGTTCCATTCCGTCCATCGGACGGGGAAGTTGCCGACCTGGTACCCGCCTTCACCGAGATCCCACGGCTCGGCGATCAGCTTGACCTGTGACAGCACCGGGTCCTGGTGGACGATGTCGAAGAAGGCGCCCAGCTTGTCCACCGCGTAGAGCTCACGGGCCAGGGCGCTGGCGAGGTCGAAGCGGAACCCGTCCACGTGCATCTCGAGGACCCAGTAGCGCAGGCTGTCCATGATGAGCTGCAGCACGCGCGGGTGGAGCATGTTGAGCGTGTTGCCGCAGCCCGTGAAGTCGACGTAGAAGCGGCGGTCGCCGTGCGAGAGGCGGTAGTAGGCCGCGTTGTCGATGCCGCGCAGCGAGAGGTGCGGACCGAGGTGGTTGCCCTCGGCCGTGTGGTTGTAGACCACGTCGAGGATCACCTCGATGCCGGCCGCGTGCAGGCCGCGCACCATCGCCTTGAACTCGCGCACCGAGGCCAGCGGGTGGCGCTCGGCCGCGTAGCGGAGGTCCGGCGCGAAGTAGGCCAGCGAGTTGTAGCCCCAGTAGTTGGTCAGCCCGCGTTCGACCAGGTGCCGCTCGTACGCGTGGTGGTGGACCGGCATCAGCTCGATGGCGGTGACGCCCAGGCTGTGCAGGTGGTCGATGATCGGCGGCGTCGCCAGCGCGCCGTAGGTGCCGCGGATCTCCGGCGGGATCTCGGGGTGGAGCACGGTCAACCCCTTGACGTGCGCTTCGTAGATCACCGTCCGGTGCCAGGGCGTCCGGAGCTGGGCATCGCCGCCCCAGTCGAACGCGGGATCGACCACCGCTGCCAGCGGCGCCCAGGGCGCCGAGTCGCGGTCGTCGCGCGCCAGGTCGGTGGCCTCGTGGCCGGTCCGGTAGCCGTAGAGCGCGTCGTTCCACTCGACCGGCCGCGCCACCGACTTGGCGTACGGATCGATGACCAGCTTGGCCGGGTTGAAGCGCTGGCCGTTCGGCGGATCGTACGGCCCGTGGACCCGGTAGCCGTAGATCTGGCCCGGCCGCATCCCCGGCAGGTAGATGTGCCAGACCATGTCGGTCTGCTCCACCATCGGGATGCGGGTGGATTCGGCGCGGCTCTGCACCGAATCGAACAGGCACAGCTCCACCAGCGTGGCGCTCTCGGAGAAGATGGCGAAGTTCACGCCGTTCCCGTCCCAGGTGGCGCCCAGGGGATACGGTCGGCCCGGTTGCGTCTTCATGGAAGCGTGTGAGTCCCGTCGTGCCCGCCGCGGGTGCGTTCCGTGTACGGTATCCGTGCATGCGGGGGCCAGCTCCAGCTGGCCCGACCTGGCCCGGACCTGGCCCGGTGCGGCAGAGCTGCCGCCCGTACTCCGCCAGCGGCAGAGCCCCCGAGGATACCAGCTATGCTGACCCGCGATGAGCCGTCCTGACGCCGTGGTCGTCGGCTCCGGGCCGAACGGCCTGGCCGCGGCCATCACCATCGCCCGTACGGGGCGCCGGGTGCTCGTCCTCGAAGCCGCCGACACCATCGGCGGCGGCTGCCGCTCGGGCGCGCTGACGCTGCCCGGGTACGTCCACGACCTCTGTTCCACCGTCCACCCGTTCGCGCCTGTTTCTCCCGCGCTTCGTGACCTGCCGCTCGGCGACCACGGTCTCGAGTGGGTGATGCCCGAGGCGATGTTCGCGCACCCGTTCGACGACGGCCCGGCGGCCGTGGTGTCTCGGGACGTGGCGGAGACCGCGGACCGGCTCGGAGCGGATGCGGGCGCGTGGGCGCGGGTGTTCGCGCGGCTGGCCGCGGACTGGCCGCGGATCGAGCGGAACGTGCTGGGGCCGCTGGCACTGCCGCGGCATCCGTGGGCGATGGCGCGGTTCGGGATCGACGCGCTGCAGCCGGCCGCAGGCTTCGCGAGGCGCACGTTCAGGGACGGGCGGACGCGCGCGCTGTTCGCCGGCGCCGCGGCCCATGGCATGGTGCCGCTGGACCGGTCGCCCACGGCGGGCGTCGGGATCGTGCTGACGCTGCTGGCGCACGTGGCCGGGTGGCCGCTGCCGAAGGGGGGCGCCGGGCGGCTGACGGCCGCGCTTGCGTCGTACCTGCGCTCGCTTGGCGGCGAGATCGTGACGCGCACCGCGGTGACGTCGGTCGACGATCTGCCGCCGGCGCACGCCGTGCTCTGCGATGTGGGGCCCCGCACGCTGCTGCGCATCGCGGGGCACCGGTTCCCGGTCGACTACCGGCGCGCGCTCGAGCGGTACCGGTACGGCCCGGGCGTGTTCAAGGTGGACTGGGCGCTGGCGGCACCCGTTCCGTGGCGAAACGCGGACTGCGCGCGTGCCGGGACGGTGCATCTTGGAGGGTCGCTGGAGGAGATCGCCGCGTCCGAGCGCGAAGCGTGGGAGGGGCGTGTGGCGGAGCGCCCGTACGTGCTCCTCGTGCAGCCGACCCTGTTCGATCCCTCGCGCGCGCCCGGCGGGCGGCACGTCGCGTGGGCGTATTGCCACGTTCCGCACGGGTTCGCCGGCGACATGCTCCCGAAGATCGAGGCGCAGATCGAACGCTTCGCGCCGGGGTTCCGCGAGCGGGTGCTGGCGCGCGCCGTCGCGCGGCCGGCGGATCTGGAGCGGCGGAACGCCAATCTGGTGGGCGGCGACATCGCCGGCGGGTCTGCCGATCTGCGGCAGACGTTCGCCCGCCCCACGTGGCGGACGTACTCCACGCCGGTGAAGGGGCTGTACCTGTGCTCGTCATCCACGCCGCCGGGACCGGGCGTGCACGGGATGTGCGGCCTGCTGGCCGCCGAGCGGGCGCTGGCGGAAGTGTTGCGGGAGTAGCGGGCACCACGAGAGTGGAACATGCCGGGCCGTGAGGCTTGCCGAACGGGCAGCAGTCCAACGCGAACGCGTGTCGGCTCTTCCCGGATTCCAGGGCCTGATTCTTCCGCCTCGTTATGACGCCGATTCGAGACGCAGACAACGTCTCGGAATACACCCATTCGGGTGTTGTCCGGGCTGAAGCCAAGCTCTATCATCCGCCAGGCTGGGCTACTCGAGGGAGGGTGGTGTGATGACGACACTTCGGCATTTCCCGACGCGCTGCGAGGCTCGTACCTGGTTCCTCCGAATCGTGCTGACGGCGATTGCGCTGGCCCTGGTGCCATCCGCGGGCTTCGCGCAATACGGCGCCATCTCAGGCGTCGTTCGGGACACGACGGGTGCCGTGCTGCCGGGCGTGACGGTGGAAGCGACAAGTCCTGCGCTCATCGAGAAGGTGCGGAGCGCGGTGTCGGACGAGCAGGGGCTGTACCGCATCCTCGATCTCCCCCCGGGTACCTATTCTGTCTCCTTCACGCTGTCCGGCTTCAGCACCCATCGGCGCGACGGCATTGAACTCTCGACCGGTTTCACGGCGCCCGTGAACGCGGACCTGAGAATCGGCGCGCTGGAAGAAACCGTGGTCGTGTCCGGACAGACCCCGCTCGTGGACGTCCAGAACGTACGCGAGCAGCGCGTCATTACCCGGGAAGTCATCGACCTCATTCCGACCGGCAGCCGGAGTTTCGACAACTTGGCTGCGCTGATTCCTGGCGTCCGCATCTCTTCCGCCAACGCGCCGACGGGGCAGGACGTGGGCGGCACGCGCGGGGCGGGTCTGGAGCGACTGGCGATCCACGGGGGCCGGGTCACTGATCAGATGCAACTCGTCGATGGCATGTGGATCGGCGCCGTCCAGGCCATTTCCGGCTCGTCGGCCTGGAATCAGTTCTCTGACGGCAACGTCGAGGAGATGACGTTCGGCCTGGGGGCCCATTCCGCGGAGTCGGAGACCGGCGGGGTGCAGGTGAACCTGATTCCCCGTTCGGGCGGCAACGCCGTCCGGAGCCGCTTCGTCGGAAACTTCGCCAACGGTTCGTTGCAGTCCAACAACTACAGCGACGAACTCAGGGACCGCGGACTGGCCGAGCCAAACAAGGCGAACTACGTGTCTGATGCGAATCCGACGCTTGGTGGACCAATACGTCAGGATCAGCTCTGGTTCTTCGCCGGCTTCCGCGACAACCGCCGGTCGAACTACGTCACCGACCGGTACCCCGACTCCAATCCGAACGACTGGGTCTACACGCCGGACCGCAGTACGCGGCCGGAGGACAAGCAGACGTCGCAGGACTACCTCGGCCGGCTGACCTGGCAGGTCACGGGCAAGCACAAGGTCGCGGGCTTCTTCAACGTCAACGACAGGACCGATCCGTTCACCCCCACCAACGCCGGCGGAAACACGACGCTGGCTGCCCAGTCGGTCCAGAATCAGACGTCGCTGACCAGGCTGGCGCAGGTGACCTGGTCGGCTCCGGTCACCAATCGCCTGTTGTTCGACGCCGGCGTCTCGGTGGCCACTTTGCGGTTCGTGACGAAGCACGCCCCCGGGGCGGCCCCTCCCGCGGTCAGAGACACCGGGACGGCGACGTTGTTCAGGGCTACCGGATTGAGCGCCGGGTTCAACACGGGCCTGTTCGGCCCGCGGCTCACGCTGTCGTCGAACTACTTCATCAAGGGCAACGTGTCATACGTCTGGGGTGGACACTCGTCGAAGGTGGGCGTGGTCGTCAATCCCACGAAGGTCCGAATCGACATCCACGGCCACGGGGACATCGCCTATGAACTCCGGTTCCTGAACGGCGTCCCCTCGGCTGTGGCCTTCACGAGCCTCCCGTACTACGTGGACGAGCGTGTGACGAAGATGGCGTTCTTCGCGCAGGACCAGTGGACGATGAACCGCCTGACCCTGAACGCCGGACTGCGGTACGATGGCTTCGGCACCTCGTACGCCGACTACGACATTCCCGCGACCTCGCTGCTGCCGCGGCGCACGTTCCCGGGTGCTGACGTGCTCAGCTGGAAGGACCTGGCACCGCGACTCGGTCTGTCGTGGGACGTCTTCGGCGATGCCCGGACGGCGATCAAGGCGAGCGTGTCGCGGTACGTCCTGGCCGAGACGACCGACATCACGCGGATGATCGATCCGCCCGTGGCGTCGACGAACGACCTGGTGCGGACCTGGGCCGATCGCAACGGTGACTTCGTGCCCCAGGGCGACCCGCTGAATCCGGTCGCGAATGGTGAGCTCGGACCCAGTCCGAACAACAACTTCGGTAAGCCGAACATCACTGTGCGGTACGACCCCGACTGGACGAACGGCTTCCAGGTGCGCAGCTTCCAGTGGGAGACGACCGTCGGCATTCAGCACGAGATCATGTCCGGGCTGTCAGCGCAGGCGACGTACTACCGCCGCAGCTATCGCAACTTCACCGTCATCGACAACCAGGCTGTCGCGCCGACCGACTACTCCCCGTTCTGCGTGACCGCACCGAGCGACGCGCGCCTTCCGGGCGGGGGTGGGCACGAGATCTGCGGCCTCTTCGATCTGAACCCGAACAAGCTGGGGCAGGTGAGCAACTACCGGACGCTGGCGGACAACTACGGGGAGCAGCAGGAACGCTGGCACGGGGTGGACCTCACCATGGGTGCGCGCTTTGCGAACGGGGCGCTGGTACAGGGCGGGCTCAGCACTGGAACGACGTTGACGGACAACTGCGACGTCGTGGCGAAACTGGACAACCCGAGCCCCCTCTACTGCCACAACGAAGAGCCGTTTCTGCACCAGTTCAAGCTGCTGGGTTCGTATACCCTGCCCGGGCGTGTTCAGGTGTCGGCGGCGTTCCAGTCGGTGCCCGGGAGTCCGATCAGCGCGAGCTATGTGGTGCGGAGCGCCCAGATCGCGCCGTCTCTGGGGCGGAACCTGTCGGCAGGCGCCAATGCGACCGTGTCGGTCAACGTGATCGAGCCGAACTCGGTGTTTGGAGACCGGCTCAACCAGCTCGATATCCGGTTCGGTCGTCCGTTCACCGTCGGCCGTGCCCGTGTCAGCCCGGCCGTGGATCTGTTCAACGCGCTCAACGCCAACACGGTGCTCGCCTGGAACAACACGTACGGCACGAACGGCGCGACATGGCTGGCGCCCCGGACGATTCTGACCGGCCGCCTGGTCAAGTTCGGTGTGCAGATCGACTTCTAAGGGCCCTGGCGGGAATAAGGTTGCCGACTCTCGGGCGGCGAGGCGCCCGGATCGCCAGGCGCGAGGAGGGAGCAGGCCGGGTGCCTGTGACCGTCGAGCAACGCCGCGAGGCGGGATGCATCGTCGGCCGAGATGGCAACCTTATTCCCGCCAGGGCCCTAACTGACCTTGGGTCGACTGCGCGGCTGGTGGACCTGCAGAAGCGGAGGAGCGATGGCGACAGGCGTGGAAAGGCTGGTTGGTGCGGTGGCGGTTGCCGGGCTGGGGGGGGCGTTCCTCTTCGGCCCTGCCGACCCGGGTACACGACGTCCGGTCGCTCCCGCGCCCGTCGCGACGCTGTCGGCTGCGCCCACTGCGCAGGACGTTCCGGCCAATCCCGAGCGGAACGCGTACTTCGGAGACGTGCACGTGCATTCGAGCTGGTCGCTCGACGCGTACACGCTTGGCGGCAACCGCGACGAACCGGACGTGGCGTACCGCTTCGGCCGCGGCGACACGATCCGCAGGCCGGACGGTTCCATCCTTGGCCCACTGGCCGTCCCGCTGGACTTCATGGCGGTCACGGATCACGACGCGTGGCTCGGAGAAGTGCATTCCTGCGTGGACACCAGCGACCAGGCCTACGACACGCCGACCTGCAGGCAGGTGCGCGCGATGGAGGGGTTCGGTCAGCTGTACGGCAGGTTCGGGCGGCAGGGGCTCCGGCCGCCCGATATCTGCGGTGAAAGCGGGTACGGCCCCGGCAACCGGTGCCTGGAGCGCGCCGGACACCTGTGGCACGAGATCCAGAAGAACGCGGACGCGTTCTACGAGCCGGGCACGTTCACGACGTTTGCAGCCTACGAGTGGACCGGTCAGCCCCCGGGCATCGGCCATCTGCACCGCAACGTGATCTTCCGCGGCGAAGCCGTTCCCGAGTGGGGAGGGTCGGCCGTCGAGATGCAGAACCGCCCTGAACGGCTCTGGGAGTGGCTGGAGAAGGCGTGTGTCAGCCCCTGCCAGGTGATGTCGATTCCGCACAACACGAACTGGAGCGAGGGCGTGTCCATGGCGCCGAACAACTCCGACGGCTCGCCGTTCACGGAGGAAATCCTGAAGCGGCGCGCCTGGGCGGAGCCGCTCGTCGAGGTCTTTCAGATCAAGGGCGGGTCGGAGTGCTATACGGGTCTCGGTACCACCGATGAGGAATGTGGCTTCGAGAAGTACTACGAGATCTGCAAGCCCGGGCAGGGATCCAATTGTGCCTACGCCTCCGACTACGTCCGGAACGCGTTGAAGAGCGGCCTCCGCATCGAGGAGGAGTTCGGCGTCAACCCGTTCAAGTACGGGCTGATTGCCAGCCCCGACGGTCACAAGAGCACACCCGGCGACGTCGATGAAGATGCGTTCGTCACCGAGTCCCCGAAGTTCGCGCACGACGGGTCTCTGGCGGGCCCCTACGGCGAACGGCAGGACGGCGGCAACATCACGAACCCCGGCGGCCTCGTCGGCGTGTGGGCCGATCGCAACACGCGGGAGTCGATCTTCGACGCGATGAAGCGGAAGGAAACGTTCGCGACCAGCGGGCCGAGAATTCACGTGCGGTTCTTCGGCGGGTGGGCCTACCCGAACGACCTCCACAGCCGGAGCGACGTGGTGGGCCAGGCAGACGCCGGTGGCGTGCCGATGGGCGGAGACCTGCCGTCCCGGCCCCCGACCGCTGGCGCACCGCGGTTCGTCGTCTGGGCGACGAAGGACGCCCGTTCCGCGAACCTGCAGAAGGTGCAGATCGTCAAGGGCTGGTCGTCTGGAGGTGAGACCCACGAGCGTGTCTACGACGTCGCCTGTGCCGATGGCCTGACGCCTGATCCGAACACACACACGTGCACCGACAACGGCGCGAGAGTGGATGTGACCACCTGCAACATCACGGCAGGCAAGGGGGCGGCGCAGCTGAGCACGACGTGGACCGATCCCGAGTTCTCGCCGGCCGATCGCGCGTTCTACTACGTGCGCGTGCTCGAGAACCCCACCTGCCGGTGGACGACGCATCGGGCGCTCGCTCGCAAGTCACCCATCCCGGAGCCATCGACGATCAAGGAGCGGGCCTGGAGCTCGCCGATCTGGTACACCCCGCCTTCACAGTAGGAGACGCGTGCCAGTGCCACGCCTTGTACGTGCTGCGCTCCGGGAGCCGCTGGTTCATTTCCTGGTAGCCGGCGCGTTCATCCTTGCCGCCAGCGCCTGGCTGAACCCGTCCGAGGATCGCCACAACCGCATTCACGTCACCGCGGACCGGATCCAGCAGCTGCACGAGACCTGGTCGACGCAGTGGGGCGAGCCGCCCGACGAGGCGCAGTTGCGCACCCTCGTGGAGGACTTCATCCGCGAAGAGGTGCTGTACCGGGAGGCCCTGGCCTCCGGCCTCGACCAGAACGACTCGATCATTCGACGACGCCTGGCCCAGAAGATCGAGTTCCTGGCCCAGGGGGTCACGATGACCGAACCGACGGACGAGGAACTCCGGGCGTTCTTCGATCAGCACCGCGCGCGCTACGAGATTCCGGCCGGCGTGTCGTTCGAGCACGTCTTCTTTGGAGATGCGAATGGCAAGGGCAGCGGACGGGGCGCTTCTGTTGGCGAGATCCTGGCGGGACTGCGTTCGGGGGGCGTGCCGGCGGCCAAGGTGAGAGGCCTGGGGGACCCCTTCATGCTGCAGCTCGAGTATCCGCTCCAGACACAGACGGAGGTGCGGAACCTTTTCGGCGTTGAGTTCGCGGAGCGCCTGTTCACCCTCCCGGTCGGCGAATGGGCCGGGCCTGTCCGGTCCGCGTACGGCCAGCACCTCGTCCGGGTGCGTGAGTCGGAAGACCGGCGTCTTCCGGACCTGCATGAAGTGCGCGATCAGGTTGCCACCGAGCTGAAGAGGCAGCGCGCGCAGGCGCTGGTCGACACGTATTACGAGCGTCTTCGCGAGAGGTACGTCGTCGAGATCGACGAAGACCTTCTGACGGAGCGGCCGTGAGGCGGTCTCCGGCGCGCGTTGGGACGACACTTGGCATCGCGGCCGTGGCTGCCTGCCTGGTGACACCGGTCGTCGCACATGCCCATACGACGCTACCTGCCTATCTCGAGTTGAACGAGCTTACGGCAGGGGCGTTCGACCTGGCCTGGAAGGTGCCGGCCGTCGAGGGGCCACCTCCGCCGATCTACCCCGAGTTCCCGCGGCACTGTGCGCTGGCCGCGCCTCTCTCCGAGACGCAGGCGGCAGGTTCCATCCTGATGCGTGGCGTGCTCCAGTGTGGCGCAGAGGGTCTCGCCGGGCAGTCGATCGAGATTGCGGGGCTCCGCACCACGATCATGGAGACCGTCGTGCGGCTGGCGTTTCTGGATGGCACGAGCGCGATGCGCGTGCTCAGGCCGTCCGAGCCGTCGTTCGTGGTGACGCAGGCCGCGCCGGGTGCAGACAGCGTGGACGCGCGCGGGCACTTCCGGCTCGGCGTCGATCACATCCTGTCCGGCATCGACCACCTGCTCTTCGTGTTCGGTCTGCTACTACTCGTGCGCGGCACCGGCCGGTTGCTGAAGGCGATCACGTCCTTCACCGTGGCGCACAGCATCACGCTTGGACTGGCCGCGCTCGGGGTGGTCCGGCTCGCGCCGGCACCGATCGAGGCGGTCATCGCGCTGAGCATCGTGTTCCTGGCGGTCGAGGTCGCGCAGGAACGGCGGGGTGTCGCGGGCCTGAGCCAGCGGAAGCCGTGGCTGGTGGCGTTTGCGTTCGGCCTGCTGCACGGCTTCGGCTTCGCCGGCACGTTGTCGCAGATCGGCCTTCCGGCTGGCGACATCCCGATGGCGCTGCTGTACTTCAACGTGGGCGTCGAGGCCGGTCAGGTCGGCTTCATCGTCGTGTGCCTGGCCGTGATGGCCTCGCTGCGCACCCTCGATCTTCGGCCACCCGCGTGGGCACACGCCGTGCCGGCCTACGTGATCGGTCCCTTGGCGTCCTACTGGTTCCTCGAGCGATGCGTATCCGCCTTCACGTCCTGACGGTCTTCGCCCGCCTGGTGCGGGCGATCCTTTCACTGGCACTGGTGCTGCTGCCTTCCGCAGCCGACGCCCACACCGGCGCGGAGGTCACGGTCGGATTGTGGAGCGGCATGTTGCACCCGCTGACCGGGCTCGATCACACGATGGCGATGGTGGCGGTTGGCATCTGGGGCGCGCAGCTGGGCCGCCCGGCGATCTGGCTCCTGCCCGTGACGTTCCCGCTGGTGATGGCCCTTGGCGGCGTGGTGGGTATCCGTCAGGTCCCGTTCCCGTTCGTCGAGGTCGGGATCGCGGCGTCGGCTGTCGTGCTGGGTGCCATGGTGCTGGGCGCGGTCAGGGCCTCACTTCCGGTCGCGACGGCGGTCGTCGGGTTCTTCGCCGTCTGCCATGGGTACGCCCACGGCGCGGAGCTGCCGCACGCGGCGAATCCGTTCGCGTATGGCGTCGGATTCGTCCTTGTGACCGGGCTCCTGCACGTGTGCGGCATCGCGATCGGCCTGCTGAAGCGATGGCCCGCAGGTGCGCTGGCGATGCGGGCGTGCGGGGCCGTCATCGGCGTCGCAGGGCTGTATCTGCTTGGAGGACACCTCGGGTGACGGGTGGGTGGCGCCCGTGCGCGGCGGTGGCCGGGGGGGTTCTGGTCCCGTCGGCGGCCCACGCCCACCCGATGCCCGGCGTGAGCGATTTCTACGCCGGCATGCTCCACCCGATCGTCACGGTCGAGTTCGTCATCCCCCTTGTCGCGCTTGGTCTGCTGGCGGGGCAGCAGGGACGCGGGACTGCACTCGCCTTGCTGCTCGCTGTGCCCATGGCGCTCGTCGTCGGCGCAGCAGCCGGATTGGGGTGGTCGGCACCATTTCCGGTCCCGTGGCTGAACAACCTGTCCATTGTCATGTGCGGCATCGCGCTGGCGGGTGCGTGGCTCTTGCCGCGACCGGTCGCGGTGGCGATCGGCGTCCTTCCGGCGCTCACGGTTGGATGGCTCAACGGTGCCGAGATCGACGAGTCGATGTCGGCGTTCCGGTTCGTCGGGGGCGTGGCGCTCGTCGGATTCATCGTGATTGTGTGCGGTGTGGGAGGCCTCCGGCGCCTCGAGGTCTTCTGGAAGGACATGGCGGTTCGGGTGCTCGGGAGCTGGATCGCGGCCGTGGGCATCCTCGTGCTCGGTCTCGGCTCAGGCCCATCCTAGGAGACATCCCGGTGCCCGTCGTGTCGCCTTGTCCGTCTGGTGGTTCCTGCTGGTGTCGATCGTGCCGGCGGCGGCGCTCCAGGCCTTTCTGCCGCATGTCGAGGTGCTCCCGGTCCCCGACGAGGCCGCCGGCGACTACGCCCGAATCCGCGCTGATCTGAAGCGTCAGGGCCGGATCACTGGCGCGAACGACCCCTTCATTGCCGCCCACGCTCGCAGCCTGGGGGTGCGGCTCGTCACGAACAACGCCGCGGAGTTCGGCTGCATTACGGGGCTGAAGGTGGAGAACTGGACCGTTCCCGTCCGCACCCGTTGACGCCCTCGGCCTGACACGTCAGCCAATGACCGGCTCGCACGCGATGAAGGTCGGCTTCACGATGCTCCAGGGGTCGCAGGAGTACAACATCCGTTTCTTCCCGTCCCTCCTCCCCCTAACGGGGTAGGCGCAAGGGCTGCCCTTGCTGCTATAGTCCACGGCTGACTGTGGCATGCGGGGGGACGCGGGTGGGGCCGTGCAGGGTGCTGTACGGACCCTGTGTCCTCGTGCCTGCGGCCGAGCCTTGAAGGAGGCGGTATGAGGCTGTCGAGGGTCGTCCTGGCGGCGACGATGGTCGTTGCGTGCGCGGCGGCGGGTTGGGCACAGTCGGCCACCACCGGTGCGATCGCCGGGGTGGTGCGGGACACGACGGGGGCGGTGCTGCCGGGTGTGACGGTGGAGGCATCGAGCCCGGCGCTCATCGAGAAGGTCCGGGTCGCGGTGACCGACGACCAGGGCAACTACAAGATCATCGATCTCCGGCCGGGCGCCTACGCGGTGACGTTCACGCTGCCCGGCTTCTCGACCTTCAAGCGCGAAGGGCTCGAGCTGACCACCGGCTTCACGGCCACGGCGAACGCCGACATGCAGGTCGGCTCGCTGGAGGAAACCGTGACGGTGTCGGGCGCCAGCCCGGTCGTGGACATCCAGAACGTCCGCCAGCAGCGCGTGCTGTCTCGCGAGCTCCTCGACAGCGTGCCCACGAACAAGACGTTCCAGGGCTTTGCCGCGCTGACGCTGGGCGCTACGCCGGCGGGGACGGGGCACGACGTGGGCGGCAACCGCGGTGACGGCCTCGGCGGCTTCGGCTTCCACGGCAGCCGGACCGCGGATCAGCGGCTGACCATGGACGGCATGCTGTTCACCGGGCTCGGCGGCGGAGCCCAGATGCGCAACATCGTGGTGAACCAGGCGTTCGTGCAGGAGACGACGCTCGAGGTGCGTGGCGCCAGCGCGGAGAGCGAAGCCGGTGGCGCGCACATCAACGTGGTGCCGAAGGACGGCGGCAACGCCTTCTCGTCCACGTTCACGGGGGCGGGGAGCGGATCGGCGCTGCAGGCGACGAACATCACCGAGGAACTCCAGGCGCGCGGCCTGCCGCCGCAGACCTCGTCGAAGAAGATCTGGGACGTGGGCGGTGGCATGGGCGGGCCCATTCGCCAGGACAAGCTGTGGTACTACACGGCGATCCGCTGGTGGGGCGCGCAGACGAACCTGCCGGGCGCCTTCTACAACGCGAACCAGGGCAAGTACGTCGGCGATCCCGACAGCGGCGTGACGATCTACCAGCGCGACACCAGCCGCCCGGCGTTCCAGAACATCTACAACCGCGACTACAGCGTGCGGTTCACCTGGCAGGCCACGCAGAAGAGCAAGTACGCCATCTCGACGAGTCTCCAGGACAACTGCAACTGCACGCTCGGCAGCGGGCCCTCGGCGCCCGAGTCGTACCGGAGCCCGACCTACTGGCCGATCAGCCTGACGCAGCTGACCTGGAACTACCCGGCGAGCAACCGGGTGCTGATCGACGCCGGCACCTCGTTCCTGTACAACAACTACACGAACCTGCCCGAGCCGGAAGTCAGCCCGCGCGACATCGCGCTCCGCGAGCTGTCGAACGGCATGCAGTACAACGCCCGGGCGGCGGGGCTGTGGCTGAACGACTACGGCTACAAGAACCTGACGAACCAGTGGAACAGCCGCGTGGCGATCTCCTACGTCACCGGCTCGCACGCCTTCAAGGCCGGCCTGACGTACCTCCAGGGCTGGCAGCAGTACAACGTGCGCCTGAACGACCGGCCGATGGAGTACCAGCTGCGGAACTTCGTGCCGGTGTCGCTGCGGATGTGGGCGTCGCCGTTCGAGGCGCGCGGCCGCTTCAGCCCGAACATGGGGCTCTACGCGCAGGATCAGTGGACGATCAGCAGGCTGACGCTGAACCTGGGCGTGCGTTACGACTACCTGCACGGGATCAACCCGTCGCACGAGAGCCCGGCCGGGCCGTTCGTGCCGGCGCGGTCGTTCCCGACGGTCGACGCGTTGCCGAGGTTCAGCGACCTCGCGCCGCGCGTGGGCGCCGCCTACGACCTGTTTGGCGACGGCAAGACGGCCGTCAAGGTGTCGCTGGGCCGGTACGTCGAGCTGGCCAGCATCTGGACGCTGACGTACAACACCAACCCCATGGCGCAGATCGCGCAGTTCTCCGATCGCACCTGGAACGACGCGAACCGCAACTACGTGCCCGACTGCAACCTGCTCGACCCGAGCGCCAACGGGGAGTGCGGGCGCGGGTCCACCGCCACGCTGGGGCAGCTCCGGATCATCCAGCAGTACGACAAGCAGGTGACCGAGGGCTTCGGCAACCGGCCGATGAACTGGCAGGCGGGCATGTCGGTGCAGCACGAGATCGCCGCGAACATGGCGCTGAACTTCGGCTACTACCGGACGTGGTTCGGCAACTTCACGGTGAACGACAACCGCGCCACGACGCCGGCCGACTTCGATCCGTACTGCGTGACGGCGCCGACCGACACGCGGCTGGGCGATGCGAGCGGCGCGCGGCTGTGCGGCCTCTACGACATCAACCCGTCGAGGTTCGGGCAGCAGGACAACATCTTCGTGCAGCACGCCACGTTCGGCGAGCGCACGGAGGTCTACAACGGCGTCGACCTGGGGCTGAGCGCGCGGTTCGGCGAAGGCGGGCTGGTGCAGGGCGGCGTGTCCACGGGCCGCACGCAGTACGACAACTGCGCCGTGGTCGACTCCCCGCAGGCGGCGCGCGAGGGCTTCTGCAACTACGATCTGCCGTTCGAGGGGCAGACGCAGTACAAGCTGTCGTTCGTGTACCCCCTGCCGCTGGACGTGCGCTTCAGCGGGACGTACCAGAACCTGCCGGGCGCGGCCTACGGCGCGAACTTCGTCGTGACCAACGCCCAGATTGCGCCGTCGCTCGGCCGCAACCTGGCGGCGGGCGCGGGTGGCACGGTGATCGTGGACATCCTGCCGCCGAACAGGCTGTTCGAGGAGCGGCTGAGCCAGCTCGACCTCCGCCTCACGAAGATCTTCCGGTTCGGGCGCGGACGGCTGCAGGGGATGTTCGACATCTACAACATCTTCAACGCCAACACCGTGCTGGGGCTGAACTCCCGGTTCGGCGCCGCCTGGCGGACACCCAGCCAGGTGCTCGCCGGCCGGCTGTTCAAGTTCGGCGGGCAGTTCGACTTCTAGCGTGACGCTTGGCGAAGTGGAAAAGTGGAAAAGTGGAAGAGTGGAAAAGTAAAGTCGGGAGTCGGAAGGTCGAAGTGCGGAAGTAAGTGAGAAGTTGGAAAGCAGGAGGGGGGACTGTCCGGAATTTCGTGTGTGAAGCGGGTTGACGGCGTCGTTCTCTTTCTTCTGTCTTCTTCTCCGCAAGCGATGAGGCGTGTGGGCGCTGTGGGAAACCGCGTTCTGTGCGGTTTTCCAAGTCGCTGTGGGCGCGTTCTGTGCGTCCATAGTGACGGCAGCGTCCATGCGCTCCGGGCATTTTACGTCTGGGGCGCGAGAAAGCGATCTTCGTACAGGATCGCGAAATGACGCATCGCGGTTTTCCCGTGAATGGCGCCGCGCGCCCATTTCGCCGTGATGTGGCGGAGCGCGAGCCCAATCAGCTTGGTGGCGGCTTCGTCGCTGGGAAAATGGCCGCGCGTCTTGATGATCTTGCGCAGCTGCGCGTGGACACTCTCCAGCGCGTTGGTCGTGTCGATCACCCGCCGCACGTCGGGGGAAACGCCAAGAACGGAATCACGTGCGTCCAGGCGCGCCGCCACGACGCGACGACGGTCGGAAACGTCGTGCCCCAAGGGCCGCGTGCAACGTCGTCGAGCGCGGCGGCAGCGGCCTCCGCGTTCGGCGCGGTATCAATTGGGCGAAGGGCCTTCGCCAACGGCTTCCGCTCTTTCCAATTGGCGACGTCGAGCGTGTGCCGAATCAGGTGCACGATGCAGGTCTGGCGCGTCGTCGCCGGATACACCGCCGCGAGCGCCTCGCTCATCCCCTGCAGGCCATCGGTCACGGCGATGAGGATGTCGCGGCACCCGCGCGTTTTCAGATCGCTGACGACCGTCAGCCAGCATGTCGCGCCTTCGGTCTGCTCGATCCACAGGCCGAGGATGTCGCGGCTCCCGTCCGGCAGGACCGCCAGCGCCAGATAGAGGGCCTGGCTGCGCACCGTCGCCTCGTCGCGAAGCTTCACGCGCAGCGCATCGAAGAACACGACGGGATACATCGCCTCGAGCGGCCGGCTTTGCCACGCGGTGACTTCCGCGACGATGCCGTCCGTCACCGTGCTGATCAGATCGGGCGACACCTCCACGCCATACATGTCCGCGAGGACACCTTGGATTTCGCGCACCGTCATCCCACGCGCGTAGAGCGCCAGAATCTTGTCGTCGAAGCCCGTGAAGCGGCGCTCGTGTGTCGCGATGAGCCGTGGCTCAACGCTCCCGTCGCGATCGCGCGGCACGTCGATCGCGAGCGGACCGTCGTCGGTCAGCACCGTCTTGCCGCCCGTCCCGTTCCGGTGATTCGTCGTGTCGCCCGGTTTCGTGCCGCCCGGCGGGTAGCCCACATGGTGCGTGAGCTCGCCGCCCAGCGCGCGCTCGATAATCGCCTTCTTGAAGCGACGCACCGCGGCGTCGAGCTCCTCAGGCGAGATTGGCCCTTGTCGCACGAATTGGTCGAGGATTTCCGAGAGGATCGGCGCCAGCGGGGCGTCAGGCATTAAGGCTCTCCGTTCTGCGGGGCATAGAGTCTCCTCATGGTATGCCCCACACACGAAATTCCTGATACCCTCCCCTGCTCAACTTCCCCGCAGTTCACGCCCGAACGTCGCGCCCACTTTCCACTTTCCACTTTCCACTTCCCACTTTCCACTTTTCACTTCCCACTTCCCACTTCCCACTTCCCACTTCCCACTTACTTCCGACTTCACCCTTTCTACTTCCACCTTTACTGTTCCACTCTTCCACTTTTCCACTTTTCCACTTCTCCACTTCTCCCCCTCGGGGTATGCTTCCGTGCCCCGGCCGATCTAGAATCCCGCGAATCTCTGTTCCTTCAGCCAGGAGTTGTCCGATGGCTCGACGATCGAAGACCCGTACCCCTCTCACCCGGCGTGACTTCCTGAAGGCGTCCGGCACCGGTTCCGGTGCACTGCTCGCGGGTGCGGTCCCGGCGATCGCCTTCTCGACAGCCACGGTCCAGGCGCAGCAGTCCTGGGACCGCGAGGCGGATGTCGTCGTGGTGGGCTCCGGCGCGGCGGCGGCGTCAGCGGCGCTCTTTGCGCACGAAGCAGGTGCGCAGGTGGTCATGCTGGAGAAGGCGGACACCTACGGCGGGACGACCGCCCGCTCTGGCGGCGCCGTCTGGGCGCCGAACAACAGCTACATGCGGAAGAAGGGGCTGGCGGATCCGAAGGCGGACTGCCTGCGCTACATGGCGCGCGTGTCCTATCCGCAGATCTACAGCGCGAAGGACGCGAAGTTCGGCCTGCCGGACAACGAGTACGCGCTGCTCGAGGCGCACTACGACCACGCCGGCGAGGCGGTGGACGGCCTGGTGCAGATCGGCGTGTTCCCGGGCTTCGACTTCTTCGGCGTCGAGGACGACGGCACGCCGATCGTGACGGATCACTTCGCGCACCTGGCCGAAGACAAGGCGCCGCGGGGGCGCTCGCTGCTGCCGCTGCGCGACGACGGGACGCGCGGCAACGGCGGGCTGTGGGCGCTCCGGACGAAGGCGGCGGTGGAGTCGCGCAACATCCCGATCCTGACCGGCCACCGGGTGAGCCGGCTGCTCCAGAACGGCCGCGGGGAGGTCGTCGGCGTGCAGGCGACGCTGGGGGGCGGGAAGACCGTGACCGTGCGCGCGCGCAAGGGCGTCATCTTCGGCAGCGGCGGCTTCACGCACGACCCGGAGCTGTGCCTGCACTACCTGCGCGGCCCGATCTTCGGCGGCTGCGCCGTGCCGACCAACGAAGGCGACTTCGTGCGCATGGGCATCGACGCGGGAGCCGCGCTCGCGAACATGAACAACGCGTGGTGGAACGCGCTTCCTCTGGAGGCCGCGCTCAAGCTGCGCAGCACCACCAACCTGGGCGGGCAGCCGGGCGGCGACAGCATGATCACGGTGAACCGGTTCGGCCGTCGCACGGGCAACGAGAAGATCGTCTGGTCGGGCAAGGGCGACGCGTTCTTCTGGTACGACCCGACCACCGCCACCTACCCGAACATGGTGCAGTTCGGCATCTACGACCAGTTCACGCGCGAGCGCTTCGGCGGGTCGAGCGCGCCGATCCCGAAGCCGGGCGTCGATTCGCCGTTCGTCCTGAGCGGCAACACGCTCGAAGAGCTCGCCGCGGCGATCGCCCAGCGGCTGGCGTCGCTCGCGGCGCAGATCGGCGACTTCACGCTCGCCGACACCTTCGTGGCCGGCCTGAAGGAGGAGATCGCGCGCTTCAACCGGTTTGCGGAAACGGGGAAGGACCTCGACTTCCGGCGCGGCGAGGGCCCGATGGACAGCACGGCCCGCCGCGACGGGAACGACAAGCCGAACCCGACGATGTACCCGATCTCGGACAAGGGGCCGTACTACGCGGTGCTGATTGGCGCGGGCACGCTGGACACCAACGGCGGACCGAAGATCAACGCCAGCGCGCAGGTGCTCGACACGCGCGACCAGCCGATCCCCGGCCTGTACGGCGCCGGCAACTGCATCGGCTCACCCGCCGGGCAGGGCTACTGGGGGCACGGCGGGACGATCGGTCCGGCGGCGACGTTCGGCCGCCAGGCCGCGCTGCACGCGGCCTCGCAGCCCGTCCGCGACTGGGGCGGCTCGGACTGACGGAAGTGGAACAGTTGAAAGTGGATTACTTCTCCGGCTGTACGGTAACGGTCACGTCAGCCGAGGTCTTCAGCACGCCGTCGTCAGCGACGGCGCGGAGGACGTAAGTTCCCGGCGCGCTGAAGCGCGCCGTTGTGGACACGGTGCCGTTGTGTTTGGGGACGGAAAGGACCTGGGGTTCGAAGGTGACCGTTCCGGCGCCACGGTAGTGCAGCCAGGTGATGGCCAGGCCCGTCTCGTACGCTGCCGCGGCCTTGACCAGGTCCTGGGAAATCGGGCCACCCTGCCGGACCACGAGGGTCGGATTGAAGGCCTCCGGCCCTGGTCCTCTGGAGTTCGCCGGGCCCTCGGAGTGCCCGCCCCCCGGGCGGGGGCCTGGCTCGCCGTCGTCGCGCGCCGCCACCGTGAGTGAAACGGCGCCTGGAAACGTTACGGACACGTGCTGGTTGCCGGTGACTTCCACGGACGGCCGGAGGTTCGGCTCGAGTTCACGCGTCGTCCGTCCGTGGTTGCCGCCAGCGTTCCGGTTGACCTTGTACACGCCCTCGTCGATCTCCGCCGCCGGCAACAGATTGCCGATCGCCGTCGAGGTGCCTCCGTTGTGGGTCAGCGTCCAGACGAGGTCGCCGTTCCCGAAGTCGGCTGGCACGCGCACCTCGAACACGAACTGCTGCCGCCTCGTGTAGAAGTAGGCTGGCTGTCCGCGGTCGGCCTCGCCCGGCCTGAAGAAGTTGTTCTCGCCGACGGGGACGTGAAGTTCCTCGACGTAGTTGCGGTTCAGGTAGCCGAACACGAGCGTGAAGCTCCCGTCCGCGTTGCGGAGCCACCCTTCGAAGACCGGTTGGACGTTCTGTCCGCGCAGGAACTGGGTCTGGGCGCCGCCGGGCGCTGCGGCCGCGAGTACGAACAGCGCGGCGACGGCGCGGCGGGCGCACCGGCTACGGAACGACATGGCCCGGCCCCTTGCGCGTCGCGAGGACGCGCTCCTGAACTGCCTGGTTGAACTCGTCGTCCGACAGCGTGTACCACAGCAGCCAGGCGAAGGCCATGTCATCGCTCGTCCGCTGCCCGTACCCGGCCCAGTTCTGCGGGTCCGGGTTCCACTTGTTCAGCTTCGAGTTGTCGTGCCACGTGATGACGTGCAGCATCGTGCCCTTCGGCAGCAGCGGCTGCACTTCCTCGGCGTAGTTGTAGGTGATGTGCCAGCCGAAGTCCCAGTTCACGCAGCTCAGCGACTGCACGCGGCCGTCAGCGTAGATCGCTTCGAGGCACTGCCGCTTGCCGCGGCTGTGGAGGTGCGGCTGAAAGGCGGTCAGGCGGATGTTCTCCGTGAGCAGACGGTAGCCGTCGTGCCGAATGTCCGATTCGCCCGGGGGCAGGTCCAGGTCGGAGACGCCGCCGACGCCGGCCCGCATCTGCCGGCGCGCCGGCTCGTAGCCTTTCGGATAGAACCAGATCGCGATACTCGTCCGGTCGGTTGTGGTCGTCCCATTGGGAGCGTAGTGCATGTTGAACCGGAAGCGGGTCCCCTTCCGGAGCAGCATGGCGGACCCCTCCGGGAACACGTCGCCCGTCTTGCCGAGCGCGTACTCCGAGAACTGCGAGCCGTTCTCCTCGTCGTCGGTGACCCTCCAGGTCGACCCGTGGTGGACCACGGGAAAACCTTCGGCCGACGGCTTCGTCTCGAAGGCCCTCACCCAGCGGTCCTCGGGCATCTCGTGGTCGGCGTACAGGTCGATCCACATGTTGGGCGCATTCGCTTCGACGACGAACGGTTCGGGAATGGGCACCACGAGGTCCGGCTCGCCCAGGAGCGAGATCAGCCCGAATTTGCTCTGGTCAGGGAACTCGACGGGCGGAGGCATGTCGGCCGGGTTGCCCATGGGCGCGCCCGCGTCCACCCACCTGACGATGGTGTCCACTTCGTCGTCCTTGAGCGACCGGTCGCCCTTGAACTGCTGGATGCCGACGTTGCGATCGATGGTCCAGGGCGGCATCGTCCGATCGGCCACCTTCTGCCGGATGGCACGGGCCCAGGGCCGCGTCTCTTCGTACGTCACCAGCGACATCGGCGCGATGGCACCCTTGCGGTGACAGACCTGGCAGGACCGCTGCAGGATCGGCGCCACGTCTTTCGAGAACGTGATCGCGCCGGCCGGGTCCGGCGATGCCTGAGCGAGCGCCGGCTGTGGTGTCAACAGCGGGACCGCGACGACCAGTGCGGCGAGCGTGTGCCCCTTGGACATGGTCGATACTCCTTGGAAGAGAACGCCGGGCCGGCCTCGTGCCACCCTACTCCGGTGTCGCGACCGTTGTCCCTGGACGAGGAAGGGACAGGGCCACGAGCTCGCCCGGACGGTTCCGACCGCCGACCGGGACGACGATGTACTGCCGGCCGTCGAGCAGGTAGGTCATCGGCGAACCCGTCTGATTCGCAGGCAGCGTGAACTCCGAGATGATCTCGCCGGTTCGCTTGTCTATCGCGCGCAGCACGGGCCCACCGCTGTGGGGCCCGGCCGCGAACAGCCCGCCACCTTCACCCGCGAACACCAGCGACTTGGTGACAATCACGCCGGACCTGTCCTGGCTCCCGGTTCTCGGAAGGGCGACCCCCTTCAGCGCGGGGTGATTCTTCACGAAATCCGGCGTATCCGAGTTCGGAATCATCCAGACGTGCTCCCCGGTGTTCATGTCGATCGCGGTGATCCGTCCCCAGGGAGGCTTGATCGGCGGCAGCCCCTGGATGTCCGGATACAGGACGCCCCCGGAACAGAACTTCATGGTGGGGATCACCGTGCGTTCCGGATCGCAGGGACGAACGGAGGTCACGAACGGATGCGTGATCGACCCGACGTAGAGGATGCCTGACTCGGGGTCGACCGCCGCGCCGGCCCAGTTGGCCCCTCCGCGCTGGCCGGGCAGCATCATGGTGCCCCTGGTCCCGTTGGGATCGACGAGAGAAGGCGGCGTGAAGAGCGGGCCGAGCCTGAACTGGGAAAAGAGCTTCAAGGCCTCCGTCTTGAGCTCCGGGGTGAAGTCGAGCGCATCGTCAAGGGTGACGCCCTGGCGGTCGAAGGGCGCCGGCTTCGTGGGGAACGGCTGCGTGCGCGACGTCTGCTCGCCGGGGACGTCCGACTGAGGCACGGGGCGCTCCTCGATCGGCCACACCGGCTCGCCCGTGGCGCGATCGAAGACGTACGTGAACGCCTGCTTGGTGACCTGGGCGACCGCCCTGATCTTCCTCCCTGCGACGGTGATGTCGAGGAGCAGCGGTGCGGCCGGCAGGTCGTAGTCCCAGAGGCCGTGATGGGTGAGCTGGAAGTGCCAGATCCGTCTGCCGGTTTCAGCATCGAGGCAGACGAGGCTCTCCGCGAACAGGTTGTCACCTGGCCGATGCTGGCCGGAGTTGTCAGCCTGCGCGGCTTCCACGGGCACGTAGACGTACCCCAGTTCCTCGTCTCCGGACAGCGGCGCCCATGCGCCCACGTTGCCGGCGTACTCCGCGGAGCCCTGTTCCCACGTGTCCGCTCCGAACTCCGCGCGATTCGGGACGGTGTGGAAGATCCACTTGCGCTTGCCCGTGCGCACGTCGTAGCCGCGGATATGGCCCACGATGGGGCGCGGGCTGTTGTTTCCCCCGAAGGCGGCGCCTACGACGATCGTGTCCCGAATTACCAGGGGCGGCGAGTTCCATCCAATGACACCGGCCTTTGGGACCTCAGGGTGATCGAGTTCAAGAAACAGATCGACGAGGCCGTCTTCTCCGAACTCGGGAATCGGGCGCCCGGTCTCCGCATTCAACGCAACGAGATGGTAGCCCTTGGTGACGTGAAGGACGCGAGCGTCGTTCCCGCTCTTCCAGTAGCCGACGCCGCGACCGGCCGCGGGGCGGACCGGCGCCAGCCGTGCGCGCTCGCCTTCATCGAGCCGGTAGGTCCACAGTGTTTCCCCGGTGGCGGCGTCGATGGCGGCGACGCTGCGGCTGATCCCGGCTGTGGTGTAGAGGATTCCGCCGGCCATCAGGGGAGTCGATTCGAAGTTGAAATCGGGCCGCGGACCGAAGTTCTCGGTCTTCCAGCGCCAGACCACCGCGAGGTCTTTGACGTTGGTCGCGTCGATCTGATCGAGCGCGGAGTACTTCGTGTGCCCGGCGTCCCCTCCGTAGTACCGCCACTCGCCGTCGTTCACACCCTGTTGCGCCGCTATCGCCGGCGCGAGCCACGTCACCAGAACGACCGGCGCCAGCCGGCCGAGGACACGGAGTCGGGTCTTAGGGCCCTTAGTGTTGTGCGGCACTGCAGCCTCCGGACTGCCTTCGACGTCGCCCTCGTCAGGAGCGCCACCCGGCGTGAAGCCGTTCAACGTGGCGGGTCGAATCACGGGTCACGGCCGACACCAATCCCCTTCGCCAACCAGCTGGCGACGCCGACGCCCGCGAGCCTAGCGCCAGCCTTGTCGAGCCGGCAATAACCAAAAAGAGGGAGGGGCCGGGCGGGTACCTACTTATAGGTATGGCCGGGCCTGGATGCCTGAGGTAGCGTCCGGGCGTTCGTGGATGCAGTTCTGCCTCTCCGGAGGTGTGCCATGGCGAGGTTCGGGGGATCGCTGACTGGCTTCAGGCTGGTTCGCCAAGTGGCGGTGGTCGGCGTCGCGGCAATGGCCTGCCTCGCGCGCGGCGCGTCGGCGCAGAGCGTCATCACGGGAACGGTCACGGATACCACCGGTGCGCTTCTGCCGGGCGTGACGGTGGAAGCCGGCAGCCCCGCGCTGATCGAACGGATCAGGGTGGATGTGACCAACAGGGAGGGGAGCTATCGAATCGTCGACGTGCGGCCGGGACCCTACAGCGTGACGTTCACGCTCCCCGGCTTCAGCACGCTTCGCCGGGACGGCATCGATCTCGTGAGCAACTTCACCGCCGACGTCAGCGTGCAGCTGTCGGTCGGTGGCGTCGAGGAGGGGACGTGATGAAGACGATGCGTGCGGCCGTGGCGCTGTGCGTTCCGGCTCTGATGGTCTGCCCGATCGCGGCGTGGAGCCAGTCGACAACGACGGGCGCCATAGCCGGCGTCGCCAGGGATGCAACCGGCGCCGTGTTGCCGGGTGTGACCGTCGAAGCGGCCAGTCCGGCTCTCATCGAGAAGGTGCGGACCGTCGTGACGGACGACGGCGGCGAATACAAGATCATCGATCTCCGTCCAGGGACCTACACGGTCACGTTCACCCTGTCCGGGTTCGGTACGTTCAGGCGGGAGGGGATCGAGCTGTCGGCGGGCTTCACTGCGGGTGTGAACGCCGACATGCGCGTGGGCGCCATCGAGGAAACGGTCACCGTGACGGGCGCCAGCCCGGTCGTCGACGTCCAGAACGTCCGCACGCAGACGCTGCTGTCGCGCGAGACGCTCGACACGCTGCCGACGGGCAAGACGGTGAGTGCCTTCGCGACGCTGACGCTGGGGACGGGTGGGTTCGATCGCCCGGTGTTCGACACCGGTGGAAGCAAGGCCGAGATGAACCTCGGGTTCGGGGTGCACGGCAGCAAGGCTGGCGACGGCCAGATCAACCAGGACGACATGCTGGCGACGAACAACAGCGGCTTCGCGGCCCGCCAGAACCAGATCAACCAGGCGGCCGTGCAGGAGATCGCCATCGAGACGCGCGGGATCTCCGCCGAGAGTCCGTATTCCGGCGTCCGGATCAACGTCGTCCCGAAGGAAGGTGGGAACGAGTTCTCGCTGTCGTTCAGCGTCAGCGGCACGGGCCCCGCCCTGCAGGGCTCGAACCTGACCGACGAGATCCGCTCCCGGGGCGTGAACGACCAGGGCAAGGTGCGCAAGGTCTACGACGGAGGCGTCGGGGTCGGCGGTCCGATCGCGCACGATCGGCTCTGGTTCTTCACGGCACACCGCTGGTGGGGGGCCTCGGAGTACAACGCGGGGCGCTACTTCAATGCGACGCCCCACACGCGGTTCTACACCCCGGATTTCGGTCGGCAGGCCTACAACGAGCAGATCAACAGGGACAATCAGGGCCGTTTCACGTGGCAGGTGTCGCAACGCAACAAGATCAGCGCGTTCACGAGCTACCAGGACAACTGCAGCTGCTACAAGGTGTCGCAGGCGCTCGACACGAATCGGTCGCCGGATGCCGGTCTTCACACGCGGTACGCCCCGCAGGTCCTGACGCAGGCGACGTGGAAGTGGCCGGCCACGAGCCGCCTGCTGGTCGAGGCCGGCACCACCTATCTGTACGCCGAGGCCCGAAGCATTCGGCCGGACGAGAGCAGCCCGACCGACATCGCGTACCACGAGCTGACGACAGGCTTCAAGTGGGGAGCGAAGGCGGAGGGCCTCGGGATCAACGACTACACGGGCAAGGCGCCCGGCCTGAACAACCAGGCCACGCAGCGGTTCGCGGTGTCGTACGTCACCGGCGCCCACGCCTTCAAGTCCGGCGTCACCCTGCTCCAGACGCTCGGTCAGAGCAGCGGCGAGCTGAACGACCCTCCGGTCCAGTACGGGCTCCGGAACGGGCTGCCGGCGCAGATCACGGAGTGGGCGTCGCCGTTCTTCAGCCGGAGCAGCACCCGGCAGTTGAGCCTCTTTGCGCAGGATCAGTGGACGGTCCGTCGCGTGACGCTCAACCTGGGGCTCCGGTTCGAGCACCGCGTGGGGACCGCGGAGGCCGTCCGCATCGAGGCCGGGATGTTCCGCGCCGCGGCCGACTTCCCGGAAGTGTCGGACATCCCGAACTGGAAGGACGTGTACCCGCGCGTCGGCGCCGCGTTCGACCTGTTCGGCGACGGCAAGACGGCCGTCAAGGGTTCGATCGGCCGCTTCGCGACGGGCGGCGTCAGCGCCGGCAACGCGCCCGTGTCGAGGATTGCCCAGAGCGCCACCCGAACCTGGAACGACGCCAACGCCAACTTCGTTCCCGACTGCCAGCTGACGAATCCCCAGGCGAACGGCGAGTGCGGCCGCATCAGCAATCTCAACCTCGGCAATCTCGTGCCGGGGACGACCTGGTCGGACGAGCTGGTCAAGGGATTCGGCGTCAGCCCGTACTCCTGGCAGGCGTCATTGAGCGTCCAGCACGAACTGGTCGAGAACGTCGCACTGAATGCGGGCTACTACCGCACGTGGTACGGAAACTTCCGGGCGACGGACAACCTGGCGGTCACCCCCGAGGACTACAGTCCGTACTGCATCACGGCACCGCGCGACGCTCGCCTGCCGGGGGGCGGCGGGAACCAGCTGTGCGGGTTGTACGACGTCAGTCCCGCTAGGTTCGGACAGGTCAACAATCTCATCGTCCCTGCGTCGCGGTTCGGCAGCCCCTCCGAGGTGTACAACGGGTTCGAAGTCGCCCTCAGCACGCGCTGGGGCGGGGGGCGGCTGCTGCAGGGCGGGGTGAGTCTTGGACGCACGGTCGAAGACAACTGCTACGTCGTCGATTCTCCGCAGCAGCAGCGGCCCGGATTCTGCGAGGTGGTGCTGCCGTGGTCCAGGACGGTCCAGACCAAGCTGGCCGGCATCTACCCGCTCCCCTGGGGCATGCAGGCGAGCGCGACCGTCCAGAACTTCCTGCCCATGAGCGTGTCGCTGTCGGGAACGAACATCGTGGCTGCGACGCTGGTCGTTCCCAACTCCCAGATCCAGGGTCTGGGGCGGTCGCTGGCATCGGGCGTGAACGGGACGGTGTCCGTTCCGCTGGTCCCGTCGAACACCGTCTTTCAGGAGCGGTTGACGCAGTTGGACCTGCGCCTGACCAAGAGCCTCCGGCTGGCGGGGGCGCGCGTGCAGGCCATGATCGACTGCTACAACGCGTTCAATACGTCCAACATCCTCGAGATGAACCAGTCGTACGGCGCCAACTGGTTGCGCCCGCTGACGCTTCTCGGAGGACGGCTCGTCAAGGTCGGCGCCCAGGTGGACTGGTAGGTCGGCGAGCGCGCGGCATGGACACGGCGGACCGGCAGCGGGCCGCCGGTCCGCCCGAGATGGATGGCGGTTCGCCGATCACAGCCGGATGATGCCGCGGCGGGCCGCCACGGTCACCGCAGCGCTCCGATCGGGCACGTGCAGGCGGACGAGGATGTTCTTCACGTGCGCTTTGACCGTTTCCTCGGTGATGCCGAGCTCGAGCGCGATATCGACGTTCCGGTAGCCCTTCGCGATCAGCGCGACCACTTCGATTTCTCTCCGTGTCAGCGTGCCCTGGGCCTCGCGGCCTTCGAGGAGCCTGGCAATATTGGGCGGCACCGCGGGAACCCCGGCATGGACGTCGCGCACGATCCGCAGGAGGTCGGCTGGCAGCATGTCTTTCAGGACGTAGGTGGCGGCGCCTGCGTTGAGCGCCTGAAACACCAGCTCGTCGCCCTCGTAGGCCGTGAGCACGATGATCCGGGCGTCGGCGGCTTCGCCCCGGATGGTTCGGATGGCTGCCAGGCCGCCGGCGACCGGCATCTGCAGGTCCATCAGCGTGATATCGGGCGCGTGCTGCCGGTACAGGGAGACGGCTTCTTCAGACGTCGAAGCCGACGCGACCAGCGTCATGTCCACCTGCCGGGTGATCATCAGCTCGATGCCGTCCCGGACGAGCGGGTGATCGTCGGCACAGAGCACACGGATTTTCGGCGTCACGGTTCGACCTCCGCGCCGGTCGCCGGCCCTGTCGGTTAGACGACCTCGATTTCGGTGCCCAGCTCCGGTTGACTCGCTACCGGCACCGTCGGCTGACGGCGCCGGCGACCAGGAAGCCAATCCAGAGGCTGCCGTCCCGGTCTGCCGCGACAGGCGCCGAGAGGGAGATCCAGACGGGCAGGGGCCGCGAACAGACCGACACGTGTAGTCCGTGCTGTCGTCATGGCTCTGCCCGGCAACGTGACGAGATGACGGCACATCATAGCAGGCCCGCCGCCGGCGCTGCCGCGGCCCGCCGGTCCGTCAGCCCCGGCGGTTCGCGGCCGGCGAGCCAGCCGCTCGGCGCCGGATCCCCGACGCCCGCCCGCCGTCCCGCGGGCCGGCCAGCTGAACAGTTTGAGATCACATGTTTGCCGTACTGGGCGTCAAGACGTAATCATCTCCCTCCACATGGGCATGTTTGGACCGCACTCCGGATATTTCATGATTGACGTCGAAGTGTTACTGTTCCGTGGTGGCTGGTCGCCTGCGTCGAGGTTCCGGACTGGTTCCATGAGTCTCAGGTTGTGGTGCATCGTGCTCCTGTGGTGCGCAGCCGGTCCTGTGCCCTCTCTGCGGGCGGGGACCGCAGCCGATCGGGCGCTGCTCGATCGCTACTGCGTCACCTGCCACAACAGCCGGGCGCGGACGGCCGGTCTGGCGCTGGACGCGCTCGACGGCTCGCAGCCGGGCGCGCAGGCCGAGACCTGGGAGAAGGTCGTGCGCAAGGTGCGCGGCGGCGTCATGCCCCCGCCCGGGCAGCCGCGTCCGGACACCGAAACGCTCCTCGCCTTCGTCGAGGCGCTCGAAGCCGGCCTCGACGCCGCCGCGGCGAAGAATCCCGACCCGGGCCGCGTCCCGACCTTCCATCGCCTGAACCGCGCGGAGTACATGAACGCGGTGCGCGACCTGCTGGCCGTGGAGATCGACGTTCACGGCCTGCTGCCGTCCGACGACGCGAGCTACGGCTTCGACAACATGGCGGGCGTGCTGGGGCTGAGTCCGGCGGTGCTCGAGCAGTACCTCGCCGTGGCCGGCCGCGTCACCCGCGCGGCGGTGAACCCGCCGCCGACGGCGGTGACGGAGACCTTCAAGGTGTCGCCGGAGCTGTCACAGAACGAGCGTGTCGCGGGGCTGCCGTTCGGCACGCGCGGCGGGTCGCTGTTCCGCTACACGTTCCCGCGCGACGGCGAGTACGTCATCAGGGTGCTGATGCTCTGCACGACGGAAACCGACGTGCCCTGCAACGGCGCGCTGGGCTTCTCGGAGCCGCACGAGCTGGAGATCACCGTCGACGGCGAACGCGTGTCGCTCTTCACGCTGGAGCCGGTCCAGCGTGACTACCGCGCCTCGGACGCGGGCGTGTCGCAGACCTACGGCTTCGAAACGCGGGTCGCGGTCGAGGCGGGCCCGCGGGACGTGGGCGTGACCTTTCTCAAGACGATCCCGTCGGTCGAATACGTGCGCAACGGCTACCGCCAGCGCTTCGAGCGGCCGTACCGCTTCAACGCGGACGTGATGTCGATCGCCATGCCGTTCGTGGAAACGGTCAGCATCACCGGGCCGTTCGAGGCGGGCGGCGCGGGTGACACGCCGAGCCGGCGGCGGATCTTCTCGTGCCGGCCGGCGCAGGACGCCGGGGGGTCGGCGTGCGCGCGCGACATCCTGGAGCGAATGGCCCGGCGCGCGTACCGGCGGCCGGCGACGGCCGGCGAGATCGACGAGCTCGTGGCGTTCTACGAGCAGGGGCGGCAGGAAGGCGGCGACTTCGACGCGGGCATCGAGATGGCGCTGCGCCGGATGCTCGTGAGCCTGAACTTCCTGTTCCGCGTCGAGCTCGATCCGCCCGCCGTGCAGGGGAAGGCTGGCGCGGTGTACCGCATCAGCGACGACGACCTGGCGTCGCGCCTGTCGTTCTTCCTGTGGAGCAGCATCCCCGATGACGAGCTGCTGGACCTGGCGGCGCGCGGCGAGCTGTCGAAGCCGGACGTGCTGGAGCGCCAGGTCCGCCGGATGGTGGCGGACCGCCGGGCGTTTGCGCTGGTCGAGAACTTCGCCGGGCAGTGGCTGCGCCTGCGGAATCTGGACGCGATCCGCCCGCTCGAAGCGTACTTCCCGGATTTCGACGAAGGGCTGCGCGACGCGCTCCGGCGCGAGACGGAGCTGTTCGTCGAGAGCGTCGTGCGCGACGACCGCAGCGTGATGGACCTGCTGACGGCGGACTACACGTTCCTCAACGAGCGGCTGGCGAAGCACTACGGCGTCCCGGGCGTCCAGGGCCCCGAGTTCCGGCGCGTGTCGCTGGCGGGCACGCCGCGCCGTGGCCTGCTGGGTCACGGCAGCGTGCTCACGGTCACGTCGCCGGCCAGCCGGACGTCGCCCGTGCAGCGCGGCAAGTGGATTCTCGAGAACGTGCTCGGGACGCCCCCGCCACCGCCGCCGCCGGACGTGCCACAGCTCCCGGAGCCGGCGGTCGGCAGCAAGGCCGAGGTCCTCTCGATGCGCGAGCGGATCGCGGAGCACCGGAAGAACCCGGTGTGTGCGGGTTGCCATTCGGTGATCGACCCGGTGGGCTTCGCCCTCGAGAACTACACCTGGGTGGGGCAGTGGCGCGACGTGGACGGCTCGTTCGACCCGATCGACGCCTCGGGCACGCTGCCGGACGGGACGACGTTCGGGGGCTTCGACGAGTTCCGCGCCGCGCTCGCGGCGCGACCGGATCGGTTCGTCACGACGTTCGTCGAGAAGCTCTTCACCTACGCGCTCGGCCGGGGGATCGAGCACACGGACATGCCGGCGGTGCGGAGCATCCGCCGGGCCGCGGCACGGAACGACTACCGGTTCTCGTCGGTGCTGCTGGGCATCGTGACCAGCGCACCGTTTCAGATGAGGAGATCGCAGTCATGAGGTTGACCCGCACGGCCCTTCACCGGCGGACGCTCCTGCGCGGTGCCGGCGCCACGCTCGCCCTGCCGCTGCTCGACGCCATGGTGCCGGCCCTCACGCCGGTGGCGAAGACGGCCGCGCGCGCGGTGCCGCGTCTCGGCTTCTTCTACATGCCGAACGGCGTCGCCCAGCGCTACTGGGAGCCGGAGGGTACGGGCGGCGGGGACTTCACCTTCTCGCCGATTCTCAAGTCCCTGGAGCCGTTCCGCGAGCGCGTCGTCGTTCTCTCGGGGCTGGCGAACCCGGCCGCCATCTCGACGACGCAGGGGTCGGGGCCGCACACGCGGGCGCACGCGGTGTGGCTGAACGGCGTGACGCCGAAGTGGACGGAAGGCGCCGACTTCCGGTCGGGCAAGACGATCGACCAGTTCGCCGCCGACGAGCTGGGCGCGGACACGCCGCTCCGGTCGCTCGAGATCGCGCTCGAGCCGAACTACATGATCGGGAGCTGCGAGCTGGGCTACAGCTGCGTCTACATCAACAGCACCTCCTGGCGGTCGCCGACCATGCCGCTGCCGATGGAGAACAACCCGCGGGTGGTGTTCGAGCGGCTGTTCGGCGACGGCGGGACGGTGGAGGCGCAGCGCGCGCGGCTGCGGCAGAACCGGAGCATCCTCGACGCGGTGAAGGAGGAGGCGGCGGCGCTCGACCGGAAGCTGGGTGCGGGCGATCGCGCGACGCTGGACCAGTACCTCGGCGCCATTCGCGACGTGGAGCGGCGCATCGAGGCCACCGAACGGCAGCGCGAGACGACGCCGCTGCCCGACCTGGAACGCCCACTGGGCATCCCGTCCACGTTCGACGAGCACGCGAAGCTGATGATGGACCTGCAGCTGCTCGCCTGGCGGGCGGACATCACGCGCGTGGCCACGTTCCAGATCGGCCGCGAGCAGAGCAACCGCACCTATCCGGAGGTCGGCTGCCCCGAGGGGCACCACGACCAGTCGCACCGGGGCGACGCCGAGAACCTGCTCATCTACTCGAAGGTGAACGCGTACCACATGATGCTGTTCGCGCGGTTCGTGGAGCAGATGCGCGACACACCCGACGGCGACGGCTCGCTGCTGGATCACTCGATGGTGCTGATCGGCAGCGGCATGGGCGACGGTGCGCGGCACAGCCCGATGGACCTGCCGCTGGTGCTCGTGGGCGGCGCCAACGGGCGTCTCGAAGGCAACCGCCACCTGGTGTACCCGCCGCGCACGGTCCCGATGATGAACCTGGGCCTGAGCATGCTCGACAAGGTGGGCGTGAAGGTGGATGAGATTGGCGACAGCACGGGGCGGCTCACGGACCTGTAGCGCCCGGCTGCAGCTGGCCTAAGGAGACTCGGAGAACCCATGCGTCAGAGACACCTGATCGTGGTCGCCGCCATGCTGGCGTTCGTGGCGATTGGCGGCCTGCACGCCACGACGCCGGAGCCGCCGGTCGTGCAGGCGGCGCGTGATGGTGATCTCGAGGCGCTCCGTGCCATCGTCCAGCGGGGCGACGGCGTGGCGGACCGGACACCCGATGGCACGACGGCCCTGCACTGGGCGGCGTCGCGCGGCGACCTGGACGCCGTCATCGTGCTGCTGGCTGCGGGCGTCGATGCGCGGGCGGCCAACCGGTACGGCGTCCGGCCGCTGTCGCTCGCGGCGGCCAGCGGCAGTGGGGAGGTCATCGATCGCCTGCTGGCTGCGGGCGCCAGGGTGGACGACGAGCTGGCGGGTGGCGAGACACCGCTGATGACGGCGGCCCGGAGCGGCAGTGTCGCAGCGGTGAAGGTGCTGCTGGCTCGCGGCGCCGACCCGAACGCGCGCGAGGCGACACGAGGCCAGACGGCGCTGATGTGGGCGGCGGCCGAGGGGCACGGCGGCGTCGTGCGCGCGCTGGTCGAAGGCGGCGCCGACGTGGCGGCGCGCTCGCGCGAGGTCGACTTCCGCAGCTACACGCCGATGCGCGGCGGCTCGGCGATCGGCGACGTGGCGACCGGCGTGACGATCGAGTTCTCGCCGCTGATGTTCGCGGTTCGTGCGGGCGCCCGGGACGGGGTGGCCGCGCTGATCGATCTCGGCGCCAACGTCAACGAGACACTGCCCGACGGGACGAGCGCGCTCGTGGTGGCCGCCATCAACGCGAACTGGGACGTGGGCCTGCTGCTGCTCGAGCGCGGTGCCGACCCGAACGCGATGGCGCAGGGATGGAATGCGCTGCACCAGGTGGCGCGCACGCGCACCTACAACCTGGGCAACGTGCCGCATCCCCTGGCGGATGGCTCGGTGTCGAGCCTCGCCTTCGCGCAGGCGCTCGTCGATCGGGGCGTGGACACCGACGCGCAGATGACCGGGGAGATTCGCAACGACGGCTACCGCTTCAACATGAGCCGCATCGGCGCCACGGCGTTCCTGATTGCGGCCAAGGGGGCGGATGCGCCGATGATGCGGCTGCTGGCGGCTGCCGGCGCGGATGCCGGGATCGCGAACGAGGACGGCACGACTGCGCTGATGGCGGCGGCCGGTGTGGACCTCGACTTCCTCGGCGAGGACACCGGCACGCACGAGGATGCCTTCGAGGCGCTGAAGGTGGCGCTGGAGCACCCGCACGACGTGAACGCGGCCAACGCCAGCGGCGACACGCCGCTGCACGGCGCCGCGCGCCGGGGCGCCATCCCGATCGTCGAGGAGCTGATCGCCCGCGGCGCCAGGCTCGACGTGACGAACAGGCGCGGGTGGACGCCGCTCACCGTGGCGCTGGGCCGCAAGAACGGCCGCCCCCTGTTCCTCAACGAGCAGCGTCAGTTCGCCGCCGCCGAGGTCATCCGTCGCGCGATGATCGAGCGCGGCATCGCGATCGAGGAAGACGCCGAGGCACTGGAACTGCTGAACCTGGCCAGCAGGTAAGGGCCCTGGCCGGAATAGGGTTGCCGACTCCCGGGCGGCGAGGCGCCCGGATCGCTAGGCGCGAGGAGAGAGCAGGCCGGGTGCCTGTGACCGACGAGCAACGCCGCGAGGCGGGATGCATCGTGGGCCGAGATGGCAACCTTATTCCGGCCAGGGCCCTAACTCGCCGCAGCGCGGACCGCGCGAAGGCGGGCGGTCCCTGATACAGTCCCGAGGATGGCGGTCGCGGACACCACCCTCGCCGAGATCTTCGGCTACCTCGCGGCCTTCCTGACAACGACGGCGTTCGTGCCGCAGGTGCTGCGCACCTGGCGGACCCGGTCGGCCGGCGATTTGTCCCTGCGGATGCTCGTCATCTTCACCAGCGGAATCGCGCTGTGGCTGGTCTACGGGGTGCTGATCCGCTCGGCGCCGGTGGTCGCGGCCAACGTCTGCACGCTGGTGCTCAACGGCGTGCTCATCTGGCTTCGCCTGCGCTACGGCAGCGCACGGCCCGCCGTGGATCTCCGGTGAGACGACTGCTCGCCGTCGCGGTGACGGCGGCGATGTGGTCCGCCTGCGGAGGGCCGGAGCAGGCGGGTGTGACGCAGGTGGACGTGGACGAGGATGCGGCCCTCGCGCGCACGTTGACGTCGTACGCGGTGGAGTTCCTCCGCCGCAACCCGTCTGTCAACAGCTGGCTCGGCGGGGCCGGACTCGACCAGTCGCTGCGGGCCGTGGACGGGCGGCTGCGTGACCACTCGCCGGCCTCGTTGATCCAGGAAGACCAGTGGCTGGACGACGTCTCC
>Ga0194132_10002023_pt1 | contig 39339 bp, 35 predicted proteins | sample TA2KigOf80mmetaG_FD_148612 | JGI IMG/M metagenome (GOLD analysis project Ga0194132, IMG submission 148612) | Freshwater microbial communities from Lake Tanganyika, Tanzania - TA2015054 Kigoma Offshore 80m | ecosystem: Environmental > Aquatic > Freshwater > Lake | place: Tanzania: Lake...
TGCGTGCCTGAGGCGCTCGCGCCGGCGGTCGGTCAGCTCCTGGTTGACGAAACCGCGCGACGTGCTCAAATCGATGCCTTCCGCTCGGTGGCGAGCGCCCTCCGCTCCGGCGGCAAGCCGGCGAGCGAGCGGGCGGCCGACGTCATTCTATCGCTGATCGCCGACCGCCAATCACAGATGAAGAATGGGAGACCCTGATGGCGAACAGCGCCGCCAGCCCCGATAGCGGGGCGCGCATCCTCCACACCATGATCCGGGTGAAAGACCTCGATCGCTCGCTTGATTTCTATACCCGTCTGCTCGGGATGAACCTTCTGCGCAAGAGTGATTATCCGGGCGGCCGCTTCACGCTCGCCTTCGTGGGCTATGGCGACGAGGCCTCATCGGCGGTCATCGAGCTGACCCACAATTGGGATCAGGCCGAGCCCTATGCGCTGGGCTCCGGCTTCGGCCATGTTGCGATCGGCGTGCCCGACATCTATGGCGCGTGCAAGAGGCTTGAGCAGGAAGGCGTCAAGATCCCGCGCCCGCCGGGGCCGATGAAGCACGGCACCACGGTGATCGCGTTTGTCGAAGATCCGGACGGCTACAAGATCGAGCTGATCGCGCGCTGAGCTGGCTCAATGCAGCATCAGCCCGGCGATCAAGCCGCCGAGCGCCGCGACCGTGGCGATGACCGCCGGCTTGGCAATGGTGCCGAGAACACGGAAGCGGGGTTGATTGTCATTGGCGGGGCGGAGCGGCCGGATGCGCGCGCGCCCCGCGACTTCCTCCACCGGCTCCGAGGCCAGCCGGCGCGCACGGCCGAGCGGCGCCCGCAGGCGCCGCTCGCCGCCCTCATTTTCGGCCTTCCTAACCACGCTTGCCGATCGGCACGTAGGGCCGCTGCGGGGAACCAGTGTAGAGCTGGCGTGGCCGGCCGATCTTCTGTTCGGGGTCCTCGATCATCTCTTTCCACTGCGCAACCCACCCTACGGTGCGCGCGACCGCAAACAGCACCGTGAACAACTGGGTCGGGAAGCCGAGCGCCTTCAGGATGATGCCCGAGTAGAAATCGACGTTCGGGTAGAGCTTGCGCTTCACGAAGTAATCGTCTTCAAGCGCGATGCGCTCGAGCTCCATCGCGATCTCAAGGAGCGGCTCGTCCTTGATGCCAAGATCGCTCAGGACCTCATGGCAGGTTTCGCGCATGACGCGGGCGCGCGGGTCGAAGTTCTTATAGACCCGGTGGCCGAAGCCCATGAGCTTGAAGTTGTCGTCCTTGTCCTTGGCGCGCTTGATGAACTCAGGAATGCGCTTCTTGTCGCCGATCTCGCGCAGCATCTTGAGCACGGCCTCGTTGGCGCCGCCATGCGCCGGGCCCCAGAGCGTCGCGATGCCGGCCGCGATGCAGGCATAGGGGTTCGCGCCCGAGGAGCCGGCGAGCCGGACCGTCGAGGTCGAGGCGTTCTGCTCGTGATCCGCGTGGAGAATCAGAAGGCGATCCATCGCCCGCGCATGGATCGGGTTTAGCTTGTACTCCTCGCACGGCACCGAGAACACCATGTGCAGGAAGTTCTCGGCATAGTTCAGCTCGTTGCGCGGATACATGAACGGCTGGCCGATCGAATATTTGTAGGCCATCGCGGCGATCGTCGGCATCTTCGCGATCAAGCGGTGCGACGCGATCATGCGGTGGGTCGCGTTCTTGATGTTGGTGTCCTCGTGATAGAACGCTGCGAGTGCGCCGACCACGCCGATCATCACCGCCATGGGGTGGGAATCGCGCCGGAAGCCGCGATAGAGCAGTTGGATCTGCTCGTGCACCATGGTGTGCTTGGTGATCGTGTTTTCGAAATCGGTTTTGGCCTTCGCATTCGGCAGGTCGCCGTTCAGGAGAAGGTAGGCGCACTCGAGGAATGAGCTGTGCTCGGCCAGTTCATCGATGGGATAGCCGCGATGCAGCAGGACGCCCTTCTCACCATCGATGAAGGTGATGCCGGACTGGCAGCTGCCGGTCGCCATGAAACCCGGGTCGTAGGTGAAGTAGCCGGTCTCCTTGTAGAGCGCGCGCACATCGATGACGCCGGGGCCCAAGGTGCCATCATAAACGGGCAACGACGCTGACTTGCCCGACGACCCGTCGGTGAGCGTGACGGTGCGGGCCGGCGTCATCTCTTTGACCACCTTGGCTGACATCTGGTTCCCCTCGCTATTTGTTTGTTTCCGAACGAAAAATCGCGACAGGCGGCCTACCCCCGGCCACGCGGCACGCAACCCGATGACCTGTCAAGCCTACGCTGATTCAGAGACGCGATGATAGGGCCAGAGGATTACGTTTTCAATTCAACCTGGTTAACGAGGCGCTCACGTCCGGGTGACATCGGTGATCCGGCCGAGGGTCGCCTCGCGCCCCAGGGCGGCCATGACGTCGAAGATCGGGGGAGACACGGACGAGCCGGTAAGGGCGGCGCGCAGTGGCTGCGCGATCGCGCCGAGCTTGAGGCCCTTGGCCTCTGCTTCCGCCCGGGTGGCCTGTTCGAGTGTCGCGGCGCTCCAATCCGAGCAGGTGCTGAGGCGCTCGGCGAATGCACGCAGCGCGGCCTTCCCATCCGGCCCGAGCTGCTTGGTCGCGCCGGCGTCCAGCGGGAGCGGTCGCGGTCGAAACAGGAACGCGGCGCCGTTGGCCAGCTCGATCAGCGTGCGGGCCCTGGGTTTCAGCGCCGGCAGAAGGCGATCGAGTTGGATGCCTTCCTCCGTGGTCAGGGCCCGGGCGAGCGACTTCTCGATGAGCGCCGCGACGGGCGGCCTCAGCACATCTCCTGCCGCCTCACGAATGTAGTGGGCGTTCAGGCTGAGCAGCTTCTCCATGTCGAAGCGGGCGGGCGAGCGGCCGATCGATTCGAGATTGAACCACTCGATGGCCTTTGCGGTCGGGATGATCTCGTCATCGCCGTGGCTCCAGCCGAGCCGGAGCAGATAGTTCCGCATCGCCTCGGATAGCAGGCCGAGATGCGCATAGTCGCCGAGCGCGACCGCCCCATGGCGCTTCGACAGCTTGGCGCCGTCGGCGCCGTGGATCAGGGGAATATGGGCGTAGCGCGGCGGCTGCCAGCCGCACGCCAGAAAGAGCTGCGTCTGGCGGAACGCGTTGGTCAGATGGTCGTCACCGCGGATCGCGTGGGTGATCGCCATGTCGTGATCATCGACCACGACCGAGAGCATGTAGGTCGGCGTGCCGTCGGCCCGGAGCAGCACCATGTCGTCGAGCTCGGCATTGGCGACCGCGACGCGACCCTGAACCAAATCCTCGACCACCGTTTCGCCCGATTGCGGCGCCTTGAAGCGGATGACCGGCTTCGCGCCGGGCGGTGCCTCCTTCGGGTCGCGGTCACGCCAGCGGCCATCATATTTGGGTGAGCGGCCCTCGGCCCGCGCGCGCTCGCGCATCTCGGCCAGTTCCTCGGGCGTGCAGTAGCAGTGATAGGCTCTGCCCTTGGCCAGCAGGTCGCGTGCGACGTCGGCATGACGCGAGGCGCGCGCGAACTGGAAGACCGGCTCGCCGTCCCAATCGAGGCCGAGCCAGCGCAGTCCCTCGATGATCGCGCGCACCGCATCTTCCGTCGAGCGTTCGCGGTCGGTGTCCTCGATGCGCAGCAGGAACCTGCCCTGGTGGTGGCGCGAGAACAGCCAATTGAACAACGCCGTGCGGGCGCCGCCGATATGAAGATAGCCGGTGGGCGAGGGGGCGAAGCGGGTCACGACGGTCATGGGGGATTCCTGGCGATTCAGGCGCTGCGCGGGGCGGGCCAGGGTGTAGCATAACCGGACGCAGGGCGGAACCGATGACGCCGATCGACTGGCCGGCCGAAACCATGCCACGTGAGAAGGGCCGCGCGGCCTCGGCGCTCGCGGCCTGGCTCCTGGCCGAGCGCGATCGCTGGGTGCTGTGGGCGCCGGTGCTCGTCGGCCTCGGCGTCATCCTCTATTTCGAGCTTGCGGTCGAGCCGCCATGGTGGCCGACGGCCATCGCGCTCGGGGCCTGCGTGCTCGCATCGATCCTCATGCACCGCCGCCCGGTTCCGCTCGTCCTCTGTCTCGTCGCTGGCCTGTTCGTGCTCGGCTTTGGTGCGGCCCAGCTGCGGACCGCTCTGGTCGACGCACCGATCCTGGAGCGCGAGGTCGGGCCGAGCTGGATCACTGGTCGCATCGCCGAGATTGGGCTTGATCCGAAAGAGGCCCGCGTCGTGCTCGAACAGGTCGAGATCGATGGTCTCGAGCCAGGTGCGACGCCGGCGCGGGTGCGTCTGAGCCTCCGCGGCTCACAGCTCGAGGGCGCCATTCGTGGCGCCGTGCCGGGCGAGCGCTTTCGCTTCCGTGCCGTGTTGCGCCCTCCGTCAAGTCCGACCGAGCCCGGCGCCTTCGACTTCGGGCGCCAGGCCTATTTCGACCAGATCGGCGGCACGGGTTATGTGCGGGGCGCGATCGAGCGCCTCGGCGATGGCGTTGAGGGCGGCCTCGCGGCTTCGCTCGCGCGCGTGCGCCATGCAGTGAGTCGGCGCATGATCGACGGTCTGCCGGGCGAGGCCGGGCCGTTCGCGGCGGCACTTGTCATCGGCGAGCGCAGCGCGATGCCGGGTGACCTCCAGGTCGCGATGCGCAATTCAGGTCTGGCGCATCTGATTGCGATCTCGGGCCTTAATTTTGCGCTGGTCGCCGGCTTCGTGTTTGTCGCGGTGCGCTTTGGCCTTGCCCTGATCCCCATGCTTGCCTTGCGCTTTCCAATCAAGAAATGGGCGGCGTTCACCGCGTTGCTCGCCTCGCTTGGCTATCTGTTGCTGACCGGCGCGAGTGTGCCGACCGAGCGGGCGTTTCTGATGACGGCACTGGTCCTGATTGCGGTGCTGATCGACCGAACGAGCCTGTCGATGCGGCTCCTGATGTGGGCGGCACTCGCGATCGTGCTGCACTCGCCCGAGGCCGTATTGAGCGCGAGCTTCCAGATGTCCTTCGGCGCGACGCTTGCCTTGATCGCAGCCTACGAAGCCATTCGCGCGCCGCTCGGCGGCTGGGCCGCGCGCTCGCGCTGGTGGCAACGGCCGGCGGTGTATTTCTTTGCCATCGCCTTCACCTCGCTGGTCGCCGGCATCGCGACCGGGCCGTTCTCGCTCTACCACTTCAACCGGTTCGCGGACTATGGCCTGATCGCCAATCTGATCGCGGTGCCGTTGACCGGGCTCTGGGTCATGCCCTGGGGCTTGATCGCGCTCATCCTCATGCCGTTCGGCGTGGAAGAAGTGGCCCTGGTGCCGATGTCGCTCGGGCTCGACGGCATTGCCGCGACCGCCCGGATGGTGAGCGCGTGGCATGGTTCGGTCTCGCTCGTGCCGTCCATGCCACCGGTCGCGCTCGGGCTGATCGCGCTCGGCGGTTGCTGGCTCTGCCTGTCGCGCACGCGCTGGCGCTTTCTATCGGTGTTGCCGTTCGGGGCGGCCATTCTCGTTATCGGACTCGCGCGACCGCCCGATTTGCTTGTGGATGGCGAGGCCAAGATCTTCGCACGCCGGGGAGAGGACGGCCGACTTTGGCTGTCGTCGAATCGCCTAGCCCGCTTTGTGGGTGAGTCCTGGCTTCGCCGGTCGGGTCAGGAGGAGGCCGGCCCCTGGCCGCTCAATACCAGCCTTGCGGCGGAAGAGGAAAACGTCGGCGAAGGCTCATGGACCGCCGAACTGCCGCCGTCATGCGACCTCGAAGGCTGCGTCTACTCGAAGGGCGCCATACGCGTGGCGGTACTGCGCGGGCGGGGTGCGCTCGACGAAGAATGTCGGACCGCCGATCTCGTGGTTGCGCTGTTTCCAATCCGCAGCCGCGAAGTCTGCACTGAGCCAGACATCGTTATCGGTCGCTTCGACCTTTGGCGTCGCGGCACGCACGCGTTTTGGATCGATGATGGCGTCATCACGGTGCAAACGGTCGAACAAGACCGCGGACACCGTCCCTGGGCGCCAGGGCGTCGCACAAGGCGGAATGACGATCGCGCTGATGAAGGCGTCGGGAGCGACGCTCAGTAGCGGCGGAGCAGCCCCACGATGCGGCCCTGCACCCGCACCCGGCTCGGGCCGAAAATGCGGGTCTCATAGGCCGGATTGGCCGGCTCGAGCGCAATCGACTCGCCCTTGCGACGCAGGCGCTTCAACGTCACTTCGTTGTCGTCGACCAGGGCAACCACGATTGTGCCGTTGTGGGCCGTATCGCAGCGCTGGATGATCGCGGTGTCGCCGTCATAGATGCCGGCCTCGATCATCGAATCGCCCTCGACCTCAAGGGCGTAGTGTTCGCCCGTGCCGAGAAAGCTGGTCGGCAGGTCGATCCGCGTACTTTCATCGCGCAGCGCCTCGATCGGCGCGCCGGCGGCGATCCGACCGTAGAGCGGCACGGAGATGGTGCGCGGCCGATTGCCCTGGCCGTTGCCATTGCGGTCCTGACCAAAGTCACCCGGTATCACATTGCCGCGTGGGCCGGTGTTGGAGGCCACGAGCTGGGGCCTGAGCTCTTCAGTCCGCGGCTGCGGAATCTTGGTTACTTCGAGCGCGCGCGCGCGGTGGGGCAGGCGGCGCAGGAATCCGCGCTCCTCGAGCGCCGTGACCAGCCGGTGAATGCCCGACTTCGAGCGCAGCTTCACCGCCTCTTTCATCTCCTCGAACGAGGGGGCGGTGCCATGGGTCTTCAGGTGCGAGTCGATGAAGAGTAGGAGTTCGAGCTGCTTCTTGGTCAGCACGCCTTGGCCCTCGCGCGATACGAACAAAGAGGAAACACCGGACCAGCGTTCTATGTTGGTTCCGCCTTGAAGTCAAGCGAGACCAACTAGGGTGTTGTAAGTCCGCGCGATCCCTGATCGACGCCTCAAAGGGCGTCGAGTCGATGGATCGGGACAGCGCTGCCGGCCGGGAGCGGGGGAGCTTTCGGAGCTCGCACGATCAGGCAGTCGGCGCGGGCTAACAGGCCAACCATCGAGCTGTCCTGCTTCTGAAACGGCGTGGCGATCAAGCCGCCGCTGGCCTCTGGGGACGGTTTCAATGTGGCCCTCAGATAGTCCTGGCGCTCATCGTTCTCGGCGAGCGCGGCGCCGACTTTCGCACGCTCAATCGACGGGGCGACCTCCGCCATCCCGAGCATCCGTCGAATGGCCGGGCCAAGGAACAGCAGCGCGCAGACCAGGGATGACACCGGGTTTCCGGGCAGGCCAAGGAGCCGCGTATCGCCGATGTGGCCAAACATGAGTGGCTTGCCGGGCCGCATGGCGATTTTCCAGAAGTCGAGTTCGAGCCCAACGCCGCCCAACACATCGCGCACGAGGTCGTGCGTGCCGACTGAGGCCCCGCCCGTGGTGACGAGCAGGTCGGCGCCGCGGGCGCCCGCCGCGAGCGCCCGCAAGGACGCCTCATTGTCGAGCGCGATGCCGAGATTGATCGGCTCGCCGCCGAAGCGGCGGATCGCCGCCATCAGCGCGAGCGCATTCGACGACACGATCTGGTTAGGCCCGATCGGTTCGCCCGGCATGACGATCTCATCGCCGGTCGCGAGCACGGCGATTCGCGGCCGGCGTGCGACGCGCAGCCAGGGCACGTTCATTGCCGCGGCAAAGCCGATGGCGCGGGCGTCGAGCCTGCGACCGGGCTCGAGGCCGATGTCACCCGCCTTGAAGTCGAGGCCAGCCGGCCGGACGAAACGTCCGAGCGGCGTGTCGAAGAGCACGTGGACTCGCTCGCCCTCGGCCTTGACGTTCTCCTGGATCACGATCGTGTCGGCGCCCTCGGGTAGAGGCGCGCCGGTAAAAATGCGCACCGCCTCACCCGCACCAACCCGGCCGCTGAAGCTCTTTCCGGCGGGCACCTCGCCGATCTGGCGCAAGGTGACCGGGGCCTTGGCGACGTCGGCGCCGCGCACCGCATAGCCGTCCATGGCTGAGACCGGCCAAGGCGGCTGCGTGACGCGCGCGCGCACCGGCTCGGCGAGCACGCGCCCATCGGCCTCGGCCAGCGAAACCGTCTCCGCGGTCAGCGGCGCGAAGGCATCAAGTATGCGTGCGGTGGCCTCGGCGACGCTCAACATGCGGGACAGATGCTCATGAGCCGCGAAACTCGCCCGACTTGCCACCCACCTTGTGCAGCAAGCGCAGGTCGCTGATGCGCATGCCGCGGTCGATCGCCTTGCACATGTCATAGACCGTGAGGGCCGCGACCGACGCAGCGGTCAGCGCCTCCATCTCGACGCCGGTGCGCGCGGTGATCCGGCAGGTCGCCACGATATCGACGGCGTTGCGCGTGACATCGCAGCTCAAATCAACCGAGACGGCGTCGAGCGCGAGTGGATGGCACAAGGGAATCAGCTCGGGCGTGCGCTTGGCGGCCATGATTCCGGCCAGCCGCGCGACCGCGAGCACGTCGCCCTTCTTCACGCCGCCCGCCATGATGCGCTGGAGCGTCGCGGGCTGCATGAAGACGCTCGCCGCTGCTGTCGCCGTGCGCTCGGTGATCTCCTTGGCGGACACGTCGACCATGTGCGCCTTGCCCTCGGCGTCGAAGTGCGTCAGGCCGCCCACGGCGGAAGCAGGTGAGGGTGCACGATCGCCGAGCAGCGCGCGTGTCGCCGCCGCCACGTCAGGCTGGCGCATCAGCGATTCACCGACCAGGAAACGGCGCACGCCGATCGCCGCCATGCGCTCGAGATCGTCATGACGTTCGAGCCCGCTTTCGCACACGACATCGCGATCCGGCGGCACCAGCGGCGCCAGGCGCTCCGAGGTCGCGAGATCGACCTTCAGCGTCTTGAGATTGCGGTTGTTGATGCCGATCAGGCGTGCCTTGAGCCGAAGCGCGCGCGCCAACTCGCCCTCGTCATGGACCTCGACCAGCACATCCATGCTGAGCCGGTGCGCCGCATCCTCAAGCTCCGCCGCCTGATCATCCGACAGCGCGGCCATGATGAGCAGGATGCAATCGGCACCGAGCGCGCGCGCCTCGATCACCTGGAACGGATCGAGCATGAAATCCTTGCGCAGCACGGGCAGGCTCACCGCGGCCCGCGCCGCGGCAAGGAAGTGGTCTTCGCCCTGGAAATAGGGCGCATCGGTCAACACCGACAGACAGGTCGCGCCACCAGCTTCATAGGCGCGCGCGAGGCTCGGCGGGTCGAAGTCCGCGCGGATCAGGCCCTTGCTCGGCGAGGCCTTCTTCAACTCGGCGATCAGGCCGAAGCCGCCGCCCTGGGTCGCGCGCGACAGGGCTGCGGCAAAGCCGCGTGGCGGCGGGGCCGCGCGGGCCTCGGCCTCGAGCGCCGTGACGGTGCGCTCTGCCTTGCGGCGCGCGATGTGCTGCCACTTGTCGCGGCAGATCTGCGCCAGCGTGTCGCTCACGACGCGACCTCTTCCTCGGGCGGCGGCGGCGGGCGGTTGGTGATCGTGATCAGGGCCTCGAGCCCGGCGCGCGCTCGTCCCGTGTCGATCGAGCGGGCGGCGAGCGCGAGGCCCGCCTTGAGGTCAGGCGCCTTGTCGGCGATCACCAGCGCGGCCGCGGCGTTGAGCAGCACGATGTCGCGGAGCGGCCCCGGTGCGCCATCGAGCAGCGCGCGCATGTGGCGTGCGTTCTCCTCGCCGTCTGCGCCCTTGAGGTCATCAAGGTTGGCGCGCGCGAGGCCAACTTCTTCCGGCGTCACGGTGAAACGGCTGATCGCGCCGTTCTTGAGCTCGACGACGTGGCTCGGACCGGTCGTGGTCAACTCGTCCATGCCGTCATGGCCGTGGACGACCCAGACGCGCGTTGCCCCGAGATTGCGCTCCACCTCGGCCATCGGCTCGAGCCATTGCGGGCTGAACACGCCGAGCAATTGGCGCTTGGCGCCGGCGGGATTGGAGAGCGGGCCCAGCAGATTGAAGATCGTGCGTACCGCAAGCTCGACCCGCGCGGGCGCGACATGGCGGGTCGCGCCATGGTGCCTGGGTGCCATCATGAAGCCGATATTGGCGATGCGGAGAGCCTCTTCAATCAGCGCCACATCGGCATCGAGATTGACCCCGAGCGCCGCCAGCACATCGGCCGAGCCCGAGCGCGACGAGAGCGCCCGATTGCCGTGCTTCGCGACCGGCACGCCGGCGCCCGCGACCACGAGCGCCGCTGCGGTCGAGACGTTGAAGGTGCCGCGCGCGTCGCCGCCGGTGCCGCAGGTGTCGATCGCATTGCTCGGCGCCTGAACCCTGACCGCGCGCGACCTAAGCGCGAGCGCACCCCCAGTGATCTCATCGACCGTCTCACCGCGAACCCTGAGGCCCATCAGAAAGGCGCCCATCTGCGCAGGCGTTGCCTCGCCCGCCATCATGAGCGCGAAGGCGTGCTGCGCCCGCTCAGTCGAGAGGCGCTCGCCCTCCGCGATGCGGCGGAGAATGGCCTTCATGTCTTCGGTCTGGGTCATAGGGTCCGTGGGCTGGAAAAGATGCGGAACGCCGCCCGAGCAAACCGGTCGGCAGCCCCGCCGTCAAGGGTCAGCCCTTGATTCGGGGTGCCGGGCCGGACCACATAAAGGCCATGGCCGACGCGCTCCAGGACGCGACCACCCCCCAACCGGCGATGCGGCGGACGCTGACCCTCCCGATCAAGGGCATGCATTGCGCTGCCTGTGTCACGACGGTCGAGCGCGCGCTTAGCGGGGTGGCGGGCGTTGCCTCGGCCACAGTCAACCTGGCGACCGAGCGCGCCCAAGTGACGCTCGACGTTGGCTGGGCCGACCTCGCGGCGTTGAGCGGTGCCGTGGCGTCGGTCGGTTACGACGTTCGGCGCTCGAGCCACGTGTTCGAAATCGAAGGCATGACGTGTGCGACCTGCGTCGGCCGGGTCGAGCGCGCTCTGCGATCGGTGGAGGGCGTGATCTCGGCGACGGTCAACCTCGCCAGCGGCGAGGCGCGTGTGATCGCGCTCGACGGCCAGTTCGATCCGGCGCGCGCCGTGGCGGCGGTTGCGAAGGCCGGCTACCACGCCCGCCTGAAGCGTACGGCGGTTGGTCGCGCGTCCGAATGGCGGGCGCGGCTCGAGTCCGGCTCGGTTGTCCTCGCGCTCGTGCTCAGTCTGCCGCTCGTGGCCGAGATGATCGCGCACATGGCGGGCTCGCATTTTGCCTTGCCGTGGTGGCTGGCTCTTGGTCTAGCGACCATCGTGCAATTCGGCTTCGGCGCGTCGTTCTTACGTGCGGGCTTCGCCGCGCTCCGCCATGGCACCGGCAATATGGACCTGCTGGTCGCGCTCGGCACCTCGGCGGCCTTCGGCTACAGCGTCGCGCAACTGATCCAGCCGTTCGGCGATGGCGCACGCTATTTCGAGGCTTCCACGCTGGTGATTGCGCTGGTCAGGCTCGGGCGCTGGCTCGAGGCACGCGCCAAGCGGCGGGCCGGTGCGACGCTGCGTGCGCTCTACGCGCTTCGTCCTGATCAGGCGACCGTCGAGCGCGATGGAAAGGCCGTTTTCGTCCCGCTCGCCGAGCTTCAGGTGAAGGACATCGTGATCGTCCGACCGGGAGAGCGCGTTCCGGTCGATGGTACCATCGTCGAAGGCACAAGCGAGCTTGATGAGTCCTTGGTGACAGGTGAGAGCCTGCCGGTCACCAGAGACGTTGGCGCGCGCGTCGCCGCCGGCTCGATGAACGGCACCGGCCTGCTGAAAATCGAGATGATGGCGCTCGGCGCGGAATCGACCATCGCGCGGATCGCGCGCGCGGTCGAGCGCGCGCAGGCGAGCAAGCCCGCGATCCAGCGTCTGGTTGACCGCATCAGCGCGATCTTTGTGCCGATCGTGCTCGGAATCGCCATCGTCACCGTGCTGGCCTGGGGCCTCGGCGTGGGCAACTGGACCATGGGATTTGTTTCAGCCGTTTCCGTGCTGGTCATCGCCTGTCCTTGCGCGTTGGGGCTGGCGACCCCGGCGGCGTTGGTCGCCGGCACGGCGGCGGCGGCCCGCCGCGGCGTTCTCCTGCGCGATTCCGAGGCGATCGAGCAGGCTCGGCGCATCGATACCATCGTGTTTGACAAGACCGGCACGCTCACGATCGGGCGGCCAAGCGTGGTCGCCTGTATCCCGCATGGCATCAGCGAACAAGAGCTGCTCTCGCTGGCGGCCGCAGTTCAGATGGGCAGCGAACACCCGCTCGGCCGCGCCATCGCCGCGGCGGCGGCGGCCAAAGGCATCACACCGCCAAGAGCACGATTGTTTCGGGTGAAGCCGGGCAGGGGGGTCAGCGCAACGGCCGCGCACGGCTCGCTCCTCGTCGGCAGCCGGCGCTTCGTCGAAGAGTCCGGCGTCGAGACGGCCGTGCTCGTCCAACAGGCGGATCGCCTCGAGGCTGAGGGACGAACCGTGGTCTGGGTCGCCGAGCTGGCGCCGTCGCCGCGCGTGCTAGGGCTCATTGCCTGCGCTGATCAAGTGCGCGACGCCGCGCCGGTGGCGCTGGCGCGATTGAAGGCGAGGGGGTTTCGCCTGGTGCTGATCACCGGCGACAACGCATCGAGCGCGCACCGCGTGGCGCGGGCGCTCGGCATCGATGAGGTGCACGCGGGCGTGCTGCCCGAGGCAAAGTCAGCCGAAATTCTCGCCCTGCGCGACTCGGGGCGTCGAGTCGCGATGGTCGGAGACGGCATTAACGACGCGCCGGCACTCGCGGCGGCGGACCTCGGCATCGCGATCGGCAGCGGCACCGATGTCGCGATGGAGACGGCCGCCATTACGCTCATGCGCAGCGACCTCGCACTCGTCGAAGAGGCGATCGACATCGCGCGCGCGACTCGGCGGAAGATCGCCGAAAATCTTGTGTGGGCCTTCTCGTACAACGTCGTCGCGTTGCCGCTCGCCGCTGCTGGACTGCTCGGTCCGCTGATCGCTGGCGCCGCGATGGCCTTCTCAAGCGTCAGCGTCGTCAGCAACGCTCTCCTTTTGCTCCGTCGCCCGAATCGCATTAGAGCGTGACGACGGTCCATCGCGTCGCGTTGTGGACCGCTCGAACGATAAGCGAGGGGCACGGCGGCAGCGATGCAGGGCAAGCGCGCGCGATCAGTGCGGCGAAACGCGTGGAAGACTCGCCCGCTTGTTTCATCCCTGATTCGACGCTCTGCCAAACTTGCCCTCGCTCTGATCGTCACGCTCGTCATCGCAACTCAAGTGAACGCCGCGGACACCTTCGGTCCGCGCGACACCGAAGCGCAGATATCGAGCCTCGCACCCGCGTCAGCCGGATTTCCTTCCAGCTTTCCGCTTTTGTCGGCAGCCCTCCGCGTTCCTGGAATGCTGGTGCCGGACGAGCCCTGGCGGCGCTTTGCGGTGCGCGCAAAGGTCGAGCCTGGCCAGCCCGCGATTGCCATCGTGATCGATGATCTCGGCATGAGCGCGCGCGAGGTGGACAATGTGCTCGGGCTCGGCGAGCAGCTTACCCTGTCCTTCCTGCCCGATGGGGCCGATGCCCCCTGGCTCGCCCGCTATGCGCGGCGCGCCGGCCATGAGGTCCTGGTGCACGTGCCGATGGAGCCGATGCATGCGGGCCACCGGCTGGGCGCCTATGGCTTGCGGGTCAGCTATGGGGCTCAGGTCAACCGGGATCGCCTGAGCACAATTCTCGCGCGCTTCGGCGCCTATGTCGGCATCAACAACCACATGGGCAGCCGCTTCACGAGCGATACCGAATCGATGGCCCCGATCCTGACCGAATTGAAGCGTCGTGGCCTGATGTTCCTCGATTCTCGCACCACCGCCGCGACCCAGGGCAACCGCTTGGCGGCGCTGCTCGAGGTGCCCCACGCGATGCGCGACGTGTTCATCGACGCCGAACCGACGCCGGAGGCGATCAGGTATCAGCTCGCTCGGCTTGAGCGTGTGGCCCGAGAGAATGGGCTCGCGATCGCGATCGGCCACCCGCATGCCGCGACCCTGCGGGCGCTGCGGGCGTGGCTGCCTGAGGCCAAGGCCCGTGGCTTCGCCTTCGTGCCGATCAGCTATGCCGCGAGGCTCAACTGCGCCTGCTGATAGCTGCGGGCATCAATTCCTGGCCGTCGTGAACAGCGACTGGAGCCGCTGCTCGTTGATGCTGACGCCGTAGCGGCGCTCAAGCGCGGCCTGATAGGCAATCGAGAGATCATTGGCACGGCCCTGGCCAAGCGCATCGGCCAGCTGATCGATCTGATCCTTGGCGGTCGCGGGGTCGGGAACATCGCGGCTCTGCAGGAGAACGACCGCATAGCCCTCCGGCACTGGCGCAACGATCGCGCCCGGTGTATGCGGCGATTGCGCAAACAAGCGGCGGACAACATCGGCAGTCACGCCGCGTCTCTCCTCTTCGAGCACCCGCGGCAACCCCTCGAGCGCGATCACCTCGTAATTCTTCTCTTTCGCGGCGTCCGCAAGCGGCGTGCCGGCCTTGACTCGCTCGGCCAGCGCGTTGGCCGCGGCCTCAGCCATCTTCAGCCGCTCGGTGATCTGCCAGACGGTCAACACCTTGTCGCGCACGTCGGCGAACGGGCGGAGCTTCGCCTCCTCGATCGAATCGACATGGGCCATGAAGATGGTCTGGCCCGTGGTCTCCTTCAGGCCGCTGTCGCCACCTGAAGTCAGCGCGAACACGGACTCAAGGATCTCGCCGCGCTCGGCAACCTCTGCCAGCACCTCAGCATTCGCCTTGTCGAAGCCGCTGCGGTCGGTCGTGATCTTGATGGTGTCGACGCCGACCGCCTTGGCGGCCTGCTCGATATTGGCGCCGCCGGCCAGCTCATCTTCCAGTGTCTTGGAGAGGCGTCCCACGCTGTCGCCAGCGAGACGCAGCGACATCTCCGTCCTGAGCTCCTCCTTGACCTCGTCGAACGTCTTCGTCCGCGGGGCGGCAACTTCCTTGACCCGGAACAGGCTCCAGCCGAACGCGGTTTTCACCGGCGCGCTCGGTTTGTCGACCGCGAGCTCGAACACAACCGTCGCGATGTCCGCCGGCAGGCCATCTTTCGCGACGCCGTTGAGCACGTTCGTGCTGGCGCCCTTGGCCGTGAGCGCCGTGGTCAAGGCCTCGAAGGGCTGCCCCTGCTCGAGCATCGTCGCCGCTTCCTTGATCAGCGCCTCCTCGGGCGCCTGCAGCTGCTCGATGGTGCGAAGCTCGGGCAGGTTGAATTCGGCCGCGCGCTCGTCGTATTCGGCCTTCAGATCCTCATCGCTCAGCTCGATTGTGTCGACGAGGGCCTCGGGCGTCAGGCGCAGCACGGTCGCGGTTCGGTATTCCGGCGCTGTGAAACGCTCGGCATTGTCCTTGTGGAAGGCCTCGAGCGTGGCTTGGTCGGGCTCCGCGATCGGCGTCGCGTCATCGCGCGGGACGATCACCGAAAGCGCGTTTCGCGTCTCGCCGCGCGCCCGATAGAGCGCCTCGGCGAAGGCGCGCGGCGCCGGGCGCTCGCCCAACACCGCGCCCAATACCTGTTCGCGGCTCAGATCATTCCGCACCGCCGTCTCGTAGCTGTCGGCATTCATGCGGCTATTGCTCAGCGCTCGGTCATATTGCTTGCGATCAAATTCGCCGGCTTCGTTTTGAAACGCCGGCTGAGTCACGATCTCTTCGCGCACCCTGTCGTCGGTGACCGCGATGCCGAGGCTCTTCGCCTCCTGCTGGATCAGACTCATGCCGACCAGGCGCACGAGGGTCTGGAGGTGCAGGCCCTGGCGGGTGGCGTCTTCCGCGGTCAGGCCCGGATTGCGCGCCTGCAGGCGGCTCAGGTCACGCTGGAAGTCCTCCTGAAGCCGGCGCCCGCTGATGCCTTCCTCGCCCACGCGCGCGACATCGTCCTGGCTGGTCGTCGCGGACTGGCTCAGCATGTCGCCGATGCCCCAGGCGGCGAAGGCGATCACCAGGACGATGATGATGCCCCGGCTCGTCCAGGAGCGCATGAAGTCTCTCGCGTTCACGGCCCAACCTCTTGAGATCAATGGCGCCGACGCGCCGACGTGGCGGCGATCCTAGGCGGGGCGGGGCGGGGCAGCAACCGGCGTCTCCCCAGGGCGGCGGCGTCTGGCAGGCACCTTGGTTGCCGTGATAGAACGCGCGCGCCTCACAATCGCCGGTTGGAGCAGCCTCACAGGTCGTCCAATGACAGCATTGCGCGGAAACCGCCTGATCGTGGCCAATTGGAAGATGAACGGCCTGCGCCGCGATGGCCTCGACCGGGCCCGGACGCTCGTGGTCCGCGCGAGCGCTACCCCGCCCAAGGGCTGCGAGATCGTTCTGTGCCCGCCATCGACGCTTTTGCACGAGATTCGCGGTGCACTCGACGGCAGCGCGGTGCAGCTCGGCGCACAGGATTGTCATCAGGCCACGCACGGCGCCTTCACCGGCGACGTCAGTGCGGCGATGCTGGCGGATGTCGGCTGCCGCTATGTCATTGTCGGCCACTCCGAGCGGCGCGCCGGCCATGCCGAGCGGGACGCCGACGTCGCGGCCAAGGCCCTTGCCGCCGTGAGTGCCGGCCTGACCCCCATCATCTGCGTGGGCGAACGACGCGAGGAGCGGGATTCCGGCCAGGCGTTAACCGTGATCGAGGCCCAGGTGCGGGCCTCCGTGCCGAGCTCGCTCACTTTGCCTTTTGTGCTCGCTTATGAGCCGATTTGGGCGATCGGCAGCGGGCGCACGCCGACCACGGCAGAGATTGAGGCGGTGCACGCCCTGGTTTGGCGGGTGCTGAATGACCACTTTTCAGGCACCATGCCGGACGTCCGCGTGCTATATGGCGGCTCCGTCGGCGCCAAGAACGCGCCGGAGCTGCTAGCGATCAGGGGCGTCCATGGCGCGCTGGTCGGTGGCGCCAGCCTGTCGGTCGAGGATTTCTGGGCGATCTGCGCGGCGGCGGGTCGCCTGGATGTGGCCGCCTAACGCTTGAGGGATTCGTGGAGACCGTACTTCTCGTCATTCTCGTCATCATCGCGCTCGCGCTGATCGCGGTCGTTCTGGTCCAGCGCAGCGAAGGCGGCGCGCTCGGCATGGGCGGCGGCCCCGGCGGGCTGTTCTCGGCCCGTGGCTCGGCCAATCTGTTGACCCGGATCACCGCCGGCCTCGCGGCCGCGTTCATGATTCTCAGCCTGGTGCTGGTCATCATCGAAGGCAGCGGCAGCCGGAATCGGTCGGTGATGGATGCGCCGCTGGCGACCGACGTCGCCACACCGCCGACGGCCGATGATGCCGCGATCGATACGGATCCGGCGGACACGGGCGAGCGGGTGCCGGTTGGGGCGACCGAGGGCGGGGCGGGTGAGACCTTCACGCCGGGCGAGGCGAGCGCGCCGAAGCCCGCTGGCGAGTCGGGCGCGCCCAAGCCGGAGAATCAAGAATCGACGATCCCGCAATCCGAGTAGCCGGCGGGCGACTCGCGGGTCCGCCAGGGGCCGATCGAAATGCCACGCGCCGTCCTTTGGGGGCGCGCGCCCGTCTGCTATATTAGGCGTCCATGGTGCGCTACATCTTCATCACCGGCGGCGTGGTCTCCTCGCTCGGCAAGGGGCTCTCGTCCGCAGCCCTCGGGGCCTTGCTTCAGGCCCGCGGCTTCACCGTCAGACTTCGCAAGTTCGATCCCTATCTGAACGTCGATCCGGGCACGATGAGCCCGTATCAGCACGGCGAGGTCTATGTCACCGACGACGGCGCCGAGACCGACCTCGACCTCGGCCACTATGAGCGTTTCACCGGCGTGCCGGCGCGCAAGGTCGATTCGACCACCGCGGGACGCATCTACCAGACCGTGATCGCCAAGGAGCGGCGCGGCGACTATCTCGGTGGCACCGTCCAGGTCATCCCGCACGTCACCGACGCGATCCGCGATGCCATCCTCGCTGACACGGACGGCACCGACTTCGTGCTGGTCGAGATCGGCGGCACGGTCGGCGACATCGAGGGCCTGCCATTCTTCGAGGCGATCCGTCAGCTCGGCTATGAGCTCGGGCCCGAGCGCACTATGTTTATCCATTTGACCTTGGTGCCGTTCATCCCCTCGGCCGGCGAGCTCAAGACCAAGCCGACCCAGCATTCGGTCAAGGAGCTGCGCAGCATCGGCATTCAGCCGGATTTGATTCTATGCCGCAGCGACCGGCCATTCCCATCATCCGAGCGGCGCAAGATCGCGCTGTTCTGCAATGTCTCGGTCAATCAGGTGATCCCGGCGATCGACGTCGACACGATCTATCAGGTGCCGATCGCCTATCACGAGCAGGGCTTCGATACCGAGGTCCTGAAGCACTTCGAGCTGGCCGATCGGCGTGAACCCGATTTGTCCCGCTGGCATGAGATTGTGCGGCGCGTGCGCCAGCCGGAGGGCGAGGTTTCGATCGCCGTCGTCGGCAAGTACACCGGCCTGCAGGACGCCTACAAGTCGCTCGCCGAGGCGCTCACCCATGGCGGCATCGCGAACAATGTGCGCGTCGACATGCAGTGGATCGACTCCCAGGTGTTCGAGAGCGAGGTGCCGGCACAGCATCTCGAAAACGTGCACGGCATTCTGGTGCCGGGCGGCTTCGGCGGACGCGGCGTCAGCGGTAAGATCGAGGCTGTGCGCTTCGCGCGCACAAGGCGCGTGCCCTATTTCGGCATCTGCTTCGGCATGCAGATGGCGGTGATCGAAACCGCGCGCAATCTGGCGGGTCTGCCGGGCGCAAGCTCGACCGAGTTCGGGCCTTGCCAGGACCCCGTGGTCGGCCTGCTCACCGAGTGGACGCGCGGCAACGAGGTTGAGCGGCGGAAGGCGGGCGACAATCTCGGCGGCACCATGCGGCTCGGCGCCTATGACGCGAGGCTGGCCGAAGGCAGCCGGGTACGCGCGATCTATGGCCAGGAACGCATCAGCGAACGCCATCGCCATCGCTACGAGGTCAACATCAATTATCGCGAGCGCCTCGATGAGGCCGGGCTCCGTGTCGTCGGCGTTTCGCCGGACGGAGAGCTGCCCGAGATCATCGAGCGCGACGACCATCCGTGGTTCGTCGGCGTGCAGTTTCATCCTGAGTTGAAATCGAAGCCGTTCGAACCGCACCCGCTGTTCGCCTCGTTCATCGAGGCGGCCGTCGCACAATCGCGGCTGGTGTGATGCAACTTCCCGGGCAATTGCCAACACCCCCCACCCTGACCCTCCCCCTCAAGGGGGGAGGGAAAGAAAAAAGCGCAACGCCTCTTCATTTTCCTCCCTCCCCCTCGATGGGCGAGGGCAGGGGTGGGGGTGAGCGGGGACTTCGGGCATTGTGAATCGCCGGATGAGCGATGCAAAGACGCGCCGGGTTCGCATCGGCGGTTTCGAGGTCGGCAATGATTCGCCGCTGGCGCTGATCGCGGGTCCGTGCGCCATCGAGAGCCGCGCGCATGCACTCGAAGTGGCGGGCGCGCTGGTCGAGATCTGCGCCGCGCGCAAGCTGCCGCTGATCTACAAATCATCGTTCGACAAGGCCAATCGCACGAGCCTGACCAGCGCGCGCGGCGTCGGCATCGATGACGGCCTGCCGATCCTGGCCGACGTGCGCGAGCGCTATGGCTGTCCGGTGATCACCGACGTGCACGCGCCGGAGCAATGCGCGCGCGCGGCGCAGGCGGTCGACGTCTTGCAGATTCCGGCGTTTCTCTGCCGGCAGACCGATCTGCTGGTTGCCGCGGCCGAGACGAAGCGGCCGGTGAACGTGAAGAAAGGGCAATTCCTCGCGCCCTGGGATATGGCGAACGTGGTCGCCAAGCTCGACGCATGCGGCAATCCCAACACGCTGCTCTGCGAGCGCGGCGCGAGCTTCGGCTACAACACGCTTGTGTCAGACATGCGCTCGATCCCGATCATGGCGCGCACCGGTTGCCCGATCGTGTTCGACGCGACGCACTCGGTGCAGCAGCCGGGCGGGCAGGGGACGACGAGCGGTGGTCAGCGCGAATTCGTGCCGGTACTGGCGCGCGCCGCTGTGTCGATCGGCGTCGCGGCCGTGTTCATGGAGACACATCCGGACCCGGACAAGGCGCCCTCAGATGGCCCCAATATGGTGCCACTCAAGGAGCTGCCGGCGCTCCTCGACACGCTGATCGCGTTCGACCGGCTGGCGAAGGCGGCGGGTCGCCCAAACGCGCGCTGAGCTGACCCGCCGGGTCGCCCTAAGACTTACGCCGCCTGTTTCCAATGCGGCGGGAAGGCGCGGTCGTAGCCGGTTTGCTTCTCGATCCGCTCTTTCCACTGCTTGAGTGCGGGATAGCGTCTGCCAAATTCGTCGAAGCCGAGGTTGAGCGGCTTCACGTCGTCCCGCCCGCCGCAGCGCGCCAATAGGCCGAGGACGGGGTAGACCCAGCAATCGGCCGCAGAGGGCGCCGAACCCGCCAACCAATCCTGGCTCGAAAGAATTTTTGAGATTCGATCGATCTCGACCTTGGCGGCGTCAGCGGAGGCCCTGACCTCGGCCATTTTCTGGTCGAGGCCGCCGAAGAGAATCGGCACGACTACGCCGAACACGGGCTGCTCGAGGTAGTAGGTGCACTCGGAAATCTGGCGCCAGATTTGCCCGCTCTCAGCCGGCGTACGGCCGAACAGCGCGGGCTCGGGATGCTTCTTCTCCAGGTACTGCATGATCGCGATGGTCTCATAGAGCGTGACGTCACCATCCTTCATGACCGGCACTTTGCCGCGGGGGTTCATCGCGAGGAAATTCGGCGCCTTGTGATCGCCCTTGGAGAACTCGATTAGCTTCGACGCATAGGGAATTTTCTTCCATTCGAGCGCAAGCAGCGCACGCCACGCAAACGGTGAGCCGCTGCTTCTTCGAACCGCATGGCGAGGTAGCGACGGAAATGGCGGAGCTGCTGCTCGATGAGGGCGACGTCGCCATGGGCGCGCGCCAGCAGGATCGAGCCCTGCAACACCGTGAGCCCGTGCTGGGCGAGGCCGCGCGGGTCCAGATCGGAGCTTGGTGCCCGCGCATCCTTCGCCGCCCGGATCAACGCCTCGAAGTGGTCGACCCAGCGCGCGAAGGATGACGCGCAGGACTGCCGCAACGTTTCGTTGGTCGGCGCGAGCTCCTGCGTGAAGATGCCGACAAGGCAGCCGGGTGGTCCCAAACGGCTCAGCTCGATCGCGCAATCAATGAGGCCGAGCGCGCGCTCAACCGGATCTTCGATCTTCAGATAGGCGCCATTGCCAAAGGCCTGCTCGCCCATCGCCATCCAATGTTCGAGGGCGGCGCGCCCCAGCGCCTCCTTGTCGTCGAAATAGTGGAAGAGCGCGCCCTTGCTGACGCGGGATTGGGCGCAGACGTCGTCCAGACTGGTCGCGGTGTAGCCCTGGCGCAGGAAGAGGCCGGTCGCAGCCTCGACCAGCGCGTCACGGGTTTTGGGTCTTGTCTTGCGCGGTGACATACCGACTAGACGGTATGTTATTCACCTCTGCCTGTCAACCGGGGCGAGACTCGTCCATGCGGCGTCCAGGAGTTCACCGGTTGGAGGGGTTCGAACGCGAAATTGCGTCGACCCGTCCGATGGATGTGTGAAATCTCCAACATCCTGCTATAGCAATCTGATTCATCCGAATCGCACCGGGTGCGACATGAGCATTGATCCGCTTTCGATCACCGATATCCATGCCCGCGAGATTCTCGACAGTCGCGGCAGCCCGACCGTCGAGGTCGAAGTCACGCTGGCGAACGGCACAATGGGGCGTGCCGCGGTGCCGTCGGGCGCCTCGACCGGCGCGCACGAGGCCGTTGAGCTCAGAGATGGCGACAAGGCGCGCTATGGCGGCAAGGGCGTGCGCAACGCCTGTCGCACGGTCGAGCAGGAAATCTTCCCGACGCTCTCCGGGCTCAGCGTGATGCGGCAGGCCGATATCGATGCCGCTCTCATCGCGCTAGATGGCACACCAAACAAGGCTCGCCTCGGCGCCAACGCGATCTTGGGCGTGAGCCTCGCGGTTGCGCATGCTGCGGCCAAGGGGCTTGGCATTCCGCTCTATCGCCATGTCGGTGGCGTCAATGCGCGCGTGCTGCCGGTGCCCATGATGAACATCCTGAATGGCGGCGCGCACGCCGACAACGCGATCGACATTCAGGAGTTCATGATCATGCCGGTCGGCGCACCAACGCTGGCCGATGCCGTGCGCATGGGGGCCGAGATCTTCCAGGTCTTGAAGCGGCTCCTGAAGGATGCAGGCCACAGCACGAACGTCGGCGATGAAGGTGGCTTCGCACCCAACCTCAAAGGCGCCGAAGAGCCGATCGGCTTCATCCTGCGCGCGATCGAGGCAGCCGGCTATCGCCCGGGCGAACAGGTGGCACTCGCGCTCGACGTTGCTGCGACCGAGCTGTATCGCGACGGCACCTATCACCTTGAAGGCGAGAACAAGCGGCTCGATGCCGGCGGCCTCGCGCGCCTCTATGAGAGCCTGATCAACCGCTACCCGATTCTGTCCATCGAGGACGGGCTGGCGGAGGATGATTGGGCCGGCTGGCGCGCGCTGACGGACTTGATCGGCCGACGCGTGCGACTGGTCGGCGACGACCTCTTCGTGACCAATGTGACGCGGCTCGAGCGCGGCATCGCCGAGGGCTGCGCCAACTCGATCCTGGTCAAGGTCAATCAGATCGGAACGCTGAGCGAGACACTCGATGCGGTCGGGCGGGCGCAGAAGGCGGGTTACGCCGCGGTGATGTCCCATCGCTCGGGCGAGACCGAGGACACGACGATCGCCGACCTCTCGGTGGCAAGCAATTGCGGGCTGATCAAGACGGGCTCGGTCGCGCGCGCCGACCGCACCGCCAAGTACAACCAACTCATTCGGATCGAGGAAGCGCTGGGTACGAGTGCGCGCTATGCGGGGCGTAGCATTGCCGTGTCATCTGGTAGTTGATGCGACTCGGCACCGCTACTGGTGCGACTCGGCATTGACAGACGCGACTCGGGTGTGATTCGCTCGACCCATGCTCGCACTCGCCCGTGAGTTTCGCTTCCGCGCTCGGCATCTCGTCTTTCCGATGCTCGGCGTGCTGCTGATGCTCTATTTCGGATACCACGCGGTCCAGGGTGATCGCGGCCTCCTCGCCTTGATGAAACGCTCGAACGATGTCGAGGAGGCTCGCTCCCGAGTCGCCGCACTTCGGGCCGAGCATGAGGCGATCGAGCACAAGGTGGCACGGCTCAAGCCGGAAAGCCTCGACCTCGACCTGCTCGATGAGCGCGCGCGCGCAATCCTCAATCTTTCCGCCCCTGACGAGGTCGTGTTGATCGAGCGCCCTGACGCGCGCTGATCACCGTCGCGCACGAATCTTGAACTTTCTGTTGGCATGCTAACGCTGGGCGGGCGAATTGTTGCCGCCCTGGGGCTTTCCTTGTAGCTTGCCCGGGGGCGCATCAGCGCTCGGTCATCGAACAATGGGGGGGACGATGGCGGTAGCGGCGAAGAAGAAGGATAAGCCTGGCGGCACGCCGGAGCCGACCCGTGACGATCTCCTCGGCTATTACCGTCAAATGCTCCTGCTTCGTCGCTTCGAGGAAAAAGCCGGCCAGATGTATGGCATGGGCCTGATCGGAGGGTTCTGCCACCTCTATATCGGGCAGGAGGCGGTCGCGACCGGAATCCACGCCGCGCTCGGCCAAGGTGATTCGGTGATCACCGGCTATCGCTGTCACGCCCACCTGATTCTTGCCGGCAGCGACCCCAAGGCGGTCATGGCCGAGCTCACGGGGCGTGCGGGCGGGGTCTCCAAGGGCAAGGGCGGCTCAATGCACATGTTTTCGGAGAAGGGGCACTTCTTCGGTGGGCATGGCATCGTCGGCGCGCAGGTGGCACTCGGCGCCGGCCTCGCCTTCGCCAATTGGTATCGCGGCAATGATCGCGTCGCGGTCGCCTATTTCGGCGATGGCGCGTCCAATCAGGGCCAGGTGTTCGAATCCTTCAACATGGCGGCGCTGTGGAAGCTGCCCGCGATCTTCGTGATCGAGAACAATCAGTACGCGATGGGCACCTCGACCGCGCGGCACGCGGCGATCCGCGAGCTCTATCGGCGCGGCGAGGCGTTCGGCATGGATGGCCGCCAGGTTGACGGCATGGACGTGATCGCGGTGCGGGCCGCTGCCGAGGATGCGGTGGCACATTGCCGCAGCGGCGCCGGGCCGATCGTGCTTGAGATGATGACCTACCGTTATCGCGGCCACTCGATGTCCGACCCCGCGAAATATCGGAGCAAGGAAGAGGTCGCCCGCGTGCGCGCCGAGCGCGACCCGATCGAGCGGCTGCGCGATCACCTGGTCGAGAACAAGTTTGCCGATGACGAGCTGTTCAAGGAAATCGACAAGGAGATCAAGGCGATCGTGAACGAGGCCGCCGAGTTCGCACAGAACAGCCCGGAGCCTGACCCGTCAGAGCTCTACACAGACATACACGTGAACTAGGCCGAGAGAGCGGGGAGCAACAGACATGCCGGTTCAGACCGTGCGCGAGGCCTTGCGAGATGCCATGGCCGAGGAGATGCGCGCCAGTCCCGATGTCTTTCTGATGGGCGAGGAGGTCGCCGAATATCAGGGCGCCTACAAGGTAAGCCAGGGCCTGTTGCAGGAGTTCGGGCCCAAGCGCGTGATCGACACACCGATCACCGAGATGGGCTTTGCCGGCATCGGCTCGGGCGCGGCGATGCTCGGGCTGCGGCCGATCGTCGAGTTCATGACTTTCAACTTCGCCATGCAGGCGATCGATCACATCCTGAACTCGGCGGCCAAGACGCTCTACATGTCGGGCGGCGAGATCAAATGCCCGATCGTGTTTCGCGGGCCAAATGGCGCCGCGTCGCGCGTCGCCGCGCAGCACTCGCAGTGCTATGCCAGCTGGTATGGCCATGTGCCGGGCCTCAAGGTGGTCTCGCCCTATTCGGCGGCGGACGCGAAGGGGCTCCTGAAATCCGCGATCCGCGATCCGAACCCGGTGGTGTTTCTGGAGAACGAGCTGCTTTACGGCCAGAGCTCGGAAGTGCCCGAGGGCGCCGATGTCACCGTGCCGATCGGCAAGGCGAGCATCGTGCGCCAGGGTAGGGACGTGACGGTCGTCGCGTTCTCGATCATGGTCGGCAAGGCGCTGCAGGCGGCCGAGAAGCTCGCGGCGGACGGCATTGAGATCGAGGTCATCGATCTCCGCACCATCCGACCCCTGGATACCGAGACCGTGATCGCCTCGCTCAAGCGCACGAACCGGCTGGTCTGCTGCGAAGAAGGTTGGCCCTTTGCCGGCATCAGCGCGGAGATTGCGATGGTGGTGATGGAGCAGGCGTTCGACGATCTGGACGCGCCGGTGATGCGCGTCACGGGGAAGGACGTGCCACTGCCTTATGCCGCCAATCTCGAGAAATTAGCCTTGCCGCAGATCGACGACATCGTCACCGCGGTCAAGGCCGTCTGCAACAAGGGTTGATCGGAAGCGACTTCGACGCTGAGCGCGGCCTCGCGCCGGCGTAGGAACGTTCGGGGGGGAACCACCATGGCTGTTCGCGTGCTGATGCCGGCGCTGTCGCCGACCATGACCGAGGGCAACATCGCCCGCTGGCTCAAGAAGGAAGGCGACAAGATCAAGTCGGGTGACATTCTCGCCGAGATCGAGACCGACAAGGCGACCATGGAGGTCGAGGCGGTCGACGAGGGCGTGCTCGGCAAGATCGTGGTGCCGGACGGAAGCCAGGGCGTGAAGGTCAACACGGTCATTGCCGTCATCCTTGACGATGGCGAGGATAAATCCGCCATCGACAAGATGCTGGCGGGTGGTGCCGCACCGGCGCCGGCCGCTGCGGCCACGCCGGCTCCGACTCCCGCTGCCGCAGCGGCCCCGGCCCCGGCCCCAAGCTCGGCGCCAGCCGCCGCCGCACCGGCTGCCGCGCCGCAAGGCCGCATCTTTGCGAGCCCGCTGGCGAAGCGCATGGCCGAGCAGGGCGGTGTCAACCTTGCGGCGGTCAAGGGCAGCGGGCCGCATGGCCGCATCGTCAAGGCCGATATCGAGGCGGCGATCGCCGGCGGTGCAGCCGCGCCCGCCGCGGCCCCTGTCGCGATGGCGGCCGCTGCGCCTGTTGCGGCTGCTGCGGCGTCTACAGTTGCGGGCGCGGGCTACGACGACGTTGCCGCGAGCAACATGCGCAAGGTGGTCGCAAAGCGCCTGCAGGAGTCCAAACAGCAGGTTCCGCACTTCTATCTCACGGTCGACTGCGAGATCGACCGGCTGCTCGAGATCCGCAAGGAGCTGAACGCGAAGTCGGACAAGGCGAAGCTCTCGGTCAACGATCTGGTCATCCGCTGCGCGGCGCTCGCGCTCTGGAAGATGCCGAAGGTCAATGCCGCCTGGATCGACGGCGTGATCCGCACCCATCATTCGGTCGATATCTCGGTCGCGGTCGCGATCGAGGATGGCCTGATCACGCCGATCATCAAAGGCGCGGAACGCAAGACCGTGTTTGCCATCTCGGACGAGATGAAGAGTCTCGCCAGCCGCGCGCGCGAGAAGCCGATGAAGCTGAAGCCCGAGGAATTCCAGGGCGGCACCTTCTCGATCTCCAATCTCGGCATGTTCGGCGTCAAGCACTTCGAGGCGATCATCAACCCACCCCAGGCCTGCATCCTGGCGGTTGGTGCCGGCGAGCAGCGCGCGGTGGTGAAGAACGGCGCGCTCGCGATCGCGACCGTCATGTCGTGCACGCTTTCGGTTGATCACCGCGTGGTCGACGGCGCGCTCGGCGCCGAGTGGCTCAAGGTGTTCAAGGCCCTGATCGAAGACCCGCCGGCGGTGTTGCTTTAGACCACTGTTCCATCGCCTCATCCTTCGACAAGCTCAGGATGAGGCTCGCTCAAAGGCCCTCATGCTGAGCAGGTCGAAGCACGAGGGCCTTAACACGAGACCAAGCTCCGAGCCACAACGAGGGAACCCATGGCCGATACCAGCTTCGATGTCGTCGTTGTTGGCGGTGGACCGGGCGGCTACGTCACGGCGATCCGCGCGGCCCAGCTCGGCCTCAAAACAGCCTGTGTCGAGCGTGAGCACCTGGGCGGCATTTGTCTCAACTGGGGCTGCATTCCGACCAAGGCGCTGCTTCGCGTGTCGGAGATCAAGCACATCGTCGATCATCTCGGCGACTACGGCATGTCGGCGACCGGCGTGCAGGTGGATCTCGCCAAGGTGGTGAAGCGCTCGCGCAATGTCGCAAGCCAGCTCTCCAAGGGCGTCGCGCACCTCCTGAAGAAGAACAAGGTCACGGTGTTCGATGGTCACGGCAAGCTCGCCGGTGCCGGCAAGCTCGAGGTCACCAAGGACGGCAAGGCGGTCGCGACCCTGAGCGCCAAGCACATCATACTGGCGACCGGCGCGCGCGCGCGTTCTCTGCCGGGCCTCGAGCCCGATGGCAAGCTGGTCTGGACCTACAAGGAAGCGATGGTGCCAGAGGGCATGCCGAAATCGCTGCTGGTCATCGGCTCGGGCGCGATCGGCATCGAGTTCGCGAGCTTCTATAAGGATCTCGGCGCCGACGTCACGGTGGTCGAGGTGCTGCCGCGCGTGTTGCCGGTCGAAGACGAGGACATTTCCGCCTTCGCCAAGAAGTCGTTCGAAGAGCAGGGCATGAAGATCCACGTCGACACCACGGTGAAGGCGCTCAAGAAGGGCGCCAACAAAGTGACCGCGACGCTCGAGGCCAAGGGCGGCAAGGTCACCGAGATCACGGTCGATCGGGTGATCCTCGCCGTCGGCATCGTCGGCAATGTCGAGAACCTCGGCCTCGAAGGCACCAAGGTGAAGGTCGAGAAGGCGCATGTCATGATCGACAAATGGGGCGCGACGGGTGAGCCCGGCGTCTACGCCATTGGCGATCTCGCCGGTCCACCCTGGCTCGCGCACAAGGCGAGCCACGAGGGCGTGATCGTGGTCGAGAAGATCGCGGGCGTGCAGGGCCTGCACCCGCTCGACACCTCGAAGATCCCCGGCTGCACCTATTGCCGCCCGCAGGTCGCTTCGGTCGGGCTCACGGAGAAGGCCGCGCGCGACAAGGGCTATCAGGTGAAGGTCGGCAAGTTCCCGTTCATGGGCAATGGCAAGGCGATCGCGCTTGGCGAGCCCAAGGGCCTGGTCAAGACCGTGTTCGACGCCAAGACCGGCGAGCTCTTGGGCGCGCACATGATCGGCGCCGAGGTTACTGAGCTGATTCAGGGCTATGCGGTCGCGCGCACGATGGAGGGCACCGAGGCCGATCTGATGCACACGGTGTTCCCGCACCCGACCCTCTCGGAAATGATGCACGAGGCGGTGCTTGACGCCTACGGTCGGGCGATCCACTTCTAGGTCGACGTGGGCGGGCATCAAGTTCAGCTCAGCCTTGGGTTGCCTGGAGGCGTGACGCCTGATGAGCGACGAGAACGTAGCGCCAATCGTTAAGCGGCCGGAGCGCCTGCCCAAGCCGCCCTGGCTTCGCGTCAAGGCACCGACCTCGCCCGCGCACGCCGAGACCCGAGCGCTCATGCGCGAGCACCGGTTAAATACGGTGTGCGAGGAGGCGGCCTGCCCCAACATCGGCGAGTGCTGGGCCAAGGGTCATGCAACCGTCATGATCCTGGGCTCGGTCTGCACCCGCGCCTGCACCTTCTGCAATGTCAAGACCGGCCTGCCCGACCGGCTCGATCCGCATGAGCCGGAGGAGGTGGCGAAGGCGGTCGCCGGACTCGGGCTCGAGCATGTCGTGATCACCTCGGTCGACCGCGACGACCTCGACGACGGCGGCGCAGGACATTTCTGCCGCGTGATCGAGCGGCTGCGGGCGACCGCGCCCAACACGACGATCGAAATCCTGACGCCCGACTGGCGCAACAAGGATGGCGCGCTCGAAGTGGTCGTGAAGGCGAGGCCCGACGTCTACAACCACAATCTCGAGACGGTACCGCGCCTCTATACCGAGGTGCGCCCCGGCGCGCGCTATTTCCTCTCGCTGAATCTCCTGGCGCGGGTGAAGCAGCTCGATCCGTCCATCTTCACCAAGTCCGGCATCATGGTCGGGCTCGGCGAGGAGCGGCGCGAGGTGCTCCAGGTGATGGACGACCTTCGGAGCGCCGATGTCGACTTCCTGACCATCGGCCAATATCTCCAGCCGACGCCGCGGCACCACGCGGTCGACCGCTATGTCACGCCAGATGAGTTCGATGAGTACAAGCGCCTCGCTTATGCCAAGGGTTTCCTCATGGTCTCGGCCTCGCCGTTGACCCGTTCGTCCTATCATGCGGGCGATGACTTCCGTCGCCTGCGCGCCGCGCGCGAAGCCAAGCTCGCGGCCTCACCGTAAGAACCTCAAGGGGGCGCGGTCATGCCCCGACACGCCGAAACCAAGCTCCTGCCATACTCCGTCGAGCAGATGTTCGATCTGGTTGCGGCGGTCGAGCGCTATCCAGAGTTTCTGCCCTGGTGCCTCGGCTCGCGCATCATCAAGCGCGAGGCAGCCGAGGTGCATGCGGATCTTCTGATCGGCTTCAAGATGTTCCGGGAGCGCTGGCAATCGCGCATCGTCATGGCGCGCCCGGAGACGATCGACGTGCACTATGTCGATGGGCCATTCCGCCACCTCGACAATCGCTGGCGCTTCGAGCGCAGGCCCGAAGGCTGCGCCATCGATTTCTATGTCGACTTCGAGTTCCGCTCGCGAATCCTAGGCAAAGTCATGAGCGGCCTCTTCGGCGAGGCGGTGCACCGCATGGTGCGCGCCTTCGAAACGCGGGCGCACCAGATCTACGGCAAGGAGAGCCGGGCGAGCGCCTTGCCGTCGGGGCTTGTTTGATGGCCGCGCTCGCTGAGACAGTGACGCGCAACGCGCGACCTTCACTGGGTGTTGATCAAGACGGTGCGCTCGTCCGCTCGATTGTGCGCGATGCCGCGCGGCGCTACGCCGCGACCCGCCGCGCGAAGGTCGATGAGTTCGTCGAGCGCCAGTTCTCACTCGCAGGCGCGCTTGAGCTGAACCGTCGAGCGCTCGGATGGGATCTCGCGCGCGCGCCGGTCAACATTGCGCTCTCGGGGCCGGACCTGGCACGGCGCGTATTGGCCAAGGGCGCCGGAAAGCTTGGCCTGTCTGATCTGTCGCGCACGCTGGCCGACAAGCCGCTCGTGCTCGAGACCGCGGTGGCGCGCGAGCTCGAATATCGTCTGTTCACGGAACTGCTCGAGCTTCCCTATGAGGGCGATGACGGGCGCAACGCGACGCGCGATGCCTTCGCCGATGAGGTGCTCGGGGATGCACGGCTTGAGTTGCTCGGGCGCGACATACCGGCCGACGCAATGAGCCAGGCCCGCCGTGCGATCGAGGCGTCGGTCGACAGCTACAGCGCGACACGCATTGCCGCGGCTGACCTCGCGAGCGGTCTTGTTTCGGCCAGCATCGGTGCGGTCGCCCTGCACAAGCTGACGCCGGGCGCGCTCTCGCTCGGACCGGTCGCGGCGCACGCGCTCATTCAACATGCGGCGCTCACGACATTTCCGCTCGGCACGACGATCGGCGGCGCCTGGTACGGCGTGTTCCCGGTCAGCGCACCGGTTGCGCTGAGCATCGCGGTGACCGGCGGCATCGCAGCCGGGCTCGCGGTCTTCAGCGCGCTCTCGGGCGTCATTACCGATCCGATCCAGAACAAACTGGGCCTGCACCGGCGGCGGCTCTTGAAATTGATCGATGCGGTCGAGGCCGCCTTGAGCGGTGAAGACAAGCGCTTCAGCGCCCACGATCAGGTGGTCGCGCGCGTGTTTGACGTGGTCGACGCATTGACGACCCTGCGCACAGCGACCAAAGGCTAGGCCACGCTAACGGCCGGCAGCGCGCAGCAAGTGAGTTCGGGTGGCGGTGAGGACGCCCGAAAGCGCTATCGCGCCTTGGCCGGCCAGAAACTCCTGGCGCAGGCCTTCCGCATCGCTGGCGTCAGAGCGTGATCCGGGCCCTGCGACCATCTGAATGACCGTCGACAGGTCGGGCTCCAAATACATGCAGCTGAAGACCTCTTCGGTAGCGCTCAAGAAGCAGCGCACCGGCACGACAGTGTGGTCGACCGTCTCAATAGTGATGTCTGTAACAGCGTTCAGCCCTTCCTTGTCCTCTACCATCATGTCGAACTGCGATTCGTAGTAGACCTCAGCGTGCGCCGCCGTGGCGAAGATCAGGTAATACACCGCAGCATCGCAGAACGCCTCGCCCGGGCCTTCGAAGGCCGCGGCAACGCCGGCGACGATACCGCTTTGAGTCGCTTCCTCAGGTAGCTTTCCGTCCGACGTCGTCTCAAGGTGGCGGTATCCGTGGCGCAGCTGGCTCTGATCAAACGGCGTCTCGACAAGGGCGCGCGCGAGCACATTCGCATTGTCGGCGGCGGCAGGGTGCAGCAGCAGTAAGCCGAGCGCAAAACCCAATGCCAACGCACCGAACCAACGACCGCATGCCGAAATGCCCCTCTGCTCAACGACGCCGATGCTCATGAGTCCTCTCCGAGGTCGTGCAGAAGTGTGTCGGGCCACTTCACACGCGCAGTGCATCGCCGGCTGTAACGGCGATCACTGATGCTCGGTTCCGTGTTGGTCTCGGCCGGCGGCTTGTTGGATGAGTTCGAACGCGCGAGCGACCGTTGCGAGGCGCACGGCCGATCGATCCCCCGCAAACACCTGTCGCACGTGTACCGTGGGGGCGCCTCGGCGGGCACAGCCGAAATGGACGAGGCCGACCGGTTTGGATGCGGTGCCGCCGCCGGGGCCGGCAACCCCTGTCACCGCGATGGCGATATCCGCATTGGAGTGGGCGAGGGCACCCTCGGCCATCGCGCGGGCAACCGGCTCGCTGACCGCGCCGTGCGCGGCGATCAGCGCGGAGGGAACGCCGAGCATCTCTGCCTTTGCCGCGTTGGAATAGGTGATGAACCCGCGGTCCACCACGTCCGATGAACCCGCGATCTCGGTGAGGCAGCCGACGATGAGGCCGCCGGTGCAGGACTCGGCCGTGGCCAATTTGAGCCGGCGCGCTCGGCACAGCGCGAGCAGTTCTTCGGCCTGTCGGCAGAGGGCGACGGGGAGGTTTGTCACGGCGGAATCCAGATCCAGACGTTCCAGGTGAGAATGGCGGCAAGCGCGCCGGCCAGTAGATCGTCCGACATGACACCGAGGCCGCCTTTGACCCGTCGATCGATCGCGCTGATCGGCCAGGGCTTGATGACATCAAACAGGCGGAAAAAAGCGAAACCGATGGCAAGGGTGATGAACCCGGGCGGCACCAGGATCAGCGCGAGCCATTGCCCCGCCACCTCGTCGACCACGACTGGGCCGGGGTCTGCGATGCCGCGCCGTTTCGCATAGCGGCCCGAGGCCCAGATGCCGGCGAGGTAGACGACGATGACGCCGACCGCGAGGCCCAAGGGGCCGAGATAGGTCGAGATCAGCCAGGCGAAGGGCAGGGCTGCGAGCGAGCCGATGGTTCCAGGCGCGTAGGGAAACAGGCCAACGCCGAACCAGGTGGCGATCAACGCATCGAGATGGAACCGTCCGATTGAGCGCGGGGCAGGCATGGTTCGCGCGCTCATGGCGGCGGCGGGACGGGCACGAGCAGCGTCGCGATCGCCTGGGCCGCGAGGCCTTCCTTCCGGCCGGTGAAGCCCAAGCGCTCGGTCGTGGTCGCCTTGACGCTGATACGATCGCCGGTGATGCCGAGCAGCGTCGAGAGGCGTGCGATCATCGCGTCGCGATGCGGGCCGATGCGCGGCCGCTCGCACAACATGGTGATATCGACATGGACAATGCGTGCGCCTCGCGCCTGGGCGAGGCCGACGGCATGGGTCACGAACCGGCTCGAATCCGCGTGGCGCCATTTGGGGTCGCTCGGTGGAAAGTGACGCCCGATATCGCCGGCCCCGAGCGCGCCGAGGATCGCATCGACCAGCGCGTGGAGCCCGACGTCGCCGTCCGAATGCGCGATCACGCCGGCGTCGTGGGGCACGCGCACGCCACAGATCATGACGTGATCGCCGGGTCCGAAGCGGTGGACGTCGATGCCCTGGCCGGTGCGAGGCTCATACATAAGGGTCATCGCTTCAGTGCTCCGTTCGCCGGCGGCAAGAACCTGTGCGGCGCGCTCGAAATCCTCCGGCCGGGTGATCTTGAGATTGCGTTCCTCGCCCTCGACCAGCGCGACGCGAAGTCCCGCACGCTCGGCGACCGCGGCATCGTCGGTCAGCTCAGGGCCATGGGCCGCGGCGCGGTGCGCAGCAAGGATAGCGGTGAACCGAAAGCCCTGCGGCGTCTGCGCGCGCCAAAGCTGGCTCCGATCGACCGTGCCCACGATCTGACCGGCTTGGCCTTCACGCTTCAGCGTATCGGTCACACGTAGCGCCAGGATGGCGCCGTCCGAAGTTCCGAGCGCTGCCAGGACCCTGTCGATTTGCGTCGATGAGACCAGCGGGCGGGCGCCATCGTGGATCAGCACGAGACGGGGGATCAAATTGACCAGACTCTCGAGCCCATTGCGCACCGAATCCCGTCGCGAGGCGCCGCCGGCGACGGTTGGCAGCAACTTTGCCGCCACGTCAGCCGGCAGCCCGTCGATCGCGCGTGTGTAGAGATCGGCGTCGTCGGGATGGATCGCCACCCGCAGCCACTGCACGCCAGGGTGGCCGCCGACCGCGCGCAAGGTGTGATGCAGCACCGGGCGGTCGCCCCCCAAGGGCAAATACTGCTTCGGCACCGTCCCGCCGACCCGCTGGCCACGCCCGGCCGCGACGATGAGGGCTGCCACCTCTGTCATTTCGCTGTTCGCCATCGCCGATCCCGTCTGCTCCGAGACATCTAGCAGGAGCCGGCTTGATTCGCACAGGTCGCGGGAATGTCAGGGGTCTGCTAGGCTAGAATCATGGCAAAGACGACCAATAAGACCCCAAAGGCGCCACAGCCCCCCCAAGGGGGCTGGCACGCCTCGGTTGCGCCCACGCTTGCCGCGATCGAGGTGCGCAAGGGCAAGCCCAAGGCGGCCGAGTATGTGTTGACCCACGGCACCGCGCGCATCGGGCTCTATGCGCCTCGCGGCAGCGATCCGCAACAGCCGCACGAGCAGGACGAGGTCTATGTCGTGGCCCGGGGCAGCGGCGTCCTGGTCAATGGCGACGACGAGCGTGCCTTCGGACCCGGCGACATGCTGTTCGTGCCGGCCGGTGTGGTCCATCGCTTCGAGCGCTTCTCGGACGATCTCGCTTTGTGGGTGGTGTTCTACGGGCCGGCTGGCGGCGAGGGCGCAAAACGCTGATCGGGCCGGATTTGCCCTTTTTCGGCAAATGGGCTAGGCTTTGCCCAATGATTAGGCATAACTCCTTGGTGCCCAGATAATGGGCACAACCAGTTTTGCGACGAAGCACGTGCTTCAGGCGCACGATACGGTGCGCCCGCAGAGCATGTCGACAGACGGGCTTCTGGCGGCGCTGCCGGCCGCCGTGATCTGCCTAGATTGGGCGGACAAAGTGGTCTTTGCCAATCCGGCGGCAGAAGAGCTGTTCGGCTTGAGCGCGGCCTATCTGAGCGCGGGCTTGGCGCAGGCCGTGCCGGCGGACAGTCAGTTGCTCGCCATCGCTCGGCGCACGCGCGCGCTGGCGCAGCCGGTACGCGAGCACGACGTGCCGGTCGACCTGATACGGCGTGGCGTCACCGTCGCGCTCGATGTCGACGCTGCGCCCTTGCCGGCCGAGAAGGGCGGCGCCTGGGGTGGGCTGGTGCTGGCGATGCGGGAGCGCGCGCTGGTCCAGCGCTTCGATCGACAGGCACAGCAGCGCGAGGCGGCACGCTCGGTCGCGGCGCTCGCCGGCATGCTGGCGCATGAGGTGCGCAACCCGCTTGCTGGAATCCGTGGTGCCGCGCAGCTGCTCGAGGAAGGGGCGAGTGAGGCCGATCGAGAGTTGGCGCACATGATTCGCGATGAGGTCGACCGGGTGGCGCGGTTGATCGCGCGCATGGAGGCCTTCGGTGAGGCGAATGCCTCGCCCCATGTCCCGGTCAACATTCATGAGGTGTTGGATCGCGTGCGCGCGCTCGCCCAGCATGGTGCGGGCAAGCCAACTCAGATCTCGCGCCACTATGATCCTTCCCTGCCGCTCGTGCTGGGCAATCGTGACGAGCTGGTTCAGCTCTTCCTCAATCTGGTGAAGAACGCGATCGAGGCGCTTCCCTCAGGCCATGGTGAGGTGGCGCTCGGTACGTCCTATGCGCCCGGGCTGATGGTGGCCGGCCCCGATGGGCGGCGCCGTCATCGTGCGCCGATCTGTGTCAGCGTGCGCGACAATGGAGCCGGCATTCCGGAGGCGATCCGCGAGCATCTCTTCGACCCCTATGTCAGCACCAAACCAAGCGGCACCGGCCTCGGCCTCGCCATGGTGGCCAAGCTGGTGCGCGACCATGGCGGCGCGATCGAATTTGAGAGCCGGCCGCGGCGCACCGAGTTCCGCGTCTATCTTCCGGCGGCAGAGCGCGAGATGCTGCCGTGATGAGCGCGTCCGAAATCGCCCCGTCCGCGCGTATCCTGGTGGCGGATGACGACCAGAGCATTCGCACCGTGCTGCACCGCGCCTTCGCTCGCCTCGGCCATGAGGTGGAGCTGGTGTCCAACGCAGCCGCGCTCTGGCGGCGCGTGAACGGCGAGGAGCTGGATCTTCTGATCACCGATGTCGTGTTTCCCGACGGCGACGGGCTCGAGCTGTTGCCGCGCGTGAGGAATTTGCGACCAGGGCTGCCGGTCATCGTCATGAGCGCCCGCTCGACCCTTTTGACGGCGCTGCGCGCGCGCGAGCGCGGTGCGTTCGACTATCTGCCGAAACCGTTCGACCTCAATGTGTTGGTCGCGACCGCACAGCGCGCGCTTTCGCCGCGCGACTTACAGCCTTTGGGCTCGGCCCGCCCGGCCGATACCGGCGAAGCCATGCTGCTGATCGGGCAATCGCCCGCCATGCAGGACGTGTTTCGCACGGTGGTTCGCCTGACGGGCAACGACCTAACCGTGCTGATCACCGGCGAATCCGGCACAGGCAAGGAACTGATCGCGCAGGCGCTGCACAATTATGGAAGTCGCCGCGCCGGGCCGTTCGTCGCAGTCAACATGGCCGCGATTCCGCGTGAGCTGATAGAGAGCGAGCTGTTCGGGCACGAGAAGGGGGCGTTTACCGGCGCGATCGCGCGCAAGGCCGGCCGGTTCGAAAGCGCAAACGGCGGGACGCTGTTCCTCGACGAGGTCGGCGATATGCCGATGGAGGCGCAGACTCGGCTGCTCCGTGTGTTGCAGGACGGCGAGTTCATCCCGGTCGGGGGGCGTTTGCCGATACGCGTCGACGTCAGGATCATCGCGGCGACGCATCGCAATCTGCGCCAGCTTGTCGGCCAAGGGCTGTTCCGCGAGGATTTGTTCTATCGGTTGAATGTTGTCCCGATCCATGTTCCGCCCTTGCGAGAGCGCACCAGCGACATTCCGCTGCTCGTGCGCGACTTCCTGTCACGTGCCTCGGCTGATGGCCTGCCGGCGAAGACGATCTCTGCCGAGGCCATGGTGCTGCTGGTAAGACATGATTGGCCGGGCAATGTGCGTGAGCTGAACAACATCGCGCGGCGCCTCGCCGCGCTGCATGGCGAGGATGAGATCGACGCCGAGGCGGTGCGAAGAGCACTGGTGGAGGCGGATGGTATCGGTGCGGTGCGTGGCGGCCCGAGCCCGAAGGCCGACGGCGCCGAAGCCGATCAAAGCCTGGGCCTCACGCTCGAGCGCCATCTGTGCCGCTACTTCGCCGCCCATGGCGACCATCTACCCCCGAGCGGGCTTTATGACCGAATCTTGCGGGAGGTCGAGCGGCCTCTGCTTTCGACCGCGTTGGCGGCGACCCACGGCAATCAGCTTCGGGCGGCGCGCCTCCTCGGCCTGAATCGAAACACGCTGCGCAAGAAAATCCGCGAGCTTGAGCTCCATGTCGTCCGCGACAACTGAGGAAAGCTTCTCGCACCCGCCGGCGCTGCCTCCGCTCGCGGCGGACCCGCCGTCATTCTTCAGGCGCGCCAATCAATGGTTCATGCGCGTTGGTATGGGGCGGCGCTTCCCCATCGCCTTGGCCGTGGCCGCCGTTGCCTCCGGCATCTCGACCTATCTCGCGATGTCGGGTTCGGGACCGTTTGAGTCGAACCCGCGCACCGTCCTCTTTTTGCTCAATGTCGATCTGGTGCTGCTGCTGCTGCTGGGCGCAGTCGTCGCGCATCGCCTGGTTCGATTGTGGATCGAGCGCCGTCGTGGTTCCGCGGGCTCGCGCATGCAGACCCGCCTGGTCACGCTGTTTGCTGTGGTGGCGGTCGCGCCAGCGATCATGGTCTCGATCTTCTCGGCGCTCTTTCTCGACCTCGGCATCCAGGCCTGGTTCAGCCAGCAGGTGCGCCACGCAGTCGAAGAGTCAGCCGCGGTCGCGGAATCCTATTTGAAGGAGCACCGTGAGGGCATTCGGGCCAACGTGCTCGCCATGGCGAGTGACATCAATCGGCAGGCGCCGCAGCTCATGCAGAACCCGGCCTATCTGAGCCAGCTGGTCAGCCGCCTCGCCGAGCTCCGCGGTTTGAGCGAGGCCCTCGTGCTGACGCGTGATGGCCGTGTCCTCGCACAGGATGGCCTAAGTTTCGCGCTCGGTCTCGAGCGCATTCCCGAGACCGCCATGCAGCAGGCCGAAGCGGGCGAGACGGTTATCCTCGGCTCAGAAACCGAAGACCGCGTTCGCGCCGTGGTTCGGCTCGATCGGTTTGTCGACGGCTATTTGTTCGTCGGGCGCTTCATCGAGGTCGGCGTGCTTGAGCACGTTCGTAACGTCCAAAGCACCGTGGCTAACTACAAGATGCTCGAATCGCAGCGCTCGGGCATCGAGATCACGTTCGTCATGATCTTTGTGGTCGTCGCCCTGCTGATTCTGCTCGCGGCAATCTGGGTCGGCTTGATCTTCGCCACCAAGTTGGTTCGTCCTGTCGGCGAGCTGATTGCGGCGGCAGAGCGGGTTCGTAGTGGTGATCTTGGCGCGCGGGTCGATGAGGGCGCGCCGGGCGATGAGATTGGCAGTTTGGGCCGAGCCTTCAACCGGATGACCGGTCAGCTCGAGAGCCAGCGATCCGAGCTTGTCGCGGCGAACCGCCAGCTCGATGAGCGGCGCCGGTTTTCCGAGGCGGTGCTCGAAGGTGTATCCGCCGGCGTCCTCGGCCTCGATGCGACCAGCTCGATCAACTTGGCCAATCGCTCTGCGCTCGGCTTGCTCGGGGTCGGCGCTGAAAATCTGATCGGCAATGACATCCGGATAGCGATTCCCGAGATGGCACCGCTCATGGCCGATACGACGGCCCTGTCCGGCAGAACCGTGCGCTCCCAGATCGAAATTCACCATGAAGGGCGCACCCGAACCCTGATCGTTCGCATCGTGACCGAGATGGTGAATGGTGAGGTCAAGGGCTACATCGTGACCTTCGATGACATTTCAGCCCTGGTTGCGGCGCAGCGCACCGCCGCCTGGGCCGACGTGGCGCGCCGCATCGCGCATGAGATCAAGAACCCGCTAACGCCGATCCAACTCTCGGCCGAGCGCCTGAAGCGAAAGTATTTGCGTGAAATCCAAAGCGAGCCCGAGATCTTTACCGCCTGCACCGACACCATCGTGCGCCAGGTTGGCGACATTCGGCAGATGGTCGACGAGTTCTCGGCCTTCGCGCGGATGCCGGCGCCTGTGCTGCGCTCCGAAGATCTCGTGTCGCTCGCGCGCCAGGCGATCCTGATGCAGCGCATGGCCAATCCCGACATCAGCTATGAGCCCTTCGAGCCCGGTGGGCCGGTCAAGGTCGAGTGCGATTCCCGCCAGATCGGGCAGGCGATCACCAACCTTCTGAAAAACGCGGCCGAGGCCATTCGGGGTCGCGAGGCTCGGGATCGTGGGCAGGAGGAGGGAGGTCGTATCGGACGAATCTGGACCCGGATCGAGCGCGATGGTGATCGCTGCACGCTCCTCGTCGAGGACGACGGCCCCGGCCTGCCACAGGGAAATCGTGAGCGATTGACCGAGCCCTATGTCACCACGCGCGAAAAAGGCACGGGTCTGGGTCTCGCTATCGTCAAGAAAATTATGGAAGATCACGGTGGTGAGCTGATCCTCACCGATCGGCCCGGGGGCGGCGCGCGGATCGGCCTTGCATTCGCCGCGCGTGGGGATAACGCTTCCGAAGCCGAGCGAATCGTTTCGAAGCGAAGCGCCTGATGCCAGCCGAAATCCTGATCGTCGATGACGAGCCCGATATCCGCTCGTTGC
>Ga0194132_10002025_pt1 | contig 39305 bp, 46 predicted proteins | sample TA2KigOf80mmetaG_FD_148612 | JGI IMG/M metagenome (GOLD analysis project Ga0194132, IMG submission 148612) | Freshwater microbial communities from Lake Tanganyika, Tanzania - TA2015054 Kigoma Offshore 80m | ecosystem: Environmental > Aquatic > Freshwater > Lake | place: Tanzania: Lake...
CTTTCCCTTTGACGCTGAGCGTACTCGCCAATGCTCTCCCGGTTCACGGCTACCTCCCTGGGATTTCGGTAACCGTAGTTTTGAGACAATCACTTTATTTCGGTAACCATATTTTTAATGTCATGCGTATACTTGTCCCTGCAAAACGATGGGCCGGTAGGCGGGCTGAGCGCAGCCAACGAGGACATCATCGCTTTTGACGGGACTAGCTTCAGTCTGCACTTTGATGGCTCCGACGTGGGCCTGGGCGGGTTTGTCCTGAGGCCTTCGCCATCATCAGCCCCACGGAAATCCTCATGTCATTTACATCAGCCGGCACCGTGCCAGGCATCGGCACGGTGGACGACTCGGACATTGTGAAGTTCACCGCCACATCGTTGGGCGACACCACGGCTGGCTCGTTTTCCATGTACTTCGACGGCAGCGACGTTGGCCTGAGCAGTTCCAGCGAGACTATAGACACGCTGGAGGTCTTGCCGGACGGACGCCTGTTGATATCCACCACGGGATCAATCTCTGTGCCGGGCGTCTTTGGAGCGGACGAGGACTTAGTAGCTTTCATGCCTTCGTCCCTGGGGCCAAACACCGCCGGCACGTGGAGCATGTACTTTGACGGCAGCGACGTGGGCCTGAGCAGCAGCAGCGAGGACGTGACCGGCGCGGCGGTGGACTCAGCGGGGAAGATTTACCTCAGCACCGAGGGGTCATTCTCGGTGCCGGGCGTTTCCGGCGCCAACGAGGACGTGTTTGTGTTCACCCCAACGTCCCTGGGCAACACCACCGCCGGAACATACCAGTCCACGCTATTCTTTGACGGCAGCGTCTACGGACTGAGCGGGAACGCTATCGGCGGCATAGACTTGCCGTAGGGAGACGATAGATTTGGAAAGCTAAGGCCCGCTCACCTTATGGGTGAGCGGGCCTTTATTATTCACATGCTACATTTAGCTTTGTATGTCTTTTGAACCAAAGTTGCTGAAAAGATAGTCCATTCTGGCTTAAGAAATTACTCTAGAAAATGTGAGCGCTCAATAAACTTTTTGAAGTGGTTAGAATTAAGAAAATTAGGAAAACCCCATGAGTAAAGCAAACCTCTTACTCATTCTAATGATAGCCTCACTTGGAATCGCTTTCATGGCGTGTCAGGGTCAAACCAGTGCTGAAAGACCGGCTCCAACTTTGGCTCGCTTGGTGAAACTTGATTTAGAGGCCCCTTCCAATGCCAAGGTCAGTGAGCTCATTACTTTGAAATTGCATCTACAAAACATCACTGATGAAAGTCTTACGATCTATACAGGAGAGCACCGCCTTGATTTTGTGGTAACTGATAGTTCGGGCGTAGAAGTCCAGCAACGCTGGCGTGGCGGACCAATAGAGCATGTCGAGCTAATCCTTCCCCTGCAACCTAAAGAAGTGCGAAGCCATGAACTTCAGTGGGACCAGCGTGCGAACAATTGCCAGCCACCATCCGCCTTCAGGAATTGTCCGGGTGACGCAGTTCCGCCTGGGAGTTACACGGTGCGCGGAATATTCGCAGCCCGAGTCACTGACAATTCTCCCCCGCAAGAGACGGTCGAAACAAAGGCTCAAAAACTAACCATTAGACCTCGTTAAGGTCTAATGGTGAAACCCTAAGCCGCCACCTGTAACTTTGTCAGCACCTTCTTGGCGCTGATGATGTGCCGTTTGAGGCCCATGTCCTGGGGGTCGAAGCCCATGGCGAGGCCTAGAAGCTGGGGGAGGTGGATGATGGGGAGGTTGATCTCTCGATTGGCTTGAAGCATAGCCGAGGGCTGGTAGCCGTCCAGGTTCAGGTGGCAGAGGGGGCAGGGGGTGACCATGGCGTCTGCGCCGCGGTCCTTGGCGTCGGTGGTGTGGTTGACCACCATCTGGACAGAGTTGCGCTCGTTGATGGTGAGGATGGGGAAACCGCAACACCGGGTCTTGCCGGGGAAATCGACGACCTCGGCGCCCAAAGCCTCCATGACGCGCTCCAGGGAGTCCTCGCGCTCGGGGTGGAGCTTTAGCTCCAGGGAGCCGCTAGGCCGGACGATGTAGCAGCCGTAGAAGGGGGCCAGGCGGAGGCCCTTGAGGGGACGCCGCACGTAGGTCTTCAGCTTGTCCATGCCGATGTCCTCGACAATCATCCACAGCAGATGCCGAGGGTTGGCGGTGCCCTTGTATTGAAGACCTTCTTCCTGAAGCTGCTCGTTCACCTTGGCTAGGTAGTCGGGGTTGGACTTCATGCGCTTGTTGGCCTGGCTCATGACGCCCTGGCAGGTGCTGCAGATGGTCATGATATCCGGCAGGTTTATCTTTTCGGCGATGGCGAAGGTGCGGGCGTTTAGGACATCGCCCAGGAACTGGTTCTTCTCCTGGAGGACGCCGGCGCCGGTGCAGGTGGCGCCGCGCTCCTGAAGCTCGTCCAGCTCATAGCCTAGCTGAGCGGCGACTTTTTTGGCGGCGGGGTAAAGCTCAGGGCAGCCGCCGCGGGACACGCAACCTGGCCAGAAGGCGATTTTCAAGTGGGGTCCTCCTGAATCTGTAGTATCGCCGCTCTTACTTCTGTTCCCGGCCCTGGGTGGCCCGGACCTTTTTGAAGAGGCGGCGGACGTTTTTGACGTTGGGGACGGGGGTGTGGAAGATGGGGGGCATCTTGCCGCGCATGAGAGCGCGAAGGCCGACGGGGCCGAAGCCCATGAGCTTGGGCAGGTTGAACATGCCGACGGTCTTGATGGGCAATCGAAGCTCATCCAGCCAGCCGCTGTGCTCGATGGAATCGACGAAGGCGTCGGTGTGGCGGGCGCCGTAGGTCTTGGTAAAGCCAGCCTCCATGGCCTTATCCCGCATAGCCATGATGCGGTCCATGGGCGCGACGCCTTTGGGGCAGGCCTGGACGCACTCGTAACATCGGGTGCAGTCCCAGATGCCGCTATATTCGTTCAACATGCGAAGGCGCTCGACGGTCTGGGCGTCGCGGGGGTCGGCGACGAAGCGATAGGCCTTGGCCAGGGCTGCTGGCGCGATGAAGTTCTTGTCCACTTCCAGCGACGTGCAGTCGGATACGCAGGCGCCGCACATGATACAGCTCATGACACCCGCGAGGTGGAGCATGGCCTCGTTGGGGGCGGTATATTCGCCGGCAGGCTCGGGGCCGGCGGGCTGGAGCCAGGGGGAGACCTGTCGGACCTTGTCCCAGAACATCTTCATATCCACCACCAGGTCCTTGACCACGGCGGCGTTGCCCATAGGCTCGACCCTGATTTTGGAACCGTCCTGGGAGGCCTCGATAATCTTGGTGTTGCATGCGAGATGGGCGTGGCCGTTGACGCGCATAGCGCAGGAGCCGCAGATGGCGCTGCGGCAGGAACATCGAAGGGAGAGGGAGCCGTCAACCTCCTCGCGGACTTTTATCAGGGCGTCGAGGACGCTGGCGGTGCGCTCGACATCGACGGTGTAGTCCTGCCACCAGCTAGGCCGCTCTTTATCGTCGGGGTTGTAGCGTCGGACGGATAGGGTGACTTCCATTAATACTTTCTCTCCTCGGGCTTCCACTTGGTAATAACGACGGGCAGGTGCGAAAGCTTGGGGCCTTTGGGAGTGCGGGTAACCAGGACGTGCTTGAGCCAGTTGGCGTCGTCACGGGTGGGATGGTCGGTACGGGAGTGAGCGCCGCGGCTCTCCTTGCGCTCCAGGCCGCCGGCGACGATGGCCTCGGCGCAGTCGATCATGAAGCCCAGCTCAAGGGTGAAGATGAGGTCAGTGTTAAAGACGCGGCCCTTGTCCTGGACGGCTACACGGGCGTAACGGTCTTTGTAGTTCTGGATGTTGCGTTGCAAGGTCTGCATTCCACGCTCGTCTCGATAGACGCCAAAATACTTGTCCATATCGACGCCCAGGTCGTGGCGAATCTTGGACCAGCGCTCGCCGCTGTCGTTGCGGCTGAGCAGCTTCTGCAGGCTGTCTTCCGCCTGGCCCGCCAGGTCCTCGATGTTCAGTTTGGGCCAGTCCATGTCTTTGGTGACATCGGCGGCGTGGTGGCCGGAGCGCCGCCCAAAGACCACGGTGTCCAGAAGCGAGTTGGCGCCCAGGCGGTTGCCGCCGTGGACGCTGACGTTGGCGCACTCGCCGGCGGCGTAGAGGCCGGGAACAGAGGTGAGGCCGTCCACATCCGTCTTGATGCCGCCCATGATGTAGTGCATTCCCGGGCGGATGGGGATAGGCTCCTTCATTATGTCAACGCCGGCGAAGTCGCGACCAATGTCCACAATCTGGGTAAGGCGTTCGCGAATCACCTTCTCGCCCAGGTGACGGCAGTCGAGGAGAACGCAGCCGTCGATGCCGCGGCCTTCGTTGATTTCCGTTTGCTCGGAGCGGGAGACCACGTCGCGGGAGGCCAGCTCCATCATGTTGGGGGCGTAACGTTTCATAAACCGCTCGCCCTGGCTGTTCAGCAGGTACGCGCCCTCGCCTCGCGCGCCTTCCGTTATCAGGACGCCGCTGCCTTTAAGCGTGGTGGGGTGGTACTGGACCATCTCCATGTCCATGAGGGACGCGCCGGCGCGGTAGGCCTGGGCCATGCCGTCGCCGGTGACGATGAGGGCGTTGGTGCTAGGCTCGAAGAGGCGTCCGACGCCGCCGGAGCACATGATGACGGTCTTGGCGCGGATAACAAATACTCGTCCGGTGGCGATTTCCAGGGCCGTGACGCCGGCGCATCGCCCTTCGTGCATGATAAGGTCCAGGACAAACCACTCCTCATAGACGCGGACGCCGGTCTTGAGGATCTGCTCGTAGAGGACGTGGAGCATAGCCTGGCCGGTGAAGTCAGCGACGAAGAAGGTGCGGGCCTTGCGCTGCCCGCCGAAGGCGCGGGTGCCCAGTTTGCCCTCGTCGTCGCGATTAAAGATGACGCCCATGTGCTCCATGCGAATAAGCTCGGCGCCAGCCTCGCTGCACATGATTTCGATGGCGTCCTGGTCGCCCAGGTAGTCGGAGCCCTTGACGGTGTCGAAGGCGTGGTCTTCCCAGCTGTCGCCTCGGTCGGTGAGGGCGGCGTTGATGCCGCCCTGGGCGGCGTTGGAGTGGGAGCGGACGGGGTGGACCTTGGAGATGATGGCCACGTTAGCGCCCTTTTCGTGGGCGGCGACGGCGGCGCGCATGCCCGCCAGGCCCGCGCCAACCACCAGTACGTCATGCTCTAGCAAATGGGGGCCTCCGAGAGTGCGTGAAATTCAGCACAATTGTAGCAGAGGCAGAGAGGCGGGGCAATGATAGATTAGGCGGAAAGGGCGAGCATAGCTTCACATTGCGTTTAAGGCCGAAGTATCTAGTGGATTTAGGGAACTATTGCTCAGTTTATGCCGTCAATTAATTATAAGGAAGCCATGATTAGAAAAGCCTTATCTATTGTTTTTTTGGTCTTTGCCCTGGTGACGGTGGGCTGTGCTACATCAAGCTCGCCGGCGAGTTCAACAAACGTCACACCAACTCCAACGCTCACTCAAGCTCCGATTAGCGTTCCTACCTCTACACCTCATCCCACGCAAACACCGCTTAACACCCCTACTCCGGCACCTCTTTTCACTCCAACTCGCACAGGCGCCGTCAATGAAGCCGAAGCCATTAAATTCGCTCAGGAAATGCTCGGACACGCCGTCCCAGGGGTTACCGCGGTCCGTGACCCTCGTAACCCCGTGGCCTGGCTTGTAACCCTGGCAGAGTACAAGCATCAGCTAGGCATGGTGCCGATTGGCGCAGTGCCAACCGATATGGATGCCAACAAACTGGTGTGGGTGGTACAAATGGAGGGCGCATCCATGGTCTCAGAGAATCCCTCTGGATACGCAGGCACTCAGTTCTACTATGCGCTAGTAGTATTAGACCCTGAGACAGGCCAATATATCAGAGATGATCGAAGCGTCGGGCCTGTTTTTGTAAGGGCACCTGACGGCGACTGGATTGAACCTTCGTCAATCTCACCACCGGAAGCACGGCTGAAGTTTACTATCGCGCCGGGCGTATGGATTGAATCCAACTCGACCAACTCAGCCTTGTTGTACGATATGAATGGTCAAATTATTTTCAACGGTGATGGCACTGTCTATCAGTGCTACTTCCATGTAGCGGAAGGTCGGCGCTTAGAAAAAGTTCTTGCAGACGAGAATGCTATGCGCCGCATCCGCTAACGAATGGCTTGGTGGAGGCTATCAGGCCGGTTCCCGGAGCCCGAGTACTATGTCAGCTTCGAAGCTCCCTCAGAGATCAAGCCAGGCGCCGAGGCGGTCTTCAGGGGAGGCATTTGGAGCAGAAAGGGCGACTGCACGGAAACCATTTCTATTCCTAATGCTCCCTTCGACCTGGTTGTAAGCAAGTTTAATGGTACAGAGGCGTGGCGCTGGTCGTTGACTGATGGCTCCTGGTCTCCTCTTACTCAAGAATTTGGCAGCAGGGATGTGTATCCCTTTGGGATCGAGTGGGACTTACGGGACAACAAGGGCCACTCTCTTCCAGAAGGAGCCTACTGGCTGCAGAGTTTCCAGATTATTGAGCGGTCAGGCGGCACTCCTGAATTACGCCCGAGCACCCCGCGCTTGTTCTTCATCGGTCTACGCTTACGACTAACTCATTGGCTTGAAGTGTGGATTGAGGCACCAGAGATAGTGAAGTCAGGAGGGGATGTACCACTGGTGATAAGGGTCCGCAACAAAAGCGCTGATCCAGTTGACCTTATCTATGAGATGACCCCATACAATTTCGTAGTGACAAAAGAGGACAGCAGTGAGGTCTGGAGGCAATCTCGGTGGCGAGGTAGTGGTATAGAGTTTCCAGATGGTGCCCTGCTACACCCGGGAGAAACCTTAAGTTTCCAAACAACATGGAAACAGCATGACAACACTTGTAAGCCCGGTACGGGCGAAGGCGACGTTCCATGTGTAGGGAACCCGGTATCACCTGGCAATTACTTGGTGGAGGTTACCTTCGAGGCTCAGTTGGCAGACACTAGCTATGAGGACACCATCAAGGTTGGGCCGTTGGAATTAACTATCAGGCCTTAGCCCCTTCCAGCGCCGCCAGCAGCGCCGTCACCGCCTCCGCCGCCCGCACCCTCGATGGCGTCCAGTTGCCCAGGTTCTTGGAGGAGATGTCCACGGTGCCGATGGTCTTGCCGGCGCGTTTTACCGGCACCACTACCATGGCCTTGAGGCCGGCGTCGCGGGTGACGCCGGCGACGCCTGCCTTTACCAAATCGTTTTCCACCAGGGTCTTGCCGCTCTGGAAAACCTCGCCGGTCTTGCCGGTCTTGGGGGAGTGGATTTCGATGATGGGAGGGTGCTTGATGTCTCGGAGAGACATGTGGACTAAGCGGATACCCTTGTCCTTGGCGTCGTAGATGCGGAGGACGCCGCGATGGGCGTCGGTGCCCTCCAGGATGGCGTCTAGGATACGGGAGACTTTGCCCTGGTAGGCGTAGCGACCAGCCATGATGTCTGCGGCGTTACAGACGGCGCGGAACTCGGGGGTGGGCCTGCGGTTTTTCATTTAGTTGCCTTTCTTATTGAATTAAGACTAGATACTAAGGGATATTTCAGATGTTTTACTTGACATGCAAGTCTGCATTCGCGCTGATCAGATTCTTCGACTTCGGGCCGACGAGTACATCGGCCATCCACTCAGAATGACAAAAACAATACCTCCGGCTTGAAATTTTTACCTTTTGCGTGACTGTGAACCTCTTATGGTCTTATTAACTGTTGACCGGCGGGCGAAGACCAGCATCAGCGACGCGATGGTCTTAACGTCCTGAATCTGGCCTGACGATATCATATCTGGTACTTGCGATAGGGGCACGCGCTCGACTTCGATATCCTCGTCTTCGTCCATGTGGTCATCACCCTTGGTGAGGCCTGTGGCGAGGAAGGCGTTCATGCCCTCGTCGCAGAAGCCGGGGGTGGTCCAGAAGAAGCTGAGGGGCTCCATTCGGCGGGCGCGGAGGCCGGTCTCCTCTTGCAGCTCGCGATGGGCGGCGGCTTTAGGGTCCTCGCCCTTGTCCATGCCGCCGGCGGGCACCTCCAGCAGGAACTTTTCGACGGGCTTACGGTATTGGCGGACCAAAATCACGCTGCCGTCGTCATCGAGGGGAACGATGCAAACGCAGGGCGCGTGTTCGACAACTTCGCGGGTGGTGGTGCGTTCGTTGGCCATGCGGACGGTATCGACACGCAGGTTAACGATCCTGCCTTCGAAGACGCGACGGCTTTCAATGGTCGGCTCGTTACGAGGTGAGGTCATGGCTAGTAGAAGATGGGGCGCCCCACGCCCTCACCGCCCTCAAAGCCCAGGCGTCGAGTAAGGGTGGCGTAGAACTGGTGGGGCGGGCCCTGTCGCAGAAAGAGGGCCTTGTGCTCGCTCATAGTGATTTTCAGGGCATTGCCGCGAGATAGCGGCATGTCCAGATACCCGTCGACGCTGAAGATAGCAGGCGTGGCGGACTCCAGGGCCAGCTCGATGGCGGTGGTGGAGGGGAAGACGACGGCGGTGGCGAGGCCCACGTGGGGGGCCACGGGCTTCATAATCATGTTCCTGGCCTGGGGATGAAGGATAGGGCCGCCCGCCGAGAGGTTATAGCCGGTGCTACCCGTGGCCGTGCTGACGATAACGGCATCGGCGCGATAGGTGGTGAGGTGCGCGCCATCCACTCGCGCCATGACGCGAATGAGGCGAGAGGTGCCGCCGCGTCCGACGACGACGTCGTTGAGGGCGTGGTGGGTCCGCATATCGGGGGGCACGGGATTGCCGGCGCCGTCAGCGACCTGGGCCTGGAGCATAGCGCGCTCCTCTACCCAGCCCTGGCCGTCGAGGTAGTCGGGGATGCGGGTGAGGGCTTCGTCGGCGCGGAGCTCGGTCATGAAGCCGAGACGGCCCATGTTGACGCCGAGGATGGGTATGCGGCGGGGCACGGCGGCCTTGGCGGTGCGGAGGATGGTGCCGTCGCCGCCGATGGTGATGATGAGGTCGGTCTTGTCCAGCAGGGGGTTGGACGTGTTCTCGTCGGCGGCGGACTCGGTCCAGCACTGGCGTCCCGGGCCGAGCAGGGCCAGGACCTGTTTAGTCTTTTCCAGGGCCCTGGGATTTAGGGGGTGATAGATGATGCCGATGACTTTAGCCTGCGCCAAGGGCAAAGCCTGCCTGGGTTATAGGGTGGCGGATCGGATGCAGGCGAGTCTAGCATTGGACGTGGGGGGAGTCAATTTGGGGGAAAGCGGCGCGTATCGGCGTGTTAAGCAAATATCTTGACTTTATTTTTCTGTAATAGCTTGGTTATCTGAGGCTGCAGGGGCAGATCAGAGACGTCTACTCCAGCACTTATGTAAAGGAGTTCAACACCAATCACTGTCCCATCTTTTGCGTAATCAACGATTCTGGTCTCATCCAATTCTTTGGAATAGGCGTGGGGCAGGTCTTTAACCAGGATATAGGCGCAATCCGCCTGTGGATCATACTTATAACGCATAACCACCATGGATGCTAGTTTAATCCAGGGCCACCACTGTGACAACGAGCCAAGGGCTGCTTTCTTTAGCAATTACCACTCTTATTGTTCTACCATCTTGTAAGGTTTTCATAAAACAAGGATTCCCGACCCTGTCTGTATGAAAAATATCATAGGTGTCCAATATTATGGCTACATCACTTACTGACACATTTCGCTTCGCCATACGCTCTATCGCATGGTTGGTGAGTATAAATCGCAAGCCCCCAGAAGACTCGTGAACCGAGCCATTAGGCAAAGGCTAATCTCCTTTGCGGTGCATTATCTCTAACCGAGGGAGCCTGATTAATTGAGAAGCCGTATCAAACTATTACGGTCTCAGCGGCCCAGCGGCCACGTCGGTGACCCAGGTGAGGAGGCGGGGGGCGACGCCCAGGACTACCACGGCGGCGGCGCTGATGGCTAGGGCTAGATTGAAGGGCGGGGACGAAGTTTCAGGGTAAGGACTCCAGCCCTGCGCTGGGGCAGGCTCTTCAATGTACATGACCCGGATGACGCGCAGGTAGTAGTAGGCGGAGAGGACGCTGTTGACCACGCCCACTATGGCCAGCCAGGCCAGGTCGGCGTCAATGGCGGCGCTGAACAGGAAGAGCTTGCCGATGAACACGCCGGTGGGCGGCACGCCGATGAGCGAAATCATCGCCAGGGCGAGCACCAGGGCGGGGACGGGCGCGCGGCGTCCCATGCCCGACAGGTCGTCGATGTTGTCGCTGCCGGTCTTGCTAGTGAGGGCGATGATGGCGAAGAAGGCGGCCAGGTTTGTAGCAGCATAGACGCCCAGGTAGAAGAGGAGGCTGTCGGGGCCGGCGGCGAAGCCGTCGTCGGCACGGGCAGACACCGCGGCCAGGCCCACCAGGATGTAGCCGGCGTGGGCGATGGTACTGTAGGCCAGGAGCCGCTTGATGTTGCTCTGGGTCATCGCCACCAGGTTGCCGAGGGTCATGGATATAGTCGCCAGGACGGCGAAGAGCAAAGCCCAGTCCAGCTCCAGGGCCGGGAAGGCGATGTAGAAGACGCGCAGCAGGATGGCGAAGCCCGCCGCCTTACTCGCCACGGACAGAAAAGCGACTACCGGAGTCGGCGCGCCCTCGTAAACGTCCGGCACCCACATCTGGAAGGGCGCCGAGGATATTTTGAAGCCGAAGCCCGCGACCATGAGGATGATGCCAACCAGCAGGGCGTAGCTGCCGAAGGGAACGTCGGGGTCGCCGGGGGCGGCCACAGCCAGGGCGATGTCGCCCAGATAAGTGCTGCCGGTGAATCCCCAGACCAGCACCATGCCGTAGAGCAGGAGGGCGGAGCTGATGCCGCTAAGGACCAAGTACTTGACGGCGGACTCGCTGGAACGGTCCGTCTTGAGGAAGGCGGCCATGGCGATTATCGGCAGGGTGCTAAGCTCCAACGAAACGTAGAGGGTTATAAGCTCGGTGGCGGAGGCCAAAAGCATCATGCCGCTGGCGGAGAAGAAGATGAGACTCAGGAACTCGCCCTTAAGCCGCTCCATTCGCCTTACGTAGTCCACCGAGGCCAGGACCACTAGACCGGCTACGCCTAGAATTAGGAACTTGAAGAACAGGGCGAACTTGTCGATGGAGATGGAGCCGAAGACGCCGGCCATGGCGCCGCCGCTATGAACGTCATCCCATAGGACGACGCTGAGGGCCACAGGCAGGGCCAAGCCGGCGAAAGCGATGAAGAAGAGCCAGTCCTTGCGAGCCCCCAGAAGGTCCAGGGCCATAACCAGCAGGCCCACGCCCGCCAGGCTTAACTCGGGCGACAGCAGATAAATATCGTGGCCGGTCATGGCTGCACCAGGGCCGCGATAGGCTCAAGGCCGGCTTTGAAGACATCGGTCAAGATGGCGGGATAGACGCCTACGCCGATGATAGCGACGATGAGCAGCGCTAAGGGGATGGCTTCGACGAAGTTGGCGTCCTTGAGGTGGGCAAATCGGGGCCGCGCGGGGCCGAAGAGGGCGCGTTCCAGCATCCACAGGATGTAGCCTGCCGTCAACACGATGCCAAAGGCCCCGAAGGCGGTAAGCCAGGGATAGGCCTTGAAAGCGCCGAAGAAGACCAGCACTTCCGCTACAAAGCCGCTCATGCCGGGGAGGCCCAGGGAGGCTAGGCCGGCGATAACGAAGGCCAAGGTAATAAAGGGCATCCGGCCTGCCAGGCCGCCCAGGTCGGGGATGTAGCGGGTGTGGGCCTTGTCGTAGATGAGACCGACGCACAAGAAAAGGAGGCCGGTGATGGTGCCGTGGGTGAAAAGCTGCATGGCCGCGCCGTTGAGGCCGATGCCGGCGAAATCGCCGCTGAGCAGCCCGATAGAGCCGACGCCCAGCAGCACGATACCCATGTGGCTGACGCTGCTATAGGCGATGAGACGTTTCAAATCGGTCTGGCGGACGGTGACGACGGCGCCGTAGAGGATGGTCACGACGGCCAGGATTGTCAGTTCGAGGGCATGGTCGGCGGCGATGCCTGGAAACATGCCTACGATAATTCGCAGGAGGCCGTAGCCGCCCATCTTCAGGAGCACGCCCGCCAGCATAACGCTGACGGCGGTGGGGGCGTCGGTATGGGCGTCCGGGAGCCAGGTGTGGACGGGCAGGACGGGGAGCTTGATGGCGAAGGCCACGAAGAAGAACCAGAAGACTACGGTGAGGGGCAGAATGGTGCGGATGCCCTCAGCGCCAGTTTCCGCCAGCCTGATCATGTCGAAGTGGCCGACGCCCGGGACGAAGTAGAGGGCCAGTATAGCCACCAGCATGAAGGCGCTGCCCAGGAAGGTGAAGACCAGGAACTTCATGGCCGAGTACTGCTTCCGGCCCGACCCCCAAATCGAGATGAGAAAGTACATGGGAATGAGTTCCATCTCCCAGAAGAGGAAAAAGAGGATAAAGTCCAGGGATACGAAGACGCCCATGACAGAGGTCTGCAAAACCAGGAGCCAGAAGAAGTACTCCTTGACTCGATGGGTGATGTTCCAGGATGCGAGGATGGCGCACAGGCCCAGGATCCCTGTCAGCAGCACCAGGGGCGCGCTGAGGCCGTCCACGCCCATCTGGTACTGGGCGTTGAAGGATGCCGAGGTAATCCAGTCGAAGCGGTCGATGAGCTGGAATCGCGCGCCATCCTGGTCGAAGGAGGCGAAGATGATGACCGAAAGCACCAGGTCGGCCAGAGCGATGGCGGCGGCGAAGAGACGGATGTTGCGGTCGCCGCGGACGAGGGCGAGGATAGCCAGCCCGCCCACCAGGGGCAGGAGGACGACGGCGGTGAGCAGTCCGTTAAAGGTTTCCAAATTCGCCTAGCCCCAAATCAGATATGACATCAAGATTGCCAGCACGCCCACGGATATGCCGAAGGCGTAGGCCTGGACTTGTCCGGTCTGGATCTTGCCAATCCCCCACCCAACGCTCCGCGACGCCCAGCCCGCGACGTCCACGATGTTGTCGATGACCTGCTGGTCAAACCACTCGAGGAAGGCGGCGGTCCTGCGGTAGAAGAATCGAGAAACGATGCCTTGTTCATAGAAGTGGTCCATGTAGTAGCGGTTGCTGAGAGTCCTATGGGCCGGGGCCAGGGCCTTCTCCACTTGGTCGGGGCCTCGCAGACCCTTCAGGTACATGGCGGCGGCGAGGCCGATGGCGGCTAGGGACAGCAGCGTGATTATCAGAGCCAGGCCAATATTTATGTCCAGCACCTCGGCGTGGCCGCCGGACGGGACTACAAATTCGCTGAACCAGTGCTTGGGAACGCTCAGGAACTCCTGCTGCGGGTTGGCGACATACCCAGCCGCTACGGCAGCAATCGCCAGGATACCCATGGGCAGGAGCATTACCAGCGGCGACTCGGCCAGGTGAACGCGGTGGCCGCCCTGGTCGTGGGTGGTCGAGGCATGGGCGCGCTGCTCGGCCTCGGCGCCGCCCCGGAACTCGCCGTGGAAGGTCATGTAGAGCATTCGGAAGGTGTAGAAGGCGGTGAGGGCCACACCCGCCACCAGCATCCAGAAAACAAAGGGGGTGCGCATCTCGTCGCCGTAGAAATGCCAGGCGTGGCCCAGTATCTCATCCTTGCTCCAGAACCCCGCCAGGGGAAAGATGCCCACCAGGGCCAGCCCGCCGATGAGCATGAAGGCGTAGGTCCAGGGCATGGCCTTTCGCAGGCCGCCCATGTAGCGCATGTCGAAGGTGCCGGCGGCGTGGTTGACGCTGCCCGCGCCCAGGAACAACAACGCCTTGAAGAAGGCGTGGGTGAAGAGATGGAAGACGGCGACGCTGTACGCGCCGATACCCAGGGCGGCCATCATGTAGCCAAGCTGGCTGATGGTGGAGAAGGCGAGGACACGCTTGATATCGTTGTTGACCAGGCCCATGGTGGCGGCGAAGAGGGCGGTGAAAGCGCCGATGATGGCGACGGCGCTCATAGCCTCGTGGGAGGCTTGGAAGACGGGGAAGAATCGCGCCACTAAGAAAACGCCGGCGGCGACCATAGTGGCGGCGTGGATAAGGGCGCTGACGGGAGTGGGGCCTTCCATGGCGTCGGGGAGCCATACGTGGAAAGGGAACTGGGCGCTCTTGCCTGCCGCGCCGGCGAAGATGCCAACGGCCAGCCACGTCAGCCCCAGCCCGCCGAAGGCCACCATCTTTCCTTCTTCGATGAGGGGTATGGCGGCATGGATGTCGGGTATATGCAGGGGGTTGAGGCCTTGGGCCAGGAAGGCGTCACGGTTGAAGAAGAGGTAGAGGATGGCGAGCAGGAAGCCGAAGTCGCCGATGCGTGTAACCAGGAAGGCCTTCTTGGCCGCGGCAGCGGCGGCAGGGCGGTCGTTCCAGAAACCGATGAGGAGGAAGGAGCCGAGGCCCACCAGCTCCCACATGGCGTAAAGCTGGAGAATGTTGCTGGACATGACCAGGCCCAGCATGGCGGCGGAGAAAAGGGCCATGAAGGCATAGTATCGAGCGTAGCCAGGGTCGCCCTTCATGTAGCCCTGGGAGTAAATTTGAACCATAAGGCTGACGCCGGTGACCACCACCAGCATGACGGCGGTCAGGGAGTCCACCATGAGGCCGATGTTTATCTCCAGGCCGTCCAGTTCAAGCCAGGTGTGGGGATCGAACTGGAGAGGGCCTTCCTCAATAACCGATTTGAGGGTCCATATAGAGAGCACCAAGGCGGCGGCCAGGGCGGCAATGAGGAGCCAGCCGGCGGTGACGGAGTGGCGGTTAAAGAAGGGCCGTATGACGAGGCCAATAACGGCGAAGGCCGCCAGAGGCAGTAAGAATATAGCCCAGACGCCTGCTTCGCCGATCATCTAGAGCTTCCTCACGATTTCCTCGGCCACGTGCTCGCGGCCTCGGGGCACCATGATACGGAAGGTAGACCTTTCAGACCAGTCGCGGATATCTCCCTCGGGCAGAAGGCGGACGGGGAGGCCTTCGGCTTCGATGACTTCCTTCCACATTTCGGCCACCATGAGATTGGGGGCTTTCATAAAATCGACCCACATGTCCGTCTACCGCCTCATCAGGTTGGCTTGAGTAATATCGACGGTCTGGCGTTGCCGGTACAGGGCGATGACGATGCCCAAGCCCAGGGCTACCTCGGCGGCGGCGACAACGATGATGAAGAGGGCGAAGACCTGGCCTGTGAGGAGGGTGTTTATGGCAGCCTCGGAGGTGTCGGCGGGGGTCAGGGCCACCACGCGGCTGGAGACGTAGCGGGACATGGCGACGGCGGCCAGGGTTACCGATGTAAACATTAGTTCCAACGACATGAGAACGGCTACCGCGTTGCGCCGGCTCAACGCCCCAAAGAGGCCTATGGAGAAGAGGATAGCGGAGAGGATAAGGAACTTCTCCAAGGCTTACTCCTCCTCCCTCACCAGGGATAGGGCGCCGATAATGGAACCCAGGAGCAGTACGGCAGCGGCGCCGAAGGCCACTGCGTAGTTTTCCAGCATCAGCTTGGAGAGCTTAAAGGGCGTGTTGATGAAAGCCCGGTCGACAATGGCGTCGCCGTTGGGCAAGGCGTCGATGAGCCGCCAGTCGGTATCGACGGCAACAAACACCAGCGTCGCCAGCACCAGCGCGGCGATGAGGAAGGCAGGGCCTTGCAGGCGGTTGGGCAGGTTTCCACTCTGGACGTTGCGGGTGAGCATAATGGCGAAGATGATGAGTATACAGATGGCGCCGGCATAGATGAGAAGCTGCACCACACCTAGAAACTCGGCGCCCAGCATGAAGAAGTGGGCGGAGATGGTGGCGAAGACCAGGACCAGGAGCAGAGCGGAACGGAAGATGTCTTTTAGAAAGACGACGCCCAGAGCGGCGGCCACGCCGACGATGGCGAGGACCCAGAAGATGACATCCTGGAAGAGCATCTAGGGCTGGCCCTCGGAAGCGCCGCCTCGCTGGACGCGTCGTGTGATCTTAGCGCCGGCCTTCTCCTTCTGGTGCCAGGGCCACTGCTCGCGGCCCACCTCCTCCCAGGGCAAGGGCTTGCCCGTGTGGGGGTCGTATTTCCTGCTCTCCAGCTGGGGACGGAACCAGGTGCTGGGCCGTTTGGGGGCGTTTCTAAGCTCGTCGACGGTGATAACCAGGTCGTCGCGGCGTAAGGCGCCCTCCTCGAAGCCGCTGCCCATAAACAGGGCGTCGTAGGGACAGGCTTCAACGCACAGGCCGCAGAACATGCAGCGACCTATATCGATGTCGAAAACTTCGATGTCGTACTTGTCGCCTTCCTGCATCGCAGTTTTCGATGGCTTGGTGACGATGCGGATGATGCCCAGAGGGCAGTACTTGGCGCAGGAGGCGCAGCCGGTGCAGCGCTCCTCGTACCAGACAAACTCCTCGCCCCGGAACCGCGCGTGCTGGCGCACCCGCTCCTCGGGGTACTGGACGGTGGTGGGCGACTTGAAGAAGTTCTTCATCGTCACCGCCAGGCCTTTGACTAAACCCTTGCCTAGCATTAGTCGGCGGCCTCCGCGGGCTGGATGATGGCGACCTTAGGCTCCAGCCTGGGGCTGGGCGCGGCGATGCGCTCGCGCAGGAACCGGCTAAAGAGGGCGATAGAACCTATAGCCAGGGGAAGGTTGATGGCTGCCATTATCCACTGCTCGCTGCGGGTGATTTCGCCAGGGACGGCGGCATTATAGTAGGCGAAGAAATAGACCTCAACGGCAGTGGCCACCAGGTTGATGAGGGCCAGGGGAAGGAGGAACTTCCAGGCGAAGGCCATAATCTGGTCGATGCGCAGGCGCGGGAAGGTGGAGCGAATCCAGATAAAGAGGAAGGCGAAGAAGGCCAGCTTCAGCAGGAACCACATGGCGCCCAGCTCGCCGGAGAGGAAGGGGCCGGACCAGCCGCCGAGGAACAGGGTGGACAGGACAGCAGAAGCCGCCAGCACGCCTGCCATCTCCGCCGCTTGCATAAGGGCGAACTTTATGCCGCTGTATTCGGTGTGATAACCGGCGATGATTTCGGACTCGGCCTCCAGGATGTCGAAGGGGGTGCGGTTAAGCTCAGCGGAGATGCCGAGCATGAAAATCAGCATCCCCAGGGGTTGGACAAGGACGAAGGGTATAAGTTGGGCTTCGACCACGCTAACCATAGACATGGAGCCCGCCAGCAAGACCACACCGACCAGGGAAAGGATAAGAGGCACCTCATAGCTTATCAGCATAGCGACGCCTCGCATGGCGCCGAAGACGGCGTAGCGATTGCCCGAGGCCCAGCCAGCCATGAAGACGCCCAGGGTGCTGAGGGTTCCGACGGCGATGAAGTAGAGGACGCCTATGTTCAGGTCGGCCAGATAGGTGTTGCGGGCGAAGGGTATCACCGCCAGGCTCAGCAGCAAAGACGCCAGCATGACTATGGGGACGACCGTAAAAACTATCTTGTCGGCGGAGGTAGGCACCAGGTCTTCTTTAGTGATGAGCTTGAGCAGGTCGGCTATGGGCTGGAGGAGGCCGAAGGGCCCCCATCGGTTAGGGCCGCGCCGCAACTGGAACCGAGCGATGAGCCGGCGCTCCGCCCAGACGAAGACGGCGGCGCCCAGCAGCGCGCCGTTGACCAGGATGAACATTATGGTGAACCCGGCGATGAAGAAGGCCAGCCACTCCCAGCCGCCGGGGAAGATGCCGTCGCGGCCGCCGCACCAAGTCGCGTTACCATCGTTACCGCCGAAGAAGCAGTAGACGCCTCGAAAGACGACGTTTTCCTGGAGGAAGGGGACCATCAGCGGTCCACCTCCCCCATGTTGATGTCGATGCTGCCCAGGGTGACAATCATATCGGCCAGCTTGGAGCCTAGGAGCAATTCTTTTAGGACGGTGAGGTTAATCAGGGATGGGGAGCGGACTTTGCATCGGTAGGGCGCCACGCTGCCGTCGCTGACCATGTAAAAGGCCAGCTCGCCTTTAGGAGACTCGACGCGGCCATAAGCCTCGGCGCCGGCAGGGGGGCGGAGGATGAAGGGAAGCTCGGCGCGGGCGAGGCCGGGCTGGATCTGCTCGCGGCACTGCTGCACGATACGCAGGCTCTGCTTGATCTCTTCGAGCCGCACCTGGAACCGGTCGTAGTTATCGCCGCGCTGTCCGACGGGTATGTCGAACTGGACGCGCTGGTAGATGTCGTAAGGGTCGGCCCTGCGCCAGTCCCAGGGGAGGCCGCTGCCGCGCAGCACCGGGCCGCTGATGGAGCCGGCGATGGCGGACTCCAGCTTGAGAACGCCCGTGCCCTTGGTGCGCACTAATACAATCTCGTTCTCCACTATCAGCTTTTCCAGGTCGTCGAAGAGATGGGGCGTGTTGGCGATGAATTTATCCAGGGCGGGCCAGAACTCTTCAGGGGCATCGGCATAGACGCCGCCGGGCCGCATGTAGCTGACGGTGATTCGCGCGCCGCAGAGCATTTCGAACATATCGAGGATGTTTTCACGGATGCGGAAGCAGTACATGAGAGGCGTAGCCAGGGCACCCAGGTCTTGCAAAAAGAAGCCGATGGCGACCATGTGGCTAGCGATGCGCTGCAATTCGGCGGCGATAACCCGCAGGTACTGGGCCCGTTCCGGCACCTCGACGCCCAGCAGCCGTTCGACGGCCAGGCAGTAGGCCTGGTTGTTGGTCATGGAGGCAACGTAGTCCAGGCGGTCGGTGAGGGTCAGGGCCTGGACGTAGTTGCGTTCTTCGGCCAGCTTTTCGGAGCCGCGGTGCAGGTAGCCGAAAACCGGCTCCACATCCACGATGATCTCGCCGTCGAAGCTGACGCGAAGCCGCATCACTCCGTGGGTGCTGGGGTGCTGCGGTCCGATGTTGACGACGACGGGTTCAGCGCGAATAGCCATAGGCCCCTCAGTACTTCACCACGTCCTCGAAGTCTTTACGATGGGGATGGCCCGGGAAGCCGTCCCATAACATTATCCGCTTGAGGTTGGGATGCCCCTCAAAGGCCACGCCCATAAGGTCGTAGACCTCGCGCTCCTGGAAGTCGGCGCCCTGCCACACTTCATACACCGACGGCACCGTGGGGTTCTCTCGACCGTAGACCTTGGCCTTGACCACAGCGCTGTGGTTAAGGTTCAGGGATGTGAGGTGGTATACGAGTTCGAAGTGGTCGATGTAATCGACGGCGGAGACGGAGTTGAGGAAGTTAAAGTCCAGGTCCTTGTCCTCTTTCAAGAAGCAGCAAACGTCGCGAATCGAGGCGGGGTCAATCCAAATCGAGTCGCCGCGCCAGGACTGCACCGCGCTGGGAAACCGCTCCTTGAGCTTTAGCGATAGCTCCTGGCCGGGAAGCGCTCTGGTCATACCTCGCCGGCCCTTCTGCCCTTGATGCTGTACTTCTTAATCTTCTCGTGAAGCTGCATGATGCCGTAGAGCAGAGCGTCGGGCCGGGGAGGGCAGCCGGGGACGTACACGTCAACGGGCACAATATGATTGACGCCAGGCACCACGCTGTAGGACGAGTAGTAGGGACCGCCGCTGGTGGCGCAGACGCCCATGGAGATAACCCACTTGGGCTCGCCCATCTGGTCGTAGATGCGGCGGATGGGCACGGCCATCTTCCAGGTGACTGTGCCGGCCACAATCATCAGGTCAGCCTGACGGGGCGTGGCGCGGAAGGCCTCCATGCCGAATCGCGAGATATCGAAGCGGGACATCGCGCTGGCCATCATCTCGAAGGCGCAGCAGGCCAGACCGAAGGCTACGGGCCACAGGGCGGACTTGCGGCCCCAGTTGAGCAGGGCATCCACCGATGTGACCATGACGTTCTTTTGCAGGTCGGCGGGCACGTGGAGAAGGGGTTCAGGGTAGGCGTGCTGGCTGTGGGTGTGGCGCATGCTCTCGACGGCCTGGCCCTCTTCGATGTCGAGGCCGCGGGTCTGCAGGTAGAGAGGCGGGCGGGCTTCGGGCGTCATCACATCCTCACTTCCACTCCAGGTCCTTCTTACGCCAAGCGTACACCAGGCCAAAGCCAAGTATAGCCATGAAGACCAGCATCTGTATAAGGGCGTAGAGGCCCAGGGTCCCCATGCGAGTGGCCCAGGGGTAAAGGAAAATTACCGACACGTCGAAGATAACAAAAAGAAGGGCATACATATAATATCGGAAGTTGAACTGCTCCCATGGCCCGCCGATGGTTTCCATGCCGCACTCGTAGATTTCCTTCTTGACGGGGTTGGGCTTCTGAGGCCGGATGCCCAGGCGCGAAAGGGTGAAGGAGAGCATGAGCATACTAAAGGGCACGAAGATAGCGACGCCGGCGAAGATGGCTATGAGGCCGTACTGTCTGAGATAGTCTTCCAGCATGGGCGGGTTACTCCAGGATTGGGGTGCAATATAGCACAGGGATATTATAGTCGCAAGTGAAAATATGCACAAAGTATGTTGGGGGCTAAAGTTAGGAGGAACGTGCTAAAATTTTCCAGACGGCCCTCGGACACATTCCATGGTACAAGTCCAATCAAAAGCTGAAGTTTACTTCATGGCTCTGCTTTCCCTCTCAAAAAGGGAGCGCAATCAAGTCCTTGCTAGTCTAGTTGAAGACCAGAAAGTAAGGGAGGACTTAATCGACATCTTGATTCATGAGTCCAGGAAGGGGGAGACCGCTGAATCCTATAGAAGCTATAGTAACGAGAGGAAATAGAGAGGGGTTTAATCCTCGTAAAATTAGACCAGGATGGGAATTAGCATGACTACCAAGGCTGAAAAGGTACTAATGGAATATAAAGCCTTGCCTAAGCGGGAGCGAAAAAAGTGCTCTCTCGCTTAATGGCAGATGAGGAAGACCTCCTTGAGGAAATATGGGCACAAAAGCTGCTGGAAGAACGGAAGAATGATACAGAACGTCCCTTTGAAGAGTTCCTGGCCGAATATGAAACTGAGAAACTTTAGTGCCTTATTCCCTGACAATAAGGGGACAGACGGAAAAAGACATCAGGGTATTGCCGAAAGGTATAGCTCTCAGAATCAACCAAAGGATACTCTTGCTTAAGGCTGACCCACGGCCTTTAGGCTCAAAGAAGCTCGTTAACCAAGACGCCTACCGGATTCGCATTGGAGACTAAAGGGTTATCTATTTAATTAGGAAAGACTCGCAAGAAATTGTTATCTGGGCGGTGGGGCATAGAAAGGACGTTTACTAGGCAGTGCTTATAGACCTCCACACCCACACTCGTCCCAAGTCTTACGACGCCTTCCATGACATCGAGTCCCTGGTGGCGGAGGCCAAGGCGCTAGGCATCGACGCGCTGTGCATCACCGAACACGACGCCTTTTGGGACCATGCCGAGCTAGCCAGGCTGTCCAAGCAGTTCGGTATGCTGCTGCTGCCGGGATGTGAAGTCAACACCGATGACGGGCACTTCCTGGCCTTTGGCTTGAAGGAATATAAGTACGGGATGCATCGAATGACCTTTCTGCGGCGGCTGGTGGGTCAGGCCGGCGGGGTGATTATCGCGGCCCATCCTTATAGACGCCGCTTTTCACCGCCAGGCCCTAGAAGCCCGTCGCTGGAGGAACAGGTGGGCAGAGCGGCAGAGGAGCCGGCCTTCAGCCAGTGCGACGCCATTGAAACCATCAACGGCCACGGGACGGTTATGGAGAACCGGTTCTCGGCGGCGCTGGCGGACAAGCTGCGGCTGCCGGCCACCGCGGGGACCGATGCCCACCAGCGGGGCGAAGTGGGGCTGTGCGCCACCAGGTTTGAGGCAAAGGTTGGCGACCTGGACGATTTGATTCGAGAGATTAAAGCTGGGCGGTGCAGCCCTGTGGCCCCGACGGAGGGACGGGTCCACGGTCTGTAAATATTGCCGGCAGGGCTACCTGGGCCCTACCGCCACCTCGGCCACCAGCAGTTCCAGCGCCAGGTCTTCTTCTATCTGCCCGTCCTTGACTGAGAAATCGGTCTCCACCAGACGCTGGTACAGGACTTTAATTCGAGGCCAGGGAAACTTGCGGGCCTGGTCCAGGGTCTTTCGCTGCACAAACTCGGCCCTAATCTCCAACCTGGAGCCAATTTCCTGCGGAGCCACGCCCTGCTCCAGCATCTCCTTGGCTAGGGTTACAAGTCGAAGCTGCCTTGCCACCAGATTAAGGATCTGTGAGAAGTTTGTGCCGCTGGCTTTGAGGCTGTGAATAAGCCTGAGCGCCAAACCCGGCCTTCCTTCCAGGATGGCGTCCACCGCGGCGAAGATACTGGCCTCCCGCACCTGGGGCACCAGGAGGTTTACGTCGGCCTCGTCGATAGGGCGGCGGCCGCAGTAGAGCGCCAGCTTATCCAGCTCCGAGTCCAGGGCGCGCAGGTTGCCGCCCACATACTGGCCGAGCAATCGGAGGGCGCCGGGGGTGATCTTCGCGCCTTTGGCCTCTGACCGTTTGCGGGTCCAGAGGGCCAGCTCCTCGCCTCGCGGCACCTCAAAGTTTTGCACATGGGCCTTGGACCGCAGGCGCGTCAGCATGGGGTTGCGGTTGGAAAGGGCGCCCTCGAAGAAGACCAGTGTAGTAGTGGGAGGCAGGGTCTCGATTCGCGTCTCGAGCCCTTCCCACTGGCCCAGGGCGTCGGCGCCCTTCTTGGGCGCGGCCCGCCGCCGTCCGCCTTCGCCGCCATCGAAAGTTTGCAGCAGTCCCTCCACCACTACCAGCCGGCCCTGGGCGAGGAAGGGCATAGCGCCGGCCATGGCGATGAGCTTGTCCATGGTCAGATCGCCGGCGGAGACCCGATGGCTGTTGGCCTCCAGAACCTCGGGAGGGCCAACCTGCGTCTTGAGGGGCGCCAGGGCCTCCTCTATAAGGAAGGAATCGCCATAGAAAACCAGGATAGGCATAGCGGCCTCTACGATAGCACAACTGAGGGCTGGCGGGACGGGTGAAGGGACGCTATGCTTAGGAGGATATGGAGATAGCCCTCATTGGTCTGCCCAGCAGCGGCAAGACCACCTTATTTAATGTATTGACCGGCGGCGCGCAGCAAGCGCCCGTAAGAGGCAAAGCAGGCATAGGCGTAGCAAAGATCCTTGACACGCGCCTGGACGCTTTATCCAAAGTTTTCAACCCCAAGAAGACCACCTTCGCCGAAATCACCTTTTGGGATATCCCGGCGGCAGTGGGCGAGGACGGGCAGCAGCGGGCCATAGGCGGGCAGTTCTTAAACCAGCTTCAGAGCGCCGACGCCTTTTTGCATGTGGTACGGGCCTTTGACGACCCGACGGTGCCTCATTCTCAGGGCAGCGTCGACCCTCTAAGAGACCTGGAGGCCCTGGACGCGGAGCTGGCTTTCTCAGACCTGGCTATCTTAGAACGTCGAGTCCAGCGCATCGCCGACTCGTTAAAGGGGGCCAGGGGCAACGAGCGGGAACAGCTGCTGCGGGAGCAGCCCTTGATTCAGCGAGTGAAGGAGTCCTTGGAAAAGGACGTGCCCCTGCGGCAGCAGACTTTCACGGGAGAAGAGTCCAAAACCCTGGCCAACTACCAGCTTCTGACCAGCAAGCCGCAACTTATCGTGATGAACATCGGCGAGGAAGACCTGGGGGACCAGGCGCGGGCGGACAAGCTGTCGGCCCAGGCCAGCGAGAAGCACGGGATGAGGGCGCTGGCGGTGTGCGGGAAGCTGGAGAGCGAGCTGTCGCAGCTATCAGCGGAGGAGCAGCGGGAGTTCCGCCAGTCCCTGGGGGCGGGCGAGTCAGCGGTGGGCCGGTTGGTGCGCGAGTGCCTGGAGATGGTGGGTATGAGCACCTTCCTCACCGTCGGCCCGGACGAGGTGCGGGGGTGGGTGATAAATAAGGAGATGGCGGCGGTGAAGGCCGCGGGAAGGATACACTCGGACATCGAGCGGGGATTTATTCGGGCCGAGGTGGTGTCTTACGACGACTTCATGGCCTGCGGATCGCTGGCGGAGGCACGAAAGCGGGGCGTGCTGCGGTCGGAGGGCAAGACCTACCCCGTGAAAGACGGGGATATTATCAACTTCCTGTTCAGTGTCTAAGCCCCACCTGCTCCCAACCACCCACTAGGCTAAACGCGCCGCATTTGTCTTCGGATGACTACTCCTGAAAAGCTGCTTGGCGCGGACCTGTTGGACCTATGGGGGTTAACCCTCATAGGCGACCCCTTTTTAATCAACTCTGACCCGGTTCCCTGAACACCGACAGGCACAGTCCTGGGTGCTAGCACCTGAAAGTATTCCAGGTATACCCCCCATGGGATGTCGTGTTGGCACCACAAATTAAGGTGGTAACCCACTGGGGTAGACTCTCCAAAGTGCCGATACTCTCCTCCAAGCGATAGCAACCCACCGATACAGGGCGCAAAAAGTTAAACCGCCCGAAGTCCGAGTAGGGGTCGCATCCCGGAGGAATAGCATGAGACTGAGGATTGGACGCATTCACCTTGCAGGCCTGTCCCTGGACTGGCTTGTCCTTGCGTCACAAGTCTGCATTTTGGATGGTTCCGAGGGTGTCCCCCAGGATATTCTCTCCGCCGCCAGCAAAGAGATCCTCAGACGAATTAGGGACGCGGGCGAATTCGATATAACCCCTCGGGAAGTCCTGCTCTCTTTCTTAAAGCCTGCCCTGGCGACGCAAGGCCATTGCAGATGCCCCTCCTGCCGCGCTCGATGCGCGGTGTGCAGGGCCGTCCACCAGCCCCCCCGCCAGCAAAGAGCAGGCCGGGAACAACTAGGCAACGCAGAGCTCTAACTTAAATATCTTAACCTCTTGTCAACTATCCAGCATGGCTATCGGAGGCCCAAGTGCGCCTTTACTGCCCGCTGGACTTGGCTAACAAACTCGAGGGTAAGAGAACCTCTATAGCGCAACAGCCGGACTTTATCCACGGTGCGAATCTGGTCAGCTTTAGCACGTGAAGCCACTGTTAGACCACCTGCCCCCTTAGGTAGAAAAGCATTGTACGGATACACCTTCTTTGAAGGCTGACCAGTAATGGGAACTACAGTTACGGTTTGAGAGTAACGGTTATTGATATCATTTGAGACTATTACTGCTGGCCGGGTCTTGCCTATTTCTGCTCCAATGCTCGGGTCCATCTGGACATCAAAAATATCCCCACACCGAGGAAAGTCTCTTTCTGATTGGGATGACATTTAGGATTCAGTGTTAAAGGTCAGCCTAATGAGGCCACTTTTCTAAAGTAATTTTTTCCCACTCCGCATTAATCTGCGCCCCCTCTTCTCTTTCTGCTATATAGCCCTCAATCATTTCCTGCTCAAACTCCTTTTGCTCAATAGAGCGCAGCTTCTCCTCAATGGCCTCCGCTACAAATGCGCTCCTTTTCCTTGAGCGTACCCTTTCCTTAAGAGTCGAAGCCGTCTTCTCAGGAATGGTAAAGTTTAGCTTTACAGTTCTCGAAACCATTATGTATAACCCCAATTAATACCTCTACCTATACGTATTTTAAGCGTATGCCATATCAAATACAACTTTTATTCCAGGCACATTACTTGTATCCTTGCGTTACCTTCCATCAGAGGTATCCATGTACGTTGTCGGAACGGCTGGCCATGTGGACCACGGCAAGTCCACCCTTATCAAAGCCCTGACAGGCATAGACCCGGACCGCCTTCCCGAAGAAAAAGCCAGGGAGATGACCATTGACCTGGGCTTTGCCTGGCTGACCCTGCCCTCGGGCCGAGAGGTCAGTGTCATCGACGTTCCGGGGCATGAGCGCTTCGTTCACAATATGCTGGCGGGCGTCGGCGGGGTGGACCTGGCACTGCTGGTGGTGGCCTGCGACGAAGGTGTCATGACGCAGACTCGCGAACACCTGGCCATCCTCGACCTGCTGCAGGTCAAGAGCGGCCTGGTGGCCCTGACCAAGGCCGACCTGGTGGACGCCGAGATGCTGGACCTGGTGAAGCTGGACACCGAGGAGTCCCTAAAGGGCACCGTATTTGAGAAGGCGCCCATGATGCCCGTGTCGTCGTACACCGGCAAGGGCATTCCCGAGTTGAAGCGTAAAATTGACGACATGCTGACCTCAACACCGCCGCGACCGGACGTGGGCCGCCCGCGGCTGGCGGTGGACCGCTCCTTTACCGTGGCTGGCTTCGGCACGGTGGTCACGGGCACGCTCATTGGTGGCAGCCTGGGGGTGGGGCAGGAGGCGGAGCTGGCGCCGTCGGGGCGCAAGGTGCGAATTCGCGGATTGCAGACGCACAAGCAGAAGCTGGATAAGGCCGACCCTGGACGCAGGCTGGCGATTAATCTCACAGGCGTCTCCCATGACGAGGTGCGTCGTGGCGAGGTGTTGACCAACCCCGGCTGGCTGAAGCCCACGAACCTGGTGGACGTCCGGCTGAAGCTGATTAAAGACGCGCCCCGGCCCATGAAGCACAACGCCCGCGTGTCCTTCCATCTGCTGGCCAGCGAGACCGCCGCCCGAGTGCGCCTGCTGGACACTAAGGAGCTGCAACCCGGACAGGAGGCCTGGGCGCAGGTACACATGGAAGACCCCTTGCCGGTGGTGAAAGACGACTTCTTTGTCGTACGCGACACCGAGACCACTCTGGGTGGGGGCCGGGTTGCCGACGCCCAGCCAAAGCGACACCGCGCCTTCTCCGAGACGGTGCTGGAGAGCCTGTCGAGAATGGAGCAGGGCAGCCCCGGGGAAGCAGTCTTGTCGTCATTGGAGCAGGCCGGCCCCAGCGACATCGCTACCCTGGCCCAGCGGGGGAACCAGGCGCTGTCGGAAGCGCTGCCGATGGTCGAGTCGCTAGCTAAAGAAGGACGGTTGGTTGTCCTGGGTGATGGGGAGGTCAGGGGAGAGTCGGCGGTCTATTCAAACAGGGCCTGGGAGGCGCTGGAAGAGCAGGCACAAACATTCTTGGCGCAGTACCATCGTCAGTTCCCCCTTCGGAAGGGCGCGTCGAGGGAGGAGATGAGAAGCCGGTTAGGACTTTCGGCCCCGCTGTTTCCCCTAGTGCTAGCTAGGTTAATACAGGACGAAGTTGTCACTGAAGACGCCTCGCTGGTGCGGCTGCCGCAGCACAAGGTGTCCATGAAGCCGCAGCAGGAACAGCAGGCGGCGTCGTATCTTAAGGCCCTGGCCTCAGACCCCTTCTCGCCCCCCACAGACCAGCCCATTGATCCGGCGCTGCTGGCCCTGCTCATCGAGGAGGGGCGAGTGGTGCGGGTAGACGCGTCGGTGGTCCTCAGCGCCGACGCCTACAAGCAAGCAGTAAACAAGATAACGAGTTATATTAGAGACAATGGTAAGATCACCGTGGCCGACGCCCGCACCTTGCTGAACTCGACCCGTAAATATGTGCTGCCGCTGCTGGAATACATGGACCAGCAGCGAATCACCCGTCGTGTGGGCGATGAGCGGGTGCTGAGGTGAGCGAGTGGGCTTAGACCTGGCCAAGACTATCCAGGAATTGAACAGCGCGGCCTCCGGCCAGCGGCGCGAGCATGACGACCGCCTCCAGCGCATCGTCGTAGCGGTGGAGGCTATGCGGGGCGCTTCCAAGGACGACGTGGCGCAAAAATTTGACCGTCCCGCGCCTCGACGCCGCTTTTTGTGGGCGAAGCCCACCGACGGCCTGGGCGCTGCCTACGACCCGCCAGCTACACCCTCCGACTTCTGCGTGCTGTCGGTGGACGGCTCGCAGATAGACGTAGACCGTCACATGCCTATGGCCTGCGCCCTTATAAACATCGGCTCGTGCGTGATTCGATATGGCGCTCAGCCTACCGCCCGCCTCGCCAGCCAGCCTAGGCTCCTCTTCGGCGAAGGTCTGTACCTGAGCGACCCCAAGAACGGCGCCGCCGAGGTCCCCTTGGAAGGCCCCGCCTTAGGGCTGAAGCGAAGCCTGGAGGAGATGCGGGCCGTGAAGCCGCTGGTCGAAGCCCTGCCTGATGACCTGCCTACGCTGGCCCTGCTGGACGGAACGCTGGTATTGTGGGGAGCTTCGGGACGGGAGTCGACGCCGCTATTGAAGGCGGAGATTTTGGAGCGGGGGCTGGTGCCAGTCCTCGATGAGCTTAGAGAGATGTCACAAAAACGGCCCTTCGCCCTAGCGGCCTACGTCAGCTACCCCGCCAGCTCCGAGGTCGTCAAAACCCTGCGGCTGCACCTCTGCCAGCATAGCGGCGAGGAGTGTGAGCGGGCGGGCTGCTCCAATCGCCGCTCTTCGATGTCGCCGTGCAGCCTGGTCAACCACCTGCTGGACCGGGAGCTGTTCTTAAACTTGCTGAGGCCGGGGCAGCGCTCAGGGCTATTCATCAGCCAGTCGCTGGTAATTCAGGACTATAAGGGCCACCAAATCTATTTCTTTTATGTGCATACAGGTGATGAAATAGGGCGGGTGGAAGTGCCGGAGTGGGTCGCTACGGACGAACGACTGCTATCGATGGCCCACGCCCTCGTCCTCGACCAGTGCCATCGAGGCCTGGGCTACCCCGTGGCCATATCGGAAGCCCACGAACAGGCCGTAGTCAGCGGCAGCGACCGGCAGCGATTCAACGAGCTGGTGGCCTCACTGCTATCACGGCAGGGGTTATCGGCGGCCACCTCAGAAAAAAGCCGATCTAAAAGGACAGCCTGGCTATGACGCAAGAGAAGCCGCAGCGCATTGGCGAGGTTATTGACGCCGACATACGCAGCTTCGATGTTCAGTGCTACACGCTCTGGCGGGGGCCGTCGCTGGGGACCTTAGTGCGGGCGGGCGAGCCGTCGGTGGTCGGCGTGGTGTCGGAGGTGCGGACCGAGTCGCTGGACCCTAGCCGTCCCGCCATCGCGCGGGGCCAGGACGCCGCCACCGAGGACGATATTTATAAAGAGAACCCTCAGTTGACCCAACTGCTGCGCACTCGATTTCACGCTATGGTGGTGGGCTGCTCCGAGGACGGTGGCATACGAGTGGGTCTGCCATCGGCGCCGCCGCGGCTTCACGCCTTCGTCTTTGCCTGCGACTTGCAGCACACCGCCGGCCTGACGCGCTCCCTGGACTTCCTGCGACTGCTGCTTAATGGCAACGGCCCGGCCAGCGACGAGGTGGTTGTCGCATGCCTGCGTCAATTGGGCAAGGAGTCGCAGTATGGGAAGGACTTTCTTTTGAGGGCGGGGAAGGCGCTGGCGCAAGAGCTGGCGGGCCAGACGCCCCGGCTCAACGGCATCCTCAGGAGACTGGCATGACAACTAACGGCGCGTCGCCTCAGGAGAAGCCAGGCCAGTTCTTAGGACTGGTGACAGGCGGCTCTCTGAGCCAGGGCGTGGAGGTGCGGCTGGATGCTGGAGTGTCCGTGGAGGACATGAAGGACGGCACCCACGTTACTATCCAGGGCGAGAAGGAACGGTTCATCGGCATCGTTACCGACGTTGCCCTGGGCATGACCGACCCGAACATGAAATACGCGCCGCCGGACGTGTCGGACCCCTACATCGCCCAGGTGGTCAAGGGGTCGATGACCTACGGCACCCTGTCGGTGCTGCCGATGCTGACGCTGCCCGCCGCCCTGGGCGCCGACGACGCCCCCAAGCCGGCCAAGACCGTCCCCTCCCATTTCTCCAAGGTGTTCCGGGCGTCGGAACGGGACGAGGAACTGGTCTTCGGCAAAGAAGGCAAGACCCACTTCTTCATCGGCAATCCCCTGGACATGGAGACCAAGGTCTGCCTGAACATGGAGGAGATGGTCAAGCGCTCCTGCGGCGTCTTCGGCAAGAGCGGCACGGGCAAGACCTTCCTCACCCGACTGCTGCTCGTGGGTATCCTGCAGAACGACGGCGCGTCCAGCCTCATCTTCGACATGCACAGCGAGTACGGTTGGATGGGGCAGGACACGGACAGAGGCGCGACGGTGAAGGGCCTGAAACAGCTCTTTCCAGCCAAAGTAGCCGTGTTTTCTCTGGATGAGGAGCATTCGCGGCGGCGGGGCGTGTCGCCGGACTTCGTGCTGCAGGTGGGCTATGGGGACATTGAGCCCGAGGACGTGGAGTTGCTGCGGCAGACCTTGAGCCTGTCCGATGTGGCGGCGTCATCGGCGTGGAACTTGCAGCACAAGCTGGGCGCCAAGGGCTGGCTCAAGACTTTCCTGGACATTGAGGGCGGCGATGCTCTGGCGAAGCTTGCCGAGGATCTGAACATTAACTTCCAGGCCCTTCGCGCCCTCTACAACCGCCTCAGCCGCCTCAAACGCTACGCCTTTATCACCGACAAGCCCCTGGACGACTCGGTGAACCGTATCCTGGAATGCCTTGACCAGGGCAAGCACGTGGTGCTGGAGTTCGGCCAGTACGGCAACGATCTGACGGCCTATATCCTTGTCGCCAACCTGCTGACCCGCCGCATTCATGAACGTTATGCCAGGCGTAAGCAGGAGGCGGAAGGCGGCAGAGGTAAGCCGCCACGACCCCTGGTCATCGTCATCGAAGAAGCACACCGGTTTCTCAATCCAGCGGTAGCCCCCCAGACCATCTTCGGCACCATCGCCCGCGAGGACCGGAAATTCAACGTCACGCTCATGGTCATCGACCAGCGTCCCAGCGCCATAGACAGCGAGGTTATGAGCCAGGTGGGCACCAAGCTGACGTGCCTGCTGGACAACGAGCGGGATGTGGAGGCGGTGCTGGCGGGCACTCCCGGCTCCCGCGAGCTTCGTACGGTACTGTCGAGGCTGGACAGCAAGCAGCAGGCGTTGATATTCGGCCACGCTGTGCCCATGCCAGTAGTGGTGAGGACGCGGCAGTACGGCGCCAGCGGCGAGTACCGCGACCTGGTGCAGCCGGAGTGGTCGAAGGGGCGGATGGCGGGGCAGGGCGGCAACGGGGCTAACGGCGCGGGGGAGTCGGCGGAGGAGGAGCTGGACCGGAAGCTGAAGGGGATGTTTTAGGGGCAGCCGATTTCAAAATTCGCCAATCTGCCCTTTTGTCCAACTTGCCTTCTAGCTCCCACTCCGCCATAATCCTGGCAATTCGCCCCGTCTCGATTTGAGGTGTGCCGATGCCCTGGTGGGGATGGCTGGTTATTTCAGCTTACGGCCTGTTCTTTTTAGCCTGCGTCTTTCTTACGGCCATGCTCCAGGAAGACAGGGAGCCGCGTAACCCGGACCTCTAGCGTCCGCCCATCATTGCTGACGGCGGCGCCAACAACCAGCTAGCCACACCCGAGGACGCCGAGCGGCTGGCCGAGCGCGGCATTGTGTACACGCCGGACTACATCATCAACGCCGGCGGCGTCATCAACGTGTCCTGCGAAGTAGGCATGGCCTACAACGAGGACCTGGCGCGCCATCGCACCGAGCACATCTACGAGACCACGGAGCGGGTGCTAGCCCTGGCGTCCAAGGAAGAGATCACCACCGCCGAGGCCGCGGACCGCATCGCCCGAGAGCGGGTGGAGGCTGTAAGGGGGATGCGGGCGCTGCGGCGGTTTGGGTAAGGATAGGTCTGTCCGTTACGTTGGAGCACTTCTGGGCGCTGTTATAATAAGTCTGACACCGGATTAACCGCGCGAAATAGGGATGTAAATGCAGCTAAAGACAAAAACTAAAGAGGCCTGGGGTAAAACTCTAGAGAAAAAACTCAAAGCCTTGGCCAACCAGTTTTCCGAAATTAAGGCCATCTATCAAAAGAAAACCTCTTGGGGAATGGAGGTGCATTACGTTGGGGACTTTGTGGACAGAGAAAGGGAGGATGCGTTTTACAGGGAAGAAGGGGAGATATTAGCTTGGTCCCCTGAAGGCAAGCTGTGGACCCATCTATTCAATCCCAACAATTTTGCAGACCCCGGCCCGTTTTTGGAACCTGAGGGCTCAGTTAAGATCTTCGGACGTGATTCCTACTCCTAATAATGTCGCCACCAAGTGAAGAACATTTGGAGTGGGCGCGAAGGTTTGAAGAAGAGTTTTTAACTATCCTTGACGCCAATGTCTTCAATTGGGCTACTGTGGCGCTCTTTTATAGCGCGCTACATTATGTACAAGCGTTCCTGGTTGAGAGGGGCCTAGGCGTCATAGTCGAAAATCATGGCATCAGGAACAGGTTGGTAAATACAGTCAGCGAACTGAAGGATATTAGCGCTTCCTATAGGCATCTTCACGATGCAGGCTGGGACTGTCGGTATAGAGGCCGCAGAATTAGACGTGAAGATATTGAAGGTCTATTACACCCTGATTTTGTCAAGGTAAAAACTAGAATTCTATCTCTACTCGGGTAAGACTAGCACGACAAACAAACCAAGAGGCCCCCGAATCTCCAGGGGCCTCTTTTTTATCGCGTTATTTCAGACTACCTACTCCAATATCCGCTCCCCATATAGCCTCACCGCATTGTCCCATAGGATCTTACGCTTGGCGTCCTTGGAGATGGGCTGGGCGATGAAGTCGGGGAGGGCCTTGTCGGGGTCAGGCGCGTCAGGGTGGGAGTAGTCGGTGTTCCAGACGATGTTGTCATCGCCCAGAGCGTCCACCACACCCTTGAGATGGAACTCGTCGGGGTCGCAGGCGACGAAGCCCTGACGTTTGAAGTAGTCGCTAGGCTTCAGGGGCAGCGGGTCCATGTCGTACCACATGCCCTGACGCCGAGAGCGGATGCCGTGGTCGTCCAGGCGGCCCAGCCAGAAGGGCAACCAGCCAGCATTGCCCTCCAGGAAGGACACGCGAAGCTTGGGGTGCCGCCCCAGCACGCCCAGGAATATCAGGTGACCCAGCGATATCATGTTCTCAAACGGAAACCCGATGGCGTGGTCCAGGGCGACTTCCGCGCCGGAAACCTTGTTGCGGGGCTGATACCTGGAGCCGGTGTGGGGGTCGCCGCTGCCGACGCCGTGGAAGGATATGGGGAAGTCCAGCTCCTCAGCCAGGTTCCAGAAGGGGTCGTAGGCCAGGTCGTGCCAGGGCCGAGCCTTGGTGGCCTTGGGCATGGTGACGGTAACCGCCCCCAGCTTCTCAATGACGCGGCGTGTCTCGATGACCATACCCTCGATGTCATGCTGATGGGGCAGGACGCCGACCATCTTGAGGCGGGACGGAGCGGTGTCGGCAAAGTCTCGGGAGTAGTTGTTATAGGCGCGGGCGCAGGCCCACAACAGGCCCTGGTCACGGCCCTCGTTAACCCGCAGGGGCAGGGGCGCGTTATCGATTAGCACCTGCTTGTCCCAGCCTAACCGGTCCAGGTCAGCGATGCGGCTTTCAGGGGTGAACTCCAGAGCATAGGACTGGCCGTACTTAATTGGCATGAAATCGTCCAGGTTCACCGCGGCCTTGCGGACCTCGCCGGCGCCCTGGAGGCTGGTCTTGGCCCTGCGGCCCTCAGGGAAAATCTCGCATTCCATGAAGCTGCGGCTAGCCCCGTGCCGGCTCTCCTCCTTGGGACCGACGATGGGCCGGCGGGCGTAGTATTCCGGCTCCATGTACTGGCTCCAGATATCGTGGATTTCCGAAATATGGGCATCTGCGTCGATGACTTTAAATCCCTTGTACATGACTACTGAGCTCCTGGTTAAAATCGGCTGCGTTTAGGCCATTATAGCAATAGGACGCTCTTTTGCCACAGGAAGGTGAAAGGGCGCGGCGAAACGTAAAGAGGCTCGCCCCGCTGAGACATAGTTTCGGCAGGGCAAGCCTTTTGTTTGAAGAAGCCTACTGCGCTTTGGAAGGCGCGTTGAAGCCGATCTTATTATGAGTGCCGTCGCAGAAAGGTTTGGTGCTGGACTGGCCGCACCGGCATAGCGAGAAAGGATTGCGCTCTATTTTGAACTCCTTGCCCTCGGCGTCCACAAGCCTGACCGGCCCTTCTACTCGATAGTTGCCATTCGGTCTAATCGTAATGGTGACTACTGGTTGGTCTGCCATAAAGAACTCCTTCTGATTTATTTTTATCCCGGCTGTATCGTCGAGAAAGAATAGGCATAGTTGCAAATATTTGCAACTAGAAAGGCAAACGCAAATTATCGCGCCTTAAGCTATTCATACCCCAGTCTATGCAACGCCTCCTCATCCAAGCCCAGGTAGTGTCCAACCTCATGCAGCAGCGTCTTGCGCACCTCCCGCTCCAGGTCTTCAAGAGTGGCGCAGATGGACTCCAGAGGCCGCTGGTAGATGGTTATCTTGTCCGGGAGCATTGGCAGCTCACCGCCGCGCTCCAGCCGGGATACGCCGGTATAGCTGCCCAACAGGTCGTGGCGGGACTCCATCTGCTGCGAATCCAAGACATCACCGGCCGGCCAGTCCTCCACCACCACATCCACGTTTTCCAGGTAGTCCATAATCTGCGGCGGCAGGTCCTCATAGCACCGCAGCACCATATCCACAAACTCGTGCCGCTTAAGACGCAGCATTGGGGATACCTAGCTTCTCCCTTATGCCCTTGAGGATATCCATATTGGCCTTGTCGGGGCCGCCTCCCTCCATGCCAGGCACCTCCAGGAAAAAGGGCAGGCCGCGGAAGGCCGGGTGGGCCATAATGTTCTCGAAGCCCTGGATGCCAATGTGCCCCTGGCCAATGTTCTCGTGGCGGTCGATGCCCGCGCCCAAGGGGTTCTTGGAGTCGTTGGCGTGAACGGCTACCAGCCGGTCAAGGCCTATCTCGCGGTCGAACTCGTCCAAGGCCTTTTCCAGGCCGTCCCTGGTGCTGACATCGTACCCTGCGGCAAAGGAGTGCTCAGTATCAAGGCATACCCTCACGCGCGGGCTGCCGACGGCCTTGATGATGCGGCCTATCTCATCGAATCGCGCGCCGATATGCTGGCCCATGCCCGCCGTGTTTTCTATCGTCAGCCACGGCCCTTGCGGCGAGTTCTCCAAAACTTCGATGATGCTGGCGACGGTCTGGCGGAAGATGCCGTCATAGCCCGCCCCCTTGTGGCTGCCGGGGTGGAATATGATGCCCTGGGCGTCGATGGAGTGGGCCAGGTTCATATAGTCGTTGAGCGATTTGACGCCCTTTTTGACGTTGGCAGGGTCCGGATTGCCCAGATTGATAAGATAGATGCAATGAAAGAAGACAGGTCCCATTCCAACCGCCGCCCGTTTGGCCTTGAAGCCGTCAATGCTTCCCTGAGGTATGGGCTTGAAAAACCAGCTCTGGGGGGAGGAGCCGAAAATCTGGATGGCCTCGCATCCAATGTCCCGGCCGCGGTCAATGGCCGTCTCGATACCCCCAGCGGTGGACACATGAGCGCCCAGCTTCATATTCAGCTCCTTAAACGAAATGCGCCTGCCAATTATGTCCCACTTCCAAAACATGGACAAGAGTCGACGACGTTAATGACGGGCGTTTTTAGAAAGACCATCTTCTTATGAAAGCCTTGCTTCTAGAGGAAGCGGGGCCTGACCCTAAACTCGCCTTCCGTGAGATCGCCGAGCCTGACTGCGGCCCCGGCCAGGTCCTGGTAAGAGTGCGCGCCTGCGGCCTATGCCGCCATGATCTGGCGGTTATGGAGGGCCTATTGCGACGCGGCGTGCGGCTGCCCCTGGCGCTGGGCCACGAAATCGCGGGTGAGGTGGAGAAGGTCGGCGCGAGCGTATTGCGCATCGCCGCCGGCGACAGGGTGGCGAGCCTGCCGGTGGACGCCTGCGGTGGATGCCCCCAGTGCCTCACTGGCCGGGAGCATCGCTGCGAGGACGGGCGAGGGATGGGCCACGGGGTCCACGGCGGAATGGCCGAGTATGTGGCAGTCCGCGAGCACAGCCTGGTCAAGCTGCCATCCGGCATCCCCTGGAATCAGGCCTGCCTCCTCGCTTGTCCGACAGGCGTGGCCCTCAAGGCTGTCCGTGAGGCGGCGCAGGTAAAAGCCGGCGAGACCGTGGCGGTGACAGGGGCCGGCGGCGGCCTGGGGACACAACTGGTCCAGGCCGCCAAACTGTCGGGGGCCCGGGTGCTGGCGGTGACGTCATCGCAGGCTAAAGAGCGGGGGTTAAAAGTCCTGGGCGCCGACGAAGTCATCGTAACCAACGACCTGGACTGGAGCGAGGTGGCCCTGGCCCTGACCGGGGACCGCGGCGTCGACGTGGTACTGGACACAGTCGGTTCAGCGATGGCAGCCAGCGCCGTCAAAGCCCTCTCCGTTGGCGGACGCCTGGCACTGCTGGGTGAGGTGGAGGGTCTGGAGGCCCAACTGAACCTCGGGGAAATCATTTTTCGGGAGGCTCGAATTATAGGGTCCCTGGGGGCGGACAGGAGGCATTTGGAGGAGGCGGCGCGGCTATGGTCGACAGGGGCGATTAGGCCGGTAGTGGGAGGGACTAAGCCGTGGGAAGAGGCGAGGGAGGCAGTCAGCCGTGTGAAGGGTGGGCAGGTTCTAGGCAGGATGACACTGGAGGTTTAGCGTTTTTAGTACGGCTGACTGCCGCGTTAGTCCTTTTGCGTGCATCTGCTGCCTCCAGCCCCATACGAAAGGCTAGGCATCATATAAGCTGACGCCAGTAGTCCTTTTACATATGGCATTGGGTTTTCATGGTCTGTACCGTAGCTGTATTACGAAAAATCTCATAGCTTTCGTAATGTTGGCAAAGTATAAAATTCATAAAAAGTAGTATTCCTTTTGTATTGCTCTTAAGTTGTCAAGAGAATAATGTATCAGTCCCAAAACTTCATAGAGTTTTCACCTTAAGGCGTCACAATAATCAATAGCGGGACGCTACTCAATCAGGAGGCCAATTATGCAGTTCCTGCCTAAGTCTTGCCCAAAGTGTCGCGGTGACATGGTAGCCAGAATGGATACCTACGGACCCTTTCTCTCCTGCGTCCAGTGCAGCCACCAGGTCTTTCTGCCGGCCAAGCCTAAAGAGGCCAGAAGGCCACAGCCGGTGGAGACCGTCGGCGCCAGCCGATAGCCTTCTAAGCAGAAGATATGAAAGCGCCCCGATGTCATCGGGGCGCTTTTGTTTTTCCAAGCCACCGATAGCCGCTTTCGCCAACTCCTGCTAAAATGCCGCCGTTAACCCTAGCAGGAGGTCCCGTCCATGGCCGCCACAAAAGCCGCACCCAAGCCCGCCGTCAGACCCGCCGAAAAGTTTATTACAACCAACGGAGTGCGCCTGCGTTATTTCGATTATGGCAACGAGGGCAAGATGCCTCTCATCTGCCTCCACGGCAATCGAGGGCAGGCGCACATCTGGGACGAGTTCGCCGAGGCTGTCGCGCCTCACTACCATGTCTACACCGTCGACCAGCGGGGCCACGGCGAAAGCCAGTGGGCGCCCGACGGGTACCATCGCGACCATTATGTCGCCGACCTGGCAGCTTTTATGGACCAGCTCAATATCAAGAAGGCGGTCCTGGCGGGCCTCTCTATGGGCGGCTGGAACTCCCTGCTCTATGCCGTCGACCACCCCGAGCGAGTCGACCGGTTCATCATGGTGGATATCGGCCCTGATGGCAGCCCGGTCATGAAAGCCAATCGCAAGACCTACAAGCCCGAGCCTTTGGAGTTTTTCACCCTGGAGGAGGCCCACGACTACGCCCGCAAGAACGACCCCTGGGCCACCGAGGAGCGCCGACGCCAGGACATTGGCAATCGAATGCGCCAGCACCCGGACGGCAAGTGGCGGTGGAAGGTGGACCCGGCCATAATCTTCCACCAGCTCCCGGACAACTACGACCCGGCCTATATCAAGCGTTATTGGGACGCCATGAAGAAGGTCCAGTGCCCCTTCATGGAGGTGCGCGGCGCGGAGAGCACCACCCTGGACGAAGACCTCATTGAGAAGATGAAGAAGACCAATAAGCTCTTTTCGGCGGTGACCATCCCCGGGGCCGGCCACGTGGTGACGGTGGACAAGCCTTATGAGTTCATCAGGGCGACTAAGAAGTTCCTGGGAATAAAGGGCTAGTCCGCTTATCCTTTAGGATCTTCCCGCTTACTATAACCCGGGCCTTTCTGGTGTACACTTGAGCCTACGGAGGTGCCGTCATGGCTACTTATATTCAGCTTTTGATACTTACGCCGGAAGGCCGTGCGCGGACGCTGGAAGACCCGGAGTTTGTGCTTAAAGCCCAGCAATCTATATCGATAACCGCCGTCACCGTCCTGGGCACCTACGGCGTCCTCGGCCAGTACGACTTCATAAACATAGTCGACGCGCCCAACGAAAGCGTAGCGGCCAAATTTTCCATTGAGCTGGGCGTCAAAGCCGGGGCGCACATAACCACCCTGCCTGCCATACCCATCGCGCGGCTTGAAAACGTTCACGGCGGGGATCCTTCGCCCACGGAGACCAGCCGGGCCATGCCCCTGGAGGGCGGGAGGAACTGAGGGTTAAAGCCAGCCGGTCAACCAGCGCCACCAGTCCTTAACCACGTCCACCGCCCTGTACTTGTCCAATTCTTCGTGGAACATGCCGTTTATCCTTGGGTCTTGTTCGTCATAGCCAACATTCCATTGACTTTTTGAGAGCTTAGGGACAAAATCGCCCCATTACAATGCAAACCACCGCTGGAGGCGATATGACAGACCTATCAAAAAATGATGTTAAGGCTATGGGCAAGGCCGTCGGGCTGGATATCAAGGAGCCTGACCTCTCAGAGGTCACGGAAGTCATCAATGCCATCATTGAGGCGGTGGACGAAATCAACCCGCCGGGCCTGGACGCCATAGAGCCCCTGCCTGTAATACCCCCGCCCCCCAGGCCGAAAAGCCTTGCCACCGGGACTGCTGCCGGCCGGCAGCGCCGCGGCCGGCAGGCCAGCCGCGGGCGGGCTGCCCCAGCGAACGGGCGGCGAACTCGAGGCCGGGCCTCCGGCAGGGCCGCATCCGGGGCAAGGACTGGGGCGCGCAGGGCTAAAACTTCTCGCAGCGGGAGGTAGCTATGCCCAGGCTCAAAAACTCTGACATACCTTTTTTGACGGCCACGGAGCTCTCCCAGCAGATCAAGGCCAAGAAGGTCTCGCCCGTCGACGCCGTCAAGGCCTATCTTGACCGAATCGATAAGCTGGACGACAAGCTCCACGCCTATATCACCGTCTGCGAGGATGAGGCGCTGAAGGCCGCCCGCGCCGCCGAGCGGGAGATTATGCGGGGGGACTATCGAGGGCCCATGCACGGCATACCGATGGCGTGCAAGGACCAATGGTGGACCAAGGGTGTGCGCACCACTGCGGGGTCCAACATTCTTAAAGACTTCGTGCCGGATGAGGACGCTACCGTGATGACCAAGCTCAAGCGCAACGGCGGCATCATGATCGGCAAGACAAACCTCACCGAATTCGCTATGGCCTACACCTATCACTACCCCTTCGGGGTGCCTCGAAACCCGTGGAACCTGAAGCACATGCCGGGCGAATTCGGTGAGGTT
>Ga0194132_10002027_pt1 | contig 39245 bp, 34 predicted proteins | sample TA2KigOf80mmetaG_FD_148612 | JGI IMG/M metagenome (GOLD analysis project Ga0194132, IMG submission 148612) | Freshwater microbial communities from Lake Tanganyika, Tanzania - TA2015054 Kigoma Offshore 80m | ecosystem: Environmental > Aquatic > Freshwater > Lake | place: Tanzania: Lake...
CTTCGAAACATGCCTGACGGCGGATGCCGGGGCTAAAAATTCGCCCGAACATGACATCAATTTGAAGAGGCTCGTCCAAAACCCTCTCCTCCCGAGGTAACGCAAAGGTCTCCCGAGGGAGAGGCCTTTGCGGCTCTGCGCAAAGGGTGAGGGCTACGGCTGTTCCGTCCTCCTCACAAACCGGGCACATCGGTTACACATAGCCCAACCACCCTCGTTGCCACCTCCCCATCGGCAAGCGCCACATCCGCAACCGCACCCACAGCACCGACCACGTCGCCATCTGCTTCTTCAACGCGGGCTCGCTTCCCGACCCGGAAGGCGTCCTCCACGCCGCCGGCGCGTCGCTGCGCTACATCATGCTGCAGTCGTGGGGCGCAAAGGAGCAGGCGACGGTGCGGCGGTATGTGATGCCGCGGTGGTAGGGACTAATTAGGCAAGGATATGATATACGCCGATGTCCGTTGGCAGGGAGAGAGGAGGGGTCATCTGCTGCAACACGGGCGCTAATACCCCTACCTCACCACCCTGTACCTGAGGTGTGTCCTTGCGCCCGTGACCTCAACCACCGCCAGCCTCTCCAGGCGTATCTCCGCCGCCAGCCCATCGAACATTCGCAGGCCGCCGCCGAGTAGCACGGGCATGACGTCGATGTGCAGCTCGTCCGCGAGGCGTGCCAGCAGCGCCTGCCGCGCCACGCTCGCGCCGGCGATGATCGTCACGTCCTTGTCCCCAGCCGCCGCCTTCGCCTGCCGGACCGCGCTCTCGATCCCGTCCGTCACGAACGTGAACGACAGATCCCCCGTCGTGCGCGGCAACGGGCTGGGCGGCTTGTGCGTGAGGACGAATATCGGCGCCTGGTATTCGTAGTTGTCGTTGTACCACTCCGGGTGCGGCGACATCCCGAACGTGTTCCGGCCCATGACCGCCGCGCCGGTATTTCGGATGGACTCCTTCATGGGCTCGCTCGCCTGCAGCATTTCGAAGTCCGTGTACAGAGCATCCACGCTCCCGTTGCGGTCGTTGATGTACCCGTCGACCGACATCGTCGTCCCGAGGACTACCTTTCCCATGCTACCTCCCAGGTGAGTGTATTCCGTCCCCTACACGTAATTGCCCCTGTCCACTTCCTCTCCGGCAAGGAACACCTCCCGCACCTTGCTGAGGTCGCGAATGTCCTTCGAAGGGTCGCCGTCGACGACGATCATGTCCGCCAGCTTGCCCGGCTTCAGCGTGCCCAGCCTGTCGTCTATCCAGCAGGAGCGCGCGGAGTCGCTCGTCGAGGCGACTATCGCCTCCATCGGCGTCATCCCGGCGTCCACGTAGGAGTCCGGCTCGAGCTGGAAAGACCCCATCGGGTAGCTGGACCACGACGAGTCGGAGCCGGCCACCATGCGCACACCGGCCTGGCGCATCTTCGCGAAGTGCTCCTTCTTGATGTTGTGGTTCCGCCACCCCTCCTGCCGCTCCGCCTCCTGCGCCGGGGTGAGACGGCCCGCCGCCGCCTTCTCGTCCATTATCCAGAGCTTGTTGCGGCCCTGGTGCATCGTGGGGTTCACAAATACGCCCTGCCGTGCTATTCGCTCAGATATCTCAGGCCTGTACTTCCAGGCGCCGTCCGCCTCGCGGTGATACGCGTGGATGATCGTATCCACGCCGCCCTCGAGCGCGTTGACCATGCCCTGCGACGCCGCGCAGTGGGCCGCCACATGCTTGCCGAACTTGTGCGCCTCCTCCACAATCGCCCGGATCTCCTCCATGTTGAAAGAGGGCCGCGTTGGGAGCGACGTCCCCGTGCTCCCGCCCGTCGCCGTGATCTTGATAAAGTCGACTCCCTCCTTAACAAGCTGCCGCACCGCGGCGCGGCATTCGTCCACCCCAGTCGCCTCGGTGCCAAAGTAGCCCAGGTGCCCGCCGATGATCGCGATGGGCCTGCCGGCCAGCACCATGCGCGGCCCCACGGTGACGCCCATCTCCACCGCCTTGCGGAGCATCAGCGTCGTCTGGTTCTTCGCGCCGCAGTCGCGCACGGTCGTCACGCCGGAATAGAGGTGCACTCGCGCGTTCTTTGCCGATTGCAGGGTCAGCACCTCGTCGGACAGCGTGTTGAGCTGGTCGCCCGTGCGTCCGTCGCCGAAGCCGTTCAGGTGCACGTGACAGTCGATGAGGCCGGAGACCACCGTCTTGTCCTCGAAGACGTGTTCCTCCACCTGCGCGCCATCGGGAGCGGTGACCGACTCCCACGTCCCCACGGCGCGCACCCTGTCGCCCTCCAGCAGCACCGCGCCGCGCTCCAGGGGCGGCGCGCCCGTACCGTCGATAAGCCGGGCGGCCTTGATGAGCTTGAAGGCGACGTTTCGTGTGGACATCCGGGGCTCCTGTGCAACGCGTAATTATGGGTAAGCATGATACCCATGCTGCGAATGGCCCGCAATCTCGTCTCCGGCAACACGGTGCCGTATAATACGCCCACACGACCACACGAGTTACGATATTCGTCGATACCGGTGTCAACAGGCCCAGTTTCTTTGTGGAGGCGCTCGTGATGCTTCGCGATATCACCTCATTCCGAAGGATTGCCTCTCTTTTCGCACTCGCGGTCCTGGCCGCGACCGCCGTTGCTTGCGGCGCGCGCGAGGACCCATTCATCCAGAACCGCGGCCTGCCGACGCCCACTTCGCCACCCGTCGTCGGCGCCGTCAACACGCCGGGCGCGAACCAGCTCCTCGCAGAGTCTGTCGCTGTAGTGCGGCTAGCGCAGTGGAACGACAAGCGCGTCCAGTTCGAGAACGCCCTGGCCGGGTACATTATGGTCTGGGGTTACGACTACCGCGTCGATATCGTCAATGGGGAGCCCAACGACTACCAGGCGGGCCTTGCCGGCAACGTCGTGGACGTAGTGATGGAAGCGGACGAGAAGTGGGTCTCGGAAAACGGCGCGGCCGCGAAGGACCTGGGCCCCTTCTCCTCCGTGCAGAACGGCACCCGCATCGCCATGGTGTCCGGGATGGAGACCAGGTACGCGGACCGCGCCACGTTCCTTTCGAAGGTGTCCCCCAGCGAGGACAAGATCGTAGAAATCTCCGGCACTATCTCCGCCGGCCGCATCGGCATCAAGCCGGAGGTCGCCGCGATGGTTTACCTCAAGAACAACGAAGCCGAATGGACGCCGTGGGTGCCGGCCGAGATCGCCGGCAAGGTCAAGCAGGCGATGGCCGACGGCAAGACCAGCCTGGTGAACCGCATCTGCATTCCCAGCGGCGCGAACGGCGTGGGGACGGGCTCTGTTTCCAGCCTGTGTAACTAGCGGGCAATCGGCCCCAGGAAATCAGGTCCGCCGCGGGAGGCGGCGACCCGCTTTTGAGTGGCGGGGAAAGATGATCAAGGGACAGTCATTGACCAGCGCCGCAGCGCTCCTCACCCTTGCCGCAGCGGCCGCAATCGCGGTCGCCTGCGCCCCGAGATCGGACCCACTCGTCGTAAACCGCGGCCTGCCGACCCCCACATCGCCCCCCGTGGTCGGCGCCATTTCCACGCCCGGGGCGAACCAGCTCCTGGCTGAGGCCGTCGGCGTCGTCCGGCTCGCGCAGTGGGACGACAAGCGCATCCAGTTCGTGAACGCCCTTGCGGGGTATATCCTCGTGTGGGGGTATGACTACCGCGTGGACATCGTCACGGGTGAGCCGGCAGACTACCAGACCGGACTGGGCAGCAACACGGTGGACCTTGTGCTGGAGGCGGACGAGGAGTGGCTCTCCGGGAACAGCGCCACGGCGAAAGACCTGGGGGCGTTCTCGGCGGTGCAGAACGGAACGCGAATCGCGATCGTAAATGGGATGGAGACGCAATACGCGGACCTTACCGCGTTCCTGACGAAGGTCTCACCGCCGGAGGAGAAGATCGTCGAGCTTTCCAGCACCATTTCCGCCGGCCGAACGGGGATCAAGCCGGAGGTGGCGGCGATAATGTACCTAAAGTCCAACGAGAGCGAGTGGACGCAGTGGGTGACGCCGCAGGCCGTCGCAAAGGTGAAACAGGCAATCGAGGACGGCAAGACCAGCCTGGTGAATCGCATCTGCATACCGACCGGCGCGAACGGAGTAGGCACCGGCGGCGGCCAGTCAGGACTGTGCAACTAGGCGCGTCGGTACTACCAGCCTGAGTCCGGCGGGGGGACCTGCCGCTGGGCCGCGACGGACTCCTCGGAGCCCCGGTTCACGCGGCCGCCCGCCAGGAACACGTCCCTCACCTTCCACAGGTCGCGGATATCCTTCGTGGGATCGCCGTCGATGACCACCAGGTCCGCCTCCTTGCCCGCCTCCAGCGTGCCGGTGACTCCATCCACCCCAAGCGCCTGCGCCGCCCAGCCGGTGATCGACTGCACGCCCTGCGCCGCGGAGTAGCCGGACATCGTGAGGCACTCCGTCTCGTACGGAGTGTTGCCGAGCTGGTAGTCGCCCCAGGACGAGTCCGAGCCTGTAATGAGCCTCGCGCCCATCTCGATCATGCGGCCGCAGTCCTTTATGCGCACGTCAAAGTAGCGGCGGTCCTGGTCCAGCCTCGCCTGCTCGTCCGGGGTCATCGCTCCAAGCTGCGCCTTCTTGTTCAGCAGCGACCATATGCGCGCCCTGAAGACGTGGAGGGTGGGATTGACGACGGCCCCCGCCTTGACGATGCGCTCCACAACCTCAGGCCGGAACTTGTTTGTGCCGTCCGTCTCGTTGAAGACGCAATGGATGATCATGTCCACGTTCGCGTCAAGCGAGTTCACTATCCCCTGGGTGGAAAGGCAGTGCGTGGCGGTGAGCTTCCCGAACTTGTGCGCCTCGTCCGTGATGGCAAGCAGCTCGTCCACGTTGAATGAGGGGAGCAGCCTGAAGGAGGTCTTCGTGCTCCCGCCGGTGGCGGTGATCTTGATGTAGTCCGCGCCCTCTTTGATAAGCTGGCAGGTATACGCCCGCGCTTCGTTCGGTCCGGTAACCTCGCCGCCGAAGTAGCCCATGTGCCCGCCGATGATCGCCACGGCGCGGCCGCACAGCACCATGCGCGGCGCCTGCGTCACCCCGGCGTTCACGGAGTCGCGCAGGCGGAACATCGTCATGTTCTTCGGCCCGTTCTCGCGCAGCGTCGTTACGCCGGTGAACAGCGCCCGCCTGGTATTGCGGGCGGCCTGCAGCGTGAGCACTTCGTCGGGGTAAAAGGCCAGCTCGTCGCCGGGTCGGCCGTCGCCCCAGCCGTTGTTGTGGGTGTGGCAATCGATCATTCCGGGCATGAGGGTCATCCCGGGGTAATCGAGGACTTCGGCCTTCGCCCCATCGGGGGCAACGACATCCCGCTCGCGGCCGACTGCGACGAGTTTCGAGCCCTTGATGAGCGCCGCCCCGCGGTCGATCGAGGGGCCGCCGCGGCCGTCCACCAGCTTCCCGGCCCGAACCAGCGTGAATTGGGCTGCGTTGGTTGCCAAGAGCTCCTCCGGTAGCTACTTCGTGCGCTTGTCGCCGTTGCCGTCCGACTGCTTCGGCCCCGGAGCGTTGCCGTTCGCGCCCTTTGCATCATCGGCGCCGCCGGCCGACTCCGTCGTGGAGGCCTCAGGGGATGGCAGCGCACTCGGGTCGCCGGGGGCAGACGCGGCTTCGGAGCCCGTACCGGAGGCCGACCCACCCTCCGCCCCGGCCTTCGCCTTCGCTTTGGCGATGAGGTCCATAAAGTGGCCCTCTACGTCCAGCGAGGCCGGCAGGTACATCAAGCTGGCGCGCGCGCCGCTGTCCAGCCTGACTTCTACGTGCTGGTAGCCCAGGTATTTGCCGAACATGCCAGGTCGCGACTTCACTTCCTTGACGCGCTCCATGGGTATCTGGTACCTGCGCGTGCTCAGTATGCCGCCACGCTGGTAGATCATAAGCTCCGGCGTGAGCGCATAGGCAGTCCGCCGCCACTGGAAGAACTTTGGAACGAGGATCATTATCGAGACGACGGCGAACAGGACGGCGAAGACCTCGGGGTTGAACATGACCATTACGATCAGGATGACCAGGAGGGGCATGGAGGACCAGAGCCACGCATACTGGATCTGGGTAAGTACCACGGAGCCGGGAGGGAGATCGTCCCACTTCCCGGTGGGCTTGGCAGGGGTAACCATCGATCACCGCTTTCTATCTATGTCGTGCGCACAGTATACAGTGGTGAAGGTGTGGCTTCTACCGAATTACTCCACTGACAATAGCAGTGAGCCTGGCGTTCTCCTCGGCAAGGCGCGCTGCCTCCGCCTCGGTCTCCTGGAGGCGGTCGAGCAGCTTCATGACCACCTCTACGCCGGCAAGGTTAACGCCCAGGTCGTCCATCAGCTCGCGAATGCGGCGTACGCGCTCCACCTCGCGGCGCGAGTAGACACGCTGGTTTCCGGAAGTGCGCTGCGGCTCCAGCAGGCCTAGCCGCTCGTAGTACCTGAGAGTCTGGGTCTGCACGCCGAGGATACGGGCGGCCACGCTTATTACGAAGCATGGCTCGTCGTAGCCAAGTATCTCTTCTCTTTCACGGATCGTCATATCTCACCTCGAAGGTCTGCATCATCATTTGCTGTAGAGACGACCCTCCGGGGCGTCTCTACCTCTTGACGGAGCGGAGCTCCTTGAGCTTCCGGACCAGGTCCAGCTCCTCTTCGGTTAGTGTGCGCGGCATAGCGGGCCGAACGACGAAGTACATGTCACCCTTCGTTTCGGGCGCGCCCAGCTTCGGCATGCCCTTCCCGGAAAGCCTTATCCTCTGCCCGTTCTGGCTCTGCGGCGCAACCTTGAGGTGGATGCGGCCCGTGAGCGTTTGCACCTCTGTCTCGCAGCCCAGGATCACGTCCTCCATCGGCAGGTCGAGGTCCGCCGATAGATCATCGCCGGTCCGCGTGAAGCGCGCATGCGGCAGCACCTTCACCTTCAAGTTCACCTGCTGCCCGGCGGGGGTTACCTTGACGATAGACCCTGTATCAACCCCGGCAGGAATACTCACTTCCACTTTAGTCTCCCTCGGGCCGAGGGTTACCGTGAGCATCAGCTTCGTTCCGCTGAACGCCTCCTCCAGGGTGATCTCGACATTTGTTTCGGCGGGATCAACCTGCACCGGCCGCGTGCGGAACCTCCGGCCAGCCTGCGGGCCGTACCCGCCGAGGATGTCCGCGATGTCCGAGTACGGCGCGTTCCCGGATGCGCCGGGCCGCCGGACCCCGAACGGCGAGCCCGCAGCGCTGTAGGCGGACCGCTGGGCCTCGATCTCGTCGGCGTGCTTCCACTGCTCCCCGTACTTGTCGTACTTCTTCCGCTTCTCCGCGTCCGAGAGCACCTCGTAAGCCTCGTTCACTTTCTTGAACTTTGCCTCCGCATCCTTATCGTTCGGAGCGATGTCCGGATGGTACTTGCGGGCCAGCCGGCGGAACGCCGCGCGAATCTCTTTGTCGTCAGCGGTCCGGGGAACGCCAAGTTCCTCGTAGTAGTCAGCCATGTTTAACCCCTCTATACCTTAAGTGATTGCCTTAAAAAGGCTATCCAAAAGCGCAGCAGGTACGCTCCAGCGCCCAAGGGATGTCATGGCTCCGCAGTATATATACTTGGCCGAAAATTGGCTATGCCCGTGCCCGAAAGCCGTATTTCCGGCGCAGGCTATGCCATACAGACGACTATAGTTGTAGTATTTATTATAAGTCTCTTGACAAGCACGAAGTAGTAATACTAATAGATCTCTTGGATTAAGAATGCGGATGCAAGGTAACCCCGTCACCCGCATGACTCAAGAATCAGCACTGTGGAGGTAGAGACATGGTGATGCAGCGATTCGATCCGATCTCCGAGCTCCGGCGGATGGACGACACGATCAACCGCCTCTGGCGAGGTCGGCATACCGGCGAATTGAGCGACGGTGGAGAGGCCTGGGCCGTGCCGATGGACGTATATCAGGAGGGCGACAACATCGTAGTGAAGGCTTCTCTCCCGGGCGTAGAGCCTGAGAAGGTGCAGATCACGCTTGAGGACGGCATTATGACCCTCAAGGCCGAGACTGGGCAGGAGCAGGAGAGGCAGGAGGGAGGGTACCTGATGCGGGAGCGCCGCAGCGGCTCGTTCTACCGCGCGCTCAGGCTCCCGGACACGGTGGACACCGACAGGGCGGAAACGACCTATGAGAACGGCGTCCTGACGGTCCACTTACCCAAGCAGGAGTCCAAGAAGGCCAAAACGCTGCAGATCAACGCCAGGGGGCAGCGCACCTCGCCGAATATGACGAGCGGCAATTCCAAGGGCGGGGAATCGACGCGGTAAGTCCGCCGGCTCGGCCTCGTCCAGGGCCGAGCAATTGTAAATAGCAGCGCCCGCGGTTAGCGCGGTCAACGAGATGCCCACCCGGATTCCGGGTGGGCATCTCGTTTTTATGGCTATTTGCGATTCGAGATCCTGAAGATGTGGCCTTCGGGGTCCTTGCTGTCGAAGAACTCGCCGTCCTTGGTCTTCTTGATCTCCCCAACCTTCACGCCACGGCGGATAAGCTCCTCGCGGGTTGCGTTCAGGTCCTCGGCGTAGAACATCAGCTGGATGAAGTTGGAGGCCTGCTCCATCATCCCGGATGCCTGCTCCAGCGCCAGCCGCACGTTGCCGGCATTGAACTCGATCCACTCGGGAGGGGGAATCTTCAGGTTGAAGATCGGCTTGAGCTCAAGCACATCGCGGTAGAAGGCCGTAACCTCTTCGATGTTGTTGACCAGCAACACAACTCGTCGCATCTGCCAGGTAAGCACGTCGCTCTCCTAACCGCCCTGCTGGGCCGAGAGAATTGTTTCGCCGGTGTGAATGATACACGCGGCGGGCACAGTGGGCTAGTGGCTGGCGGCGTCCGTTTGAAAGAAAGGCGACGGGCAACCGGCGGCAGGCTGCTATAATCTTTGGACATTCAAGGCAGGCCGCCGGAGAGACCGAATGCGCATCTACACCAAGAAGGGCGATAGCGGCGAGACGGGGCTTCTATTCGGGGGCCGCGTCTCCAAGGCCGACCCGAGGACGGACTCGTACGGGTCGGTGGATACCGCCATTTCGGCAATGGGCATGGCGCGGGCGCTCTGCGCGGACCCGTGGGTGAAGGAGACGCTGCTCAGGACCCAGCACGAGATGTTCACCGTTGCCACAGAGCTGGCCACCAGCCCGGACCATTACGACCTGCTCAAAGAGCGCTTCTCGGTAGTTACCGCCCAGATGGTTGAGGGCCTCGAAAAGGCAATCGATGAGATTGCCGCCCAGGTCACGATGCCGAAGTCGTTCATCGTTCCCGGCGCATCCGCGGGTTCCGGGGCGCTGGACCTGGCGCGGGCGCTGGTGCGCGAGGCGGAGCGCAGGGTGGTGGCGCTGAGCGAGGCCGGGCAGGTGCAGAACCCGGAGGTACTGCGCTATTTGAACAGGCTGTCCGACCTCCTGTTCATGCTCGCCCGTTTAGAGGACAGAGACCTACCGTTCGAGATAACAACGGGCGAGATGAGGAAGCAGGGGTAAGGGTTCCGAGGCCGTACGGGCCCCGATTCATCGGGGTCTCCCCTTGAACCGGTAGAGGAACAACATAACTGTGATACGATATTCGTAGCTATGAAACCCCTTATCGCCATTGTGGACTATAACGCCGGCAACCTGCGGAGCGTGCAAAAGGCGCTCGAACTGGTGGGCGCGCGAACGAAGATAACGAGCGACGCCACCGACCTGGCGACAGCGAGGGGGGTTGTCTTCCCCGGGCAGGGCGCGAACGACCCCGCGATGCGGCAGCTCAAGACCCGTTCCCTGGTGGACCCCATTAAAGATGTCATACACAGCGGCAAGCCGTTTCTCGGCGTATGCCTGGGCCTCCAGCTATTGCTGGAATCGTCGGAGGAGGGCATCGTGCCGGCCCTTGGCATAATGCAGGGGACGGTCAAGCGACTCCCTCAGGGACTGAAGGTCCCCCACATAGGCTGGAACAACGTCAGCTTCAAGCGCCAGCACCCCGTATTCGAGGGAGTGCCGGACAACTCCTACTTCTACTTTGTTCACTCCTACTACGCCGACCCCGAAAGCCGGGGTATGGTGACCGGGACAACCACCTACGGCGTGGAGTTCTGCAGCGCCGCGGCGCGCGGCAGCATGGCCGCCGTGCAGTTCCACCCGGAGAAGAGCGGCAAGGTGGGCCTCAAGATTTACGAAAACTTCGTCCGCATTGTCGCGGAGTCCTGAAAGCAGGCGGCATGGAAGTCATTCCCGCGATAGACCTGAAGGGCGGCAAGTGCGTTCGGCTGTTTCAGGGTGACTACGGCAAGGAGACCGTGTACTCGGAGTCTCCCGTAGCCATGGCGCGGCAGTGGGTCGCCGCAGGCGCGTCCCGGCTGCACGTGGTGGACCTTGACGGCGCAAAGGCCGGGGAGCCGGTAAACACTGCCGTGATCAAGGAGATCACATTGGCCGTCGGCGTCCCCGTCCAGGTGGGCGGCGGCATCCGCAACCTGGCGGCCGCCCGGGAGCTGACCGGCGCAGGGGTCGAGCGCCTCCTGATCGGCACGGCTGCCGTCGAGACGAATATCTTTATCGAGCACCTGTGCACAGAGCTTGGGCCGGACGCCGTCGCAGTGAGCCTGGACGCGAAGAACGGCGTCGTCATGGTAAACGGCTGGACGGAGAGCAGCTCCGTGAAGGCGAGCGAACTGCTTGCCCGCATCTCTGGGGCCGGCCTGAAACGCTTCATTTATACGGACGTGACCCGCGACGGCACACTTACCGAGCCTAACTACGGCGCAATTGAAGCGCTCCTGAGGCAAACGCGGCTGAGGATGATAGTAGCCGGCGGCGTATCATCCATCCAGCACCTTCTGAAACTCTCGGAGCTGGGTGTTGAAGGCGCGATCATCGGCAAGGCGATCTACACGGGAGATATTGACCTGGCCGCGGCCGTGAAAACGGTCGGCGGCCTGCGCAAAGGGTAAGATTCGGGTGGCGCCGGCGGGCGCACCGTGCTACAAATTGTATAGATGTAATTGACAATCAAGAGGTCTCTAAATTGGCAGTCAAACTGGACACGCACAGGCTTATCTCTCTTATCCCCATCATGCCGTACCACAAGGTGGCCGATATCGGCGTCGGCACGAGTGGGCTAACCCCTACCCTGGCCAAGTATCTCTTCGACGGCAAGGTATTCGCTGTAGACACCAACGACGAACGCCTCAAGCCCTCTCGCGACTACGTCGAGAAGATCAAGCTGCGGAATGTGCAGCACCTAGTGTACAAACCGGGCGACAAGCTCTCCCTGGATGACGCGTCGCTTGACGGGGCCGTCATGGTGCTCTCTCTGGGCAAGTCCAGCGATCCCGACGCCCTGCTTGAAGAGACAAAGCGCGTTCTCAAGAAGGGCGGGTGGCTGGTTATCCTCGGACAGCGGCGGGCATCGAATGTAAACGGCGCCGAGGCGGAACAGTTCGTATCGGAAGATGACGCCATCTCCAAGGCCCGCTCCGCCGGGTACCGCGTGAGGGAGCAGAAGGCGTTCTCGGACACCTACTACATGCTGATGCTCAGGAAATAGAATGCTCACGAAGCGCTTAATCCCCTGCCTGGACGTGGACAAGGGCCGCGTAGTAAAGGGCGTCAGCTTTGTGGATATCCGCGACGCCGGCGATCCTGCCACGCTCGCCGAGCTCTACGACCGCGAAGGCGCGGACGAGCTGGTCTTTCTGGATATCACAGCGAGCTCGGATGCCCGCGACACCATGGTCGAGGTGGTGAAGCAGGTCTCCGAGAAGGTGTTCATCCCCCTTACCGTGGGCGGCGGCATCCGGTCCATCGAGGACGCGCGCCGCATGCTGGACGCGGGTGCGGACAAGGTCTCGCTCAACACCGCCGCGATCAACAACCAGCACCTAGTTTCGGACGCTTCGAAATTCTTCGGCGCGCAATGCATCGTCGTCGCCATCGACTTCAAGCGCATCTCCGGCGATACCGGCGGGCGCGAGCCAGTGAACGGCGACAGGTCGCTCTCGCTCGATGCCGGGTCGAAGTGGGAAGTCTATACGCACGGCGGCCGCAAACCTGTCGGGATAGACGCCCTCAAGTGGGCTCAGCGCGCGGCTTACCTGGGCGCAGGCGAACTGCTCATCACCAGCATGGACGCCGACGGGCAGAAGACGGGGTACGACCTGGAGTACACCCGCGCGGTCTCGGAGTCGGTATCCATCCCTGTGATCGCCAGCGGCGGCGCCGGGACGCTCGACCACTTCCGCCAGGCGCTGGATGACGGTAAGGCGGACGCCGTGCTCGCCGCGAGCGTCTTCCACTTCGGCACGTTCAGAATCAGGGACGCCAAGGACTACCTGGCGCAACACGGCGTCCCGGTCCGACCGATCCTCGACTAGGACTCAGGGGAATCTTATGATCAAACTCGATGCGCAGGGGCTCATCCCCGCAGTCGTGCAGGATGACAAGACCGGCGAGGTGCTGGTTATGGCATACATGAGCCCTGCTGCCCTCAAGAAGACGCTTGAAGGCCCGGACGTATGGTTCTACAGCCGCAGCCGCGGTGAGCTCTGGCACAAGGGCGACACGTCCGGTAACTACCTCAAGGTCAAGTCCGTCTCCGCCGATTGCGATGGCGATACACTCCTGGTCCGCGCCGACCCCGAAGGCCCTACGTGCCATACCGGCAACCGCACGTGCTTCTTCAACCCGCTTGACGACATGCCGGAGGCTACGCACGTCGAAAGCGGCGCCGGGGTCCTGGACGAGCTATACGCCGTCATCCAGGACCGCAAGGTCACGATGCCCGAGAAGAGCTACACTACGCGCCTTTTCAAGGAAGGCGTGGACCGCATTGCCCAGAAGGTCATCGAGGAGGCAGGCGAGTCCGCCATCGCCGCGGTGCGTGGAAAGAACGACGAGCTGGCCGGGGAAGTCGCCGACCTGCTCTATCACACGCTGGTGATGCTGGCTGCCACGGGCGTCCGGCCGGAAGAGGTGTGGGCGAGGCTCCGCGAGAGGCGGAAGTAAGTCTGATCGGCCCAATTGAAAAAGAGGGTGCGCAGGCTATTGACATGCTTAATTATTCATGTAAGCCTATACAGGTGTCTGTGAGATGAGTCAGTGGTATTAGTCTGCCTTGAGTATCATGGCCCATTGACTCCAGATGTAAGAATCTAAAGGAGGATAGGCCTTGATTACGATCGAGCTTGGTCACAAGCAGCCCGCCGCGAAGCCCGCTGCAAAGCCCGGTTCCGGCAAGCCCGCCAAGCCCGCCAAGTAAGGCGAGCCCCGGCTTAAGGCTGTACAAAAACGAGAAGGACCCCAACGCTGGGGTCCTTCTCGTTTTGTTGCTACCTGGCGGAGAGGGCGGGATTCGAACCCGCGGTTACGGTTTAAGCCGCAACACACGATTTCCAGTCGTGCCTATTCGACCGCTCTAGCACCTCTCCAGGCGGGTGATGGCGGAGAGAATGGGATTCGAACCCATGATGGAGTTGCCCCCATACCAGTTTTCGAGACTGGCGCCTTCAACCGCTCGGCCATCTCTCCGTCTGCATGGCTGGAAAAAGCCCGCAAAGAGGATTATAGCATACCTGCAGCCGTAGCTGAAAAGCCCGGGATTTGACCACGGCTATGGGCGGGAATATACTGCAAACCGTTGCCTCGCATCCTTAACGCACCCCAACTGGAGCCCCGGATGAAGATCCTTGACGTTACGACCACCACCCTCTTCTACCCTGAGCCGGCGACCCCTTCCCGCCCGGCCGGCAAAGGCCGCTCACAGCTATTTGTTCACGTCAAGACGGACGCCGGAATTGAGGGTCTGGGGCTCGGACAGGCATTCCCAGGGGTGCGACAGATCGTTGAGAGCGACATCAAGAGGGTGCTTCTCGACCAGGACCCATCCAACACCGAGCGGCTATGGGCGGAGATGCACAGGGCGGTGCTCTCCCACGGTCGTAAGGGCGCCTCAATGTGTGCCCTTTCCGCCGTGGACATCGCTTTGTGGGACCTCAAGGCGAAGGCGCTCGGCCTGCCGCTGTTCCAACTGCTCGGGGCCTATTCGGACTCCGTTGAGCTTTATGGCAGCGGCGGCGGATCGAACCTTCCGGTTGCGGAGCTCACGCGGGAAATGAAAGCATGGACGGACCGCGGCGCGCGGCGGCTCAAGATGAAGGTGGCAAAGGACAACGGCCGCGCCGAGCGCGAGGACATCGAACGGGTCGCCGCCGTGCGGGAGGCCGTCGGCTGGAACGTCGCCCTTTACGTCGACGCGCTGGGCGCTTACTCCACCAAGCAGGCCGTCTACATGGCCCGCGAGTTCGAGGAGTACCAGGTAGGCTGGATTGAAGAGCCCGTGCAGCCGGAGGACTTCTCCGGGCTGTCGCAGGTCGCCGGCGCAACGGACATTCCCATTGCTGCCGGGGAGAATGAATACAATCTCTCCGGCCTGCGCGAGCTCCTCACGGTGGGCGGGGTCGACATTCTGCAGCCGGACGCACGTCGCATGGGGGGCGTAACTGAGTGGATGAAGGCTGCCCACCTGGCGCACGCCTTCAACACGCCCGTAGCTCCGCACGCCGGGCAGCTACTGCACATCCACCTTGGCTGCGCGGTGCCCAACTTCAAGGCCGTGGAGGCGCGGGAAAACGAGCTGGAGGCCGACATAGCCTGGTACAAGGATGTGCCGAAGCCCAGGAACGACCGCTGGGCGCCGTTCCCGGACCGGCCGGGACTTGGGCTGGAGCTCAACCCCTACGCCGTGGAAAAGTGGTCCGTGGCAGGCTAGCAACGCAGGCCAGACCCCATAATCAGGAGCCGATCGTGACGCAATCCAACCGCAATAACACCCCGCTCGTCAGCACCCAGTGGGTTGCCGAGCACCTGAACGACCCTAACGTCATAATCGTTGAGCTTAACACCGACCTGGCTGCCGGGTATAACCAGGCCCACATCCCCGGCGCCGCCGGCTGGGACGTCCACGTGGACATTGAGGACCAGCTGAGGCGGGACGTGCCGAATATCGCCCAGTTCGAGCAGCTCATGGGCCGCTCCGGCATCGATAATGCCACAACCGTGGTGCTCTACGGCGACGGCAGGAACAGATCTGCGACGTGGGCGTTCTGGGTGCTCAAGTACTACAGCCACTCAGACGTGCGCCTGATGAACGGCGGCCGAGACAAGTGGCTCGCGGACGGCCTGCCGACGACCACGGACCTGCCGGCCCGCCCAGCGCGCGTCTACAGGGCAGGCGCGCCTGACAGGAGCCTGAGGGCAATGCGGGACTACGTACTCCAGAACCTGGGCAACCCATCCTTCAAGCTCCTGGACACCCGCACAACGGAGGAGTTCAACGGGCAATCGCGTCCCGGACATTCGGAGTCCGATATCTATCGCAAGGGGCGCATTCCCGGCGCCTTGCACGTCCCATGGGACGAGGCAGTTGGCGAGGACGGCGGCTTCAAACCCCTGGAAGAGCTGCGCAGCCTCTACGCTGGATTTTTGCCGAAACAGGAGATCATCTCGTACTGCCGGCTCGGCATCCGCGCCTCATATAGCTGGTTCGTGCTGTCACAACTCCTCGGCTACCCGCGCGTGAGGGTCTACGACGGCTCCTGGACGGAGTGGGGCAACTCCTCCGGCGTCCCCATCGAGCGGTGAACGGGCGCCAGTGACATCAGGAACGCGACGAGGAGGCAGGGCGTGGTCAAAGCGGTTCTTCAGCTGGAGGGCGCGGCGGTCTGCCTGGCCGCCACCCTGGCCTACTTTCTCGCCGTAGACGGCGGCCCAATTCTCTTCGCCGCCCTTATCCTCGCCCCTGACCTGTCCATGGTCAGCTTTCTTAAGAGTAGCCGCCTGGGCACCGTTACCTACAACCTTGGCCACAACTACCTCCTCGCCGGCTCTGTCGCGGGGACCGGTCTATTGCTGGACAGCAGCGTCACAGTTTCCATTGGCCTGATTCTGGCGGCCCACATTGGCATGGACCGCGCGCTGTCTTACGGGCTGAAATACCCTACCGGCTTCAAACACACGCACATGCAAAGGGTGTAGCAGCCCTGTAAAACGGGACAGGCCATGTCCGGTCCACGGGTCGACGGCCGCCCAGGCGTTTTTATTCTCGGACGCCGCTCAGGCTTCTGATATACTCTGCTTTTTACCGAACTCCGAGGCACCGATGACTTCACGGCCCTCATACATGGCCCGCAACCAGAGTTCGCAGCCCGCCTACCTCGCCGCCCTTGAAGAGCATGGGATCGCCGCGCTCGTCGTCGCCGGCAAAGAGGACCTGGACGCGCTGAAGGCTGACGACCCCCAGGACGTTGTCCTTATCGATGCCGAGGCGATGCCTCGCGCGGAGCTGAAGGCCTGCGCCCGCCGCTGCGCCCAGCTCGAGGTCCCCGCCATCGCCATGGTGCCCGAAAGGATGGTCGCGTCACTCGACACCGCCCTTGAGGTCAAGGACTTCATCGTGAGCCCGCCCAGGCCCGAGGAGATGGTCAAGCGCGTCCTCAGGGCCACGGACAGGCCGAAGCCGGAGTCCGGCGGCGAGACAATCAAGGTCGGCGACCTCATAATCAACCCCACCAACTACGAGGTCAGCCTCCGCGGCCGCAGCGTCAACCTCCGATTCAAGGAATACGAGCTGCTGCACCTCATGGCCACCAACCCCGGCCGCGTCTTCACCCGCGAGATGCTCCTGGAGCGCATCTGGGGCTACGACTACCTGGGCGGCACACGCACGGTGGACGTACACGTCCGCCGACTCCGCAGCAAGATTGAGGACGCGGACAACCCCCTCATCGAGACCGTCTGGAACGTGGGCTACCGCTTCAAGGATGCCAGGCGCGCCACCTGAAGCGCGCCCGGCCGCTGGTCTGCTAAGATGAATTCCACGTCCCCTTTTGAGTATTCGGAGCGACTGAGATGCAGACCCTCCCCGCCATCCCGATGGGCGTCACCCCCTACGCCGAGGCATGGGACCTCCAGAGGCGGCTGCACGCCCGCGTCGTCGAGGGAACGCTGCCGGGCGCAATGCTGCTGCTCCAGCACCCGCACGTCTTCACCATCGGCCGCAGGGGTAAGCCGTTCCACGTCCTTGCAAACGAGGCGCAGCTCCGAGAGCTCGGCGTGGAGGTGCACGAGATCGACCGCGGCGGCGAGGTCACCTACCACGGCCCCGGCCAGCTCGTCGGCTACCCAATCATCGACGTCCGCAAGGCCGGCGGCCCGCTCACGTACGTCCGCTCGCTGGAGCAGGCGATAATCGCCACGCTGGCAGACTTCGGCATCGCCGCGGAGAGCGCGGGCGGCCCCACGGGCGTGTGGGTGGGCGAGGCCAAGATCGCCGCCATCGGCGTAAAGGTCGGGCGCGGCGTCTCCACGCACGGCTTCGCCCTCAACGTAACCACGGTCCTCTCCTACTTCAGCCACATCGTCCCCTGCGGCATGCCGGACGCCCCCGTGACCTCCATTGCCTCCCTCAAGCCGCGATTCGGCACGATGGACGCGGTTATTTCCTCCTTCTGCCGCCGATTCGGCGAGGTCGCCGGCTACGACATCGAGTTCACCACGCTCGACGCTATAGAGCCGCGCAGCGCCGCCCTGGACGCCGCGGGATGAACGTGGCCCGCCTGCTATTCCGGGCGGCGCTGGGCACACGCCTGCCGGTGACGTCCGGCGCAATCTCCGTATCCGGCCTGAGCGGCGAGGTCCGCGTGCGCCGCGACAGCTACGGCATTCCCTACATTGAGGCAGAGACCGATGACGACGCCTGGTACGGCGTCGGCTTCTGCCAGGGGCAAGACCGGGCGTTCAAGCTGGAGGGGCTGCTGCGCGTCGCCAACGGCACACTCTCGGATATGGTGGGCCCGCAGGGGCTGCCCGTAGACCGCCTCTCCCGCCGCATCGGCTTCCGCCGCAGCGCGGCCGCCCAGCTCGCCGCCTTCTCGCCGGAGGTGCGCTCGAAGGTCGCCGCATTCGCCCGCGGCGTCACCGACGGCGCGCGCCTGGGGGCAAAGAGGCCGGCGCACGAGTTCGCGCTGGTCCGCTCCCTACCCTCTCCGTTCGCGGCGGAGGATATCGTCGCCATCTATCTTCTCCAGTGCTTCGCCCTCGCGGCAAACTGGGACCTGGAGCTCGCGCGCCTTCGCATACTCAAGGAGGACGGCCCGGAAGCGCTCCTTGCGCTGGACCCGGCCTACCCCGCCGACCACCCGGTAACATCGCCCCCCGGCGCGGTCGCCGGCGAGACGATAGGCAGACTTGAGGCCGATCTCAAAGCATACGCCGAGCTCGTCGGCACGGGCGGCGCGTCCAACAACTGGGCTATCTCCCCTGCTCGCACGTCCTCCGGCGAGGCCGTGCTGGCCAACGATCCCCACCTGCTGCCGGTGCTACCCCCGCACTGGTACCTGGCGCACGTCCGAACTCCCAGGTGGGCCATGTGCGGCGCGCTCCTCACGGGCCTCCCAGTCTTCGCCATCGGCCACAACGGACACGTGGCCTGGGGCGTGACGCTGGGGCTGGCGGACAACACGGACCTGTTCATTGAGGAGGTGGGGCCGGACGGCGCAAGCGTCCGCGAAGGCGACCGCTTCGCACCGTGCCGGGTCGCGCGGGAGACCATCATGGTGAAGGGCCAGGCCGAGGTGCTTGAAGAGGTGCTGATCACCCCTCGCGGCCCCGTGGTGGGACCGGCGATTATGCCGGATGCCGGCGCGCTGTCCCTGAAGGCGTTGTGGCTCCAGGCCGCCCCGGTCAACGGCTTTCTCGGCGCTCACCAGGCCCGGACAGCGCGCGAGTTCAGGGAGCTATTCCGGGACTGGCCGCACCTCTCGTTAAACGTCGTGTTCGCCGATGACAAGGGCGCAATCGGTTGGCAGCTCGCGGGGGCTGTTCCGGCGCGCCGCAAGGGGCACGGCACAATGCCCCAGGCGGGGTGGGACGCGGGCGCGGGGTGGGAAAGCGACCCGGTGGACTTCGACCGCATGCCGTACCTCCTGGACCCGCCGGAGGGCTTTGTAGCCACTGCAAACAACCAGCCGCAGCCCTCGGCCGCTGAGCCCTTTCTCGGCATCGACTGGATTGAGGGATACCGGATCGCCCGCATCCGGCAAATACTGGAGTCGCGCACAGGGTGGGATGTAAGTGCGGCCATGCAGGCGCAGATGGACCGCGTTTCGTTACCATGGGGCGAAATCAAGGAGCACGTTCTCGCCGCGCCGGTATCCACCCCGCGTGCCAGGAGGGCGGTATCTGTCCTGCGAACATGGGACGGCGTGGTCTCTGCAGACTCCCCGGGTGCGGCAGTATTCGAATTGTTCCTGGCGGAGATGACGGCCCGGACGGCGACGGCAAAGGCGCCCCGGACATGGAAGCGCGCGCTGGGAAAGGGCGATTCCGCCGTTGTCCCATGGTCGATCTTCTCCGCGCGGCGCGTCGGCCACCTTGCGAAGCTCCTGAAAACGCAGCCGACCGGCTGGTTCGACCGCACGTGGCCCCAGGAGGTCGCCGAGGCGCTCGAGGCAGTGACCGTCCGTCTGGAGGCGACGCATGGGCCGGACCCCTCCGGCTGGGCGTGGGGCCGCGTTCGCCGCCTGACGCTGCGGCACCCGGTGGGCGAACGGGCTGGCCTGGGGCGCGTCTTCAACCTGGGGCCGTTCCCTATACCCGGTGACACCAACACGGTCGCCCAGGCGGCCGTCGACCCTATAGACCCTGCCGCCAACCCGATCGTTGTCCCATCGCTAAGAATGGCCGTGGAGGTGGGCAACTGGGAGAGTTGCCGCTTCTCCATGCCGGGCGGCCAGTCCGGGAATCCCCTCTCCCCGCACTACTCGGACCTGCTCGAATTCTGGAAAAAAGGGGAGGGCGTTCCCATAGCGTGGTCGCCGGAAAATATCGACAGGGCGGCGAAATCTACGCTGGTGCTGTCCCCGGAGGCGTCCTGAGCGTTACATCTATGGCGAATGGTGTCCTGAATACGAATCGTATACTATGAGACTGTGACCTCAGGGCAGGCGGAGCCTCAACAAGAACAGGGCGCCATGGGCTGAAGCTCACTTATGACATCTCTCTCAATGCCTAAACTCGTGCTCAGGCGGCTGGCGGACAACTGGATGCTTCTGTTGAGCATCTTCGCCGGTATCACCTTTGCCGCCACGCTCGTTGCCGCCGCGCCCGTCTACCTCCGCTCCCTTGAGCGCCTGGCCCTCAACCTTGAGATCGACCGCCTCGGCCGCCCTACATCCAACGTTGTCGCGTTCGCCTTCAACGTCCCCATCACGCATGAGGCTCTCACCGAAACGGAGAGCGAGTTCAACGCCATCGCCGAAGAGCACCTGGGCCCGCTCCAGGAGAGCCGGCTCCGCTACCTGATCGTCAGCAGCTACATGGCGTCCACGCCGGCGCGCCCCATAGCTGCGCCCGGCCAGCAGCAGGTCCGCGCGCCGTGGAACGGTTACCTGAGGTCCATGTCTGACCTGGACCGTCACGTGCATTTCGTGGAAGGGCGAATGGCGGAGGAAGGCATCGCGGACGGCCCGCGGGGGCCGGTCCTTGAGGTGGTGATCAGCTCGGCGACCGCCAGGTACTTCGAGCTTGACCTGAACGATGTCGTGGCGCTGACTACAGAGACCACCGACCCCACGCGGATCAGTGGTCGCGTGGTAGGCATAATGGAGGCGAACGATCCGGTAGAGGACTTCTGGGCGCCTCACGCCTCTGTGTACATCGACCCAGCGCCGGAGAGGGAAGAGATAAGCGCGACCGGCGAAGTGACAATTATTGAACCGGAGATACCGATCTTCACAACCCAGGCCGCCCTGGCGTCGGCCGTGTCTTCTGCCTACCCGGGGACACCTACAGACTCGATATGGATAATGCTCACGGACCCGCAGGTGCTCAAGCGGTGGGACAGGGCTGAGACCCAGGGCAGGCTGGTCGCATTCGAGAACGAGCTTGCGGACGTGATGCCCGGGATGACGGAGACCAGCACAGGGATAGAGGAACTTCTGCAGGTCTTTGAGCGGAGGACGTTCTTCTCCCGAGTGCCCCTGCTGCTCCTCCAGACGATCATGGCGCTCACTACTCTCTTTTTTCTGGTGATGATGGTCGCATACCTGGTCCAGAGCCGGCAGGGGGATGCCTCCCTGATGAGGACCCGCGGCATTGGCCTGGCGCAGCTCATAAGGCTTTACACGATTGAAGGGGTGTTCCTGACGGTTGTGGCCGCCGCGCTGGCGCCGTTTCTCGCAATGGGTGCTGTGGCGCTGGCCGGCATTCTCCCATACTTCTCCGAGATGACCGGCGGCGGCCTGCTTCCCATCGTGCTGGACCCCGCGCCTTTCATCGCGGCGGGCCTCACCGGCCTGCTGTGCCTGGCGGTCTTTGTCGTGCCCGGCACCTGGGGCGCGCGTGGTGGGCTACTCGTTCAGAAACTCGGCGCATCGCGCCCGCCGGCAATGCCTTTCGTCCAGCGGTACTACATTGACCTGGGCCTCCTGGCCCTCGGAGGAGTGATCTTCTGGGAGCTGTACACCCGCGGCGAGCTTGTCTCGGGCGGGCTCTTCGGAGACGCAAACGTCAATGAGCCTCTCGTGATGGCCCCGGTCCTGTTCCTGATTGCCGTTGCCCTGCTGTTCATGCGCCTCTTCCCCCTTGTCGTGAAGTACGTTGCCGGCGAGTCACAGCAGCTTGTGCACCTGGTCGCAGGCGCCGCCGTCGTCTCGCTCGCAGTTACCTACACCATACCTCCGGTGCTGGACGGCGGTTACTTTGAGCCCTTCACCCCGCTCCTTCTGCTCCTCTTGTTCTCGGGTGCATACATTGGCACTGCTCGCGCCTCGATGGCCTTCTACAGGGTGGCAGGCATTGTGGCTCAGGCAGGAATCGCCACGCTCTTCCTGTGGACGCGGCCCATCGACAGGGACGACCTGGTCTATTACATCCCAAGCCTGGCGCTCATTGCTTCCGTGGTCATGCAGGCGGTGTTCGACGCCTCGCGCCTCGCATTCCGTTCTGCGCCCGTTTGGGTGTCACTGAGCCTCTGGCACATGGCGCGGAACCCACTGCAGTACACGTGGGTCGTTCTGCTGCTGGTCCTGGTGACGGGCATGGGGATACTGGCGACGACGGTTGGAGGCACGCTGGAGCAGGGGCAGACTGACCGTGTGCACTACGACGTGGGAGCGGACGTGCGGGTGTCGCAGATTGACAGGCAGATGGCCGGGGACCCCCGCGCGGAGACGCTGCGCAGCAAGTACCGCACCCTGCCGGGCGTGACCGGTGTGTCGGTGGCATACCGCGAGGGGCGATTCTCGGATGTGGACGGCGTTGAGCTTCTGGCAATAGAGCCACGGGAGTTCCAGTTCATCGGGTGGTACAGGGATGACTTTTCCCGCAGCCCATTGAATGCCGTAATGCAGGCATTGCGCTCTTATTCGCAGGCACCGAGGATCGGCGTGCCGGACGACGCGGCGCAATTCGGCCTCTGGGCAAAGACTGACGACGCTGCAAACCAGTTCCCTTTGAGAGCGGTGCTGAGCAACGACCTAGGCGACACAACGGTCGTAACCCTGGGTCGCGTGGACAGCACGGATTGGAAGCTGCTACGGGGACAGATACCGGCTTCGTTCGACCGGCCGGCTTATCTGGTTTCCGTTCAGATTTACGAGCCGGGCCTTGGCCCCGCGCCATCGACGGGCACAGTCCTCCTCGACGACATCCACACGGTGGCCAGGGATGGAGATACCGAGAGCATAGTCGAATCGTTCGAAGGCTTCTTCACCTGGGAGCCGATCATCACATCTTCGCTGGCGTCCGACCGCCTCTTCTCCTACGGCGACGACGCCCATTCCGGCACGCGGTCCGGCCTCTTCCAGTTCGGCCAGGCGAATGAGGGGGGCGTACGCGGCATCTACCAGAGCCCCACCGCAGGACCGGTCCCCGTGGTGGCGAGCAGCACCTATATGCAGAGGACCGGCGCGCAGCTCGGCGACACGGTGGTCGTGCAGGTCGGCAGCCGGCGTGTGCCGGGCGTTATCAGGGATACGGTGGAGTATTTCCCCACAATGGGCTCGCGCCCCGGCGGATTCCTGCTGGCAGACATTCACGGCCTCCTCAGCCACATCAACATCATCAGCCCCCAGACGAGTATATGGCCCAATGAGATGTTTATCTCCGCCGCCCCAGCGGCCCGCACAGAGGTGCGCCGGTCAATTGAAGCGCTCTCGTTCCGCACCGGCATCGTAATGGACCGCAATTCCAGGCTGGAGGCCGTGCGGCAAGACCCGCTCACAAACGCAGGGTGGAGCTCCCTTGTAGTGGTATCTCTCGGGGTGGCTGTGGTAGCAGCGGGAATCGGATACGCAACGTACCTGCTCACCTTCTCGGGCCGCAGCCGGAACGAGATGGGCTTCCTGAAGTCCCTCGGCCTGTCCCGCCGGCAGATGCTATCGCTGCTGGCTTGCGAGCACATCGCAATAGCCATCGTGGGGCTCGTCCTGGGCACGTGGGCCGGGTTCCAGATGAGCCGGATGATGGTATCCTCCGTAGTCGTGACAGACACCGGAGATCCGATTGTGCCGCCGTACATCTCCACAACGGACTGGCTCCTGATGGCGCCGGCGTACCTCGCCATTCTCGCCATCTTCGGAGCGGCGCTATTCCTCCTGGACCGCAGCATCCGGCGCATCAACGTCAGCAAGATTTCGCGCATGGAAGGGCTCTAGACGGCCCGGTTTCCGCAGGTCCCACCGTCACCGCCCGTCACTTGCTATAATAGCCACGTCTATTCACACTACCCTGCCCGGCGCGGACGATGAACACCACTTCAAAAAGCAGAAGCTTCCTTTCTATCGCGGACCTATCCCCTGAAGATGTCCTAGCCACAGTCCGATTCGCAAAGCGCCTGAAGGACAGGGAGATTTCGCCGCGGCCGCTCGAGGGGAAGATAATTGCCCTGCTGTTCGAAAAGCCCTCCCTGCGCACCCGCGTGAGCTTCGAAGTGGGAATAAGGCAGCTCGGCGGAGAGTGCATCTACCTGTCGAAGGACGATGTTGGCCTGGGGGGCCGCGAGCCGGTCGCGGACGTGGCGCGCGTGCTGGACCGCTGGGTGGACGGCATCGTCGCCAGGGTTTTCGCCCACAGAAGCCTGGAGCTCCTGGCGCAGTACACGCGCATCCCCGTTGTGAACGCTCTCTCGGAGCTGGAGCACCCATGCCAGGCGATGGGCGACCTTCTCACCATTCTGGAGCACCGCGGAAAGCTGGCAGGCCAGCGCGTGGCCTATATCGGCGACGGCAACAACGTGGCGGCGAGCCTCGCGCTCGCTTGCGCCTCCGTGGGCGCGCACTTCGTTATCGCCGTGCCGCCTGCCCCCAAATACCAGATACCTGAGGCCATCTGGGCGCTTGCCCTGCGCAGGACCCAGGAGAGCGGCAGCAGGCTGGAAGTCGTCCGGAAGCCCCAGGACGCGGCCGCCGGCGCGGACGTCGTCTACACCGACGTGTGGGTGAGCATGGGACAGGAGCGCGAAAACGAAGCGCGCCTGAAGGCGTTCGCGGGCTACCAGGTCAACCCGGAGCTCATGGCGCTCGCCAAGCCCACAGCTATCTTCATGCACGATCTTCCGGCGCACCACGGACTGGAGGTCTCAGAGGGCATGCTGGACCACAAGACTTCCGTCGTCTTCGACCAGGCTGAGAACCGGCTGCACGGGCAGAAAGCCGTTCTGGTGGACCTTTTCTCCGCTTAGGCCGGGCCGCGCATGGTGCGATAATAGTGTTGAGCCGCATTCATACCTTAGGATCCTGGCCTACCAATGACCTTCCCTCCATCCAAGCCACTAGTCGCCATAGTGGGCCGTCCGAACGTTGGCAAGTCCACGCTCTTCAACCGGCTCATCGGCATGAACCTGTCTATCGTTTCAGACGTTGCCGGCACTACGCGCGACCGCGTAACGGCTGAGACCGTCTGGGCGGACCACCCTTTTATTGTAGTCGACACGGGCGGACTGGACGATTTCCCACAGACGGAGATGTGGAGCAAGATCAAGGGCCAGATCGATCTTGCGATCGACCAGGCGGACGTGATCGTGATGCTTGCCGACGCGGAGGCCGGCGCCACCGCGGCGGACCGCGATATAGCGGACGTCCTGCGCCGCACCGGCAAGCCCATCGTGCTGGCCGCCAACAAGTCCGACAACGACAAGCGCGCCGCCCAGTCGGTTGAGTTCTATGAGCTTGGCCTCGGCGACCCCGTTGCCATCAGCGCCTACCACAACTACGGCATGGACGATCTGATGGAGCGCGTTGTGGCCCTGTTCCCGGAGACCCCCGCCATACTGGAGGTCCCGGCGGACGTCAGGGTCGCAATTGTTGGCCGGACGAACGTCGGCAAGTCCGCCCTTTCGAATGCAATCTCCGGCCAGGAGCGCTCTGTTGTGAGCTCCGTTGCGGGGACAACGCGGGACGCCCTGGACACTCTCATAATGCACGACGATAGGCGTGTGCTGCTGATCGACACGGCGGGGCTGCGCAAGCGGGGCAGCATAGAGCAGGGCATCGAGCAGTACAGCGCCCTCCGAACAGTCAGGGCTATCGACCGCGCCGAGGTGGCCGTGCTGGTAATGGACGCCTCCGAGCTGGCGACTGCGCAGGACACCCACGTCGCTGGGTATGTCCTGGACTCGCACAAAGCCATCGTTCTCGCCATCAACAAATGGGACCTGGCGAAGGATCTGGAGCTGACGAAGGAGGACGCCACGGCGAAGGTGCGCGAGCGGTTCAAGTTCCTTGCGTACGCGCCGATCGTCTTCGTCTCCGCTGAAAGGCGGGAGGGCATCAAGGATCTGCTGTATACCGCGGTGAGGGTCTCTATCGAGTGGAACAAGGGCGTGCCGAGATACGGGCTTCGCCGGACGGTCCTGATGGCTGTCGCAAAGCACCCCCCTCAGCTCCACGGGCGGCAGCAGCTCAAGGTCTACGGCATCACCCAGGACCGGACGGGCCCGCCGAGCTTCACTTTCTATGTGAACAAGTCAGACCTTGTGCACTTTTCATACGAAAGGTATCTTGAGAAGGCTATCAGGGAGGAGTACGGTTTCGAGGGCAGCCCGCTGAGAATCCGGTTCAAGGGCCGAGGGGAGCAATAATGCAAATCGCGCTGCTTGCGGCCGTCGGTTACCTGCTCGGCGCAGTGCCGTTCGGACTGATCGCCGGGTACCTGTTCGGCCGCACCGACGTCCGGCAGCACGGCAGCGGCAATACCGGCATGACGAACGTCATGAGAACGGTAGGCGTGAAGGCGGCGGTGCTGGTGCTGGTCCTGGATATGGGCAAGTGCGTGGCCGCGGTGCTTATCGCCCGCGCACTGACGGACTCCCCCGCGGCGGACGCCGCCGCCACCATCTCCGCCATGGTGGGCCACACCTGGTCTGTCTACCTGAAATTCAAGGGCGGCAAAGGCACCGCAACCGGCTGGGGCGGTCTGCTGGTCCTATCTCCCATCTCCGGGCTCGTCGCCACGGCGCTCGGGGTTGCCGTCGTCGCCGGCACTCGCTGGGTATCACTGGGGTCCATCGTTGCAGCCACGGTGGGCTCCGCGGTCCTCGTTGGCCTCTGCGTCACGGGTAACGCGCCTGGCCCGTATGCCTGGTTCGGCATCGTGGGCGCGCCGATTATCGTCTTCCGCCACAAGGACAATATCCGCCGATTGATGAAAGGCGAAGAGCGCAAGCTGGGACAGAAGACCCCCGGCGCCGCTGTTCAGGCAGAGCCCCGGTCGCGAGGAGTGCGATGGCCCGGATCGGTATAGTCGGCGCAACGAGCTGGGGCACCACGCTGGGTATTGTGGCCGCGCGCAACGGCTCGGAAGTACGCCTGCTCGCCAGGTCGAAAGACGAGGCCGACGGCCTGCAAGCCTCGCGGGAGAACCCGCGGTTCTTGCCGGGGGCTATGTTCCCAGACTCCATGCGGGTCGAATCGTCCCCTTCCGAGGCTCTCGCCGGCGCTGATGTCGTCATAATTGCCGTGCCTTCAAGGACGATGCGCGACAACGTACGCGCAATCCGCGAATGCCTGGAAGAAAATGCCGTCCTGCTGAGCGCCTCAAAGGGCCTCGAAATCAGCTCCGGCAAGCGTATGAGCCAGGTGCTGGCAGAAGAGCTCCCCAAATCGCTCCACGGCCGTATTTGCGCCCTGTCCGGCCCCAATCTCGCGGGCGAGATCATTCAGGGCAAGCCGTCGTCTACGGTCGTCGCTTCAAAAAACCTTGAAGCTGCAAGAGCAGCACAGGCCGCCCTCACCTCGAACCGTTTCAGGGTGTACACGAATACCGATATCGTGGGCGTTGAGCTTGGCGGGGCGCTGAAAAACATCATCGCACTTGGCGCGGGAATATGTGACGGGCTGGATGTTGGCGACAACGCCAAGGCCGCTTTCATGACGCGGGGGCTTGCGGAGATCGCCCGGCTCGGCGTCGCCGCGGGGGCTGAGGCTATCACCATGGCCGGGCTGGCCGGTATGGGCGACCTTATAGCCACGTGCTCGAGCCCGCTGAGTCGCAACCACTATGTGGGCGTGGAGCTCGCGAAGGGGCGGACGCTCAAAGAGATACGCAACTCCATGAAGAACATCGCCGAAGGGGTGGACACAACGGCGGCCGCGGTGGAAATGGCGGCCCGGCTCAGAGTAGACTTGCCGATTGCGCGCGTCACCTACAGGGTGCTCTTCGAAGACCTGCCCATTGGGCAAGCGATTGCGGAGCTAATGGGCCGCCCTCCGAGCCCGGAGTGGTCGGGCATCGAAGCCGAAGGCCGCTAGGACCCCAGCTCGCCCAGCTCATACATTACGGCGGATACAGCCGCTATCGAGGCGGTGTCCGCCCGCATGATGCGCCGCCCCAGAGTAACAGGGGTTGCTCCCCTCCCCTTCGCCGTCTCAACCTCCGCCGCGGTGAACCCGCCCTCAGGGCCGATCAGGATGCCCACGCCCCGGGCGTAGCGTTCGCGATTGCCGGCCAGCTCCGTCCGGAGGCCGCGCGCCGCCTCTTCCTCCCACGGAATAATGGCCGACGCGCCCGCCATTTCGCACGCTTCCGCGAAGGTCACCGGGCCGTGGACCTCCGGCAGCCGTCCCCGGCGGGAAACCTCCGAGGCTTCCTTAACGATCCTGCTCCAACGCTCCCGCCGCTTTCCGGCCCATGCCGGACCACCATCCTGCGGCAGCATCCTTTCTGAGAAGAACGGCACGAAGGCCGACACGCCCAACTCCGTGCACTTCTGCAGTACCGTGTCCAGCTTGTCGCCCTTCAGCAAGGCGGCGAAGAGCGTTACGGGGACCGCGGCGTCTCCTTGCGCGGCCCTCTTCGCGGTGACCACGCCCTCCACACGCCCCTGGTGTACGTCGGTCAGAGAAAGCTCGTACTCCAGCCCTGCGCCGTCCAGCAATACAACTTTCTCCCCTGCTCGCAGGCGGAGGACGCGGGCTATCTGGTGGGCGACATCCCCTTCGAGCATCGCCCGCGAGCCGGAAATCGCGGTGTGGCCCACGAAGAAGCGGTGCATGTCAAGACACCGTCGCCAGCATGCACACCCAATCGCCGTCCACCTCAGTGCGCTCCACGTTCGCCCCAGCCTCTTCGAGCCGCTTCGCCACCCCGTCCGCGTGCTCTGCCAGCACACCGGATACGATGAGCCGCCCTCCCGGCTTCGCGGCCTCAGTCATATGGTCCGAAAGCTCCTTCACTACTTTCGCAGAGATGTTCGCGACGACGATGTCGAAGCTCTTTGCGGGCGCCCGATGGTCCGGCAGGCTGGCGTTGTACTGCCGAGTTGTTGCGGATACGCCGTTCTGCGCGACATTGCGATTGGCCACGGTGGCCGCCATCTCGTCGATCTCCAGCCCAACAACGCTCGATGCGCCCAGCTTGGCGGCCGAGATGGAAAGGATGCCAGAGCCGCTGCCTACGTCGAGCACGGCGCAACCAGGCTGCACAGTCTCTTCCAGCATCTGCAGGCACATCCGCGTCGTTGGGTGGTGGCCCGTCCCGAACGCCATGCCGCGGTCGAGCTCGATCACGACTTCGCCAGGCTTCGCCTCGTGCTGCCGCCAGGTGGGCACTATTACCGTGCGCCTCCCGATCTTGAGGACATGAAAATGCTGCTTCCACGCCTCCTGCCAGTCCTTCTCGTCTACCTCCGCCTGGCGGAGCCCGGAGATAGGGGCCAGGTAGGCGACAAGCCGCACGCCCACGTCGATGCGCGCACGGCGGTCGTCCGTCGTGGAATCGATCGGCAGGTACGTCTTTATCCTCACCGATTCGCTCTTCGGAGGGGCCTCGCCCTCGTCCGGGTTGAAGCCGCCCCCCTCCTCGATGGCAACACCGCCATGGCCGTACTTGTAAAAGATCTCCGTAAGGGGCTCAACGAACTCCGGCGGAGAATCGACGCTCAACTCAATCCACTTCAATTGGGTTTCCTCTTCAATAATTGTATCGGGGGCAGACCTATTGCATATCTGGTGGCGTTGACTTCGTAGGGGCGCACAGCAGTGCGCCCCTGCCTGCCTACGATTGCGATTGCTATTACAACGGCCGGGCGCACTGCTGTGCGCCCCTGCGAAATCGGCGCCTCTCGCATACCTACCCGTTAGTTGCGAACGTTCAATCCGCGGCCGCACCTCGAGGCACAACCACCCCAATCACAGATCGAAGGGTCCCGATATTGGGACCCTTCTAAGACAGACCGTCTTTCTAATCTTTCTCCGGCTCGCTCGCGAAGCTCTTCTTGAGTTTGTCGAACCACCGCTTGTCGTGCTTGTTGTCGCGTTCATTCGTCTGGGAGCCGAAGGTCCTGGCGAGCTGCCGCATGAGGTTCTTCTGCTCTTCCGTCAGCGTCCTTGGCGTCTCCACGATCATCAGCACCATGATGTCGCCGCGCTGCTTCTTGCTTCCCAAATGAGGAATGCCCGCTCCCTTGATCCGCAGGATATCCCCGGTCTCCGTGCCTGGAGGCACCTCGAGCGGCGACTCGCCCTCAAGCGTCGGCACTTTGAGCGACGATCCAAGGGCGGCCTGGGCGATATTTACCTTTTGATTGAGTACGAGTTCGTAGCCTTCCCTGCGGAACAACGGATGGTTTTTCACACGTACGACTACGTAGAGATCCCCCGCCGCCCCCCCATTAAATCCCGGCTCTCCCTCGCCCGTGAGGCGGATCTGCGTGCCGGACTCGATACCCGCGGGCACGGTGACGACCATCTTTCGGTTCTTCACCTCTCGGCCCGCGCCGCGGCATGCCTTGCAGGGATCGCTGATCACGCTGCCCTCACCCCTGCACATTCCACACGGTACTACCTGGACAAACTGCCCGAATATACTCTGGTGCGCTCTACGTACCTGCCCCTGCCCATTGCAGTCCGGGCACGTCGCCGCCTTTGCGCCGGGCTCGCTGCGGGCGCCTTTGCAGGCGGAACAGACTTCCGTGCGGCGGACGTTGATCTCCTCTTCCGTCCCGAAAACCGCCTTCTCGAACGGCACGGTGATGCCCGCCTGCAGGTCGGCGCCGCGCCGTGCTGCGTGGGCCGAGCGGGCGCCTGCGCCCCCGAAGAAGGCATCGAAAATGTCTCCGAAGCCGCCGAAGTTCTCAAAGCCGTCAAAGCCGCGCGCGCCGCCGTTCTGGGCCGCTGCGTGGCCGAACCTATCGTAGTCCGAGCGCCTCTTGGCATCGCTCAGGACCTGGTAGGCCTCGTTGATCTCTTTGAACTTTTCCGCGGCGTCGACGTTCTTGTTGCGGTCCGGGTGGTGCTCGAGCGCGAGTTTTCGGAAAGCTTTCCGGATGTCTTCCTCGGAAGCCTCACGGGCGACACCAAGGACTTCATAGTAGTCGCGTTTGCTTGTTGTCATACCTGTTCTGATAAGGAAAATCTAAAGACCATTATATTCAGGCGGCGATAGCCCAACAAGGCAACCGGCGTTCGCGCAGGCGCGTGCTATCCGTCGCAAAGAGTGAGGGCGCCGCGCGTGAAATGCTGCGCGACGCCCTCACGACAGACCCGGAGGGTCTGCTCAAAGGCGCATTGACTAGAACCGGCCGCGGAACCTGCGGATGCCGAAGACCAGCCCGACTGGCGCTATCAGCAGGAGCATGTTCGCGAGCCCGACGGCCAGAGGCGTCGCCCTGGCATGGCAGACGAGATATCGAGCGTTGTTGGGCTGGAGATCACTGCCGCTATCGGCCGGGGCTGTGGTCGTCGTCGCAATTACCGTGGGCGAGCCCTGAGTATCGGGCGTGGCCGCCGGGGCCGTTGCCGTTGCCGTTGCCGGCGCCGCTGTCGCCGTGGGCGTCGCCGGAACAGCCGTGGCGGTGGGAGTCGGAGGCTCGACGGTCGCCGTCGGCGGCACGGGTGTGGACGTAACCGTCGGCGGGACCGGCGTGGCGGTCGGCGGCTCAGGCGTAGGCGTGGAAAGCCCGGTGAAGACGACGCCAAAGTTGTTCTCAAACGCGCCGCTAACGAACCTTGCGGTCGTACTAGACTTCATGCCGTTCAAGAAAAACTCGATGGGCTTGCCGATATACTTCGGGTTGCCCGGCGCGAGGACCAGGTTGACGTACCGGTCGCCATTGACTACGGCGGGTGCAGACTCGTAGTCCTCGATCCTCGCGATCAGAACGGCGCCCGAAGGCACCCTGCCTCCCACAACGGCGATCTGCCCGGAGAACACCGCAGGATTGGCAACCTGCGGCGTAGGCGTGAATATCGGCGTGTTGGTCGGCACCGGCGTGAGCGTCGGCGTAGGGGTGATGGTCGGAGTCGCACTTGGCGTGGGTGTCGGAGTCGGAATGCCTGCAAAGGTCAGGTTGAACCCGCTTTTGAAAGCCTCGGTCGACGGGCCGTATTTGACCACGACCCTGTCCGTCTGGGTGGCCCGGTCTGGAGAGCCGTCCAAGTGGAAGGTGATCAGCGCGTTGTTAAAAGTGTCGTCGGGCACAGATACCAGCAAATTGGAATAGGTGCCGTTCTTCACCTGTATTGGCTCCGACTGGTAGCGAGTGTCTATGCGCGCAACAACGTAGTGGCCGTCGGGAACCGGCTGGCCGCCGGCCGTGATGTTGCCGGTGTAGCTTTGCGGAAATATAGGCGGCGACTGGGCGTTGGCCGAGCCGGCCGCGGTTGCCGCTGAAATAGTCGCGAATAGAAATGCGGATACTACTGCAAAAAGAGTTGTCCTAATCACCATCATGCCTCCCGTGAATTGCGTCCCGGCCCCGTTTTGACGGGGTAGAAGCTATGTAAAACAGGACCTCCCTCCAATTATATCGGAGGGAGGTCCTGTTTACTAACTTTCGGGCCTAATCGCTACTCGGCGCTTACGGGACAAGCGTACCGGCGGCGTTCAGGTATACCCAATAGCCCTGACCGACCACAAGGAAGGCGGTGGCTGGCACCACGCTGGAGAACGTGTCGGCAAGCTCGTTGTAGTCATAGATCCTGGTGGGCGAGAGGCCGCTCATGTAGGTCGCGGCGGTCACCTCCAGAGCCTGACCGGCGGTCTTGGTGCCCGTCACATCCAGGACAGGGAGGAGGTTCCAGCCCTTGACCAAGTTCACCGTCGGGAGGGTGGTGGCGACGCCGCCGCCCGCGACAGGGATCGTGACGTTAAGGGCCTGGAACGACGTGCTGTACATCCAGTAGGCCCTGTTGGCCGTGATATGGGTCAGCGTGCCGGCCAGCGTGCCGTCCTCAGCGCGGGTAGCCGTCAGCCAGCTGCCCGGGACCGTGGGATCGTAGGTCAGCACGTACTTGATCGGGTTCGTGGTCTTGATGACCGTGTTGATGTCGGTGTTCGCAGGGTTGTTAGGCAGCGACACCAGGTTCCAGCCCGGCCTCATCGTCAGGGAGAAGTCAGGCCGCACCTTGACCGAGAAGGCCTTGGTGATGGTCTTGGCGTTACCGGCATCATCCGTGCCCGTCAGCTTCAGCTCGTAGTTCGCAACCGGCAGATCGCGGTTCGACAGCAGGAACTTGCCGGCGGACTCCTTGTTGATGCGGGCTGCGACATCCTCGACGACGTTCGTGCCGCCAGGAACAATCCTGGTCAGCGTAACGGCGCTAAGGGTGACGTTGCTCTTGGTGTCAAGGTTCGTCGCGATGTCCGCGACCGTGTTGGTGTAATCATCGTTGTCCGTGCCGTCTTTTCCGGCCAGCAGGCCGTACTCGCGGCCCTCGCCGGACCAGTCGATCTCAAGGAACGGGTTCGGAGAGAAGGACGTGTTCGGGTCGCCGGAACCGAGAACGCCGATTACAGGGTTAGGAATACCGTTATCGATCTCGACCTTGATGGCGCCGGAGGCCGTGATGGCCCCAGTGCCGGCCGTCTTGGCATTGCCGGACGTGTCCGTGGCCGTCACCTTAACGTTTAAGGCGCTCGGGCGGGTGGTGGCCGTGAGCGTAGCGCGGAACAGGTTGGTGCTGATCAGCGCGCTGCCGGAGAGCGTGTTTTGCATGCCCGCGACCACGATCTGAGGCGCGGCAAGCAGCGTCTCATCGGACGAAACATCTATCGTGACGACCTCCTTGGATAGCGTCTGGGACAGCGACACTACGATCGTCGGAGAGATGTTGTCGGTGGCGGTGCCGGAAAGGCCCGCAACGGCTACAAGGTTGCCGGCCTTGTCGGACAGCGAGCTGCCGATGACCGAGACGGATGGCTTGGCATCGGACGCCATCGCCGCAACCGTCAGGTATACGCTGGAGGCATCCGCCGCGAACCACTCGGCAGCCGTCGGGGCCGCGTTGTTCACGCGGAAGTCGGCAGCCTGTATGGTCGTGCCGTCGAGGAACTCATTGAATACGACGCGGATGGACGTGTTCTTGCCCTCGGACGCGGTCACGTTCGGGGCGCCGGAGGCGAAGTGCTGGCCGGTCCTTACCGGGTTGCCCGAGGCCAGCGTCGGGGCCACGGTGTCGACGCGGAAATCGTAGTCGTCGGCGACCAGGTTGGACGTGTTGCGGTCGCTATTGCCGATGTTGCCGGCCTTGTCCTTGGCGGTTACGCGCCAGACAACGGTCGTCTCACCGGCAGGGACGTTGACCGTGCTCTCAGCCCTGTAGCCGCCGGTGATCGCGTTGACCACAGGGGCCGTGGGGCTCAGAACGGTTGCAGGGGCAGTGCTCACGATCTCGAACGTAATGCTGTTAGGGGCGATCGTTGAATCGGCATCGGTGATGTCGGCGATAATGCGGACCGCCTGGGTCTTGGTGGAAAGCTGGTGCTCGGGCGTGACGACCGAGACGACAGGCTTGGTGGTCTCAACGGTAACGGAAGCCGTCCGGTTGGTGCCGCCGTCGTTATAAACGACGGTGATCACGGAGCCGCTGGTGACCGCAATCTTCGGGCGAGGCGTAGTAGCCGTCGTCGTCGAGTTGGTCAGGTCGGTGGCCGCGGCCGTGCCGAACTTGCCCTTGAAAATGCCGGTCGAAGCGCCGGTCTCAAGGACAAGCATGCTGAAGCCGGTGGCATCCTGCGTGCTGCGGACGGTGACCGAGGCGGTCTGCACATCGTGCGCAGTATAGGTGACCTGAAACGCGACAAGTGCGCTGACGCTGGAGGTGGCCGTGTTCTTGAAGGTCAGCAGGCCGTCGGCGGCGTTGACGCCAAAGGGGTGGTATTTGGTGACGACGCCGGATGTGGACGATTGGGTCACACGGGCGAATGTCGAATCGGTGGACGTGACCGTGACATCAAGGAAGTTGACGATGCCGTCGCCGGTATTATCCAGGATCGGGAACTTGGCTACGCGGACGACGAACTCCTGGTTTGCGGCCACAACGCCATTGCCAAGGTTAGGAGTGATGTGCGCGGAATTGAAGCCGGTCGTCTCATTGCTCTGGAGGACGCCGGTGTTGAGGTCGGAGTCCTCAACCGTTACCTCAACCTCGTCCGCAGCCGTGGTCACATTGGTCACGTAAGCCTTGCTTACCGTGACGGTGCCAACTGCCGCGGATGCGGGCATAGAGGCAAAGAGAGCTACCAACAGGGACAGGACCACTAACAGAGGAACAATCCTAGCCATTCTTCTCACTTAGCTACCCCCTTTTCGGTGTATGCTTGATTTCCAAAATAGGACCATAGTCAGCACAGACAGCGTACCGGGCCGTCCGCACCAAGCTCCTTGAGTTGTACATCACGCCCGAAGCTATGTCAAGCTACGAGCGCTACACGTTTAAGGCATTCACGCAACCCAGGCCTGCAGTCCCAGACTGACCAAACGCCGCCACGTGTTTTGGAGACGCACAAGTCTCCTTGGGATCTCTCCCAAAGCAAGCGAAATGTTATAGCACCAAGTATGCAGTGTCAATAAGATTAGGCGCTTACATTCCGCCTGTTCGCCGTATGGGCCGGTCAACCCACCGCGCGCCCGCGGAACGTGCCATTTCAATAACACCGCCGCTAGCGCCTTCAGCCCAATACAGAAGTAATTTTGCTCCATGAAGCATTACCGCTGTATTACTTGAACGAGCTAGCCCAACTGTCGCAAAAAGAGGCGGGCGCATCTCGGGCGCCCGCCTCTCCTACCGGCGGTCAGTCATATATCTCGTTCGCCAGGTTGGCGAGGAACTCCTGATTGTCGCGGGTCTTCGCCAACCGCTCGATCACGCGGTCGATGGCCTCGCTGGAGTACTTTGCGTCCTGATTGATCATGTTGACCATGCGGCGCAGCAGCCACACTTTGCTGAGGGTCTGCTCGTCCAGCAGCAGCTCCTCGCGGCGAGTGCCGCTGCGGAGGATGTCTATGGCCGGGAATACGCGGCGCTCCGCAAGCTTCCGGTCCAGGTGGATTTCGAGGTTGCCCGTGCCCTTGAACTCCTCGTAGATAACGTCGTCCATGCGGGAGCCGGTATCCACGAGGCACGCCGCAAGTATGGTCAGGCTTACGCCGTCTTCCACCTTGCGGGCCGCGCCGAAGAACTTCTTGGGCGGGTACAGCGCCACGGGGTCGATACCGCCGGAGAGCGTCCTGCCGCTCGTGGGCACGGCCAGGTTGTAAGCGCGGGTCAGGCGCGTGAGGCTGTCCAGCAAGATCACAACATCCTTGCCGGCCTCCACAAGGCGCTTGGCGCGCTCGAGCACCAGCTCGGCGACGCGGCAATGGTCTTCCACAGGCTCGTCGAAGGTGGAGCTGTAGACCTCCCCGTCGACCGACCGCACCATGTCGGTCACCTCTTCAGGGCGCTCGCCGATGAGGGCGACCATGAGGTGGATGTCCGGGGCGTTGGCGGTAATGCCGTTGGCGATCTGCTTGAGAAGGGTCGTCTTGCCCGCTTTGGGCGGGGAAACGATCATGCCGCGCTGGCCGCGGCCGACCGGGGCCACCAGGTCGATGAGGCGCGTGGAGAGCATGCTGCGCTTTGTCTCGAGCGGTATCCGCTCTATGGGGGAGATCGGGGTAAGGTTCTCGAAGTGGGGGCGGTCCCTCGCGGTATCGGGGTGGAGGCCGTTGACCGCCTCCACCCTCACAAGGCCGTAATAACGCTCCCCGTCTTTGGGCGCCCGCACCTGCCCGGCCACCTGGTCGCCGGTGCGCAGGCCGAAGCGGCGAATCTGAGACTGGGAGACGTAGACGTCCCCTGGGCTGGCGGCGACCTGGTGCTTTCCGCCCGGCCTGAGGAAGCCGTACCCCTCGTTCGTCATGGCGAGGATGCCGGTCACGAGGAGGTGGCCGTTCTGCTCCGCCTGGGCCTGCAAGACCTTGAGCATGAGGTCCTGGCGGCGCGGAGGGGCTCCCTCATCGAGAACGCCCATGTTCCTGGCTACTTCATGCAGCTCATCGTCCGATTTTGTCTGAAGCTCTGTGATGTTCATCTGTGACTCCGGGACTGTAAGTGACAGCCTGATGCTCCTCTTCTGCGAGGAAGAATGCGTGGTAATGCCGGTGAGGGCGCGAGTAGTTTGGGTGCAGGTCTATTGGAAGCAATTGTTGGCGAAGTAGTATGAACGTCGCTCTACGATGGGCCGCCAGATCTACCGGGTGAAGTGCTTTCGGGGGCCGAGCGGGCGCGAACAGCGACCGCAATCATAAAGGCCAGTCCGAAATGAGAAATCTCTTGAACACGGGTTGCAAAACGTTCCTGTTGCCCAACATCCGCCGAAGCGCCGACCGTGCTCGAGAGGTTGATACAGTGAGGTAATTTAATGTTAGCACAGGCTTTACGGTGCGTCTATACCTTCACTTTGCCGGGTTGCGGCTCGGCCGCCTCCGAGATGAGCGGGAGCTGGCCGCCCTCGCGCAGCGTGTTCTTGGCCACACCGATGAACTCCCTGAACAGCGGGTGAGTCCTGTTCGGCCGCGAAAGGAATTCGGGGTGGAACTGCACGCCCAGCATGAACGGGTGGCCGGCATGCTCCATTATCTCCACCAGCTTGCCGTCAGGCGAGAGCCCGGTAGGCCAGAGGCCGGCGTCTTCCATGCGCTCGCGGTACGCGTTGTTGAATTCGAAGCGGTGGCGGTGCCGCTCGTAGACCAGGTCCTGGTCGTACGCACGCCGGGCGATGGAATCGCCGACCAGCTTGCAGGGGTAGAGGCCCAGGCGCATCGTGCCGCCCATGGCCGTTACAGTCCGCTGGTCCGCCATCAGGTCAATCACCGGGTCCGCAGTCTTGGGATCGAATTCCGTGGAGTTCGCATGGTCCAGCCCGAGAAGAGACCTGCCGGCCTCGATGACCATGACCTGCATGCCCAGGCACAGGCCGAGGTACGGCACCTTCTGGGTGCGGGCATACTTCACCGTCTGCACCATGCCTTCGATGCCGCGCGGCCCGAAGCCTCCCGGGACAACGATGCCGCTCACCGCGCTCAGGTACTGCGCTGGGCCGTTCTCTTCCACGTCCTCCGCCCTGATCCACTTTACCTCAAGATTACGCCCGTGGGCGATCGCCGCGTGGAGCAGAGATTCCTTGACGGAGATGTAGGAGTCCTGCAGGTCCACGTACTTGCCGACGATCGCGATCTGCACGGGGTCCTTCGGCGCGCGTATGAGCTCCACCATACTCCGCCAGTCGGACATATCGCGCCCTGAGGCAGAGAGGGAGAGCGTGTCCACTACCTGATCGCCCAGGCCCTCATCCTCCAGGATCAGGGGCACCTGGTACACGGAGCTCACGGTTGGCAGGCCGATGACGCCCTGGCGTGGCACGTCGCAGTAGACCGCGATCTTCGCCTTGATATCGTCGGTGACCGGGTAGTCGCTACGGCAGATAATCGAGTCCGGTTGGATTCCGATGCCGCGCAACTCCCGAACGCTGTGCTGGGTAGGCTTTGTCTTGAGCTCGCCGGTGGCGGATATATAAGGAAGATACGTTACGTGGATGTAGAAAACCTTGTTCTTGCCCACGTCGTTGCGCATCTGCCGGATCGCTTCGAGGAAAGGCAGGCCTTCGATGTCGCCGACAGTGCCGCCGACCTCGATTACGATAACGTCCGTCTTGCTTTCGGCCGCGTGGGTCGTAATCTTCTTCTTGATGGCGTCCGTTACGTGGGGGACCGTCTGGATGGTGCCGCCGAGAAATTCTCCCTTGCGCTCTCGGGCGATTACCTCGCTGTATATCTGGCCCGCGGTAATGTTGGATGAACGGGTGAGGTCAACGTCTATGAAGCGCTCGTAGTGGCCCAGGTCCAGGTCCGTCTCGCTCCCGTCCTTGGTGACGAAGACCTCCCCGTGCTGGTAGGGGGACATGGTGCCGGGGTCCACGTTGAGGTAAGGGTCAAGTTTCAAGACGGATACGGTGACGCCGCGGCTCTTGAGAATCCGGCCTATAGAGGCAACGGTTATCCCTTTGCCGACAGAACTTACGACACCGCCGGTAACAAAGATGTACTTAGTCATTGACGCGCAACTCTAGGGTAATAGAGTATTGAGAGACTTCTGCGGAGTGAGACCGACCGACCACCGGAGACCCGGGCACAATGAGGCACTTCAAGTGAGATGGATACACGTGGCATCGGGGACATTCTTCAGGCTCCGCCTGAAAACGAGCGTTTTCCCCAAATTAAGGAATCCGCTGCCCACAGGCAGAGTATAGGCTTTGACGAACGGCACTGTCAATAACTACAACGGGCGATGTCTTTGCTCAGTGATATTGTCAGTAGGTAACTGCTCAGTGAATATGTCAGTCCATGAGAGGACTACATTTGACCGAGCGAGAAGCGAAGAGAGCACAGATACTGAACCTTGTTCTGGAGGGGCG